>OFDC01001501.1_pt1 | contig 12224 bp, 7 predicted proteins | sample 1520941 | NCBI WGS metagenome assembly OFDC01 (sample SAMEA94258168, study PRJEB24077) | hot springs metagenome | biome: Aquatic biome; feature: Water | place: India | collected 2012-12-06 | depth 5 m | reverse complement strand
TAAGTTTAGTGGTGTCAGTTAACTCCTCGCTACCTTTAAACCCAATACGTGATGCGTTTGAGTTTAGTTTGACTGTACTTTCGTCATTAGGTGCTGAAGTTGCAGTAGCACTGGCCCGGTAGTTATCATCGTAATTCGTATCAGTGTAGTCAGCTGTAAAAAATACTTTACCAAAAACAGTTGGAGCAGCATGGGCAGCCGTGATTGAAGCTAGAGCGATAGCAGAAGCTAGAGCGATTTTTTTCATAAGGATTTCTCCACAGTATCCTAGGTGAAACTACACAGATGCGTAGCAATTCTTTTGTATAGATATAGTCATAACTGAATTATAGTGAACAAGGTTGTTCGTGGTGAGCCTGTCGAACCATAACGACCGTTACCCTTCGACAAGCTCACCATAAGACACAATCATGTCCAACTGGTCATTGGGTTTGGCATAGGTCGTTAGGCTTCGCTGAAATTGCTGATCGTTACTGGCATAGCCAAGTTTAACCTTTGCCCCCATTTTTTGATCAGGTAGTAGCAAGTCTTGTGCATCCACCGTGGTAAACGCCACACCGCCACCGATGGCATTATTGCCCAAAGTCACCGAGTTATTACCCACTGACACCTCTGTTGTTTTATACAAATCTGGGTCAAGTCCACTAATTCCGGCGTGGTTAAAACCGCGCGTTTCCGGTTGGCGCACACCATCCACGGTGATTTTTAAGGCACTGCCTGCATTGTCTGAGCCCAAACCCCGAATATAAATATGCTGATCCATCCCCGAAGTGCCACCGACATTCACCCCAGCAACTGTTGGCAAATATTGATTGAGTAAATCAGCTTGCTGTACCTTGACTGAGCTGTCGTGGCGGACGTTCTCAGTTTGTTTGGCTGGGATATATTGACGGGCATTAAAAGTAATGGTCTGCAAAGTAGTGACGGGTTCTGGCTCACTCGCTGTTGCCAACGGTGAATAAAGGGTGGTTAAGACACACAGACTTAAATAGCGCAAAGCACCACGCGGCGGTAAACTAGCATTGGCAGTATTCATAAAATCACTCAGATATATAAAAAAAGAGAAGCGTTACAAAACAGCAAGAATTATAATATAAATGATAATCATTATCAATTAATTTTTTCAATTCTTTTGCTTTTTTTTAATTCTCTAAAGCTAGTTATCAATAAGCAACCAAGTGAAATCAGGCAACTTTAAGCGAAATTATAAAGTGGCTTAAAGTTCGCGCAATAATCCTTTCAACAAGTTATAACAATTTCACCCCGCCAAAATTTTGCTAATCTCTCCTAGACAGGAGCCACAATTGGTGCCTGCTTTGCAATGTTTGCCAACCTCAATGACGGTTTTACAGTGATATTTTTTTATCGTCTCAACAATGGTATGTTCACCCACTGACATACAAGAGCAAACAATCCGTCCCGTATCAATAAAACCCGTAGCAGGTTTGCCCATTAGTAGCCATTTACGCGTATGGCTATCGAGCGTTGTGCCAAATTGGCTATCAAGCCAGTTATGGGTGGGTAGTTTATGCTCGTGGGTGCTCAAAAATAATAGCGCATGGACTTGCCCGTTTTGTAATATCGCAAGTCGTAAATCTTGGCTGGTGTTATCGGTATCAATATGTTGATAATGGATAATATCGAAGTTGTAGGCTTGCGCTGGTTGATTGAGCCATACACTTAACTGCTGTTGCCAATATTGTTTATCAAACCAGGTTGTCATGGCCGCAGACTGATTATCAATGGCAAAAAAATACTGGCTACTGTTTGACTGGCGATTACGCACCCAATAAGTCATATCTGGCGATTCGAGCCAACTTAGCAGGTTTTCATCACAATGTTTATCAATCAATAACCATCCAAATGCTTGCATGGTTAGCTTTTGCAGCCTGACAGGTTGGTGCTTGAGCTGCGGTTGCTGCGAAAAGGGGTCATGATGATTGCTGATAAGCTTACCGACACGGGCATTGGCGGCAAAGTGCTGATTCCAGTGCATGGGTATAAACACATCGCCTTGGCGTTGTTTTTCGGTCACATCCGCTCGCACTAAGATAGTACCGTTGGGACTGTTAATTTGCACAAAATCGTTATTTTGTAGACCCAAAGGCTTGGCGTCACTTGGATGAATCGCAACCAGTGGGTGCGGTAAATGCTGATTGAGCTGTGGGGCAATCCCTGTGCGGGTCATGGTATGCCATTGGTCACGCGAGCGACCTGTGTTAAGCACCAGTGGATATTGCTCATCAGGCAATGACTTGGGTACTGCAGGAGTAACGGTGACAAAATGCAGTTTTTGGGTATCGGTATAAGTTGTGCCGATAGTGGTGTGTGGGTCTTGTTTTTGTAGTCCAAAATAATGCGGTTGACCCCACTGAAACGGTGCCAAATTATCATACTCGTTTTGGCTAATATTGGCTAAATGGCTGATGTTAAAACTTCGGCTATCTGTATTTTTTTCACCGCCATTTTTTTCGCCACTAAGTCGAGCGTGTTCGGCAAACACTTGGTAGTCGTGGGTGTAATCAAAACCCACAAAACCCATTTTCTGTGCCACTTGGCTGACTATCCACCAGTCAGGCTTGGCGTCAGCAAATGGGGTGACTAAGCGACGCTGACGAGAGATACGGCGTTCGCTGTTGGTAACCGTGCCTGATTTTTCACTCCAGCCTTGCGCGGGCAAAGCCACATGAGCAAAGTCGAGCGTGTCGCTGTCTTTTGAGCAGTCAGACACGATGACCAGTGGGCATTGCTGTAACGCCATGGCAAATTTGTCTGCTTCTGGCAGACTGACCACAGGATTGGTCGCCATAATCCAAATCGCTTTAATTTGCCCCTCCAAAATAGCATCGGCACATTGGGTTGCCTTGATACCATCTTTACCACTAATACTAGTCGGTGCTTGCCAAAAGTTAGCTACTGTTTGACGATGGTCGCTGTTTTTGAGCTCAAAATGACTGGCAAGCAGATTGGCTAACGCCCCGACCTCTCGCCCACCCATGGCATTGGGCTGTCCTGTAATTGAGAACGCCCCTGCCCCTTGATAACCCAGTTTGCCTGTATAAAGGTGACAATTGATAATGCTATTGACTTTATCAGTGCCATTACTGGCTTGATTGACGCCCATGGAGTAAAAACTCACGGTTTTCGTGGTAGTGGCAAACAATTGATAAAACTCGGTTAAATCACTTTCGTTGACACCACAGATTTTGGCAACTTTTTTAATCGTCCAACTGTCACTGGCTGCAAGCGCATCAGCAAGATTGTCACAATGCCTGAGATAATCGTGATTGGCATAGCCGTTTTGGTGCAAGTAATTGAGTAGTCCGACAAATAAATGGGTATCTGTGCCGGAGCGAATTGGCAAATGCAAGTCAGCAATCGCGGTGCTGTCAGTGGCTCGTGGGTCAATCACCACGATTTTTTTGTTGGGATTGGCTTGTTTGCTGGATTTTAACCGACCAAATAAAATCGGATGACACCACGCCATATTCGAACCGATAATGATAAATAGGTCGCTGTTTTCGATGTCTTCATAATTACAAGGCACAGTGTCCGAGCCAAATGCGCGCTTGTAGCCAGCCACCGCTGATGACATACACAGCCGAGAATTGGAGTCCAAATTATTGGTACCCAAAAAACCTTTAGTAAATTTGTTTGCCACGTAATAATCTTCGGTGAGCAGTTGTCCCGATACATATAGCATAACGCTGTCAGCGCCATATTCATCAATGGTCTGTTGCAATGATTTGGCAACAAAATCGGTGGCGGTATCCCAATCGACTGGCTCGCCATGAATCATCGGATGTGCCAAACGGCGGTCACGATCAAGCGTATCGCCTAACGCTTTGCCTTTGGAGCATAATTTGCCAAAGTTGGCAGGATGGTTTGGATCACCGTCAATGCTGACGTGTTGGGTATTCTCATCAATCGTCGCCAACACGCCACAGCCAACACCACAATAGGCACAGGTGGTTTTGACTTGGGTCAGGGGAGATTTTTGTTGTACTAAATCTTGTATAGTTGTTGTCACACGTTAACCTTTTACTATTTTTAATTTCTACCAGTCAGATCAGCCCGCCAGCAACTCTTCACAAAACGCTTTGCCAAACAGTAATTTATCTTTGATGGCTGAAATATCTTGTTGATTTTGAATCAGTTCAAAAAACCAACCGCCCTCTTGTACATCACCATATAGCACTACAGATAAAATACGGTTGTCTTTTACGGTGATTTTTTGATAGATGCTATGGCTAGGATCTTGATAAATCAACTGCTCGCAGTCGTGACTCACATCGATATCACCTGCCGAAAATAGCGCCACGCCCGAGACCTTTAGCTTGGTTGCCGTTGGTTGTATGCTAAACACGGGCGAGGTGTTGCCTGGCTGCTCGTTTAAGGTATGTAGCAGAATATTGGCTTGCTCATACACAGGTGCGACTAGCCCAAATAGCTGGTTGTCAAACTGTACACACTCGCCAATCGCATACACGTCTGGGGTATGGGTTCGCATTTGGTTATCAACCAAAATCCCTCGCTCGCAAGTGATACCGACCTGTTGCGCAAGGGCAATATTGGGTCGCACGCCGACGGTCATGATAATGCAATCGGTATCAATGGTTTTGGCAGGGACGGATGTGTCGACATTATCCGTGTAAGTCAGTCCAGTGACCTGGTTATCCTCATCCACACAAATCGCTTGGGAGTTGGCATTGAGCACAAACTCAATACCTTTGTTTTCAAAGTAAGTTTGCAGTAAATCGGCAGCGGTTTTATCCAGTTGGCGATTGAGTAAATAGCCTGCCCCATGTACCACCGTGACTTTCGCTCCCTGTTGTACTAAGGCATTGGCAGCCTCGAGACCGAGTAACCCACCGCCGATAACCAGGAATTTTGGAGATTTTTTGCCATTATGATTGGTTTTTGCGATATCTAGCATAGCATCCACATCGGCTTTGGTACGAAAACCCATGACGCCTTTTGCGCTATGGTTGGGCAATGGCAAAATAAATGGCGTTGAACCTGTGGCAAACACCAATTTGTCATAGCCGATGGTTTCGCCGCTGTCGGTGATGACCTGATGAGCAGCAAGATTGATATCGCTAACAGTGCAGCCTGTCTTTACAGTGATGTTATGGTTGGCGTACTCCTCTTGAGAAAATAGATAAATCTCAGCGAAGCGTTTTTCCCCTGCCAATACAGGCGATAGCATAATACGGTTATAGCCTGCATATGGCTCGCTGTTGATAAGCGTGATAGCAAACTCATCTTGACTTTGTTCGCCTTGGCTGTCAACCCCCAGTCCGCTGTGGGCACTCAGTCTGCTTTTGGCATACTGCATGGCAAAGCGTGTCCCTGCCATCCCCGCCCCTATGATAAGAATGTGTGTGTGTTGCATTGTTTGGCTGACCTTGCTTATCTGACCCGATATTTAATAATTTAGAATCTAGCCCTTTAGTAATTCAAAATTTATGCCAACCGTTTTAAGCCGTTGTTTTTTACTGTTTTTTATGGTGTTTTAAATTTTGGCTATTATTTGTCGGACAGTGTGATGGATGTTGACCAATCTTTGAATTTAATCTCTTTAACTGTGCATGACTGTTTGAGGGTTTTTAAAATATTTTTAGACAGTTTTTTGGCTATTAATTTGCATTATTCTTTTACCTTATCGATTACTTACCAAAATAGTGCAGTAAGGCGTCAAATTTTCACCGCTCATGCTAATCTGTAAAAGTTTTATCTCAGCAAAATAGCTAATTGATGGGGCATTCAAAAAAAATATTGCAAAAACAAAAGTTTATGATGATGGCATAAATATTGCTTTTACCTTATTACCGTGAACCATACAGGCTTACTTAAAGGAGAAGCAGATGCCCCAACGTTTACCGCTGTTTGCTATGAAATTACCCCGTATCAAGGTGTTACATTACACCTGGTTTGCTTTTTTCGTCACCTTTTTAATTTGGTTTGCTCATGTGGCATTGATGCCAACTATCAAACAATATTTTCATTTGAGCGATGGACAAGTCAAAGCAATCTTGATGCTCAACGTGGCTTTGACCATTCCTGCTCGTTTGCTAATCGGCGCGATGGTCGATAGATACGGCCCCAAGCGTTCATATAGTGCTGTGTTGTTGATTAGCGGTTTTTTGTGTTTTGTGTTTGCTTTTGCCCAAAGTTTCCAAATGCTGGCGATTGGGCGGTTTTTGCTAGGTTTTGTCGGTGCAGGATTCGTGGTTGGGATTCGTTTGATTTCAGAATGGTTTCCTGTCAATGAAGTCGGCTCGGCAGAAGGGGTGTACGGCGGTTGGGGCAATTTTGGGGCGGCAGTAGCGTCAATTTCGATGCCGATTCTTGCCTTAGTGTATGGCGGAGCAGACGGTTGGCGGTATGCGATTGCGACCACAGGCGTGATTGCGATTGTTTACTCGGTCATTTTTTATCGTGGTGTCAGTGATACACCCAAAGGCGCGACCTATTTTAAACCAAAAAAATCAGGCGGCTTGGAAGTATCCAGCAAAGCAGACTTTTACTTTTATGCGGTGATGATTTTACCGGTTTATGCGATTTTGTTTTTGTTGGCGTGGCGTTTGTCACCTAGCGGATTAAAATTATTAACCGCTAATCAAACCATACTGGCATATGCGGTGGTGGCGGTGCTTGTAGTCTATCAATATATCAAAATCTGGTCAGTCAATAAGCATTTATTTGATACATCTCGCCCTGCGGTAAATCCAGAATATGGTTATCAGTTTAAACAAGTGGCGATTTTGGACATGGCGTATTTAGCATGTTTTGGCTCTGAATTGGCAGTGGTGTCGATGTTGCCGCAATTTTTTATTACCAACTATGGTGTATCGCATACTGTAGCAGGGTTGACTGCAGGCAGTTTTGCGGTGATGAATTTATTTGCTCGTCCTGGCGGTGGTTTTATGTCCGATGCGTTCGGTCGTCGTAAAGTATTGATGATTGCATTGGCAGGGCAAACGGTGGGTTATCTGCTAATGACGCAAATGACCAAGTTACCATTGGCGGGTGCAGTGGCAATCGTGCTGCTTACTTCTGTATTTGTGCAAGCAGCATGCGGTGCAGTGTATTCAGTGGTTCCGCTCATTCAACGCCGTATGACAGGGCAAATTGCTGGTATGGTGGGTGCCTATGGTAACGTAGGTGGGGTATTGTTTTTGACTATTTTCTCTATGGTATCGCCAACAGGATTCTTTATTACCCTCGCGATTTTTGCAGGAATTGCCTTTATTGGCGCGACCTTCTTGAGCGAGCCACAAGGACATATGGTTGAGGTGCACGAAGATGGCACGATTGAGCGAATTGCGGTAGCCTAATCGCTCTTCAAATCCAACCAAAAAACAGTCAACCAGTGGACAAGGAAATCTAGTTAGTAAGGCAAAAAAGGGTGTATGCCCTTTTTTCATTTTTGCACAATACGTAGCAACCGTGCTAGTAAGGAAAGACCCATGTCAAAAGCCATTCAGCAAAATCCCCCCAGTTCTCAATCCTTACCGCAATCCTTGCCGCAACTGCTGACCCGTGCTGCGAGTCATGCAGGGCGCAAAGCGGAAAATCAAGACACCTTGACAATGCAAACGCTGGTGCCAACAGGGGATAGCAGCGTCGCTCATCTTGCATGGCAAGTCACTGCTTTAGCTGACGGCGTCAGCAGCTGCGGACAACCAAAGCTCGCCAGTCAATGGGTGATTGATACGCTGATCGACCAATTAACCTTGCACCAAGCTGACATGGTGACAAACCCTGTTACTAGCCCTGTTACTAGCCCTATTACTAGCCCTGCTACTAGCGATTTATTGAACAACAACAGTGCCGAAACGCTTGCCCAAATGCTCACCAAAAGCGTGCATATTATCAATGATTTTTTGTATTTTAGCGATCACCATGACAGCTTTGATTCAGCCTCGCAGCGATATTTGCCCAAATTACTCTCAACCTTATCTGGGCTGCTGTTTACCGAGCCTTTATTATCCGAGCATTCGGCGGTGTTATTCCACACGGGTGACAGCCGTATCTATCGGCTAAGGCACAACAAACTGTGCGTACTCACCCAAGACCACAGACACAAACGAGGGCGAGACAAAGGCGCCTTAGCCGCTGCACTTGGCGCAGATGCCCATGTGGAATTACAACTTGCCCAAATCGATGTATTGCCCGAAGATGTGTTTTTGATAATGACCGATGGCGTGTATGAATTTATCGGTGATGATGAATTGTTGTTACTTACCCAATCGGCATTGGGCAAATTGTTGGCGCTGGATAACTCCACCACCCTAGACTTAGAAAATTTGCCAGAAACCTTGTGCCAAGTGGCATTGGAAAATGGCAGTAACGACAATGTCAGTTGCGTGATGATAGCCGTCTTGCCAAAAGTTGCGAGAATTTTGGCGAATGCAGATTTTGACAAAACTGACCTTGCCGAACATACAGACAGTCGTCATGCAGTTACCCGTTTACGCATTCCGCCTGTGCTGACGGCCGGCGACAAGCTTGATTATTTTACCATTGACAAAGTGGTGCAAAACACGCCACGTAGTAGCGTGTATTTGGCAACCGACACCACCGCTGACACAGGCGATAATCAGCGTATTATCAAAGTGCCATCTGCCTATTATGAAGACGATAGCGGATTTTTACGGCTGTTTTTAAAAGAAGAAAAAATAGGGTTAAGCCTCAATCATCCAAGCTTACTAAAATTTTACCCCAAGCCGATGAATAGCCAATATCTGTACCATGTCACCGAATTTTTGCAAGGCATGTGCTTGCGTGAATTTATCGACACCCAACCGCCGTTATCGGTTGCCCAAACCTTTGCTATCGTCAATCAAATTGGCATGGCGCTGCGAGCCATGCACCGTAATTATTTACTCCATCAAGATATCAAGCCCGAAAATATTATGCTGCTGCCATCGGGTCATATCAAACTCATTGATTTTGGTGCGGTTGGCTCGTTGCTTCTAAAAACAGCGCATACACCACCTGTGGGCGATTTGCATTACATTGCCCCTGAATATTTTAGCGATGCACCAAAAGGGGTGTATTCCGATATTTTCTCGCTGGGTGTGGTGACTTATGAGATGCTGACAGGGCTACAGCCGTTTGATGTCGATACCTTGACCACGGCGATGACCGCCCAAACCACCCAAAAACTGGCGTTCAAAAACGTGCGACAATTGCGCACGGATTTGCCATTTTGGGTCAATGACGTGCTGATTCGTGCGCTGCAAGCAGATAGCAACCGCCGTTATCAGAGTATTGGCGATTTTCTCACCGACCTTGACCCCAAAAGCCATGCCGACGATAAAGCCAAACAGCCGCTGATTGACAAACATCCTGTGCTATTTTGGCAACTGGTCAGTGGCATATTAACGGCGCTGTTGCTCATCACTTGGCTACTGGTTGCGTTAAATCACTAACAATGTGAGTTATTTTTCTTAATAAACAATTAACCTATATTTTTTAACCCATTGAAATTTATAGTTAATTTAATATTGGCATAAATTTTGCTTACTATAGCAGTATAGAAAAACTTAGGATAATACACGCCAAAAGCCAGTCATTATCCAAGTCAAAAAGCCAATGTTTCATTAGAAGGGATAAATACATGAAAAATCTTATCGTCGTCGGTAATGGGATGGTTGGACACCACTTTATCGAAAAAGCGATTGAAAAACGCCTACACCAAACTTACCAAATCCATGTGTTTAGTGCTGAAAGTCGCCCTGCGTATGATCGGGTGTATTTGTCCAGTTACTTTGAACATAGAGATGCCAGTCAATTAAACTTGGTGGATTTGGCGCACTATGAGCAAGCGGGCATTACTTTGCATTTGGGTGAAGGCGTCGCAAGTTTTGATCCGCAAACCAAAACTCTTATCACCAGCAAGGGCAACACCTTAGAATTTGAAAAATTGGTGTTAGCAACAGGCTCGTATCCATTCGTACCCCCAGTACAGGGCAATGACCATGCCCACTGCCATGTGTATCGCACCATTGATGACTTAGATGCTATTTTAGCAACTGCGGACAATCCACGTGTCCAACGTGGTGTGGTGGTTGGCGGTGGTTTATTGGGATTAGAAGCGGCCAAAGCCTTAGTGACACTGGGTTTAACCACCTATGTAGTCGAGTTTGCCCCACAATTGATGGGCGTTCAGCTTGATGCGGCAGGGGGTGAGTTGCTGAAAAAGAAAATCGAAGACTTGGGCGTTACCGTTTTGACAGGCAAAAACACCCAACAAATCATCGACAACCATGACGATGACGCCAGTTTTTTAACCATGCAATTTGCCGATGGTACGCTACTTGATACCGATTTGATTTTGTTTAGTGCAGGGATTCGCCCTCAAGACAGTCTTGCTCGCAGCTCTGGACTCAAGCTAGGTGAGCGTGGTGGAATTGTCATTGACGATATGTGTCAAACCAGCGTGCCAGACGTGTATGCCATTGGTGAATGTGCCTTGTGGGATAACAAAATTTACGGATTAGTCGCCCCGGGCTACACCATGGCAAGCGTATGTGCGTCACAAATAGCAGGCGAGCATGACAGCCTATTTGACGGTGCGGATATGAGTACCAAACTCAAACTGATGGGCGTGGATGTCGGCAGTATCGGCGATGCGCATGGCAAAATCAAAGATTGCTTGAGCTATGTCTATCAAAACCCCAAAACAGGCGTGTATAAAAAATTAGTCACCTCGGACGATGGCAAACGCTTGCTCGGTGCGGTACTGGTGGGTGATACGGAAGATTACAGCAACTTGCTCCAGTTATTTTTAAATGGTATTGATTTACCATTACACCCAGAAAGCTTGATTTTACCAAACGTGGAAAAACCCGTTATGGGCGTTGAAAATCTGCCCGATACCGCTACCCTATGCTCATGTTATAACGTTAGTAAAGGTCAAATCTGCGCAGCAGTGGACAATGGCGCCATGACTTATGAAGACATCAAGAGCTGTACCAAAGCCAGTACAGGCTGTGGCGGTTGTGCCCAAATCGTCAAAGATACCTTAGTGTCAGAACTTAAAAAACGCGGTATCGAAGTTAAAAACCATATCTGTGAGCATTTTGCTTACTCTCGCCAAGAGTTGTATCACTTGGTGCGCGTCGGCAATATCCACACCTTTGAAGAGATGATTGAAAGACACGGACACGGTGATGGCTGTGAAATCTGTAAGCCTACCATTGGCTCTATTTTGGCGTCTTGCTGGAATGACTATATTCTTGATAAACCACTGGTTGCGCTACAAGACACCAATGATGCTTTCTTGGGGAATATCCAAAAAGATGGTACTTACTCAGTCGTGCCGCGTATTGCGGGCGGTGAAATTACCGCCGAAAAACTCATCGTACTGGGCGAAGTGGCTCGGGATTTTGGACTGTATACCAAAATCACTGGTGGGCAACGTGTGGATTTATTTGGTGCACGTATTGACCAATTGCCCGATATTTGGGAACGCTTAATCAACGCAGGTTTTGAAACAGGGCATGCCTATGGCAAGTCTTTGCGTACCGTCAAATCTTGCGTCGGTAGCACATGGTGTCGCTATGGGGTTGATGATAGTGTGGGACTAGCAATTAAACTGGAAAACCGCTACAAAGGCTTACGCTCACCGCATAAAATCAAATTTGGCGTATCAGGCTGTACCCGTGAATGCGCTGAAGCCCAAGGCAAGGATATCGGTATTATCGCCACCGAAAACGGCTGGAACCTTTATGTCTGTGGCAACGGCGGCATGCGTCCTAGACATGCTGAACTATTTGCCAGTGATTTGGACACAGCCACGCTGGTTAAATATATCGATCGTTTCTTAATGTTCTACATAAAAACAGGCGACCGCTTACAACGCACGTCAGTCTGGCGTGAAAAAATGGAAGGTGGTCTTGAGTATATTCAAGACGTGGTTATCAATGACAGCTTGGGCATTGCTCATGAGCTTGAAACCCAAATGCAAGCGGACATTGACGCTTACCAGTGCGAATGGAAAACCACCCTCTCTGACCCAGAGCGCCTTAAACGCTTTAAGCACTTTATCAACAGTGACAAAGTCGATGACAACGTGGTGTTTGTCGAAGAGCGGAGCCAAATTCGCCCTGCAACTGCCGATGAGAAGTCAGTGATTGACCAAGAAGCAACCGAATTCTCAGACCAGACTGCATCACCTGCCTAACGTTAATAACATTCACCAAACTGGGATG
>OFDC01001499.1_pt1 | contig 12248 bp, 11 predicted proteins | sample 1520941 | NCBI WGS metagenome assembly OFDC01 (sample SAMEA94258168, study PRJEB24077) | hot springs metagenome | biome: Aquatic biome; feature: Water | place: India | collected 2012-12-06 | depth 5 m | reverse complement strand
ACTTAGTCATGCAGTAGCCGCGCTCTTTTTCTAAACCATCTATGCGATGGCGAACAAAATTTTTATAGGCTTTTGCCTCGCTGCTGGTTTCTAAACCATCTATGCGATGGCGAACGTGATGGTGATTTCGTTGGCATCGGGCGTTATTTTCTAAACCATCTATGCGATGGCGAACGAAAAAGGGTTAGCCGCTGGGCATACTTTAGATTTCTAAACCATCTATGCGATGGCGAACTGACAGACTGTACGCAGGTTTTACGCTCGAAATTTCTAAACCATCTATGCGATGGCGAACTTCGTATTGCACCTGCAATCGTGTGTGATGATTTTCTAAACCATCTATGCGATGGCGAACTCACAACTATATCGGTGGCGGTATCTGAGAAATTTCTAAACCATCTATGCGATGGCGAACGCAATGGTCTCACTGTGTACTACACGCGACAATTTCTAAACCATCTATGCGATGGCGAACGCCTCAAAGATAGGCTTAATTCGTATTCGCTGTTTCTAAACCATCTATGCGATGGCGAACAGTTAGGGATTGCCTTGCCGCAAGGGATTGAATTTCTAAACCATCTATGCGATGGCGAACTGCGTATTTTTTCAATGTCTTGCATAGCTTTTTTTCTAAACCATCTATGCGATGGCGAACTTGAAAACGGCAAGCCAGTTTTTGATGACAATTTTCTAAACCATCTATGCGATGGCGAACATGCCGCAATTAAGCGGCTTTTTTTATGCCTATTTCTAAACCATCTATGCGATGGCGAACATAGCCGTATCGCTCGTGGCGGCATGGTAACTTTTCTAAACCATCTATGCGATGGCGAACTTGAAGTTGCACCGCCTGACGTGCTAATGGCTTTTCTAAACCATCTATGCGATGGCGAACAGATAAAGACCACGGCACAAGTACACCTATCTTTTCTAAACCATCTATGCGATGGCGAACAGACATAAGGATTCAAATCCATCTCACCGTTTTTTCTAAACCATCTATGCGATGGCGAACAATTTGACAACTATATTATTCAGCAATTCAACTTTCTAAACCATCTATGCGATGGCGAACCTTTAGCAGTTGAGGAAATGCTATACCAGCTCTTTCTAAACCATCTATGCGATGGCGAACTAGAGACGACAAAAGCGGTTTTTTTAGCTCCGTTTCTAAACCATCTATGCGATGGCGAACCATTTTTACTGGTTTTGCTAGATGCCGTGATATTTCTAAACCATCTATGCGATGGCGAACGGATATGACTATCGATGGAATCAAGCGCGCTTTTTCTAAACCATCTATGCGATGGCGAACGCCTTGTGCCGTTTCAAATACAATGCGTGCTTTTTCTAAACCATCTATGCGATGGCGAACTGACAGCATTGCTTTCTGATTTGTCTGATAAATTTCTAAACCATCTATGCGATGGCGAACATGCAGATATATCAAGGCTTTGAGTTGGGTAATTTCTAAACCATCTATGCGATGGCGAACATGACGTGATAGACGTGGTAAGCCCTGCAAATTTTCTAAACCATCTATGCGATGGCGAACAGCAACAGGCAATGTTTATCTAGCAGATGACATTTCTAAACCATCTATGCGATGGCGAACCAAGGCATACCTGCTAACAAGTTTTTAGGACATTTCTAAACCATCTATGCGATGGCGAACGATGAAATGGACTGTATTGAGATTATCGGATGTTTCTAAACCATCTATGCGATGGCGAACCATTACCAGCCATTGCCTCATAGCCTTCCATTTTTCTAAACCATCTATGCGATGGCGAACTCCACGAAAGAAAAAGACTGTTACCGTGTATTTTTCTAAACCATCTATGCGATGGCGAACAAGGCTGGTTAAAAGATGTTCTCACTGGTGCTTTTCTAAACCATCTATGCGATGGCGAACGAACAGCCCTATAAAAAAGCTGGGACTACTAATTTCTAAACCATCTATGCGATGGCGAACTAACAGCAACTAGAACCGCTACTACTGCCGCATTTCTAAACCATCTATGCGATGGCGAACCAAACATCGGGCAAATACCCGCTACTATTTTATTTCTAAACCATCTATGCGATGGCGAACAACCGAGCCACAGCGCACCAAATTACCATAATTTTCTAAACCATCTATGCGATGGCGAACTAATGTGGTCTAGGGGTTTAAAAGCTGCTTTGTTTCTAAACCATCTATGCGATGGCGAACTAACAGCAACTAGAACCGCTACTACTGCCGCATTTCTAAACCATCTATGCGATGGCGAACGTAACCAGTCCGTCAGTATCGTGAACTGCCAATTTCTAAACCATCTATGCGATGGCGAACGTCCTGGGTACACATTTCGAAAAAAGTAGTTTTTTCTAAACCATCTATGCGATGGCGAACTGTGCAAAGTGACGGCTGTCAACACCCGTGTATTTCTAAACCATCTATGCGATGGCGAACTTAATAACGCCACCCTGACCGCCTAGCGCAATTTTCTAAACCATCTATGCGATGGCGAACAAAGATAGGACTTCAAAGGGGGGAAAGGTTGGTTTCTAAACCATCTATGCGATGGCGAACATTGTAAAAAATCAGCCATTAAAGTGGCTTTATTTCTAAACCATCTATGCGATGGCGAACTGGTGACCAAAGCTACAGCGCAAGGCGATGTTTTTCTAAACCATCTATGCGATGGCGAACTCTTTTGTGGTTGTACCTACCAATGTGATATTTTTCTAAACCATCTATGCGATGGCGAACGAGTATAGCGATGGTATGCCACGTCAACGCATTTTCTAAACCATCTATGCGATGGCGAACTGGAGAATTTTCTGACAAAATCCCCAGATATCAATTATATACGTTTTAATTCAGTCAAGATACTTCGTTTTAAAGTGCTTTTTATAAGCAGCTGATTTTATTTAATTTTTTGGCAAGTGTCTACAACGAAGCCAAACATATAATCCAACACATCTTGGTCTTGGCAAATCTCGATAAGTTGCATCCGAAACTCTTTTTGATTATGCCCCAGTTTTGCCGAAATAAATGCTTGTGGCATCACCATCGCATCTTTGACCAAATCTGCTACATCAAACACCAAACCACCACGGCGGGTTTTACCATGTAGCATCGGTAGAGCAAAGCTAATACCTAACCCATGTAATGCAACTGCCGCATAGCCATAAGCGATATAATTCCCGTGGTCAAGGTAGCTATTGGCGATATCGGCGATATCATCATTGGCATTTTTGCCTTCCTCGCGGGTAAATTTAAAGCCACAGCCTTCCGCCAAGCTTTTATATAATACCTTTGCCCAGCGACCTTCGGCAGTCAATAACTGCTCTTGGTTCATTGCCGATTCTATCGCTTGTGAAAAATTAACTACCGCCGATTCATCTAGGCGAATACCATATGATGTCAGTAGTGGATTTTTTTGCCAGTATTTTTTGACAATTTCAATACGTTCTTGTAATAGCACCTTTGCCATCAACAGCCGTGTCGTATCATCAAGCCATGCTTTCATCCAAATTTGCATATATTCGGTAGGACGATACTCACTTTGTGGGGCTAGAAAGGTCAAATCTAATGCACTAAATAATGGTGAACCGCCTGAACCACAAAAACCGACCATTACATTTGATTCTGCCAAACGTCTAGCGGCGGCATCGGTAATCGAACTACCTTTACCCAGTAATAAAAAAGCGGTATTTTTTTCGGGAATATTATAAAAATGTTCAATCGGTTGCATACTTTCGGTCAGATACACGATACGGTCATCTTTTAAAATGACTCGAACTCGCTCAAGATAAAACACACACGCCCGCTTGGACAACATCAGCGGACGGCTACGTTGCTTACGTAAATGACTATTATGAGTTTGGCTCATGTTTTTCTCTTTGATAAATGAAAAAGCAGTAAGCATAAAAGCCTACTGCTTTTTTAAATTAGAATATCGGCAAAGCAAACGGCTGACTGGCACGAGCCAAACCATAGCCATCTGGCACGCCGTCACCTGCATTTTCCATCGTTACAATATCGATGGTTAAGGTAAAAACTTGTCTTGTGCTTTTACTGGCAACTTTAAGATACGGCAAGTCTTTGGCAGTGGCTAGACGACGTTCTCGTAATGGCACATTATTGTCAGACAGTTGAGTACGTTCCATTTTTGCCGTAGGAATGCGAAAACGACGATAACTTTGCCAGCCTGTGATTTTGGCTGTTGGTACAGGCGTTGGCGTACCGACCACACTATAATCCCGCACTTTCCAATGTTGGCTAATACTATCTACCAATCGCTGTAATGCCTCGCTACTATCCGCAAATACCCGAAAAATATCAAAATCAAAACGGGGCGACTTGCCATATTTTTTTTCGAAATCCGCTTGCTTTGCTTTAAGCTTTGGGGAAGGGACCAATGCTATGGCATATGGTGATTTATCCACCAATGCCAACGCTCGAAACGTGCCATGCAATACCGCATAAATCTGATTGCGAATGGTCGGTAGTGATAAATCGACCGTATCTGCCGATTCAATCACACGTACATCCACATAAAACTCAAATGACATCTTAATCTCCCTCAGAATATACGCCACCACGAATCAGACAGGCAATCAAAAACATCCCTTTTTCGCTGTTGGGGTCTAAGTCATCAATCTCTTTTAAAATATCAAACGCTGACATTTTTTCTTTACCCACACGATAAAAAAATTGATGCTCAAGATTTGCCCCATTTGGCTCTACCGCAATCGGTTTATGGTTGTATTCTTCGGCATTGGGATACCACGTATCAATGGTACGAATCGCATTACCGATTTTTTGGTCACGTAATGCCGCTTGCCCCAAAAATTGGTTGTTGTCTGCCCCACGTTGCGGGCGAACAGGGTTAAGTTGATACAGCGAACGAGAAAAGCCTTTGGGTTTATCTTCTAGATAATTTTGTGAAGGGAATACTTCCACACCACCCATGCCAAAATCAACTACCGCTTCGATATGTAGCCCTGCATTGGTTGCGTCGCCTTTTGCCCCTGTTAATAAAATCTCGGCTAATGCCTGCTCATCCGCACTAGGATTGTCAAAACTGTTTAAATTGTAGTCTAACGCCTTAAAGGTATAAGATTTTTCCGAATTTTGACTGGGTGTTACCGTAATTACAATGCTTTCTGCCACCAAGCGATTACGCCATAACCAGCGACCGTTCACAACATTACGCACATAACGACCGACCACCGTTTTTAGCCCATCGCTGTCTTTGGCACGAGCCACAAACCCTTGAAATGCCTTGCGAAATGCTTGTTCATCGCTTTTATCTGCCCCTGCTTTAGTCGCACTGGCAAACAAAATATCATCCAAGTCAATCAAACGAAAATCCCACGTCACCAATAATTTGGCATTGGGTAATAATTTGGCAGATTCGGTTTGTTGAATATTACTGACTTCACGAGCGACTGATTCGCCCGATGCTGACCCTTTGCTTTTATTGCCTGCCACATTTTGTGTACCACGAATGCCATGATACATGACTTTTAATGATTCAGTTTTGCCATCTATCAGATGAAAAAACGCCCCGTCGCTGATAACAGTACCACGTTGTAGGGCTAGGCTTGCGGGTAATTTTTTGAAAGTTGCCATAATAAAACTCCTGTTTGTTGTTTAACATTGGTTAGGTAAAAGTTTAGTTTCAAAAGTAAGATTAAATAGATTGTCGCAATAAAAACACATCGCCACCGTCATGGGTTTGCCATTGGTACTGCCAAAATAACTCTTGTGGGTTGTCAGATAATTGACGTAACGGCTCGGCAATCAGGTTTTGGGGCTGTTGCGGTTTTTGCTCTTCTTCATATAAATCCAAGTTATCAGAATTTTGAGCGTTAGCAACATTCAGCAGTTGCCGAATTGACACATATTGCACTAAGCCAATCAAGGGTTCGGCATAGGCGTGAGGTGTAGGTATTACAGCTTGTTCAAGGGTATACGCTTGTCGTACACCTGTTCTATCGGTTTTTGGGTCTTCAAGCAACGCATAACCTAGATTAGTCGCTGACAAAAAACTTAAGCCATGATGTTCACCAAAAGCATGATTTAAGCCGTCCTTGGTAAGTGCCAATAGCCGTGTAAAGGCTTGCAAACGATTGAGATTTTGCGATTGTTGGTACGCTAATAACACATCCTGACGGTCTAGCACCACAAAGCCTGTCTTAATATTTTTGGAAAAAATTTTTGATAAATCTTTTTCTTCAAAAATTTCAACTTTACCAATTTCAATAATTTGACCGCCTGCAAATCGTTGATTGTTTAATAATTCAATTAACACGTCTGAATCAATAACACAATCAAATCGTATCACCAAACTCAGATGCAAATGACAGCTTGCCGTTGGTTGTAACGATAAGGCATTGGGATTTTTTGATGAATAATCGTTTTTGTTGATAAACGCAGAGCCACGGCGTTGGGCAGGGGTAAAGCGTCCATAGGCAAAGCCACCTAAATCTTGCCTGTCATGGTGAATATAAATCACGCCTGTGTCCTTCACGCTCAATTTGCGAGCCAAGGCATGAGCGAACATAGTGGATGCCATCAAAGGCACGCCACCGAGCAAAATCCCGCTAGTCTGTAGATTTGCCCCTTGCACTCGAATATGCGGAATTACCGCTAAAAAACTCATGATGCCAACTCCTGTAAGTCATACAGCAAGCCACGAATTCGGCGAGCCAAGAATGGTATGGTGCTATCTTCGAGTACAAAGGTAACAGGGTTACTTTGTCCTTCGACTTCGTAGGATTGACGGACGATACTTTTTGCCAAATGCTCGGCAAACGCCGTCATCCAACCTTCATCTCGTAGCTTTGGGTCAATCAGTCCTTGGATGGCTAAATCGACGCTTGGGTGTTGTAATGGTGTTAAAGCAACCATTTCTTTACTAACCATTTCACCTGTATTTTCGTCATACGCTTCATTGCTTATTTTAGTGATATTGGGCAATCTATCAGCCACTTGTTCAAGGCTATTTTTAGCTTCTCGCCCTTGAGCCAATACGATGCGTAAGATATGGGTCAAAAATTGTTGCTCGACTTCACGGCTATCCATATTGGTACTAGTGGCTTCAATGCCTTTGTTTTTCCAGTCTTGGTTATTTAAATCTTGTTCTGTAGTAGCAATACCTTGATTCACCAAATCTGCCCAAGCAAGTAATGCGGGCTGAACAAGTTTGTCTTTCGGCAATTTATTGGGGATATAGTAGTCTAAGCCTTTGTAATACAGGCTAAAGGCTTGACGTATCGTATCATTAGCAGTTGGGGCAGTTAGATAAATTGGGCGTTGTAATGTTCTAATAAAAATTGGTGACCCCACATTTTGAATATTTGAACCGCCAATACCAAAAACGGCTGTCGTAATATTATGAAATTTATCGTCAGATTGCCGAACTTCTTTAATTCTTTCGATTTCAGAAGTAAGCCAATAATTAACACCAACTGCACTAATTGGGCTTATTGAAAGATAACTCTCTTCTTTAGGAAGTAATAGCTGACGCATACGGATATTAATGTGCTTAAGCTTAGACTGATAAGGATTATCAAAAATAGTGACGATATCTTGTTTAAGAATATTAGCTATATTTTTTAAATCATCTTCAAATCCATCAAGATTTTCATCAAGCATAGCCGCCTTGATTATCTTAAACATAGTGGGTATTTTGCCTGCATTGGCTTGGTAATCGGTGGGAATGGTAATATCGTCAGCCAATAATGTTCTCGCACTGATATAGGGTAAATCCAACGCTTGTGATTTTGCCAAGCGAATACCGCCTTTTTCGATATTGGAATTAATCGTTTTATTACTAAAATGCACCGATTCAGCAAGCGTTTGCCGATATTGGTCGATAGGGATGGTGGAAGCATCTGACATTCATTTCTCCTTTTTGTTATTGATATAATTGTGTTTAGTTTTAACATAGTTTTGCTCAAATAATAAGCAGGTAAAAGTAGATAAACGACATTTTGTGTCGTTTATCTTTCTTCTTGAAAATCTATTAAGCTAAAACTTGTGTGAAGTGATTAACGCCTTTGTTTGTCACTCGAACTTGCATTTCAAAAGATACATCGCCCGATGTATGCTCGATACGAACCATACGATGGATTAGCAAATTTGAATTAATATGACTTTGATAAGCTTCCCAAGCGGATTGGGATTGGCGTTTAAAGATATAATGATTAGTAGCTAGCCATTGAATAAACTTTCTAGGCGAAAGCTGAAGCATTTTGGCAACTGTACTGAGACAGTAACTAGGCGTTGTACCAGTCGATTTTACTGGCATAAAAGGTAGGTTTTGTTGTATCATAATGATACTCCTTTTTTAACTACACGGTTTTAAAAGGGAAAAGCAAATCCAAAATGTGAGAGTGGCGGATTTGCTTTTTTTTCGTCTTTAAGAAAGTAAAAATTACTTTCTTGCAGTCATCATATTATCAAAGAATCTTTAAGTCAATAATTTTTTAAAGTTTTATCAAAATAATTAGAATTACTAAGGACGAGCTTTTGAATGCAATTTAAAATTACTCAACCATCTATGCGATGGCAAACGATTAGAAATTCAACATAAATAGAATAACTAATTTCTCAACCATCTAAGCGATGGTTAAAGGATTATAACACAAAGCCCCTTTTTACCAATTTTTTTTTAGCGACATAAATTGACGTTTAATTTCATAAGTTTATTGAAAAAAACAAAAATCTGTTTATAGTGGTTTTGTATTTATCACTCAAAGAAAAAATTATGCACGTCATTTTTATCTCTGCTTGCGAAAAAAAAGCCCTGAAAAAAACCCGAGCCGTACTCGACAGCTACGCCATCCGCACAGGACAAAGCACATGGCAAGCCCCCATGACGATGGAAGGTCTAACCGAAGTCCGCAAAGCCCTGAAACAAAAGGGTATTACTCGCCAAACCGCTGTCGCCGCCTACATTAACTACGGTATGCGACGCATGAAACTGGCTTGGGTCGTGGGCGCAAAGCATCGTTTTAATAGCGAAGGGGCATACCCTGTCGCTTCAACTGGTAAGCCTTATACCAAGCGACAAATCGACGACTGGGCCAGAGCAGCAAGCCTATTGGCAGGGGCGGCAGGCGATATGCATGATATTGGCAAAGCATCGCAACATTTTCAAAACAAACTGTCACCTAATCAAGCCAATAAAATCATCGCCGATGACATCCGCCATGAATGGCTATCCGTCAAGCTACTGCAACAACTCCGACACAATAACTTTGATTGGCAAAATGCTTGGCAACAAGTTGCCAAAGATAAAAACCGTAATACTTTTACGCTAGGCGACTTAACTAAGGTTAAAAAAGGGGTTTCAACTACTATTGAAGCAGTTGATTATCTAATAATAACGCATCATGGTTTATTAGGTGTTGCTGAAGGAATGAAAAATATCTTTAAAGCTACGCCAAACCATTCTAAACACGTTCGTCAAGAATTACCCCGTACCCAACAACTCACTTGTGCAGGCGAGTTACCACAAAGCATTTTTGATAGTTATCAAAAACGCATGGCACGACTTGCCAAATTATTGCCTACCAACGCCAGTCCAACTTATTATAAAGCCCTCTGTTTACATGCTCGTAATGCCTTGATTCACGCTGACCATACCATTTCTGCGGTCAATTATCTGGACATGGTGCAACCTGCCACTCCAACTCCCACGCAACTGTTTGCTAATACCTGTTTTGTTGATAGTAAAAAACAACACAATCAACCGCTAGAATGGCATTTACGCCATGTGGGCGAACGAGCCAGTTTTATCGCTTGTAACATGATGACAGAATTAAATTTGTCTGGACTATGTGAGCAGACCGTCGAATATATCAAAACACCCACGCAAAACGCTCATTTTAAGTGGCAAAATGTTGCTGGCAATGCCTTGCAAAAATTCGCCGATAAATATCCCGATGTACCGACGCTTGTTTTTAATATCGCAGGTACAGGTAGCGGTAAAACTCGGATGAATCTACGCACCGCTTGCACCTTGCGACCCAATGACCCACGCATTTGTATCGCTCTCAATTTACGCTCTTTGACCTTGCAAACAGGTGATGCTCTCAAAAAATCCATGAATCTGTCCGATGACGAATTAGCCGTTGTCATCGGCGACAATATTACCCAAGAACTATTTGAAAAAGCCAAAAAAAACCAAGGGATTGACGAAGATGAAAATCCCCCAGAGCCGATATTTGATGCTAAAGGGGATGATTATGACATTCCTGCATGGCTTAACCCATTATTTGAGAAAACCACCAAAAAGGGCATTATAAGTGACAATGATGGCAAAACTTTATTGGCATCGCCTTTGCTCGTTTCCACCATTGATTATCTGATAGCAGCGGGCGAACCACACAAACAAGGACATCATGTCAAAGCCTTGCTACGATTAATAAGTAGTGATTTGATACTCGATGAAATCGATGGCTACGACCCCAAAGCCTTGATAGCAGTATTACGCTTGGTGCAGCTAGCTGCCATGTATGGTCGCCATGTGATTTGCTCATCGGCAACCCTCTCCAAGACATTAGCTATTAGCGTGCATCGAGCCTTTGAATCTGGTATAGCGATGCGACAAGCATTACTAAATGATGACAAACAAGCCTTTAATATCGCCATTATCGATAATGAAATTGACAGTAAAAATCCACCCAAAATTTGGCAACAAACGCTAACTCAAGATAGTGACACCCAAGCTGACGATAAAAATTTTAAAGATATTTACCAAACACACCTCAATGAATTACAGCTTGCTTTAGCCAAAAAGACGAGTTTTCGCCTAGCCGAACTCAAACCCATGCCAAAGGCAACTATTAGCGATTGGCAACAAGCGGTACTTGAATCTGCCCAAATCTTGCATGATAGATACGCTTGGCAATGGCAAAATGGGGAAAAACGCCTATCCTTTGGCTTAATTCGGGTAGCAAATATTCACCATGCTATTAGCCTTGCTCATTATTTTGCCAATCATTGGCAACATGCCCATATCGCTTGCTATCATGCCAATGATTGGCGAATCAATCGTTTTTATAAAGAACAACGCTTAGACACTTTGCTAAGTCGTCATAAAGATGGCAAAAAACGCAAAACAGGTAATGAAACCATCGAGCAAGATAGCGAAATTATCGAACTCATGAAACACAGCCAACAAAAAAATGTACCCTTTGTCGTGATTGCCACGCCTGTCGAAGAAGTGGGGCGTGACCATGATTTTGATTGGGCAGTCATTGATGCATCAAGCGTTCAGTCCATCGTACAGACCGCTGGGCGAGTCAATCGTCATCGTCGAGAAACGATTCATGAGCCAAATATTATCATCCCCCAATTTAACTATCGGCATTGCAAAAACGTGCAACAACAAAAACCCAAACAACCTGCTTTTATCTATCCAGGTTATGAAAGTTATAGTCAAGATGAAAACTATCCAACCCATGATTTGGCAAAATTGTTACCTTGGCAAAATAATCAACTCATAATAGATGCTAGACTGCGTTTTGACAAAGATAACTGTCTATTTGCTAAACTTGATGATAGAGAGATACAAGGGTTTTGTGAGCGATACTTTTATGATGAAGGCGATGAGCTTTTTTCAAATGCCCAAGTGGATAGCTGTCTAATGACTGAGCAACTGTATCAAACATTCACCCCATTACGCGATAGACAGTATCAAGCCTTGTATCGAATAAATCCCAACTCTATCAAGGAAGGCGAGTTGGCCATAGAAAAATATGTGAATGCGTTTAATCCAGTATTTAAAAAGCAACAACAAGAATGGCAAGATTATAGCGGTGATTTTACCAAACCTATTTTACAACCCGCTAAGCCACAAGCGTGGCTGTATTTGTCGCCTAGTCAAATGGTGGAACAATGCGAATTTTATGATATTGATATTGAACAAGGCTGTCAAATTTCACTAAGTCTATATAATGATAAAAATGAGATACAGTGGCTATATGATGAAGGGTTTGGTGTAGTTAAAAAATAAGTAATTATGCTTGATATCGAATGTCTCATGTAAATTTGTTTTTATGATAGAAATTAAACTTTATCAAAATAATCTTATCACTCTAAGAACCTGTTCACGATTAAAAAATATGTTAGGATAAGCCACATAATCGATTAATAACCGAATAATTCACCATGAGAAAAGCCTATCCAAGCGACATTAGCCGAAAACAATTTGAGCACATACTACCGATTTTAGAAAGTG
>OFDC01001498.1_pt1 | contig 12258 bp, 11 predicted proteins | sample 1520941 | NCBI WGS metagenome assembly OFDC01 (sample SAMEA94258168, study PRJEB24077) | hot springs metagenome | biome: Aquatic biome; feature: Water | place: India | collected 2012-12-06 | depth 5 m | reverse complement strand
CCGCCCCGCCGGCCGAGCCCGCCGCCGACGACGGTCGGCCGCTCGCGGCGTTCTACGGCGACTCGTACACGCTCGGCACCGGGGCGAGCGACCTCTCGCTGCGGTGGTCGACGCAGCTCGCCGAGCTGCGGGGGTGGCGCGAGTTCAACCCGAGCGTCAATGGCCTGGGCTTCATCAACAACAGGCGCTCGTTCGCCGACGACGACCTGCCGGCGCTCATCATCGAGCAGCAGCCCGACATCGTGATCATCACGATGGGACTCAACGACGCCTTCTCGTTCGACCGCGCGGGTGCGGCGATCGAGCAGCAGATCGATGCCGACTTCGCGCGACTGACCACGGCGCTGACCGACGCGCAGTTCGTTGTGGTCGAGCCGTTCTGGTACCGACCCGATCGCCCCGAGTCGCATCTCACGATCATCCGGTGGGTGCAGGAGGCGGCGGCGCGCTACGACCTGCCGTACATCGCCGGCGCCTCCACCTGGATCGCCGGGGCGCCGGAGCTCATGGCCGCCGATGGGCTGCACCCCAACGACGAGGGCTACGCCCTCATGCTGCGAAACATAGATGCGGCGCTCGCCGAGCTCGGACTCTGAGGCCGCGGGTTCCCGTCGCCGGGCCCCACCGCTAGCCTGAGCGCGTGACCCGTGCCGCGCTCCCGGAGCGCACCGCTCTGCTGCAGTCGGTCGTCGTGGCGCTCGCGATCTCGATGGTCGCGGTGGTCGGCGGCCTGATCGTCGGCTCGCGCATCATCGTGTTCGACGGGGTCTACGGCATCATCGGCCTCTCGCTGACCTGGCTCGCCCTGCGGGCCTCGCGCGCGGTCGATGCCGGCCCCTCCGAGCGCTACCCCTTCGGGCGCGAGGCGCTGACGCCGTTCGCGATCGTGCTGCAGGGTGTCGCGATGCTCGGCACGCTGCTGATCGCGGCGCTCGACGCGATCGTGCTCATCCTCGACGGCGGCAGCGACGTCGCACCGCTCTCGGTGGTGCTGTACGGAGCCTTCTCGGCGGTGGCCAGCACGATCTTCGCCGCGCACCTGCTGCGGCGCGCGGGCGACTCCGAGCTCGTCCGGGTCGAGGGGCTGCAGTGGCGGGCCGGGGCCGTGCGCAACGCCGTGATGGTCGCCGGCGCCGTGGTCGCCGTGCTCATCGCCACCACCGACGCCGGCGGGCTGGTGCGCTATCTCGACCCCGTGCTCGTGCTCATCGCCGTCGCGATGCTCGCCCCGCTGCCCATCCGCTTCCTGCGGTCGGGAATCTACGAGCTGCTGGAGGGCGCGCCCTCTGCCGCCGTGCAGCAGCAGGTGATGGCGGCGGTGGATGCGGTGCGCGACCGGCACGGGCTGGGCGACCCGTACGTGCGCATGTCGAAGCTCGGGCGCAAGCTCTACCTGCAGATCGACATCGTGGTCGAGCCGGGAACGTGGACGGTCGACGGGCAGGATGTCGTACGCCGCGAGCTTCTCGACGCCCTGGCGCCGCTCGGCTACGAGCTGTGGGCGTCGATCGACCTCACGACCGACCGGTCGCTGGCCGACTGATCACCGGGGTGATTCGGCGCAGCTCGGAGACGGCCGTATCGAGCGCGTCGGTCGCCCGCTCCACCGCATCCGGCTGAGCGCGCTGGTCGGGGATCGCGACTGCCATGCTCCAGCTGCGCCCGCGTTCGTCGACGCCGACCTCCCGCACCAGGAAGACGGCACCGGCCGCGGATGACGCGACGACGCGATCGTGCGCGTCTCCGGGCATCGGGCGCCCTGCTCCGGCGAACGGCGACGCCGTGCCGGGTGCGAGCACGACCGTCACCGGCCCTCGGCCCACCGCGACATGCGCGACGTGCTGGGCTTCGCTTCCGCCGACGAGAGAGAGAACTGTCTCGCCGGTCGTCGCTGCCATGTTCTCGACCACGCGTGCGCTCTCGACGTCCATCGGCGAGGCGCGACGAAGTCGATCCACCAGAGCCCACAGCTCGGGGCCGGGCGCACAGGAGCCATCGTTCGACGCCGCGAGCACTCCGAGCTCCCGCAGTGCGGTGGCGATCCGGCTGACCGCGCTGCGATCTATCCCGGTCACGCGGGAGAGTTCGCGAACGCCGATGGGCCCGTCGGATCGCGCGACAGCCTGCAGGATGCCGATGACCTTCGACACCGTCGATGTCGCGCGGGAATCGCGGTCGCTGTCGCTCGGGAGGTCGATCATGGAGGTCATTCTCGCGGATGCAGTGCCGGGATCATCAGGATTCAGGGCGCGCGGTCGGGCGGAGCGCCATCTGCACGATCGCGACGACGAGCAGCCCGGCGAACAGCCACGCGCTGATGGCCGGCGGCAGCCAGAAGGCCGCGAGAACGCCGAGGAACGAGCTCGCGGCTGCGGCGAGTCCGACGATGAGCGCCTCTCTGACCACGACGAGCCCGGCGCGCCGGTTCGCGACTGTGCCGGCGATGGCTCCCGGGATCATGGCGAGGAGCGAGGTGCCCTTGGCGGCGAGGTCCCCCATGCCGAAGATCGCGATCAAGGCGGCGACTGCCACGATCCCGCCGCCGACCCCGAGCAGTCCGGCCACGACTCCCATGAGCAGGCCGAGACCAACGAGTCCCACGACCGCCACCGCACCGTAGTCGACGGCGCCGTCGCGCTGGGGTACCTCCACGACGATCCGCAGCGCGGTCAGTGCCAGCCCCGCGATGAAGAGCCACTTGAGCCAGACCAGCGAGATGCGCCGAAGGAGGAGGGTGCCGAGCGGGGCTCCCGCGAGAGCCCCGATCGCGAGAAGTGCGGCCGCCCCGACGTCGATCTCGCCCCGAAACCCGTACTGCGCGGCGGAAGTGATGGCGGTCGGCACGATGGCGAGGAGGGAGGTCGCCGATGCCTGACGCTGGTCGAGACGGGTGAACGCGAGGAGAAGCGGCACCATCACCAGTCCGCCGCCGACGCCGAACAGCCCCGCGAAGACGCCCCCGATCACGCCGATCGAAAGAAGGGGCAGAATCACCGCGCCAGCCTAGTGCCGGGCGGAGGGCGCGCTGTGAAGCGCAGCTAAACTGGCCGGGTGACCGAACCCATCGACGTCGCCCTCATCGGCGGCGGCATCATGAGCGCCACGCTCGGCACGATGCTGCAGCAGCTCGAGCCCTCCTGGCAGATCCGCATCTACGAGCGCCTCGGCGACGTCGCCCTCGAGAGCTCGAACCCCTGGAACAACGCGGGCACCGGCCACGCGGCCCTCTGCGAGCTCAACTACACGCCCGAGCGGCCCGACGGCTCGATCGACATCGCGAACGCGGTGAAGATCAACGAGCAGTTCCAGGTGTCGCGGCAGTTCTGGTCGTACCTCGTGGGTGCGGGCGTGCTGCCCGAGCCGCAGGCGTTCCTCAGCGCGATCCCGCACATGAGCATGGTGTGGGGCGAGGCCAACGTCGCATACCTGCGCAAGCGCTTCGAGGCGCTCAAGGACCACCCGCTCTTCGCGGGCATGGAGTTCAGCGATGACGCCGCGGTCATCCGCTCGTGGGCACCCCTCGTCATCCCCGGCCGAGCGAAGTCGCAGCCGATCGCCGCGACGCGCATGGCCGCCGGCACCGACGTCGACTTCGGCGCGCTGACGCGCGCGCTGATCGACGGCCTCGTCGAGAACGGCGCGACGCTGCACCTCGAGCACCGCGTGACGGGCATCCGTCGCACGAAAGACGGGCTGTGGAAGCTCTCGATGCGCCACGAGGTCGGCGGCACCCCGGTCGAGGTCACCGCGCGCTTCGTGTTCGTGGGCGCCGGTGGGCACGCGCTGCCCCTGCTGCAGAAGAGCGGCATCCGCGAGATCCGCGGCTTCGGGGGCTTCCCCGTGAGCGGGCAGTGGCTGCGCAGCGACAACCCCGCGGTGGTCGCCCAGCACAACGCGAAGATCTACGGCAAGGCCTCGGTCGGGGCGCCGCCGATGTCGGTGCCGCACCTCGACACCCGCGTCGTCGACGGCACTCCGAGCCTGCTGTTCGGCCCCTACGCCGGCTTCACGCCGAAGTTCTTGAAGACGGGCTCGTGGTTCGATCTGTTCGGCTCGATCCGCTGGCACAACATCGTGCCGATGCTGCAGGTGGGCCTGCGCAACTTCGACCTCGTGAAGTACCTCGTGGGCGAGCTGCTGGCAACGCGCGACAAGAAGCTCGCGGCGCTGCGCGAGTTCTACCCGGCCGCGAACGGCGACGACTGGTACCAGCTCACGGCCGGCCAGCGCGTGCAGATCATCAAGAACGTTGCGGGCAAGGGCGGCACGCTGCAGTTCGGCACCGAGGTCGTGGCCGCGGCCGATGGCTCGATCGCGGGCCTGCTCGGCGCCTCGCCGGGAGCGTCGACCGCGCCCTCGATCATGCTCGACCTGATCGAGCGGTGCTTCGCCGACCGCCTCGACGGCTGGCGCCCGCGCCTGCAGCAGATGGTGCCGAGCTACGGCCGTCAGGTCTCCGACGATCCCGCGTTCGCCGACCAGGTGCTCAGCTCGACGGCGGCCGCGCTCGCCATCTCCCGCTGAGCGTCGCGCATCCGGCGCTCCTGAATCGAAGGAACCGGCACCGATGACGCTGCCCGAACTGACCGAGCCCGTCGACCTCTGCCTGCCCACCGGGCGCCTCAACCCCGCCGCGGTCGGCCGCACCCGCACCCCGCTGCACCGCAGCCCGCTGCGCGGCTGGGGCCGCTCGAAGCGGTGGGAGTACTGGGGCATCATGACCCCCGACCTCTTCGTCGGCCTGACGGTGGCCAGCCTCGACTACGCCGCCGTGCCGTCGATCTACCTCGTCGAGCGGGCCACCGGCGCCCATCGCACGATCGGCGGACTCGAGCCCGTCGCGCGCGGCACGCGCATCCCCGACACGCTGCCCCCGTTCGAGGCGAGCGCGCGCTGGGGCGGTCGCCTCGGGGCGAGCGAGCTGCGGATGCACGCCGCGGGCTCGGCCACGAGCATCCGGGGCACGGCCCCTGGTTTCGCGATCGACGTGACGAGCCCCGATGCCGGCGACGCGCTCGGCGTGGTCGTGCCGTGGAGCGACCGCCTCTTCCAGTACACCCTGAAGGATGTCGCCCGCCCGGTGTCGGGCACGATCACCGTCGACGGTCGGCAGTTCGCGGTCGGCGAGGGCAGCTGGGCGGTGCTCGACCGCGGACGCGGCCGCTGGCCGTACCGGATGACGTGGAACTGGGCCGCCGGCTCGGGGCTCGTCGACGGTCGCCGCGTCGGCCTGCAGCTCGGCGGGACGTGGACCGACGGCACCGGCTCGACCGAGAACGCGGTGTTCGTCGACGGCGTGCAGCACTACATCGCCGAGGAGCTCACCTGGCAGTACGACCTCGACGACGAGGCCTCGCCGTGGCGGATCGTCGGTGAGCACGCCGAGGTCACGCTGACGCCGTGGCACCGCCGGCTGGAGCGCACGAACGCGCTCGTCGTCGCGAGCACGATCCACCAGGCGCTGGGAACCTGGAGCGGGTGGATGCTCGACACGAGCGGCACGCGCGTCAGCGTCGACGGGCTCGTGGGCTGGGCCGAGCAGGCGCAGAACCGCTGGTAGCCCGGCGGGGGCCGGGGTGCGGGATGCCGCCGCCTAGTTGCGCGCCGCCCCGTCGGAAGCCGTGACGACGAAGGTGTCGGGCTGGCCGAACGCGTGCTCACCGAACGCGTTGTCGACGGCCACCTGCACGCGCGAGAGGTCGCCGAGCCGCACGAGCGCGATGGCCGCTCCGCCGAATCCACCGCCGGTCATGCGCGCGCCGAGAGCCCCCGCAGTGACCGCGCTCTCGACCGCGAGGTCGAGCTCGGGCACTGAGATCTCGAAGTCGTCGCGCATGCTGCGGTGCGAGGCATCCAGCAGCTCGCCGATCGCCACGGCGCCCTCGGCCCGCAGCGTCGCGACGGTGTCGAGCACGCGCTGGTTCTCGGTGATGACGTGGCGGATGCGCCGGAAGGTGACGTCGTCGAGCAGCTGCTGCGCGCGGGGCAGGTCGTCGACCGTCGCGTCGCGCAGGCTCGACAGCCCGAGGGCCGCGGCCCCGCGCTCGCAGGCGGCACGGCGCTCGCCGTAGCCGCCAGTCGCGTGGCTGTGCTTGACGCCCGTGTCGATGACGAGAATCGCGAGGCCCGCCTCGGCGAGACCGAGCGGAACCAGCTCGCTCTCGAGCGTGCGGCAGTCGAGGAAGACGGCGTGGTCGGCCTGGCCGAGCAGCGAGGCCGACTGGTCCATGATGCCCGTGGGGGCGCCGACGGCGACGTTCTCGGCCCGCTGGCCGACGCGCGCGAGGGTGCGGCGGTCGAGGCCGAGCCGCCAGACGTCGTTGAGGGCGAGGGCGACGGCGCTCTCGATGGCGGCCGAGCTCGACAGCCCCGCGCCGACCGGCACGTCGGAGTCGATGAACAGGTCGACCCCGGGCACGGCGCCGAGGTCGGCGCCGAACTCGCTGAACGCCCAGGCGACGCCGAGGGGGTAGGCCGACCAGCCGCCGAGGGCGTCGGGCGCGAGCGCGTCGAGGTCGATCTCCGCCAGTTCGTCGGCGAAGGTGCTCGCCACCCGCACGCGGCGGTCGTCGCGCACGCCGAGGGCCACGACCGTGCGGCGGTCGATCGCGAAGGGCAGCACGAAGCCTTCGTTGTAGTCGGTGTGCTCGCCGATGAGGTTGACCCGGCCCGGGGCCGACCAGAGCCCGTCGGCGGCCCGGCCGAACACGGCCTCGAACCCGGCGCGGGCGTCGTCGCGGATGTCAGTCATGAGCGCGTGCGATTCCTTCTCTGATGAATGCGGCCTGGGCCTCGGGTGCGACGTCGCCGATGAAGGCGCCCATGGCGGCCTCCGAGCCGGCGAGGAACTTCAGTCTCTCAGGGCCGCGCCGCGGGCTCGTCACCTGCAGCATGAGCCGCACGGTGTCACGCCCCCGCGAGACAGGCGCCTGGTGCCAGGCGGCGATGTAGGGCGTCGGCGTCTCATAGAGTGCGTCGATGCCGCGCAGCAGGCGCCGGTAGAGCGGCGCGAGCTCGTCCTTCTCCGCCTCGGTGAGCCCGGCGAAGTCGGGCACGTGGCGGTGCGGCAGCAGGTGCACCTCGATCGGCCATCGCGCGGCGAACGGCACGAAGGCGGTGAAGTGCTCGCCCTCGAGCACCACGCGGCCACTGGCCCGCTCGGTGTCGAGGATGCGCGCGAAGAGGTCGGGCCCGACCGCGTCGATCGACCGCAGCAGGGCGGCCGTGCGGGGCGTGATGAAGGGGTACGCGTAGATCTGCCCGTGCGGGTGGGGCAGGGTCACGCCGATCTCGGCGCCCCGGTTCTCGAAGGGGAAGACCTGCTCGATGCCCGGCATCGCGCTCAGTGCGGCGGTGCGGTGCGCCCACGCCTCGATCACCGTGCGCGCGCGGCTGACCGTCTGCGAGCCGAACGAGCCCTCGTGGTCGGGCGAGAAGCAGACGACCTCGCAGCGCCCGACGCTCGTGCGGCTGCGCTCGAGGCCGATCGCCGTGAGGTCGTCCAGACCCTGCGGGGCGTTCTCGTGCGTGAGCGCCGGGCCGAAGCTCGGCGACCGGTTCTCGAAGACGGCGACGTCGTAGAGGCTCGGAATCTCGCTGGGGTTCTCGTCGCTCTGCGGCGCGAGCGGGTCTTGATCGGGCGGCGGCATGAAGACGCGGTTCTGCCGGTTGCTGGCGATCGACACCCACTCGCCGGTCAGAACGTCCTGCCGCATCGTGGCGGTCTCGGGCCGCGGGTCGAGCACGCGGCGGTCGATGCTGCGCTCGGGGCCGAGGGTCGTATCGGCATCGTCGACGTAGATGAGCTCGCGCCCGTCGGCGAGCGTCGTGGAGTGGAAGCGGATCGGCACCTCACGATGGTACGGCCCGTAGCTTTCAGATTCGCAAGCGGTACGCTTCCGATATCGACAGAATTCGAAAGGCCCGCTGATGGATGCTGCGCCCCAGCGCCGCGAGCGCCTCGCGCTGCTCGTGGCCGACCGGGGATTCGCCCGCGTCGTCGACCTCGCGCGCGAGCTGCGCGTGAGCGAGGTGACCGTGCGCACCGACCTCGCCGCACTCGAGGGCGAGGGCCGCGTCACCCGCGTGCACGGCGGCGCCATGCCCCGCGGGCTCGTCGCCGAGCGCGAGTCGAGCCTCGAGCAGTCGCGCACCCGGCTCGCCCGGGCCAAGCGGGCGATCGCCGTCGAGACCGCGGGGCGCGTGCGCTCGGGCGAGAGCCTGCTGCTCGACGTCGGATCCACCGCGCTCGCGGTCGCCCACGAGCTCGTCGCCCGGCCCGAGCTCGACGAGCTCGTCGTGGTGACGAACGGGCTCGCCATCGCGCTCGCGCTCGAGCCGGCCATCCCGCGCTTCACGGTCGTCGTCACCGGCGGAACCGTGCGGTCGCTGCAGCACAGCCTCGTCAACCCGCTCGCCACGACCCTGCTCGACGACGTGCGGGTCGACCTCGCGATCCTCGGGGCGACGGGGGTCGACGCCAACGCGGGCGTCACCAACGTCAACCTGCCCGAGGCCGAGGTCAAACGGCGCATGGTCGCCTGCGCGTCGCGACGCGTGCTCGCCGCCGACGCCTCGAAGCTCGGTCGCGTGCACCTGGGCCGGGTCTGCGGGCTCTCCGAGCTCGACGAGCTCATCACCGACGATGCGGCACCGGAGGCGGAGCTCGCGCCCCTCCGCGCGGCAGGCTTGCGCGTCACCACGGTGGCGCCGCGCCGCGCGTAGCATGACGGCATGACCACCACGCACCTGCCGGCAGCCCCCACCGGCGAGCAGTACCGCCTGCACCACGACGGCGCCCACGGCCCCGTCGAGGCCGTCATCACCTCGGTCGCCGCGGCGCTGCGGCACCTCACGGTCGACGGCCACGACCTCGTGCAGGGCTTCGATGAGAGCTCGACGGCGCCCTTCGGCTGCGGCATCGTGCTCGTGCCCTGGCCGAACCGCGTGCGCGACGGCCGGTGGGTGCATCGGGATGCGGTGCTGCAGCTCGACCTCACCGAGGTCGACCGCACCAACGCGATCCACGGTCTGCTGCGCAACACCCCGTACCAGCTGGTCGAGAAGCGCGACGACGCCGTCACGCTGGGCGCGGCCGTCGTGCCGCAGCACGGCTGGCCGTTCCACCTCTGGACGACGGTCGAGTACCGGCTGACCGGCAACGGCATCACGGTCACCCACAGCGTCACCAACCTCGGCAGCGAGCCCGCGCCGTACGCCGTGGGCACGCACCCCTTCATTCGGGTCGGTGCGCACCCGGTCGATGAGCTCACGCTCACCGCTCAGACGGCCGAGCACGTCATGGTCGACGACCGCCTGAACCCCGTCGGCATGGAGCCCGCGACGGGCGCGTGGGATCTCCGCGCCGGTCGACGGGTCGGGGAGCTTGCGCTCGACGACGCCTTCCGCGTCGAGCCCGACGCCGACGGGATGATCCGCACCGTGCTCGCCGCCCCCGACGGCACCGAGACCGAGGTGTGGCAGGAGGGCGACTGGGAGTGGCTGCAGCTGTTCATCACCCGCAGCTTCCCGACCGCGTCCGGGCCCGTCACCGCGATCGCCGTCGAGCCCATGACCGCACCCGCCGATGCTCTGAACTCGGGTGCCGGGCTGCGCTGGATCGAGCCAGGGGCCTCGTGGTCGGGCAGCTGGGGCATCTGCCGACCGGCGTGAGCGGCGCATCCCCTCGCCTGCGGGGGTGAACTCCCCACGAACGGGGGGTGTCCCTCGGGCTGTACCCGGCTGTGATCTGCTGATTGGATAAGCGCGGGGGGCAGGGGGCTGCACCCCGCGTGCGCGTCGCACGCACTCGACGGGGGAGTCGACCATGGCCATTGCACCGAAGACCATCGTGATGATCGCGGGCGGCCTGCTCGTCGTGGGCGGCGGTTTCGCGCTCGCTCCGACGCTCGGCGACATGTTCACCGCGGCCGTCGCGCCGTCGGACGAGATCTACGGCGATCAGGTCGAGTTCGAGGTCAACGCGAACGGCGAGACGTTCGGCAGCGCGATCAACGACCAGGTGCCCGACCTCATCATCGCCCGCGCGGAGGGCGGCAAGCTCGGCTACATCCGGGTAAGCGAGCTCGAGTTCACCCGCAACCTCGTGCGCTCCGACCCCGACCCGAACGCGGTCTACAACATCGACGTGTACGAGTCGGACGGCGAGACGACCATCGGCACCTTCCGGGTGCTCGACGACACCCCCGGGCCCCGCGACGGCTTCAACAACTAGCGGTGGGCCCCGTCGGGCTCGAACCCCGCGACCGTCCGGTGGACGGTCGCTCATGTGCGTGCGAGTGGGCCCCGTGGGGCTCGAACCCACGACCCGCGGATTAAAAGTCCGCTGCTCTGCCAACTGAGCTAGAGGCCCGCTCCCTAGCCTAACGCGGTCGGAGCGCGTTCAGACGGTGCGGGATGCCCGGGGGCGAGCCGCGACCATCGCGATACCAGCCACGGCGAGCGCCAGCGCTGCACCCGCGATGCCGGCCGCGCTCGAGCCGTCGACGCCGGTCTCGGCGAGTTCGGGCTGCTGGTCATTCTGGCCGAGGCTGAGCGACCCGGTCGGGCCCCAAAGCTCGAAGAGCGCGGTCATCGCGGTTGGTTGCCACGTGGTGTCAGAAACTCCCGACCAGCTCGAGAATTCACCGTCTGCCCACTCGTCACTGCTGGTCGATCGGAAGGTCGTGAGCACGAGGGTGTACTGCCCGGGGGCGAGGGAGGCGATGAACTCGGGTGCCTGGTCATCGGAGATGTACGTGACCCCACCGTTGACGAACGATTGGTCGTCAAGCGGCCGGTCGTCGTTGCACGAGACCAGTCCGGCCTCCGGGTCTGCCGGGTCGAAGGTCGTGTACACCGCGAGGAAGAAGTCTTGCGAAGGGAAGTAGGGCTGACCCCACTGCAGGTCTTCGTCGACGGGGGTGACGTCGATCACGCGGAAGGTGAATTCGCCGGTGTCGCTGATGGTGATGGGCACCGTCTGGTAGGGGTGGTACCCCGCTTCGAGAAGGCAATCAGGGTTGTCGCCGAGCAGCACGTCACTACCCAGCTCATCGAGGCCGATCGCGAAGTCGGGAATCTCGATGGGCATCGTGACTCTGCTCGTGGCGAGGAGTGACCCAGAGGGGTTCGCCGCCGGGGTGGCGACTGTCACGTCGATATCAATGTCTTGCCCGTCGAACGTCAACTCGATGTCAGCGTCGGTGTCGACGGTGAATACGTAGCTCGGGGTCGCGTCGGGGACGCTAAACGACACCACGTCGGACACCTCGCCGGGAACATCGATGACTCCCAGGCCATCGAGATTCGTCACGACCCACTGGCTGCAGTTGAGCAGAGTCACGGTTAGCGTCTCGCCGGGAAGGATCACTTGATTGTCATTCGACCCTTCGCCGAGCGCGCAGTCGACCGTGATAGCGGTTCGCGTGTCAGAGGCTCCGCCGAGCGCGGCGGCTGCTCCGCCACCAGCAATCGTCAACAGGGCCACTGCCGTGAGTGCACTCGCAGGGACGAAACGGTTCATGATGATCCTCCGCGATCGCGGGACAGGCGGTCATCAAACGGTAGCCAATACGTCACCGCGAATGGGAGACCCCCGTCTGCGGGATACTCGCCCGTTCGGCGGCACGTTCGGCGGCACGTTCGGCGGTCTGCTCGGTGATGCGGGTTAGCGTGGATGCCATGACCGAGCGCCCCCGCCGCCCCGTGCGCCTGCCGAGCGCGGCGTTCGAGGTGCAGGAGGGCGGGCTGGACCCGGCCGTGACGCTGCGCATCGCGCACGATTCGGCGCGGGCGCTCGTGCACCGGGTGCGGGCGAGCGACGACCCCGATCTGGTCGAGCGCATGGTCGCCTTCACCGACGAGCACGGGCTCGACACGCTCGCCGAGCTGTGGTCGCGCGCGGGCGCGCGAACCCTGCCCGGCGCACTGTGGCGGCTGTCGCTGCTGCGGGCGCTGATCCGCTCCGACCCGCACGGGGTCGCGCTGCTCTTCCAGCGCGGCAGCGAGGTGCTCGCGACGGCCGACCCGGTGGTGGCGGGCGCCGAGACGCCGACCGGGCCGGATGAGATCCGGGTGCTCGCTGACGCCGTGCTGCGCGGCGTCTACGTGGGCGACGTCGCGGTCGCGTTCGACCGCGCGGCGGCGTTCTGCCGCACGGCCGCGGCCGGTGCCGCCGACCTCGCCGACGATGCCGACGCCGGAGCCGACGATGCCCGTGCGGCCGAGCTGACGGCACGGGCGGCGCGGCTCGCGGCG
>OFDC01001497.1_pt1 | contig 12273 bp, 10 predicted proteins | sample 1520941 | NCBI WGS metagenome assembly OFDC01 (sample SAMEA94258168, study PRJEB24077) | hot springs metagenome | biome: Aquatic biome; feature: Water | place: India | collected 2012-12-06 | depth 5 m | reverse complement strand
GTCGACTCCGCGAGGGAGGCGGCGCGCTCCGCCGCGTTGCGGAGCTCGCGCGCGTTGCCGGGCCACGGGGCCGACTGCAGTCGGGTGAGGGCCTCGGCGCTCAGCGTGCGCGGGCCGAGCTCGGGGTTGCGCGCGCAGAAGCGCTCGAGGAGCGCGTTGGCGAGCAGGGGGATGTCTTCACGCCGCGCGCGCAGCGGCGGCAGCTCGATGGTGACCACGCCGAGGCGGTAGTAGAGGTCCTCGCGGAAGGTCGACGCGCCCACCATCGCGCGCAGGTCGCGGTTGGTGGCGGCGACGATGCGCGCGTCGACGGGCACGGTCTGCGCGCCGCCCACGCGCCGCACCTCACGCCCCTCCAACACGCGCAGGAGCTTGGGTTGCAGCGCGAGGTCGAGCTCGCCGATCTCGTCGAGGAAGACCGTGCCGCCCTGCGCCTGCTCGAAGCACCCGAGGCGTCGCTCGGTGGCGCCCGTGAAGGCCCCGCGCTCGTGGCCGAAGAGCACGCTCTCCACGAGGTCGCGGGGGAGGGCGGAGCAGTCCTGCACCACCAGCGGCGCCTTCGCGCGGCGCGACGCGGCGTGGATCGCGCGGGCCACCAGCTCCTTGCCCGTGCCGGTCTCGCCGGTGATGAGCACGGTGACGTCCGAGGCCGCGACGCGCTCCAGCTGCGCGAACACCTGGCGCATCGCCACGGACCGGCCCACGAGGTCGTGAAAGCGGTCGTCGCGGCTCAGCGGGATGTCGACCGCGCCGTCGAGGGCGTTGATCTGCAGGGTGGTGGTGCCCACGCGCACGCGCGCCCCGAGGGGCAGCACCGCGTCGCGCAGGCGAATGTCACCCACGAAGACCCCGTTGGTGCTCCCGAGGTCACGAATCACCCAGCCCGCCTCGGCGGCCTCGACCTCGGCGTGCACCGACGAGACCGCGCGGTCGGTGAGCACGAGGGAGCACACCGCGGCGCGACCGAGGGTCACCCGCGGCTGGTCGATGTCGACCCCGGCGCCCTTGTCGGGCCCGTCGAGCACGACGAGCCGCGCGCGCTGCAGCCGCCGGGACGCGGCGCGCCCGGCGATGTAGATCGTCTCGATCCCTGCGGGGCCCTGGGCCTCGTCGGTCATGGCGTCTCCCTCCCGAACCGGTCAGCGCAGCGCGGCGATGGCCGCGCGGTAGTCCTTCGCGCCGAAGACCGCCGAGCCCGCGACGAAGACGTCCGCGCCGGCCTCGCGCACGCGCGGGGCGGTCTCGGGGGTGATGCCGCCGTCGACCTGCAGGTCGATGTCGCGGCCGCTGGCGTCGATCATCCCGCGCACCGCGCGGACCTTCGGCAGCACCGCGTCGATGAAGCGCTGCCCGCCGAAGCCCGGGTTCACGCTCATCAGCAGCACGAGGTCCACGCAGTGCATCACGTAGCGCAGGGTGTCCTCCGAGGTCGCGGGGTTCAACACCACGCCCGCGCGTCGCCCCGCCTCGCGGATCAACTGCAACGTGCGCTCGAGGTGCGTGCACGCCTCGACGTGCACCGAGACCACGTCGGCGCCGGCCTTGATGAAGTCCCCCACGTAGCGCTCGGGCGCGACGATCCTCAGGTGGCGGTCGACGACCTTCGCCGTGCTGCGACGCACGGCGGAGGCGACCAGCGGGCCGATGGTGAGGTTGGGCACGAAGCGCCCGTCCACCCCATCGACGTGGATCCGATCGGCGCAGGCCTCGTTCAACGCGCGGACCTCGTCGCCGAGGCGGCTGAAGTCTGCGGAGAGGGTCGACGGCGCGATGCGCAGGGCCTTGGCGGACCTCACCGGGGAGTGAATCCATGGAGGGCGCGGCGGTGTCACGGCACCGGGGCGGAGGGTAGGAAGTCCGGCGCGATGCCACGGCCAGGCGTCCTGGTTCGCACGGGTGGGTGTCAGCGGGAGAGGGGGATCTCGGTCGTTGTGAGGCCCTCGGCGGAGCCCAGGCGAAGCGACGTGCCGGTCGATGACGAGACCCCGACATCGGCGAAGCCGTCTCCGTTGAGGTCCCCCGCGGGCCAGAGCGAGAGGTTGCCGGACGGAGGCGACAGGACCAGATCCGGTCGCGCGGGCCCTCCGCAGGGAGCCCACCGCAGGGTCCGCGCGGCGCCTGATTCGTTGCCAAAAACCATTTCGCTACACCCATCACCGTTGATGTCGCCATACGACACCACCCACGCCGTCCCGTCCGGGAAGGACATGAAGGACGAGGGCACCCGCGCCGGAGAGACCGAGAAGACACGCCCCGGCGGACCGATCTCGTTTTCGTTCATGTGCCAGCTGTAGAAGTCACCGTAGCCGTCGCCGTTGACGTCTCCCGCCGAGCTCATCCCGACGAGTCGCTCACCGCTGGCGCCGGACAAGTAACCGTGCCCGTCCGCGCCGCTCACCGTCCAGGCGCGGTGGATCCCTCCGAAGAGACTTGAGGTGAGGCCAAGCTCGCGCCGGCGGTCGCCGTTGAGGTCGGGGAGCGGTGTGAAGTTGAGGATCTCGCTGAAGGAGTCGGGCAACCGCGGCAACGTCGTGGCCGTCGCGGTCAGACCTTCGGGGCCGCCGCGCTGCAGGGTGGCGACGATGTTGTAGGCGGGGTGCTGGTACACGAGGGTGTACATGTCCTCGTAGCCGTCGAGGTCGACATCTCCCATGGGGAGGACGACCCTGCCCTCGAGCGCGGCATGACGCGTGCGCCGCGTGAAGAAGCTGTCGGTCCCCCCAAACCAGACCTCATCCTGCAGCACGAGGTCGCTGCAGCCATCGCCATCGAGGTCGAGGATGTCCTCGATCGCGCCCACGAACGACCACACGCGGTCTGCGGATGGCCCTGTGCTGCTGCCAGGGAGGACTCTGAATCGTCTGGGGGTCGACCGCCAGTCTTGCAACAGAAGGTCGGAGTAGCCGTCGTTGTTGAAGTCCGCGCCGTTGGGCTGCTCGGTGTCGACGGCGGTGTCGCGCGGTCCGACGCGGAAGTGCCAGGTCGCAGAGCGCTCCCCGGTCGGCGCGCCCTGCGCCCGCCCCTCGACGAACCAGAAGTACGTGCCTGGCGTCAGCGGCGTGGGCACGACCGCGGAGCCGCCCGCGGCGAAGAACGACGTCACGGGTAGGCTGCAGCTGCGGTCCCTGCAGAGGTTCACCTGCGCGCCGTCTCCCCGCGCGTTCACCCACGCGAGGGTCGGCCGATGGCGCGTGACGTATCGGTGAGAGAGTGGGTACCGCAGGCGCAACGTTGGCGGCGGCCGCGGGACGTCTGTCACGTCCGGGAGGGACATCGCGCTGTCCGTCGCATCGCGTGGCGCGGCCGGTGCGTCGGGCGTCGGGACCGCCGCGTCGAGGCCCGAGCCGACATCCTCTGGCGGCGCGACGACATCGAGAATCACGGGCGCGTCGGGCACGTCGGGCACGTCGGAGACGTCGGAGACGTCGGGCACGTCAGGCACGTCAGGCACGTCGGGCGCGTCGGGCGCGTCGGGCGCGTCGGGCAACGGAGAGGCATCCGCGACCTCGCGCACATCAGGGACCACGCGGACGTCCACAAGGTCCGCCGCGGCGGTGCGGTCGCGGACCGCCACGTCGCCCGTCGCATCGGTCACGGTCGACGCGTCGGCGCCATCCGTCATTCTCTGCGCGGGCGGCGCATCGGCAGCGGTCCCCGAGGGGCCGCTGCAGGACGTGAGAAGGCAGAACAGGGGGATGGAGAGACGCCAGTGGTTCTGCATGAGACGTTCGCGACTCGGTTGAACGGTTCGCGGCGCGCATTCAACAGCGTGCATTGGGAGTATGCAGGGGCGTGAACCGGGATCCGGAGCCGCGGCCTCGCAGGTCGTCCAGGCGGCGGTGGGGGACGCCGTAGGTCGTCCGCTGACCCCGGTTGCCTCACGGGCGGAGGGAGCAGCGGTCGGGGCTCAGGCCGACCGGACCCCCTTCGTACACGAGCCAGCGCTGACGCCCCTGCGCATCGGTGACCGGCAGACGCAGGTCGGTGAAGGGATCTCCGTTCGCATCAATGGCCTCGACAGCGGCGCCGTCACGCACCGACACGACGCCGACGCGGGGGCAGTCCGGCACGCGGAGCGGCACGAACTGTCCGTTGATGAGGCTGGCATACCCGGTACCGCAGAAGAGTTCTGGCCGCTGATCCCCGTCAACGTCGCCCACCGATCGGAGCGTCGACAGGGGGCAGGCCGGATCTTCGTAGAGCGCGTTGGATCCAGCGTACCGCCCCAGACGCAGCTCCCGCGTCGACCTCCACAACACGTGGTGGCCCACGTAGTCCGAGTACCCATCACCGTCGAAGTCACCGAAGCCCAGAACTTCGTACTGAATCGTGTCGAAATTGTTCAGCCCCCCCGGGCGCACGCATTGGGGACCGGTGACGGACCAGACCAATCCACCGTCACTTCCAACACTTGTGAGGGAGGTCGAGACCCCCTGGATTCCACGGTTGTTTCGCCCGATGCAGTAGAAGTAGTGCCATGGCTCAACGACCAACGCCTCGGCGACCCCGTCGCCGTTCACGTCGCCGACCGCAAAGGCCTGCGGATCGCGCCAGGCGGTGTTCACCCTGCCGTCATCGCAGAGGCAGGCGGTTCTCGCGGCGAGGGAGGGCCATGCGGGCGGTGGGAGCGTGTCAGGCTCCGGCGGCCGAAATCCCTCTGCATCGGTCGGTGGGTCTTCGATGAGCGTAAAGTGCCAGAGGGCCGAGCTGTTCTGAGTTCCGACCGCGTCGACGGTGTACAGCCTCCAGTAGTACGTCCCCGGTGAGAGCGACACCGGGGGCGGCATCGAGCTGCCGATCGCCGCGACATCGACGAGGACGCCTGCGCACGAGGGGTCCTGGCAGATCTGCAGCCGGGCGTCGCGCTGCCCTTCGCGCACATGCCACCCGAAGCGCAAGCGTCCCTGCGCGACGATGCTCCCCGAGCGAGGCTGGATCGGGCGCATCCTCGCGAGCCGCTGCGCGACCGGATCCAGCGCGGGCACGCGGCACGGATTCGATTCACACCGGCTGACATCGCCGCTCATGCACGCTCGACACGCCGCGGCCCTGCAGAGCGACGGGTTCCGGCTGTGCGGACACTCGGGCGCGCACCACGTGGAAGGGTCCAAGCAGATCGCGGAGAGCTGGTTCGTCGGCTCGCCGACACAACGCAGGACGAGCGCGCACAGCGATGCGACGATGAAGAATCGCAGTGGTCGTCGCAGTGATCCCCGGCGCCGCATGGCGTTCTGGGGTGCCGCCCACACCGGAGACATTCAGAAGTGTCGCCGTGCTGGCCGAGTCCGTCCACCCCGCGTCCTTCGCGGCCACGTTCCGTGCGTCCCGCCACGACGCTCCCTCACGGCCGCGTCACCGCGCGCCGCAGGCGAGCCACTCGCCGAGCCGCCGCCGCTCGTCGTCCGTGGGCCGCGAGCCGCTCTCGGGCATGGCCGTGTTCACCCCGTTCGGCCCCGCCGCCGCCTCGCGGTCGATGCTCGCGCGCTGCGACTGGATCGCTGCCTGGTTGGCGATCGTCGGGCGAATCCCGTTGGCGTGGCAGCGGTCGCAGTAGCTCGCGAAGAACGAGCGGCCGAAGTTGTCGTAGGTGAGGGTGCTGCTCGTCGGGCAGGTCGCGCCGGTGGCGCCGCTGCCGTTGCAGCCCGCAGCGAAGAAGAGGGCGCCGAGAAGAAGGAGCTTGCGCATGAGGTCTCCGCCCCCCGTCGAGCTGGACGGAAGGGGTGCTTTCCGCCCCTATCACCTGGGCACGGACGCGGCGAGCGCGACGCGTCCCGACGGTCGCGCGCGTCAGTTGCTCTGCGGGTGGGGCCGCAGGGTGGCGTGCACCTCGAAGGCGATGTCGCCCGTCGCCGAGGGGAGCGGCAGCGCCTTGATCGCTTCGTGCAACGGCGCGAAGAGCGCGGGGCGGGCGCTCTTCGCGGCGCCCAGCAGGATCCGCGGCGGCAGCCCCGGCGAGAGGGTGTAGCGCACCGTGATCGCGCAGGTCGCGGAGACGGGGTGGGCGGTCGCGGCGCGCTCGATCTCGGCCTGAATCGACGCGGCCGTCTGGGCCAGGTCCGAGCTCGCCACCCGCTCGGAGATTTCCTTCTCCGGGAGCAGCAGCACGATACGAAAATCGCTGACGCGCGACGACGAGGGCCCGGGCTTGCGGGGCACGGAGACCTCGGTCCAGGTGACGCCGCCGACCGTCTGCACCCGGATCTCGCCCTCGTCGCTCTCCGCGCGAAACAACACCCGGAGCGGCATGCCGTTCAGCATGGGCACGAGCTGCTCTTGCCCACCCCTCAGCGACGCGAGGAGCTTCTCGAACGACGCCGCGCACAGCACGCAGGCCACGCTGTCTTCCGTGAGGTGCATGCTGTCGACCTCGCCGTGCCTGACGAAGAGCGCGAAGGAGTGGCCCATGCGCGTGGGCTTGTGACCGTGCGGCGCGTTCGCCCTGGGCACCTTCTCGCCGGCGAACCAGAGCATCTGTCCGTCGGCGTCGGGCGCGAGGTGCGCCTGGAGCGTCAGGGCCGCGAGGTCTGGGCGACTCCGCAGGAGCCCGTCGATCTCACCGGCGGCGTCACCCGGAAGGGAGAGCTGGATCTCTCCCTCCAACGCGGTGACGCGCACATCACCGAAGGCGAGGCGAGGTGCCCCCGCGTCGACAAGGCTCTCCGACGCCTCACGCAGTGAGAAGACGGGGCGGTCGCGCAGCGCCCACCATGGCGGATAGGGAAAGGACCGCGCGTCGTTCGCGAGCCGCGCCAGCACCCGCGTGCCGTACCCCCGCTGCGCGAGCGCGTACTCCTCGGCATGGACCAGGACCGCGCACAGGGTGCTCGGCCCCACGGGCACGCCGCGGATCGGGGTCCCCCTCGCGTAGATCAGCCCGAGGGGTCGCCCCGACCCGAGCTCGGTCGACTCAAATCCGGTCCACCCGCCCAGCACGGCAGGCCTGCCTTCGGCGGCGTATCCGTCGAGCAGCTTCAGCAGGTCCAGCGCGAGGTACGTCGTGCCCGCGGGCCAGGACCGCGGGAGCGTGATGCTGATCTCCCGCGCGCCCCGGGCCTTGAGCCCCACGCTGACGAAGGTGCGAACCTGCAGCACGCCCTCGCGGGTGCTGTGCGCGTGAAGGAACTCGCGCGCGGTGAGCGTGGGCGAGAGCGCCGTCGACGGCATCTCCACCGCCGACGCGCCAGGCTCCATCACCGGCGCCTCCTCAGCGATCGTATCGGCTTTGGGTGATGCATCGCCCCAGAGGCGCTTCCACCAATCTCCGATCCCCATGAATGCGACGCTACAACCGCCGCAGGCGAGACCACAATCGCGCGCCGTCACGTGCGCCAGCCAAAGATTTGCTCGCCGACGCGCCGCGCGGTCCTCTCCGCGAGCGATGACCCGCACCCGACGCCCCCCCTCGGACGAGGAGCGCGCGACCCTTGAGGCCCGAACCCGGCGCACGAAGGAGGCGTGGCGCGCCCACGAGAGCGGCTCGGACGTGGTCATGCTCGCGGTCATGGGCCTCGCGGTGCTCCTCGGGGCGCAGCGCTTCGTCGAGGGAGTTCCGCGCGCGCTGCTCTCGCTCTTCGGCGCGGCGCTGATGGTCACCGCCGCCCTCGGCCTTCGACGACAGCGCGCCGACCGCGCCCGTCGCCTCGCGGCGCTCGACGCCCGCCACCTCGCCCGCGCCGCCGAGGTCGAAGAGATCTCCTTCCGCGCAGACCGCGTGGTCACCGCTGCGGATCCGGGCGGCGACGGCAACGCCTACTGGATCTTCGCCCTCACCAACGGCACCCACCTCGCGTTCAACGACACGCAGTGGGTCCCGGGAGAGGCACCGCCGACGGACTGGCGCCGCGAGGTCACCGCGGTGCTCGACGGGGAGCGCACGGTGATCACCCTGCGCACCGCGGGGGACGCGCTGCCGGTGTCATCGCACCACCTGCGCGCCCCCGACTTCGCCGTCACCGACGAGAGCCGCTTCTGGACGCCCGACACCGGGGGACCGCCCCCGTGGGTCGTCGCGGAGCCCATGCTGAAGCGCCTCGACGAGCTCGACGAGGGGTAGCGCCCGAGACGCGCGCGCGCGGGTAGGTCGTCGCGCACCCCGCGCCGTCACGGCGCAACAGCCCGGCCAGCGTGGCAGGGGTCGCGCTGGCCAGTGATCCGAAGACGATCCGGTCCTGCGAGGCTGACGACCCCGGCTGTTGCGCACAACGGATCTTCCGTCCCCTGCCGTCGCCCCGCATGTCGTGAGGCTGGACGTTGCGTCGGGGGCGTGATCCGCGCGCGCCGTTGGGTGACTCATCCCCCACCGATCCGATTTCGCGCTGCGCCCGCGCGCTGCGCGACGCCGACGATTCCGGGTGAAGGGCGCGTCGGTCCGCGGCGACGCCTCCGCCGACCCCCGCCCGCGCGGTCGCTCGATCAGAAAATCATCGATCGCGGCGCATTCACGCTCCATGCGTCTCCATGCCTTCGGTCCGCGCGTCGTGGCGCGGCCGTACCTCACGTCGACCCGTACCCTCGCGCTGCTGTTCTCCGCGGCGACCTCGCTGGGCGCGACCTGCGACGGCGGCAGCGCCAACGAGTGCCCCACGGGACTCCTTCGCCCCGCCGGTGCGCCATCGGTCACCCTCTGCGTCCCGCGATGCTCGCTGAGCCCGACGGACCGCGAGTACGCGGCATGTCCGACCGGCTTCATGTGCAGCACCGCGACGGGGTGCTACCTCCCATGCGGGAGTTCGGCCTGCTACCCCGGTGAGCGCTGCAACACCACGACGATGCGATGCGATCGCATCCCCGACGCAGGTCCCGGGGACGCCACCGTCGACGCAGGATCCTCCGCCCCTGACGTCGTGAGCGCCCCCGACGTCGTGAGCGCCTCCGACGGCGTGAGCGCCCCCGACATCGTGAGCCCACCCGACATCGTGAGCGCCCCCGACATCGTGAGCGCCCCCGACATCGTGAGCCCACCCGACATCGTGAGCCCACCCGACATCGTGAGCCCACCCGACACGGGCGCGGGACCGAGCTGTTCGATGCGACTCCCTTCGACGGGGGTCACGACGGTCCTCGGTTCCGGCAGCGCGATCCCGACGGCGTTGCGGCTGACGGTCTCCGACACGCACGTCGCGTGGAGCGACAGCGGCGCGATCACGGTGATCCGCGGCGACCTCTCGGCGGTCGGGAACATCGCGCGCGCGGGCGTCCAGCAGATCGCGCTGAGCGCGACGCATCTCTACTTCGTCACCCTCACATCCACGGGCGCGACGATTTCCCGCGCGAACCTCGCGAGCGCGAGCCTCTCGATGATCGATGCGATCGTCACGCGCAGCGCGGGCATCGTCGGGTTTGCGCTGGGGCCCGACGCGCTCTTCTGGGCCGAAGACGACGCGCGCGGCGCGACGCTCTACCGCGCGGATCTCGAAGGGCGAAACATCACCACGCGCGGTGTGCTGCCGTATCGCACCTCGGAGCGCGTCGTCGACCTCGGCGTCGCCGGGGGCGAGCTCTTCGTCGCGGCCCAGCAGTCCCTCGGCGCCACCGGGTGCTATCGCGTCGTGCGCTTCGATGCCGGCCCCGCCGCCCCGATGACCACAGACCCCACCGTGGTCTACGGACCCACCCTCGGTCCCTGCACCGCCGCGACCTGGGCGAACCTCGCCTTCGACGGGAGCACCGTCTTCTTTCACGCCTCGTCACCGCCGGAGATCGTGCAGTACGCCGCCGGGAGCACCGCGAGCCGCTTCGCCCCCGGCTTCGGCGACGGCACCTTTCTCGGCCTCACGCCCGCGTGCGTGATCGGGTCCAGCGGCGGTCTCTTCGGCATCCCGCGCTCGCCCGCCGGCCGCGACACGCGGGTCCCCCTGGGCTTCAACGGAACGCCCATCGGGCGCCTCGCCGTGCGCGGCGCCTTCGTCTACGGCTTCGTGATGAACCGCTCGCTCTACACGGTCTTTCGCCACGGGCTCTGACCCGAGCCCTGTCCCTCAGCGCAACGCGTCGGGCGCCTCGCGCCGCACCGCGTCCACGGTACCAGACCGCTGCGACCCCCAGCCGGGACCCTCGACATGCGAACGACCCCCGACACCCTGAGCCTCCTCGCCGTCGGCGCGCTCGCGCACGCGGGGCGGGGTGATGCTGAGCACGAGGTCCACGCGTCGGTTCTGGCGCCGGCCTTCGTCGGTGTCGTTGCCCGCGATGGGGCGGAACTCGCCGTAGCCCGCCACGGCGAGGCGCGTGGGGTCGATGCCGCCGTCGTGCAGCACCCGGAGCACCGCCACCGCGCGCGAGGTCGACAGCTCCCAGTTGGAGTGGAAGTGCGAGCCCGTGCGAACGGGGCGGTTGTCGGTGTGACCCTCGACGCGCACGTCGAGCGCCCGCGCGCGGATCTCCATGGCCACGAGGTTCAAGATCGCGATGGCCTCGGGTTTCACGTCGGCGGAGCCGCTCTCGAAGACGATCCCGTCGGGGAGGCGCAGCACGAGCTCGCCGCGGCGGCGCACGACCTGGAGGCCCTCGAGGTTGCCGTCGCGCACGCTCTCGGTGAGGGAGCGGTGCGTGGCGTCGAGCTCCGGCGGGAGGTACCCGTCGTCGCCCGACCCCGTGCCCTGCCCCACGCCCGCGCCGGGGCGCGGCTCGCCGTTGATCATCGGCATGCCCTGAAAGATCCCGCTGCCGGGCATGGGCCAGATGTCCATGCCCATGGCGCGGGTGAAGGCCTCGCTGAAGCGCCCCACGCGGTTCGAGTCCACCTGCGACACCGCGAACATGACCACGAAGAACGCGAAGAGCAGGGTGATGAAGTCGGCGTAGCTCACCAGCCAGCGCTCGTGGTTGATGTGCTCAGGGTGCTTCTTCTTGCGCGCCATGGACCTACGCCTTGGCCTCGGCGCCGGCGCCCGCGGCGTGCTTGCCGTCGGCGTGCGGCACGAACTGCGACAGCCGCTCGCGCACCAGCTTGGGGTTCATGCCCTCTTGAATGGCGAGCACGCCCACGAGGGTCATGGTGAGCAGGGTGACCTCGTCGCGCACCAGGAGCTTGATGCGGCCGCCGAGGGGCAGGCAGATGATGTTGGCGAAGGCCACGCCGTAGATCGTCGCGACGAAGGCGCCGGCGATGCCGCGGCCGACGGCGCCGATGTCGGAGAGGTTCGCCATGACGTGGATGAGTCCGAGCACGGCGCCGATGATGCCGATGGTGGGGGAGTAGCCGCCGCCGGCCTCGATGCACTTCGCGGCGTCTTCGCCGGTCTCCTCGTGGTGGGTGATGGCGATCTCCATGGTCTCGCGCAGGGCGTTGGAGTCGGCGCCGTCGATGGCCATCATCAGGGCCTTGGCGAGGAAGGGGTCGCTGGCGTTGGCCGCGACCTTCTCCAGCGCGAGGATGCCGTCGCGGCGCGCGCGGTTGGCGTAGTCGACGATCTCGTCGACGAGCTTGGCCGGGTCCTGGGTGGGCTTCTTGAAGGTCTTTCCGGCCATCTTGAAGGCGTTCTTGATGGTGCTCATGGGGTACTGCACGAGCACCGCGCCGACGGTCCCTCCGACGACGATGAGGAAGGAGGGGAGGGCGATGATCGAGCTGATGTGCCCGCCCTCCATCACGTTGCCAATGAGGATCATCGCCACGGCGACGATGATCCCGATCGCGGGTCCGGCTTGCATCAGCGGTCTCCAGGAATGCGCGAGGGTCGCCCCTCGTCGCGGGTGATGACGGCGCTCCGACGGCGGGGCGGCACGGCCGACGGGGTGTCTCCGTCAGGCTCGCGGTACTCGCCCAGCGCGGCGTAGCAGGTGGGGTTCTCTTCGTCGTCGGGGTCGTGCGAGGTGCGGATGCCCAGCGCGCGGATCCGCCTGCGGTACTGCACGATCTGCTCGATGAGCTCGTCGAGCGACTCGCGCACGAGGATGCGCTCGCCCCCCAGCAGCGCGAGGGTCGTGTCGGGCATCTCCTCGGCCCACGCGATGTGGTCCGGGTTGATGGCGACGACGTGGTGGTTGAGGCGGGTCAATCGCAGCATGGGGGTGGCGGTGTCCTCCGACGAGGCGGCGGTGCAGCGACCGCGCCACGCCCCCAGAACGGTCGATGGCGTCCCGAATGAAGCCGTTCACGGAACCGACGCGCTGCGGTGGTGCCCCCATCCCCGTCCCTTCCCCCGCCTCGGGGGAAGGGTGGAGAACCGCTCGCGGCGAGATGGTCCATTCGACACGAGACCCTTGTGTTGCAAGCGTTCTTCGACGCGTGGCCCCTCTCGCGGCCTGCGGTTCTCCACCCTTCCCCCGAGG
>OFDC01001495.1_pt1 | contig 12290 bp, 5 predicted proteins | sample 1520941 | NCBI WGS metagenome assembly OFDC01 (sample SAMEA94258168, study PRJEB24077) | hot springs metagenome | biome: Aquatic biome; feature: Water | place: India | collected 2012-12-06 | depth 5 m | reverse complement strand
TCCCCCGGCAGGCGCGCGAGCTGTTCCGCCGCAACCGCTTCCGCATCATCGCCGATATGCAATCCGAAGCCGTGCCGATCATCCCGGCGCTTGGCCCGGACGATACCCCGCTTGACCTGTCGATGAGCATGTTGCGGTCGCACTCCAAGATGCACCTCGCGTACATGCGCAACATGGGTGTGGGCTCCTCGCTCGCCATCGCGATCGTGCGGCATGATCGGCTGTGGGGGATGATCTCCTGCCACCACCGCGAAGCGCGCCTGCCGCCCTATTCGCTGCGCACCGTGGCGGAACTGCTGAGCCAGACCTTCTCGCTGATGCTCGACCGGATTCTGGTGGCACGGGCTGAAGCTTTGCGCGAGCGGGCGCGCCAGCTCAATGACCGGCTGCTGCTGCGTATGGCAGGCGGGGTGAGCTTGGCAGACAGCCTGCCGATGATCGAGGAATTGCTGCGCGAGGCGGTGCCGCATGACGGCATTTCGCTCCTCGCCGATGGCGAATACCGCGCCAGCGGGCCCGCGCCGGACGAAGCCGAATTCCGCGCCATCGCCCCGCTGCTCGCCAGCACCATGAGCGGCGCAACCCATGCCACCACGCGGCTCGCCGATCAGGTGCCTGCAGCGGGCGCCTTCGCCGCGCGGGCCACAGGCGCACTGGCGCTTCCGCTGACCCGTGGTACGCGCGACGTGCTGGTGCTGTGGCGCTGCCCAGTGGAGCGCTCGATCACCTGGGCAGGCAACCCCGAAAAAGCCGCCGCTACTCCCGGCGAACTGCTCCAGCCACGCGCCAGCTTTGCCGCCTGGGCCCAGACCATGCGCGGCCACAGCGAGGAATGGACGCCCGAGGAATGCGAGATCGCCGCGCGCCTGCGCCGCACGCTGATCGAGGTGATCCTGCGCATGAGCGAAGACCTCACCCGCGAACGCGCCCGCGCTGCTGAAAAGCAAGACCTCCTGATCGCCGAACTCAAACACCGGGTGCGCAACATCCTCGGCCTGATTCGCGCGCTGGTGTCGCAGTCGCAGGCCGAGGCACTGAGCGTGCCGGGCTTTGCCGCGATCCTCGGCGGGCGGATTGCCGCGCTGGCGGCGGCGCACGACAATATCACCGCCAAGAACTGGGGCCCGGCGAGCCTTGCGCGGCTGATTGCGGCAGAACTCGCGCCCTATGGCGGGTCTTCCCCTGCGCGCTTCCGGCTGATGGGTGATGACGTGCTCATCACGCCCGAGGCCTACACGATCTTCGCGCTGGTGGTGCATGAACTGGCGACCAATTCGGCCAAATATGGCAGCCTTTCCGCTCGCGCGGGGACGGTGACGGTCAGCCTCGCGCGCACGGCCTTTGGCGATCTCGCGATCAGTTGGCGCGAGGTTGGCGGCCCGCCGGTGACAGCGCCCGCGCGGCAGGGCTTCGGCTCGACCATTATCACCCGCTCGATCCCGCATGATCTTCAAGGCACCGCCGAGGTGCGTTTCAAGCTCGCGGGGCTGGAGGCGGATTTTGTCCTGCCCGCGCGCTATCTGGCCGGGGCAGAGCCCGGCGCAACCAGCGGGTCCGCCGCGGCGCTGCATCCGCGTGCCAGCGCGCCGCCGCCCCCGGCCGATCAGCCGGCTAAGGTGCTGGTGGTCGAAGACAGCATCATCATCGCGCTCGATACCGAGGAGAACCTCAAGCGGCTGGGCGTCTCCGAGGTGCGGATCGAAAGCAGCGTCACCGAGGCCCTCGCCGCGATTGCCGACAGCCCGCCCGATTTCGCGATCATCGACTTCAACCTCGGCGGCGAGAGCTCCGAGCCCATCGCCGCAGCCCTACGCGAGGCCGGGGTGCGGTTCGTGCTGGCGACCGGCTATGCCGAGGGTGCGGGCGGCTTTGAGCGGCTGGGCGCGCAGGCAGTGCTGCGCAAGCCCTATGGCATGACCGAGATCGAGCGGCTGCTGGTGGGGGCGTAAGGCTCAACCTGAGGTCGAAAATGGTCCGAAACATCACCCAAAGGGCCGTTATTGCAATTTGATCGCAATAAATTATTGTTTGTTTTCAATGCTTAGTTTGTTCAATTTCCTCAGCCCGAAGGTGTTTCATCAACTTGCGCCGCGCGCGTCAACAAGGTCACCCCGGCAGCGCTGAAATCGAGGCTGGCGAGCCCCTCTGCCATCAGACACTCCCCGGCCCCGGCGCGCGCCGAACCGTCTTTCGCCACCACCGCGCCCGCCAGCGGCAAGGCCAGCAAAGGCCCCGGATAGGCAGCCAGCGTCGCGGCATCGGGAACGCCTTCGATCCGGTCGAGCCGGAAATGCGGCCCATCGACCAACACCGACCCCTCAGCAATCGAGCGGCGATGCTCAGCGCCATAGGGCACGCCCTCGGCCACTGCCAACGCCCGCTCCAGATGCAATTCGCGCGGGCGGCCGTAGTCGTAGAGGCGGAAGGTGGTGTCGCTGGCCTGCTGCACCTCGACCAGCGACAGGCCCGGGCCGATGGCATGGACCGTGCCCGCGGGCAGGTAGAACAGGTCACCGGGCTGCGCCGGGTGCCAGGTCAGCAGCGACTCGATGGTGCCGTCCAGCGCCGCCGCCGCGATCTCCGCCGCCGTCACCTCACGCTCAAAACCGATCGCCAACCGCGCGTCAGTCTCGGCGTCGAGCACCAGCCAGCACTCCTCCTTGCCCGCCTCATCGGGCAGGGCATTGGCGTCGGAGGGGTGGACCTGCACCGAGAGCTTTTCTGAGGTGAAGAGGTATTTGACCAGCACCTGCGGCACCTCGGGCGGGGGCTCGAACCAGATCTCGCCGATCCGCTGACCGGCAGGCGCAGCGAAGGGCGGGGGCAGGACGTCGCGGCCCCAGACCTTGTCGACCATCCGGGTGGGCAAGCGGCGAGCGGTCATTGGTTCACCGCCCCCGGCAGCTTGCCCACGGCCTGTGCGCCCTCCCTGGTAGTTACCAACACCTCGTCCCCCGCAACAATGATGCAGACATCCGCAAGACCGACCGCCGAGATACGCGGACCATCACTCATGGCGAAGACACCATTGCAGGCCGCAAAGTCAACCGTCCCGCGCGCCACATTGCCGCTGGCATCCGCCCCATCGGCCAGCGCGTCGGCGAGCGCGGCCCAATTGCCGATGTCGGACCAGCCCATGTCGGCCGGCACCATGGCGGCGCGCTGGGTGTTTTCCATCACCGCATAGTCGATCGAATCCCCCGCGATGGCAGCAAAGGGTGCTGCGGCGGGGTGAAAGCGTGCGCCGTCCGCGTGTCCATCCGCAACGGCCTCCTGCACCAACGCCGCCATTGCGGGGCGATAGGCCGCCAGTTCGGCCAGCAGGTGTCCGGCGCGGAAAGCGAAGATGCCGCCGTTCCAGCTATATTCGCCGCTGGCGAGATAGGCCTCGGCCCGGGCACGGTCGGGCTTTTCAACGAATGCGCGGATCGCATAGCCGCCCGCCAGCGGCTCGCCCCGCCGCAGATAGCCATAGCCGGTCTCGGGCCGATCAGCGGCGATGCCGAAGCTGACGAGATAATCCTCACGCGCCAGCGCGGCGGCGGCCAGCGCGGCCGCGCGGAAAGCGGCGCTATCGGCGATGTGGTGGTCGCTCGGGCATACCAGCATCACTGCATCTTCAGGTAGCAGTGCCGCGGCAAGCGCGATCGCCGGGGCGGTGTTCCTCGCCGCAGGCTCGATCACCAGTCGCGCACCGGGGGTCTCGCCCAATTGTGCGGTGATGAGGTCGGCATGGGCCGCGCCCGCCACCACCATCGGCGCGGCAAAGCGATCATCCCCCGCCACCCGGCGCACCGCCTGCTCGAACAGCGTTTCATCGCTCACCAGCGGCAGGAAGGGCTTGGGCATCGCCGTGCGGCTGACCGGCCACAGCCGTGTCCCGCTGCCGCCACACAGGATTACCGGGTAAATCGCAGTCACAGGCATATCTCTCGGTTTGGGTGAGGCTATATCAGGAGCCTGATGGGAAACGAGCCCCAACGATCAGTAATGCCCGCCTTCTGCGCGGCGGCGGCAGCAAGGCTCAGAACCATTGCTGGCGCCAATAGAAGGGGGCCGCGACCGGATTGCCATTGGCATCCATCGCCGGACGAAAGCCGAGCCTCATTTCGACCAACTGGCATGTGATGCGATCGGCCTCGGGATCGGGGCTGGGGCGATAGACACTGCAATCGCGCGCACGGCCATCGGTGCCGACGATCACTTGGACGATCACCTGCGTGCCCCGGCGCGCGGCGCGACCGCCCTCGGGCACCGGAAAATCGCGGGCATTGTCGATGCTGCCCGAGATATGGACCGGTTTGGAGACCGCCACGCCCCCGCCGCCTCGGCCTTCATTGCCACTGCCGGTGCCGAGCCCCGATCCGGCCGCACCCGTACCCGCACCGGCCGCCGCCGCGCCCGATTCGGTTGCGGAGCCTGTTGACGTAGCACGGGGGCGCTGGGGGTCGTCACGCAAGGGGACCGCGCTGGAGGGGCGCGAGACAGGCTGGGCCACAGCCGTCCTACCCGGGTCACCCTGCGCCCCTTCATCCGGTTCGGAGCGATTATCGGGAGGCGGCGGATCAGGCGGCGCGGTGATGGTCACGGTGAAGGCGGACATCACCTCATCCTCGACCGCCCTCGTCATATCAGGCGCAAGCGCGCGGGCGAGACCATAAAGCGCGGCAAGGTGCAGCAGCACAATGCCGATAATCAGCGGCCAGCTTGGCCGGTTCCGCTTGATCCCAAATCCCGTGCCGCCTGCCATGGATAAAAGTCCGTGCCCCCGAAGGCTCCATTCTGGAAGCGGTTTCGCCTGAAGCGGCCGCGCCTCACGCTATAGCATGTCAGCAAACCTTTGCGATGGAGCGTGGGATCGATCGCGGCCTAGATCATGATGCGGGCAACGGGACCAACCCCCCGATGCCGGATGCCTTGCTGACGCAATTGGCGAAAGCGCGGGGCGCAGCCGCGTGCGCCGTTGCAGGGCAGCGCGCTCTGCAGCCGGCACGGCCAGCACAGCGTGGCCGATAATGTCGGAAAGCAAGGTCCTGATTGGCTCTCGCCGGATTGACTGGCAAAGCGTGTATGCCGCGATCCTTGGCGGTTTGGCCTATCTGGCGCTGGCCTGCCTCAGCCTCGTGATCTCCCGCGCAGGCGATGTCGTCAGCACGATCTGGCTGCCCAATGCCTGCACCGTCGCCTTCCTGTTACGCGTCAGACTGCGCAATGAATGGCCCTTTCTGATCGCCGTCCTGTGCGCCAGTCTTGCGGCCAATGTCACCGTAATGCTGCCGCAGCATGTTTCGATGCTCTTCTCCTTCGCCAACGTCGTCGAGATCGGCGTTGTCCTCGCGATCACTCGCAGGGCGGTCGGCTGGGAGCCTGACATGCAGCGCTTGCCCGATCTGGCTCATGTGGTCTGGGCCGGTGGGCTGGTTGGCCCGCTGGTGTCCGCCTGTCTGATCGCGCCCGTTACCGGCACCACCCTTGGGCAAGTGCACACGGCAACCACCACGTGGTTTCTCACCGACAGCATGGCGATGGTATTGATCGTCCCCACGGCGCTGTTGCTGATCGACATGTTAACAGGCCGCGCTCCTGCGATAATGGTGCGGCCGGTGGAAGGTGCTACGCTGCTGTTTGGCGGGATGATCTGCGCCTTTCTGGTCTTCGATCAGGCGCGCTACCCGCTGATGTTTCTGATCCAGCCGATCACGCTGCTTCACGCCTTCCGGCTGGGCAGCGTGGGCACGGCGATGCACGTGGGAGGGGTGGCAATCGTGGCTGGCGCGATGACCTGGGCGGGGCTCGGGCCGATTGCTGCTGCCAGCGGCGGTGGCTTTGCGCAATTGCATCTGCTTCAGGCCTTCATCGCCGCCAACTTCCTTACTGGCTTGCCCGTGGCGGCCATCCTTGCCGGCCGCGACCGGATCATGGCCGAGCTTGAGGCGGGCAAGCGGCAACTCGATCTGCTCGCTGATAACATCACCGATGCGGTACTGCGGTTCGATCTCGAGGGCGTGTGCACCTACGCCTCGCCTTCGGTGCGCGAGGTGTTGGGCGCGGCACCGGAGACCTTCGTTGGCAAGCCGGCGGAGGCCCGGCTCCACCCCGAAGCGCATCAGCGGGCGATGGAAGCCATGGAGCGCCTGATCACCGGCATTAGCGAAAAGGAACGCGTCACCTATCGCCGCTTGGGGGACGCTCCTGATGGCACACCCGTCTTTCTCGAAGCTGATGCTGCATTGGTACGCAATCCGAACACCTGGGAGCCGGAGGGCATCGTCGTCGCCACCCGCGACGTGACCGAGCGGGTCGAGCTTGAGCTGCTGCTCACCCGGGCGCGGCGCCATGCCGAAAACGCTGCGCGCGCCAAATCCGAATTTCTCGCCAACATGAGCCACGAAATCCGCACCCCCATGAACGGCATGCTGGGTTTTGCGGAACTGCTGTTGCAAGGCGATCTTGCCCAGGATCAGCGCCGTTATGCCGATATGATCGTGCGATCGGGCCGATCGATGATGATGCTGCTCAACGACGTGCTCGATCTGAGCAAGATCGAAAGCGGCCAGTTTGCGATTGACCCGGCACCTGTGGATTTGCACGCCACGCTGGCCGAATGCGCGGCCCTCCACCGGATCAGCGCCGAAAAGAAGGGCCTTACACTCGAGTTTGAGCACCCTTGCCGCAACGCGCCGGATAGGGCGAACGGCGCGGCACCGTATCCATGGGTGCTGACCGATGGCCTGCGGCTGCGGCAGATCGTGCTCAACCTGATCGGCAATGCGGTCAAGTTCACACAAGCCGGACACATCCGGCTAAGCTACGCGGTGACCGGGGACGAGGTGTGCATTTCCGTTTGCGATAGCGGGATCGGCATTAGCCCGTCCCGGCTGGAAACCATCTTCGAACCCTTCACGCAGGGCGAAGCGGATACGGATCGCCGGTTCGGCGGCACCGGGCTTGGCCTGTCGATCAGTCGGCAATTGGCGCGGCTGCTGGGCGGGCGGGTTGAGGTTGAGAGCACGCCCGACATCGGCTCGTGCTTCACGCTGAAACTTCCGGCCACGCTGGTTGCTCCGGAACAGCCTTCCCTGGAGCCGGAACCGCTGCTCCCGGTTGACCTCCCCCGGGCCTCGCGCATCCTGCTGGCCGAAGATCACGACATCAATCGCCTGCTGATGACAGAGATGCTGGAGCGTTGCGGGCAGGATGTGGCCGTCGCGCAAGACGGCAATGAGGCGATTGCCATGGTGATCGAAGCGATCATGCGCGGGCGCCCCTTCGATCTGATCCTGATGGATGTCCAGATGCCGGATTGCGATGGCTACACCGCAGCCCGCGCGATCCGGGCGGAAGGGATCGGGCCCGACCTGCTGCCGATCATCGCCCTCACCGCCAATGCCTTTCCCGAGGATATCGCCGCTGCGCGGTCCGCCGGGATGCAGGCGCATCTGGCCAAGCCCATCGCGCTGGCCAACCTCGCGCGCGCTTTGCAACGCTGGTTGCCGACCCGGATCATCGAAGCGACATCCTCAGCAGCGTCACCCAACATGCGCGACCGGGTCTCGGCGCTGGCCATGTCGCCCCGACTGGTGGCGCGCTGGCAGGAGCGTCGGCACGAAGCGATCGAAGCAGTGCGTTCAGCATTGGGCGGCGAAGTGATGGCAGGGACAACCGAGCCCACCACCTCGCGTGAGCAGCTGATCACCCTGGTGCACAAGCTGGCCGGGACGGCGGCCCTGTTCGGCGAACCCGACCTTGGTGATTGCGCCGCCGCGCTGGAATATGCGCTTACGCAGGGAGAGAGCACCACCGCGGTTGAGGCTTTGGCGAACGAGCTGCTGATGCTGGCCGATGGTCTGGCCTTTGCCCGAGGCACCATAGAGCGCCGCGCCGCCGACCGGTGATCGCGGCTTAGCTGACCCTAAGCGCACCCCAAACCAACCACCCTCTGGCCATGGGAAAAGGGCGGCCCGTTGCCGGACCGCCCCTTCCTTGTTTCAACGATAGCGACGCGATCAGAAGGTCACGCGGACCCCGAAACGCACGCCCCACAGCGAACCATTGATGTTGGTCGCTTCCACCGGTGCGGCAAATCCGCCGGCGCTGCGGTTTTCGTAGAGATACTGCGCGCAGGGCTGCGCCACCGTGGCAACGCTCGCCGCATTGCCCGGGGTGGTCAGGCAGCGCACGTTCACGACAGGGGCGGTGTAAGGGAAGCCAACCTGACGGATGGTGCCAAGGTCCTTGTCGATGAAGTTGAGGACGTTTTCCATTTCCGCCGAGAACTCGATCTTCCCGCCGAGCGGCAGCGGAACTTGCTGACGGATCGACAGGTCAAGCTTGTGCACCCACGGCGCGCGCGCGACGTTCTTCGGGGAAACTTCACCCTGATACTGCGACAGTTCCGAATTCTGGATGAAGCTTTGGAAGCCGGCAAAGTCGAAGCCCGGTGCGTAGAGAACCCGCGGGTCAGCCGTCGCGCTGCTGACATTGGGCACGTAGAGCAGGGCGCGGTCGTTACGGCCCGTCACCCCGAGCACGCTCGAACGAGCCGAGCCTGCAGCCTGATCCGCGAAGGTGTAGCTGTAACGCTGACCCGAACGGGCGTTGTAGAAGAACTCGACGCGGGTGATGTTGTCGCCGAACAGCTCAGCGTCATACCCGGCCACCAGACGGAACTGGTGGTCACGCAGATAGTTCGAGATGCCCTGCGCCGCGAAGTTCGGGTCGCCAATCGCAGTGTTCTGATAGTTCGAGAACGCCACCGACGACGTGCCCGGGTTCTGATCATTGGCTTCGCTGTAGGTGTAGGCACCATTCAGGAAGAAGCCGTTGGTGAACCGCTTGTTGAACCGGGCGACCGCGGCGAAGCTGTCACCAAAATCGGTGTTGGTGAGCAGCACGTCGGTGTTCACCCCGGTCTGACCGGCGAGAATGTTGTAACGGGTGCGACCATCCGGCAGGACACCGTTCGGCACCGAACGCAGATCGGTCCACTCGAGAGCATCACGAACCTTCGAATAGATCACGTCGACGCCGAAGTTCCAGCCATCCCCAAGGAAGCCGAGATTGGCTTCATAGTCGACCGAACCCGAGAAGCGCCACTGCGACAGCGGCTCGAAGTTCGGGTCGAGCGCGTTGGTCGGCGAAGCGGCGGTGCCCGTGGTGCGGATCGCATCGATCAGCGACTGCGGAATGCCGGTGCCGCCCGAAACGTCGTTCAGGGTCGCCGCGCCAATGGCGTTCTGCTGGGCCGCCGAAAGGCCCGTAATACCCGAAACAGTGAAGGTGTCCTGCGCCGGGGTGGCACCCGGAACACGGCGCACCTGCACGCGGCCCAGCGTCGGCCCCGGGTTCGAATAGTTGTTCGAAATCCACACATTGGGGTTGCCGCCGCCGAAGATCCCGGCAGAGCCGCGGACCGTCAGACGATCGGTCGCCTGCCAGTTGAGGCCGAAGCGCGGCTGGAACAGGTCACGCCCATTGAGGGTCCCGGTGTTCGGGAAGCCAAACCGACCGAGGAAATCCTGGTTGAAGAACGGCGCGTCCGGCGTGTCGAACAGGTCGTAGCGCATCCCCGCCACGATGGTCAGGGTGTCGGTCACGTCGATCGTGTCCATGATCCCGAAGGTCCAGCTGTTGTTCTGGAAATCGGCGGTCACGGTATCGATGCCGCCGCGCAGCGGCACGGCAATGTCGACTTCGTTGGCACGGCGAGCCTGGAGGTCGCTGATACCATCGAAGTACCAAGCCCCCGAAACGCGCTGTGCGAACAGGTTGCGGATGTCTTGCGTGCGGCGCTCGGCGATCAGCTTGACGGAGTGGTTGTTGAGCTTGAGCGTCGCGGCAAATTCGAAGTTCAGGCTCTGGCTGTCGAGCTCATTGGCCTGACGGCTGATGTCAGGGCCGAACTGGAGACGGCGGATGCCGCCCGGGCAAGCCAGCGGCGGAGCCGACGGATTGTCGGCAAGGCAGACCTGGAACTGACCAAAGTCGCGGTTGCCGCCGACCGGCACCTGGAGGCGCACATAATCAGCATAGGACACGCGCAGCTGAGTCGAGAAGCTGTCCGACCACTGGTTGTTGGACTGGATCGACCCGAAATGGTTAACCGCGCCCTGCGTGTAGTTGTTCGACAGCAGGCTGAAGGTCGGGTTGTTGGCATTGATCTGGCCCACGCCGGTCTGACCAGCCAGCAGCGCGCTTTCGTTCCAGATGTAGGTGCCGGTCAGGCGGTGACCGTCGGCAATGTTCCAGTCGAGCTTCACAACCAGCTTGTCATCGCTTTCGACGACCGAGTCGGCGACGCCGAGCGTGTCGAAGTTATAGACCGAATCGGCGATGCCGCTGATCTGCGTGATCTGCGCATCGGTGATGCCGAGCTGCGAGGGATCGACGTCCGAGGGCACGGTGTCACGGGTGCGTTCATAGGTGACCGCGAAGAACAGCTTGTCCTTGATGATCGGGCCGGTCACCTGCGCCGCATAAATCTGCGATTCAAACGAACCGACGCGGATCAGGTTGTCGGCCCGGTCGCCGCGCAGGCTGTCGTCCTGATAGTAAGCGCTGCCGAGGAAGGTGAAGCGGTTGCCACCCGACTTGAGCTGGGCGTTGATCGCGCCGCCCTGGAAGAAGCCTTGCTGAATGTCGACCGGCGCGATTTCCACGGCGAATTCGCCGATCGCATCGAGCGGCACGGGGCCGCGCGCCGAGACGAGACCGCCGGACTCAAGGCCGAAGGGGTCGCCGAAAGCGACGCCGTCAACGGTGAAGCGGTTATAGCGATTGTTCTGTCCGGCAATGCTGATCGCGTTGCCATTGGTCGCATCCAGGTTCACCAGCGGGTTGCGGGCTGCGAGGTTACGGATGTCGCGGTTGACGTTGGCGACACCGAGAATGTCGCGCGCGCTCAAAACAGTGGCAGCACCGGTGGCGAGCGAAATGGCCGACTTTTGACGTGCGCCCGAAACCACGATGGTCTTGCCGGCCTCGGCCAGCTGCACGCTGATACGCTGAGCTTGACCCGCGGTCAGGAAGCCGATTTCTTGCTCGGCCGCTTCAAAACCATCCGCGCTGACGCTTACAGTGAAGGGGCCGCCGAGACGCAGACCGGCGGCATTGAAGCCCCCGCTCGCATCGGTGGTCTGGGTCGAGCGCGTGCCCGACGGAACGTGCGTCACGACAACCGTTGCGCCTGCGATGGCGTTGCCATTTTCGTCGGTCACCGAACCGCGCACCGAAGACGTGGTTTCCTGCGCGAAAGCCGGAGTCGCAATCGTGGTGGTCGCGGCGAGGCTGACGATGCTCGCGGCAAGGAAATACTTAAGCTTCATAAATGGAGCCCCTGATAGCAATGGAGAGGAGGTAACGCTGGCGGCCCTAAGCCGGAACGCTTGCGCCAAAGCGACAGTTCTGTGACGATTTGATGAAACGGTTTGGGCGCGCGCGGGCGCCGCGCGCGTAAAATCCTGCGGGAGCCGCCACTAACACGCGGAATTCCGCCACTTCCGGGCGATGTGTTGCATCACCGCAACGGCGCGAGCGTTTTTGCAATCAGCGCGTTAGCCGCGCCAACCGCGCCTCAGGCGAGGTTAATCTCGCGCAGGCGTTGCATCAGGAAATCATGCGCAGTGATCGGCGCGGGCGGCGGGTTGGCAGCGCCGTCGTCGATGCATTCCGGGAGCGGCTCGATCAGGAAATCGGGCCGGAAATGCAGGAAGAACGGCATCGAATAGCGCGCCCGATGGGCCGCTTCCCCGCGTGGGTTCACCACCCGGTGCGTGGTCGAGCGCAAGCGCCCGTTGGTCTGGCGTTCGAGCATGTCGCCGACATTGATCACCAGCGCGCCCTTGACCGCCGGAATCGGCAGCCACTCGCCCTGCTTGGTGAGCAGTTCGAGCCCGGCCTCCTCGGCCCCGAGCAGCAGGGTGATGGTGTTGATATCGCCATGCGCCGCAGCGCGAATCGCGCCTTCGGGCGCGTCGGGGCCAAGCGGCGGATAATGCAGCAGCCGCATCACCGAATTGCCGTCTTCGACGCTGGCTGCGAAGAAATCACGCGGGCGGCCAAGATGGAGCGCAATCGCCTCAAGTACGCGCGCGCCCGCCTGTTCAAAGGCGGCAAACAGCGCGCTCATCGTGTCGCGGAAACCGTCGACCTCGGTGGGCCAGACATTGGGGGCCATGAATTGGCTGAGCGGGTGGCCCTCAGGCAAATCACGCCCGACGTGCCAGAATTCCTTGAGGTCGAACACCTCGGCGTCCTTGGCCTTTTCGGTGCCGAACGGGGTGTAGCCGCGC
>OFDC01001494.1_pt1 | contig 12291 bp, 7 predicted proteins | sample 1520941 | NCBI WGS metagenome assembly OFDC01 (sample SAMEA94258168, study PRJEB24077) | hot springs metagenome | biome: Aquatic biome; feature: Water | place: India | collected 2012-12-06 | depth 5 m | reverse complement strand
TGAAATCGATTCCGATTTCAGGCTAAAGGCTCTAGACCTCCCGCAGGGCCTCCACCCCGCCGTCCGCCGTCGGCGTGACGACAAACCGCTTGAGTGCGCTGACCGTGTAGGTCGGCTCATGGATGGTGGAGACCGCCATCAGGTCGCTGGTCGCCTTGCCATGCTCGAGGGTCAGCACCAAGAAGCCCTTCGCGCTCGGATGCGCGTATTTGACTTCCTTGTTGCGCTGCGCGAACGCCTCGCCGAGCGGCACGCCTGGAAGGATGTCGCCATAGCCCGGCGAGGTGACTGAGGTGGTCCCGAACTCGACCGCCACGCGCTTGTGGCCCACGTCGTTCCACAGCTCGTTCGCCCAGAACATGTGGCTGTCGCCAGCCAGCACGATCGGACGGGCCTTGGCCGCGCTGAAGATGTCGTAGACCCGCTGACGATCAGCGGGATAGCCGTCCCAAGCGTCGAGGTTGGAGGGAATGTCGTAGGCCGCCATGGCCACCGACTGCGCGACGCGGCTGCGCGCGTAGTCGGGCAGCTTGGCGAGCAGCCCAGCGAACGCGGCTTCGCCCATGGTCGCCTTGAGGTCCGGGGCTGCGACGCGGGCCATGACCACCTGGTTGCCAAGCACCTGCCAGGCCGTTCCAGCCTTGACCGACGCATCGACCTGCCCCGCCAGCCAGCGCTCCTGTCCCTCGCCCATCATACGACGGCCGGGATCTTTCCACTTGGCGGCGAAGGCCACGATATCGGGCTTGCCGTCGACGACCGGTAGATCGACGTCATAGTCGAGCTCCGGCGTGCGCGCGGTCAGACGGGTCTCGACCATAATGAGCGACGCCACGTCACCGAACTGGAACGATCGCCAGGCGGCTTCTGGGAGCGTCGCCTCGCGGATCGGCATCCACTCGTAATAGGCCTTCAGCGCCGCGGCCTTGCGCGCCGTCCAGTCTCCTTCGGTCTTGGGCTGATGGTTCTCGGCCCCGCCAACCCAGCTGTCGTTGGCGGTCTCGTGGTCGTCCCAGACCACGATCCAAGGCGCGCGGGCATGAGCCGCCTGAAGGCCTGGATCGGTCTTGTACTGGGCGTGACGACGACGATAGTCCTCAAGCGTCACGATCTCATGCGGTGGGTCCGGCGCGCGCGCCGCAGCCACGGGCGAATTCATGCCGTAGTCTTTGGGGCTCCCACCGTACTCATAGATATAGTCGCCCAAGTGCAGCACCGCGTCGACGCGCGGCAGCTTGGCGATGGCGTCATAGGCGTTGAAGTAGCCGTTGGGATGCAGGCTACAAGAGGCCACCGCCAGGACGACGTCCTTGGTCGCCCCGACCGGCAATGTGCGCGTGCGCCCTACCGGCGACGTCACGCCATTGGCCTTGAACCGATACCAATACTCGGTGGCCGGCTTCAGGCCCTGGCCATCGAGGTCATGCTTGACGGTCCAGTCGCGGCTGGCGCGGGCGCGCAGGCCGCGGCTGGCGGTGACGAGGGTCTTGAAGTCCGGATCCGCAGCGACCTCAAGATCGACGTCGATGTCGCCGGTCGTCGGCTGCTTGGGCGTCACGCGCGTCCAGAAGATCACGGCGCTTGGGCTGGGATCGCCGCTGGCGACGCCGTGCTCGAAGGCCACGGCCCCCTTGTAGTAGCTGATGGGCTGGGCAGCCGCCTCACCGGCGGCCGCTCCGGAAACGCCCAGCAGGCCAAGCAGCTTGCGACGATCGATCTTCATCCCCGACTCCCTTTTTCCGACACGATGCGCCGTCAGCGACGGAAGGTCACCCCCACGCCCATGAAGCGCGGCTTGCCGGCAATGAAGGTCGGGATGCCGAAGCTGTCGCCCGTGTTACCCGCGTCCTTCAGGTAACGCTCGTCGCCGAGGTTCTCGACGAAGGCCTCGACCTTCCAGCGATCGTCCACGGCGCCAAAGCCGACACGCACATTCAGGAGGCCATAGGCGTCCTGGAACTCGTCCAGCTTGGTGTCGGGGAACAGACCCGCCGATTGCAGATCAGCCCGGTCGTTGTTGTCATCGAAGAACATCTTCGAGCGCCAAGTGTAGGTCGGCGAGAACGTCACCTTGCCGCCCAGCGCCTCGCGGCTGAACAGCGCGCCCATCGACACGGCATGGTCTGGCGAGAGACGGAACTGGTTGCCCTTGCGCAGACCGCTCTCGAGACGGGCGTGGTTGTAGCCGTAGGTCCCGAACAGCGTCCAGAAGTCGCCCGCCTGCAGCCGCGCTTCGCCCTCGAAGCCATAGGCCTTGGCCTTGCCGGCGTTGAGCGTCACGACCTGAGCGCCCTGACGGAAGGTGGTGGCGAAGTTGTCGTAGTCATAGCGGAACACCGCGCCCGACAGATACAGGCGGCCGTCCATCAGCTTGCCCTTCGCGCCGGCCTCGTAGCTGTCGACAACCTCGGCGTCGACCGTGCTGAAGCGCGGCTGGCCCAGCGGCGCGGCGGGCGCGCTGGTCGAGATCACGTCCGGACGACGCCCGCGCGCGAAAGACGCATAGAGGCTGAGATCCTCCGACGCGGCGTAGCGGCCCACCAGCCGCCAGGTGACGCCGCTGTCCGAGATCGACTTGCTGAACGTGTCGCCATTGTTGGCGGTCGGCTGGTTGAGCAGGCCCAGCAGCGGCAAGGCCGGATTGTTCACCGCGTTCGGCTGCGCGGCCAGAACAGGTTGGTCGGCGTCGGCGCGGCCAACAGCACGCCCAGGATCGAGCGGCCGTTCTGGACGGTGGAGCGGTAGGCCGCCTCGCGATCTTCGCTGGTGTAGCGAACCCCGGCCGTCAGCTCCAGCTTGTCGGTCAAGCGCAGCGTGCCGTCGGCATAGACGTCGTAGGTGGTGTTCTCACCGTAGTTGGCGAACTCTTCGCGGTGGACCGGCTTCAGGTTCGAGGCGAGGCCCGTCGCCAGCGTGGAGGGAATGCCAAAGCCCAGTTGCAGGACCTGCGCCAGATAGGCCGGGTTGGTCAGGACGGCCTGAGGCTGGGGCGTCGGGCGGCTGATGCCCAGCGGGGAGGCGCCCGCCAGCAGGGCCAGCACTAGGCGCTCGTCCATCTGCCCCGGGATGCGCCACGAGCCGGTCTCGTGGAAATAGTTGGCGCCGACAAAGCCCGAGAAGCGGCCGCCGGCGTCATAGCGCAGACGCAGTTCCTGGCTTTGTTGGCGACCTTGCGCGTCCTCGGCGAACGTCAGGATCGGCAGGGACGAGCCGTCCGGATCGAAGACTTCGTTGGAGTGGAAGGCGCGGGTGGCGGTGATCGACGACAGGGTCAGGCTGTCGTTGATCCGGTAATCGGCCAGCGCCGTCAGGCCGTAGACCTTGCGGTCGAGGCCCAGCGGCTTGCCGCCTTCAAAGCCCGCTCCTGGCGCCAGGGTCGCGAAGCCGCCCACCGACGTGTCGCTCAGCGCCTCGCCGGTGATCGGATTGCTGGGGTTGAAGGTGTTGCTCTTGAACGACGTGCCCGTGGTGTCGTCGACCTGGTAGTTGCCGATCAGGTCCAGCTTCAAAGCGCCGGGCTCGATATGATAGGCGATCCGCACGGCCTTCGTGTTGGTCGAGTCATAGGCGTCGCCGCCAGCCGCGTCCTTTACATAGCCTTCCGTCTGGCGCGTCCGCGCCGCGATGCGCAGGGCCGAACCGTCGCCGAAAGCGAAATTGACCATCGTCTCGCCGACCAGATAGCCGCGCGTGCCGCCCTCGGCCTTGAGCGCCCAGTCGAGGCTCGCGGGATTCGCCTTATTCTGGACGAGGTTCACCGCCCCGATAAGGGCGCCGCGACCAAACAGGGTCGACTGCGGCCCCTTGGCGACTTCCACCCGCTCCATGTCGAAGAGTTCGACGTATGAGCCGCGCGAACGCGAGATCGGCACGCCGTCCTGATAGATCGAAACGCGGGTTTCGTCAGTGGCCGAGCCTGAGTCCGAGGTGATGCCGCGCATCACGAAGCCGGAATTGTTGTTCGACTGGTTCTGAACCAGAAAGCCCGGCGTGAAGGCCGAGAGCTCGTCGAACGCCTTTACGCCGATCGCTTCCAGGAACTTGCCGGAGTAGGCCGTGACGGCGATCGGCACGTCGACCGGATCCTGCGCCCGCTTCTGGGCCGTGACCACGAGCTCTCCGAGCAGCGCGGGTTCGTTGCTGCCTGTCGGAGCGCTTTCCTGAGCGGCCGCCAGGGTCGGGGCGGCGGCGAGCAGGCTCAGAGCGCTGGCGGTCAACAGCGTGGTGGTGCGGAAGGCGCGCATGGACTATCCCCCGAAAGACACAAAACTTGAGCACGCACCTAGGCGCCCAGCATGTCGGCGGTGCGACGGGCTGATGACGGAGCGGTGAAACCCCAGTGAACGGCGTGGACGACATCGCGGACGACGACCTGCTCGACGATGCCGCCGCGCCAGCCGACGGCGATGGCGATGGCGAGCGCCTCAGCGCGGACCTTCCGGCGAACCTCGCCGGCCAGCGCCTGGACAAGGTGCTTGCGCCGCTGTTCGCGGACCTGTCGCGCGCCAGGCTCCAGGCCCTGATCGCTGAAGGCAGGCTCACCTTCGAGGGCGAGACGATCGCCGACGCCTCGCGCAAGGCCCGGGCGGGCGTCTACAGCCTGGTCGTTCCGCCGCCCGCCCCGGCCGACCCGGAGCCCGAGGCACTCCCGCTGTCGATCCTCTTCGAGGACGCCCATCTGATCGTCGTGGACAAGGCCGCCGGCATGGCCGCGCACCCAGCGCCCGGGACCTACAGCGGCACCCTGGTCAACGCCCTGCTGCATCACTGCGGCGACAGCCTTTCGGGCGTCGGCGGGGTGGCGCGACCGGGCATCGTGCATCGCCTCGACAAGGACACTTCAGGCGTCATGGTCGCGGCCAAGAGCGACGCGGCCCATCGCGGACTCTCCGCGCTGTTCGCCACGCATGACATTGATCGCCTCTATGTGGCCCTCACCCGCGGCGCGCCCAGCCCGCCGATCGGTACGATCCACACCCAGCTCGGCCGATCACCGGGAGACCGCAAGAAGATGGCTGTGTTGCGGTCCGGCGGTCGCGAAGCCATCACCCACTATCGGGTCGATGCCGCCTTTGGTCCGCAGGATCGCCCCGTCGCCGCGCGCGTCGCCTGTCGGCTGGAGACCGGTCGCACCCACCAGATCCGCGTCCATATGGCCAGCAAGGGCTCGCCCTGCCTTGCCGACCCCGTCTACGGCGCCGGACAGCCCGCCGCCGCCGTCCGCGAACAGATGGAGGCGGCTGGCCTCCGACGCCAGGCCCTGCATGCGGCCATGCTCGGCTTCGTCCATCCGATCACCGGCGAGACGCTGAGATTCGAGACGCCCCTCCCCGCCGACATGGCGGCTCTGGAGGCGGCGCTCACCCAGCTCTGAGCACGACAAGGCTCAAGCTTGCGCTAACGCAACAAAAGCGCCCTAATTGCGCTGGCTTGGCGCCGCAGGGTTCAGCCTCGTCATGTGGAGCGTCCCTATGCGGCCTTACCTTGCGACTCTCAGCCTTGCCGCAGCCCTGGTGAGCACAGCCCAGGCCGCGACCTTGTCGGGGGACGACGAGGTGATCGCAACGGCTCACGCCAAGCCCTCGGCCAAGGCGCTCACCGCCGTCTCGGCCGACGCGCCGGCCGCTCTCCAGACAACCGCCCCGCGTCCGCTGACGACCCAGGAACAGATCGCCGCGTTCATCGCCGCCAACGCCCAAGCCAATGACGCCCCGCGCGGCGTCTTGCCAGCCGAACGCGATGAGGACGGCAAGCGCAAGATCCATGGCTCCATGGGCGTCTCGGTCGGCACCGGCGGCTATCGCAGCGCCTACGCCTCGGCGCTGATCCCCGTCGGCGAGAGCACCACGATCGGCGTCGCGGTCTCGAAGACCGACTTTGGTAAGCACGGCGGCTGGTACGGCGACCCGACCTCCGGCGCCTATGGCCATGACTATGGATATCGGTACGGGCCAGGCTTCAGCCGGCTACGCGGCGGCGAGCGGCAATCCATCGCCCTGTCGGTGATGACCGGCGAGGCGACGGGCTCAGCCGGCGTTCCAGACGGATGCGCGCCGGGTTTCCGGAGCGGCGGACGCTATGTTGAGCCCCTGTGGGTGGAGACCATGCGCGACGGGACGCATCCCTGCCCTCAGACGGCTCCGCCTCGCTAGCCGAAAGAAATCTCGCTTTTCCTGCGCTCCTGTTCGCTCATGTTTAACGGCTTGCGCGCGATGTTGCGCGCCTCGGGCGTCTGGGGCTTTTTGATGCAGCCGGAAATCATACCCTACCACCACCCTGCTACGGGCGCGGTGTGCTACCTGATCGTTGACCCGGCCACCTTCCTTTGCGCCATCGTCGACCCGGTTTTGGATTTCGATCCGATCACCGAGACGATCGGCACCGGCTTTGTCGATGCGATCATCGCCGATATTCGCGCCAAGGATCTTGGCCCGACCTGGATTCTGGAAACCGGCCTGCACGCGAACCACCTGTCAGCCGCCGGCCACCTGAAATACGAAACCGGCGCCTCGGTGTGCATCGGCGCCCGGGTCGTGGAAAGCCTCAAGCGCCTGGCGCCCAAGTTCGGGGAGGCGATGGTCGATCTGGACGGCTGGGACTTTGACAAGTTAGCCCAGGACGGTGACACCTTTCCGATGGGGGGACTGGAAATCACTCCCATCGCCCTGACGGGTCGACTACCCGGCGCCGTCGCCTACAAGATGGCCGACATGGTCTTCACCGGCGATCTGGTGCTCGCCCCCGCAGAAGGCGCCGGCCGCTGTGACATTCCCGGCGGCGACGCAGGCAAGGCGTGGGACGACGCTCAGAAGATTCTGGCCCTGCCGCCGGAAACCCGTGTGTTTCCGGGCGTAGCCGCGACGACGCCCGCCCACTCGACGGTGGCCGACCAGAAGGCGTCGAACATCCAACTCAACGACACGATCGACCGCCTCGACTTCATCGCGCTGCGCACAGCCGCCGACGCTTTCCTCCCGGATCCCGATCTGGCCTCTGCCGCATTGCGCGTCGCCATTCGTTCGGGTCGTCCGCCGTCGGAGCCCGAGTCAGGCCCTCGCTTCCCGCCAGTTGATCTCAGCCGGATCTAGCCAAGGAGTCGGGAGCGAACCGCGTTCCCTACGCGGACGATTCACAGCTCAAGCGCTGAGGCCGAAAAAGCTGCGAAAGAAAGCGCGCCGGGGGCTTGCGTCTCGAGGTCGACGCCGCTAGGTATCGCGCCCTCGACCTCGGGCGGCGAATTTGGCCTCCCGGACGGCGCCTGGAGAGGTGGCAGAGTGGTCGAATGCGCCGCACTCGAAATGCGGTTTACGTGAAAGCGTAACGTGGGTTCGAATCCCACCCTCTCCGCCAGCCCGCCCCATCATGATCATCAGAAGCCGCACGGTTCCATGAGCCATGGCCGGACGCCTAGCGCCGCGATGGCGGACTGATTTCGTCCGAACAGCACCAAGTAAGTCGCGGCGTCTCTAGACCCCTGTCTGGCGCAGGGAAGAGGGTGCCCGTTCGCGCAAACGCCCTCAGCGGGGTTAGCGCGCGTCTCCGCGCTCGATGTCATCGACCTGGGCCGCGCTTGCAGGCTCTTTATCCAGGACCGACCGGCGCGTCTTGGACACGCTCAGCACGGCCGCGCCGATGAGGGCGGCGCCCAGCGAACCCACCAGGACGCCGACCTTCACTTCATTCTGAAGAGCGGCGTCGCGGAACGCCAACAAGCCGATGAAGAGACTCATGGTGAAGCCGATACCGCACAGCAGGCTTACGCCGTAGAGCTGAAGCCACGAGGCCGCCACCGGCAGGCGGGCGACACCCAGCCGGATGGCGAGCCACGCCGCACCGAAGACGCCAATCTGCTTGCCGAAGAACAGGCCAAGCGCCACGCCGAGCGTGACGGGTTCGATCAGAACCGACGGTGTCATCCCAACGAACGAAACGCCCGCATTGGCGAAGCCGAAGATCGGCACGACCAGGAACGCCACCCACGGCGACAGCGCATGCTCCAGGCGGTGCAGCGGCGAGGTCACGTCGTCCGGGGCGGCCTTGGACGCCTGCAGAGGAATGGTCATGGCCAGAACCACGCCCGCGATGGTGGCATGGACGCCCGACATCAGGACCAGCCACCACAGCGCGACACCCATCACGAGATAGGGCGCCAGGCGCTTTACCTTCAGTCGGTTGAAGCCGATCAGGACCAGCGTGACGATCCCCGCACCCGCGAGGGCGGCGGTGTTGAGCTCGGCCGTGTAGAAGACGGCGATGATCAGGACCGCCACCAGATCGTCGACAATGGCCAGCGTCGCCAGAAAGATCTTCAGGCTCGTGGGCACGCGCGAGCCCAGCAGCGATAGAACGCCCAGGGCGAAGGCGATGTCCGTCGCTGTGGGAATCGCCCAACCCCGAAGCGTTTCGGGACTGCCTGCGTTCAGGGCCGCATAGATCAGGCCCGGAACGATCACGCCGCCGGCGGCGGCGATGCAAGGCAGAGCGCGGTTCGCCCAGGTCGATAGCTGACCGTCCAGAAACTCCCGCTTGATCTCCAGGCCGACGAACAGAAAGAAGATCGCCATCAGCCCGTCGTTGATCCAGTGCAGCAGATCAAGTCCGGCGAACGGCGCATGCAGGGCGTGGAAATAGCCCTCCGCCAGGGGCGAGTTGGCGACGAAGAGAGCCAGGACGGCGCAAGCTATCAGAAGCAGGCCGCCGGCGGCGCCGCTCTCCAGGAGCTCTCTCAGAACAGACGGCTTACGGACGCGTTGCAGCATGGCGCAGGTCTCCACGCTGGCGGCCCGACCAACGCAAAACCTGATCGACCAACAGGATCGACCACCCACACTCGCCTATCGCATCAAGGAAAACGACGAACAAGCCTCCGCGAGGACATTTTCCGTCGAGACCAGAGGAACTGGCCACGGCTGGGCGCTAGCCGCCGCGCTAAGTCAGACGGCGGATCGCCTGACACACGTCCTCGGCCTCTGGTCCCAAGACCACGTGCACGGACCGCTCGCCCACGCGAACGACGCCCCGAACGCCCACCATCCGCAAGCTTGTTTCATCAACGAGCGCCGCGTCGTGGACAACGACACGCACGCGGCTTGAACAGGCGTTGACCTCGCGCAGGTTGGCCGCGCCGCCCAACGCGCCGACCAGCGCCAAGGCCCTTTGATCATCGGCGATGGAGGGCTGACGGGTGGGTGAGGCTCCAAAGGGCGCCTGCGTATGTGCGCGCAATGCTGGCGCCCCAGTCGCGGCGCTGCTCATCGCGGCGCGGATCTCGCCGGCGACCGTGTCGGCGATGGGCCCAAGCACGACCTGAAGCGCCTTGTCGGAGGGCCTGACGACACCCCGGGCGCCCAAGGCCTTCAGAACGTCCTCTTTGACCGCGCCCTGGTCCACGACGATCAGGCGTAGTCGGGTGGTGCAGGCGTCGACGCTGACGAGATTGGCCGCGCCCCCAAGCGCCGCGACAAAGTCGGCGCCGCGCCCGCCGCCGGTGGTCACCGCCTCGACCGGCGGCGCCTCGTCAACTTCGCGGCCGGGCGTCTTCAGATCAAACCGGAGAATGGCGAACCGGAAAACGCCGTAGTAGACCGCGCCATAGGCCAACCCCACCGGGATCAACAGCAGCGGCCGCGTGGCCTTGTTGAAGTTCAGGACATAGTCGAACAGGCCCGCCGAAAATCCGAAGCCCAGCTTGATGTCCAGCATGTTCATCAGGGCCATCGACAGCCCGGTCAGCAGCGCGTGGATGGCGAAGAGCACCGGCGCCAAGAACATGAAGGTGAACTCGATCGGCTCGGTCACGCCCGTCAGGAACGAGGTCAGGGCCAGCGATCCCAACATCCCCGCGACCGCCTTGCGACGCTCCGGACGGGCCGCGTGCAACATGGCTAGGCACGCCGCCGGCAGGCCGAACATCATCACCGGGAAGAAGCCGCTCATGAACGCGCCGGCGGTCTTGTCGCCAGCGGCGAAGCGGTTGAGGTCGCCGGTGACCCCGTTGAAATCACCCAGGATGAACCAGACCACGTTGTTGAGGATGTGGTGCAGGCCGGTGACGATCAGCAGGCGATTGAGCAGACCATAGACGACGAGACCCAGATTCCCGGACGCGGTGACCAGGTTGCTGAGGCCGTCGACACCCGACTCCAGCGTGCTCCAGAACGACCCGAACAGCAGGGCAAGCACGACCCCGGCCAGGCCCGCCACGATCGGCACGAACCGGCGGCCGCCGAAGAAGGCTAAGTACTCGGGAAGCTTGATGCTGCTGTAGCGGTTGTAGAGCCCGCCGCTGATCACGCCCGAGAGGATGCCTACAGGGATCGAGAGCTTGCCGATCTCCTTGGCCTTCCAGGCCGCGACCGCCAGATCCTTGGCCCCTTCGACGGCCTTGGCCGCAACCTCGGGCGGGGCGACCAACACCGCCTCGACGCCCTTGGTGGCGATCACGTAGCAAACCACGCCGGCCAGGCCAGCCGCGCCGTGGTTCTCGCGCGCCAGCCCCACGGCCACGCCGATGGCGAAGATCAGGCCCAGGCTGCCGAAGATCGCGCCGCCAGCCGCCCCGAAGGTGTTGGCCACCGTCAGAGACACGCCGTGGGTCATCGCCGCCAGGGCCGGCGCGCCCAGCAGGTCCGGCTGACCGATGCGCAGGAGCAGCGCCGCCACAGGCAGCACCGCGATCGGCAGCATTAGGGCGCGACCGAGCGGCTGCAGCACTTCAAGCGGAGACTTCATCGGTTCAGGTTCCGTGGGGCGCATTCAGATGGGTTTGGACAAGCGCTCTGATCGCGTCAGGCGAGGTTTGATCCAGCGCTTGAGCCGCCAGAGCCCGGCAGGTTTCCAGCGAAAGCGTTCGCACGCGGGCCTTCACCTCCGGCGCGATCGAGGCCGTGGTCGACAGCTCCGTGACCCCCAGGCCCAGCAGGATCGGCGTGGCGTCGAGGTCCGAGGCGAGGCCGCCGCACACTCCCACCCAGCGCTGGTGCTTGGCCGCGCCCTTACACGTCTGGTCGATCATGCGCAGCACCGCCGGATGCAGGGCGTCGATCCCGGCGGCCAGTTCCGGATTGCCCCGGTCCATGGCCAGCACGTACTGGGTCAGGTCGTTGGTGCCCACCGACAGGAAGTCGGCCTCGGCCGCGAGCAGGTCGGCGGTGACCGCGGCGGCCGGCGTTTCAATCATGACCCCTAGCTCCACGCGCTCAGTGATCCCCAACTCGCGCTTGGCTTCCTCCAGCACCGCGCGCACGGCGCGCAGTTCGTCCAGGCTCGCCACCATCGGAACCATGATCTTGCACTGTCCAAACGGAGCAACCCGCAGGATGGCGCGCAGCTGGGTCTTCAGAAGGTGCGGTCGCCAGAGGCTCACCCGCACCCCGCGCAGGCCCAGCGCCGGGTTCTCCTCGGCCGGGATCGGCAGATAGGGCGCGGCCTTGTCGCCGCCGACATCCAGCGTGCGGATAATCAGCGGCCGGCCGTCCAGCGCGTCGGCGATGGCCTGATACTGACGGGCCTGCTCGTCCTCGTCGGGCGGAGTTTCACGATCCAGGAACAGGAACTCGGTGCGCAGCAGGCCGGAACCCTCGGCGCCGTTGGCCACGGCGGTCTGGGCGTCGGCCACCGAACCGGTGTTGGCGAAGACCTCGATACGCGCGCCGTCCAGCGTCACGGCTGGCTGATGCGCCGCAGCCTTGGCGGCGGCCTTGCGTTCCTGGCGCCGGGCCAGGCCCGTCTGCGCCGCCTCGAGGGCCTTGGCGTCGGGCGCAACGCGCAAGGTCGCCGCATCGGCGTCCAGGATCAGAGTCGCGCCGTCCTTGACCTTCGACAGCGCGCCGCCCAGGGCGACCAGCGCGGGTATGCCCATGGCCGCCGCCAGGATCGCCACGTGCGAGGTCGGACCGCCGCGCGCGGTGGCGAAGCCGGCGACAGCGGCAGGATCGACGCCCATCAACTGAGAGGGCAACAACTCGTCGGCCAGCAGGATCGAGCCCGGCGCCAGCGTGGCGTCCGCCTCCTCCTCGCCGCTGAGGGCGCGCAGGACCTGCCGCTCCAGGTCGATCAGGTCATCGACGCGTTCAGCCATGCGACGATCACCCAAGGCTCGAAGCGCCTCGACATATCCGCCCACGGACTGGCGCCACGCGAAGCCGGCGCTCTTGCCCTCGGCGATCAGCCGCCGCGCACCGGCGGTCAGTTCCGGATCGTCGAGGAACGCATGGTGCGCCGTCAGGATCGCCTTGCGAGCCTTGTCGCCGGTCTCGGCGGCCTTGCCGATCCGTGTCCGGACCTTTTGCA
>OFDC01001493.1_pt1 | contig 12297 bp, 9 predicted proteins | sample 1520941 | NCBI WGS metagenome assembly OFDC01 (sample SAMEA94258168, study PRJEB24077) | hot springs metagenome | biome: Aquatic biome; feature: Water | place: India | collected 2012-12-06 | depth 5 m | reverse complement strand
GAGGTAACAGACAGCGAAGAGACCAGCTTCCGCACTGAGCTCGATGGCGCACCGTTTCTGATGGTTCATCACCTAGACCTCGACCAAGATATCTCGATCCAGCCCGTTCTCATGGCAAGCAACCGAACCGGCTCGACTGTCATGTTCACCGACGGCCTCTGCGCTCGGATCCGCGCACGCGCAGACATCGACCATTACGTCCGCATTCGCCTGAAGTTGACCGAGCACTTGGACGAGCTGTTCAGTTCTGAGATGAGATCCGGTGACTGGCGCTTCGCCAGCGCGGCGAACGACCTCGAACTCACCGAAATCCGGCTCAACGAACGGCGGAGCTTTCCGCCTGAAATCACACGAGCGTCGAGAGATCGCTTCTTCACGATCAAGAGCATCCATTACTTTCTTGTGCGCCACGTCGAGAAGCAGCTTGTGCTGCAGTATCCTGAGGCGCGGAAGGTTCGGCGATTAGAGCCCGCACTGTGGGGCCCTTACCTCAGCGACCAGCCCGCCATCGAACCCAAGCGTTTGAACAAGGTGATCGGTAAGCTGATGATTTACCATTGGCGCGGTCTTGCTCCACCTCCCCCCTCTCAAGAAAAAACCAAGTTGTTTGAAAAAAAGCGGCGTGTAGAGGAGACTGGCATCGAAGACTTCATCGTCTTCGCCAGCTTCCGGAGGGCACAGCCAAACCATTTTATCTACGCGGTGGCGATTGTTATCCTGGGGGCGATGGGCAGCGCCCTGTGCGAAGTTCTGAAGGCTGCGCCCGGAGAAGGCACCCGCACACCCGTTGCCATACTGGGCTTCCTGTTCGCGTTGCTATTACTACTCTACGCAGCCACCGTTCAGCCCCTGAGAAATCTCCTTTCGAAAATCCAACGCTGGGTGGGATCGCTCACGCAGTGACGCGGTCGCCCCAGTCAAATAGTGGCATGAGCTTGGGGACCGGGCTGTCGCGGCTAACGCGGCCGAGCTGATCGTTGACGTACATGTACGATTGAGGCGGCGTGAAATCATCGATCACGCGTCGCGGCTCGATCGGTGCCTCGAACCGATGCACGGCGCCAACCTTGAGGGCGTAGGCGACCTGGCGTTCGTTGAAATACTCGAAAAAGAACTCTTTACTGATCCCGGCACCGTGCTTTGTCTCCTCCCAGAGCGCGTTCGGCGTCGCACTCAGGACGTCGAGGATCTCGAACTCCCCGATGATCATGCCGATCGGCTTACTGGCATAGACGGCCGCAACCGAAACACCAGGCTGCTGATGAACAGCTTTCCGAAACTCGTACGTCTTTTCTCCCGAAAATATCCGCAGAGCGAATTCGGGCTTAATTGACAACAAGAGCTTCATTTACCAGACCCAATTCAAGTATCTTATTAAACTGCTTGCGCGTTAGTAGGCGCAAATCCCATCTCGGATGCTCGCTAATTCCGACGACCTCCATCAAACGCTGGCGAATAATGCGCCTAGGGAGCGCGATGTTGTAAGTCATCTTGACCGCATAGAGCTGGTTGGCCGTGTTGTACTCCAATTCGAGCTCCTCGCTCGAAAACACGCTATGTGGCTCGGCGTAGTCCACGAACGCCTTAGCGTTTGCAAAGTCCTTCCGAGAGAAAGCTTCCTCGACCACGCAGATTGAGGTCGCGACCGACCGGTACTTAGCTCGCCCGTTTATATCGGTCGTGCGGTACATCACTACGATATCGCCGCGCTTCATCCGTGTGAGCGACAAACCCGCCACATAGACCTTGTGGATAGTGTTGCTGTGCGAGACGTCTTTGACGATCTCGGGGTCCTCGGTCTTCAGAATCGAATCCGCGAACAGGTCAGTGTGCCACGGTGGCTTAATGGCAAGCAGATAGATGTCACGCCCCTTCGCGTGAACATACGGATAGTCCTTGATGAGGTCGCCGGTCAGGGAAGTTAGGGAGCGGACGAGCACAAGCTCGGTACCGTTCGGCGTCTCCTTGACGCCCTTCTGCTCGAATCCATACCTCTTGAAGAGATCGATTAGTTTTTGGTGGGTATCGAATACCGTGACGTAGATTTCATCTACGCCTTCCTCGAAGGCCCGGTCGAAGATTCGCTTGATGATCCGTTCGCCCAGCTTGGTGCCCTTAGCTACCACCTTGAGCGTCCCGACCTTTAGCCGCGGCGCAGCCGGCAGAGGTGGCGAGACGTCGTCAATCACGCCGTCTTCGCGCTTGAGGTAGACGAAGCCGCGCAGCGCGCCTGACGCTTCATCGTCCACCACATAAACCGGCTCGTCCGCCTTGGCCTTTTTCGCGAACCACTTTGGGAATTCTGCATATTGAGCCTTCAGGCTGTCGAAAAAGCCATCGGCCAGGTCGACATCCTTGAAGGTAGTCAGGCGAAGGCTTCCTGGCATCCCGTCTTCCTCTCAATGGCGACCGCGCGCCTAAGGCGCCATTACCATCGACTGCGGCATATCCATTCTCGGCTACCATGAATCGGCAGCATTGGGCCAACCTAGGATTCAGTTGAGCCGGCCCAAGCTGCCGTCCCAAAAAACGGACTATCCTAGATGTCCGTAGCCCGGGTTGGGCTAGACCGAGCGGCGAACACGATTACGAGGCGATGGGGTGACCCGCTCCAAGCCAAAGGTGCCACAGCGAAATAGCGCCAGGTTCCGTCCCTGCCGCGGCTTGGTACTGGAAGCTGCGGAAGTGATCCGATGAGGTCGCCGACGAACCGACGCCGTTTAAGGCCTCTGGGAGCCGCAGGGTCTGCCACGGGTCGGCGGTCTTGCCCGCGTCGGTCGCCAAGAATGGCGACAGATGATGCTCAACGGTCGAGCCATCGCGGATGTAGGCGATCATGACCGCTTCCCGGTTGGCCCAAGCGTACTGTCCGGACACAAACCGCGCCACGCCATTCCTGCAGTACAGGTCCACACCCTTGCCCGCGGCGTGGTCGATCAACTTGCACTCGACGACGACGGGAAAGGACGGGTGCTTCCCGGTGAGGTAGATTGATAGGTCAGGCCGCTTTTCCAAGTGCGAGCCATCGAAGCTTAGCGATTCTTTGCCTCGGGCGACGGTTGTCACGAGCTGAGACCAGAGCGGATCTGTTTTCCAGAGCGCGTTCAAACGCGCTTCCATCATCGCGTTGATCTCTGTCTCGCTGCCTTCGGCCACGGCTTGAATCTGCTCGCGCCTCAGCTCGTTCCAGACCCGCGCGACCGTTTCAAAGATCACCTCCAGATGGGCTCGGGCGATTGGGTCGAGCGGCAGGCGCTGGCCGCGCGTCAGTTCAGCAACTTGATCATCGCGCGGACGCAGGGACCTGCTCATTTGGCGTGCTCGCCCGTCAGGAAATCGACGTGTTCCCAGATGATCCTGCGAGCGGCCAAGCGGGCCTGGCTTGGTGTCCAGTAGCGCGCCTGGTTCAAGCGTCCTAGGACAAGTTGGTGAGCTTGCTCATCGACATAGATGACCTCGGTGGCGGAGAGCTTGTCCGCAAGCTCGATCACGCGCATCCAGTCGACGCCGACCTCACTTGAACTCGTGGCATCGCTTCGGATCAGCACAAACTGCCAAGGTGACAAGGGCGGCATGGGGACCGTGCGCACCTCAAAAGGACGGCTGAACCTCTCGCCCCAAGGCCTCAGCTCTGCGCTTAGGCGTCTATTGAAGGCCGCGCGCTGCGCGCCTGTAACGGGACCTTGGCTGGCTCTCAAATTGGTGGAAAAAGGAAGCCGATATCGAAGCGTATCCGCAATGGTTTCAACATCGTCAGGCGTAAGGCCAAACAGCCCGCCGACCCATTGGTCGACCTGATCCCAGCCGATCTCGCCGCCGTGCCGCGCTAACATCTCGAAGAGTTCGCTGGATCTCCGGCGATCATCCGGAGACAGATCTTCAAAGATGGGCACGGGTATTTCGTCGATGATGAACTTCTCGACCACTTCCCGCTCAAAACCAAATCGCCCGCTGGTAATCAGCGCGTGCCACAAGGCGATTTGGCTGCCCACGACCAGGGCCAGGTAGCGGACTAGTTCTGCCCCATGTTCGTGGGTGCTGGCTGTGTAGCCATGATAGCTCTGATTGAACACAACGTCTGTCGTCGATACCGACGTCATGATGCGTCCATGGCTAACCGGAGGTGCTTCGCGGATCAGAAGCAGCGGCCCCTTGTAGAGCTCTCTGGGCCGACCGCGATGGACACGACCAAGCTCGAACAACGGGAACCGGGAGGTATCGAGCGACATCCCCAGGAGCGGCGTGTTCGGCGCTTCCCGAAGGCCGTGCAAGTAGGCTGCGGATTCGCCAGGAAGCCCGTCTCCGGACTTATTAGCTTGGCTGCTTGGTCTTAGCCGCTGGTAGCCGTTGCCGGTGAACCGCGGACGGCCGCGATGGGTCCCGAAGCGATCAGCCCAATAGGCCTCTAACGACGGAAATTGCTTTTCAGCAATTCTGTCGTAGAGCTCAAGATCAAGGCGCGTGCCTCTAAACAACACCTTCAGCAGTTCGGGGCGCCGGCGAACTTCTTCGCTTGTCACGATTTCCGCATTGGAGGCGTCGATCCGCCACGCCCCGCTCTGGTTCAAGGGCCCTTCGAGGTGGGGGCTCGTGAAGCGGAAACCAGCGCCGGCCGGCGGCGTTGCGTTCCGGGCGAACAGCAGGCAGAACGGCGCGGTAATTTCAGGCCACACCCGCGTTCGACGCAGCTCCGTGCCGTTGACGATCCCTGTCACATCAAGTGCGCCGAATAGCGCGTTTCGCGCCTCCGGCATGGTCTCACCGCGCTGAAAGAGCAGCCGGGCGTGCAGCGCGAAGGCGATCTGTCCGTTTGGACGGGCCCATTCCATTGCACGCCAGACAAACGGAAGATCCAGGACCTCATTGGGAATGGGCGCGCGCAGTTGTGCCTCACCGGTCCGCGTGCGCGCCAACTGCGTGACTCGCTCCTCGACGGAGGCCCAATTTGAGAGCTTGGTGGCCGTCGCCCAGGGCGGATTGCCGATCACGAGGTCGTAGGCGGCCCGGTGTTCCTCTCCGACCTCATCGCCAAGGCTGCCCAGGGCCTTGGATTGGGTGCCGTTGGAAGCGTCGCCAAACTTACGCAGGACATCTGGCCGAAGATTCTTGAACCTAAGTTTTTGCAACGGCTCTGGATTGGGGTCCAGCTCGATGGAGATCAAATAAAGCCCGAGCGCGGCGAAGCGGAGCGCCGCCTCGTTAATGTCGAAGCCTGTAATCTGGTCGTAGAGGATTTGGCGGAGGGTTTCGGTGTCCGGGCGTTTTCCGTCATGGCGCCAACGCTCTCCGACAAGCTGGCGGAACGCGGTCAGCAAAAAAACCCCAGCGCCGGCCGCCGGATCAAGAACGCGGACCTCGTGTGTGCTGCCTTCGCGGCCCAGGGCAACGAAGGCAGCGCGGACCATCAGATCGGCAATATGCCGTGGTGTGTAATAGCCGCCTTCAGTCCGCTGCTTGTCCGGCTCGTGGTGGCTGAGATACCGCTCGTAAGCTTGACTGAGAACGCCGACAGGAATGTGGGCGAAGTCCAGCATTGCCCACTTTTCCTGCCACCCGAGCTGGAGCTGACCGTCCGGCGCGCGGCGCAGAATGTGACCAAGAACGGCAAAGGCCGATGGTGGCAGTGCTTGGATCGTGGCCGCAGTCAACGGTAGAAAATCGCCGTTGAACGTTTCGTCTAGCCATTCTGACGTGGCGACCGCTGGCAATGCAGCGTCAAAAAGCCCGGCCGCGCCCTCCGCGGCGATGGCGGCAACTGAATTTGGAAGAATATCGCGATCGGCCAGGAACCGAACGAAAAGGGCTCGGCCGACGAGCGAGATGGCGTCGCCGTCGGCAACGCCCAGCCTAGCCAACTCGTCGAGCGCGCCGGTCAGGAGCCTAAGGATGACGTCGCTGATCCATCGGCGATTGGCCGCCGCTTGCGGTCGAAGGTTTCCCAGATGCGGAATGACGATCCGTCGATCCCCGTCCGTCTGGCCGATGGGTACATGCGCGTCGGCCGCTTCACCTTCCAGGCCGACTTGGTAGATGGTCATGGTGCCCGGCGCGATGACGGCTAGGTAAGGAGCATCGCCACGCATCGCAACCAGGCGGCGTATACGGCTTAATCTTTCCGGGCTGCCGTTCAGCTGGGCCGCGTCGACAAGGAAGAAAAGCGGACGCTCTTGCCATTCGTACACCCCACAGAGCGCCGCGAGATCCTGATCCCCCGCCTCGCGGGCCGTGGTGAGCGTCGCATATGGAAGGAGCTCGGGCGCGTCGGTATCAAAACCCAGCACCAAGGCCGGGTCGCCGCCATACTGCTGAAGTATATCGTGGAACGCGATCATTTGGGCCATCCATGCCCGTTCTTGCGCTTCGCGTTAAGGTTCGATCGCGCGTTGATTAAATATAAACGTTTCGGCACGGCGTGGACGAGGTCCACGTTGACACGAGTGCTTAAAGGGATTCGCGCGTTGGTCATGAACGCCAACATGCATGCAATACGAACAAAACGGGAACAAATATTCCGCGACGTGTTGCTGGCGTCGCCGTTGTCCAACCTCATCATACAGGCTCATTCCATCAATGCGGCTCATCGGACAGGCGACAGGGTGACCGTCGAAGGGTCGCTCAGGCTCTACTCCATCAACGAGGCCGTCGCTGCGCCCGAGCCGCGTCAGATCGGCATCCTCAATGAAGTGCTGACCGCCGGCTGAGGATAATTTCGACATGCTCGGAAGCACGCTAGCGTCTTCCAATGTCGGCAGCTCTGCGGGGCGACCATGGAAGCTGTTCGCCCAAGGCACCACTCCACAAGCGGACCTTCCGAGGTTCGCCTAAGAGTCAGACCTTGCCCTCCCCAGCGAGCGAATAACTCGTACTACGCCCGCCAGCGGCGTCCTTCACCAGAACGCCACGCTTGACCAGGCCGTCGATGTCACGGCCGGCGGTGTCCTGCGAGCACTTGGCGATCAGCGCCCATTTTGAAGAGGTCAACTTGCCCTCGAACCCGGCGAGAAGACGCTGGAGCATGATCCGCTGACGCTCATTGAACGCCTCTCCGGCATGCCGCTCCCAGAAGCGCGCCGCGGCGAGCACCACGGCCAATGTCACCTCGGCGCCGTCGAACGAGCGCTCCAGACAACCCAGAAACCAGCCGAGCCAGCCGGTGACATCCGTGTCGCCCTTCTGCGTGGCCTCCAAGACGTCGTAGTAGGCTTTGCGCTCAATCCGGATCTGGGAAGACATGCTGTAGAAGCGCTGGGAGCTGCCGTCCGAGCGCGCCAGCGCCATGTCGGCGATCGCCCGGGCGATACGACCGTTGCCGTCTTCAAACGGGTGGATGGTGACAAACCACAGGTGCGCCAGCGCCGCCTTGATCACTGGATCATCAACGGCGTCCCCATTGAACCAAGTGAGAAAGGCCTCCATTTCGGTCGCCAGCCGCTTGGCCGGCGGCGCCTCAAAGTGAACCCGCTCCCGGCCGATGGCTCCTGAGATGACCTGCATCGGCCCGGCCCCCTCCCCTCGCCAGGCGCCGACGGTGATCTTGCTCAGGCCGCTATAGCCCGTGGGGAAGAGACCCGCGTGCCAGGCAAAGAGCCGCTCCTCTGACAACGGGTCCTGGAAGCTTTGCGTGGCGTCGAGCATCATCTCGACCACACCATCGACGTGGCGATCGGCCGGCTTGAGCGCGCCGATGTCGATGCCCAGCCGGCGCGCGATCGACGAGCGGACCTGCTCCTTGTCCAGAACCTCGCCTTCGATTTCACAGGACTTAAGGACGTCCTCAGTGAGGGTGCGTAACGAGGCCTCTTCGCGCAGGGAGAAGCCCAGTCCCTCCATACGGCCGAGCAGACGGCCCTGACGGTGCCGCACATGCGCGAGCTGATCGGCTAGGGCCGACCTGTCCCAATTTAGGTTTGGCCAGCCTTCGCGGTCGAAAATGTACTGGGCCATCAGCTTGTCCTCAGGACCAACGTGACGGGAGACCACTCGATCCGCAAGGATATTCTCCGCAAATTATGCGGATTTTCAGAGCGCTATTCTCCGCAGGTGCACACGGCGGGGCCAAGGCGACCTCAGGCCTCCTGACCGCCTGCGGTCCTCTACACCCGACGGCATCTCACTTTCGACAGCGTCGGAACGCTACCGGCGCCCAAACTCGTAGGCGTCCATCAGCTTCACCAGCACGTCGCTGACAGTCTCACCGCGGTGCTGGTAGCAAATATCACTGAAACGCGCCTTGGCCTCATCGGTCAGCCGCATGGTCAACATCGTCTTGCCCCCAGCGCCCTGGTCATCCCGGGGCCCTGCACGCTCGGCGGGAGGGTCCATCACCCAGTCCAACTGCGAAGGCCTGGGCTTGCTCGCGGGGCCCGCGTCCTGAAGCTTTGCGCCAAGGACTGAGGCGAGCTCTGCGGCGAAGGCAGCGCCCGAACCAGCGTTCAGCTCTCCCCCAAAATCCGTAGTAATCGTGGTGATAGTGACCGTGGTCGCAGGCATATGAAGGTTCCGGCGGGCCCGCAGGTGCTGCGAGGCCCTCGCGTTGAGGGTTGCGATGATCATCAGTGCTCCCAATCGAGGGGAGCACCCAGAGTTCAAGCCTATGGCGGGCCCTAAACGGCCTCTCGCCCGATTGCTCCTATTATGGGAGCATTTCGCGGCTTGGCTAGCCCTGTTCTGCAAAAACATCGAGGACGGCGGACATGGCTGGACGAAGTATCGAGCCGTTCCGGGAGATCGGCGGGCGCCTGGCGCTCGTTCGCAAGGCCTGCGGCCTCAATCAACGGCAACTGGCCGAGCGCGTTGGCCGACCAGCCTCCTATATCGCCAAGCTTGAGCTCGCTGAGCGTCGGCTCGATGTGATCGACCTGGAAGAGCTCGCCAAGGCCTTGGACCTCGACCCAGGCCTCCTCCTCAGCCGTCTGATGGGCAAAGATCCGATCTAGCCGGCCCGAAGCCTACATCCCCATGCCGTAGTCGCGCTCTCGCTCCCGCGTTTTCTGACGCCCCAGCGCCATGCCCCGCATGGAGGGCCCATCGCCCAGGCCAAGGTCTCTGGACCGTTCAAGCGCCTTGTCCCTCGCCTCGCCGCCCCGTTCGCGGTCCCGCTCGTCCTGCTTCAACGCCTCGGCCGCCGCCCGCAGGTGATCGAGGGCGACAGGCTTCTGACCGTCTTGCTGCAGGATGAGCTGAGACACCCTGGCCAGATCGTCGGTGACCATCCGCGCGTCCTGGGAGAGGCGCGAGGCCTGAACGTAAAGGCGCGCCATGTTGGCCGCTTCGCCCACCTTGCTGGTCAGCTCGAACACCACCCCGTCGAATGTCGCGCCCTGGGCGCGATCGGCCGTCATGGCGTAGCCGTAGCCGCTGAACCGCAGCGCCTCGTCGCGTGAGGACAGGGTCTCGGTCTTTCCGGCGAGCTTGCCTTCACCCTCGTGACGGATCGTCACCGACCGGCTGTCGACGGCCAGAACCGTGAAGGCCCCTCCCCGCTCATAGCCTCGATCGCCAAAGCGCGCTTCCCAGACCATCTTCTCGCCGGCGGCGATCGGGTGCGCCCGCTCCGTGAAACTCGCAAACGAAGGGCTTTTCCGGTCAGCCTCGGCGTTGAGGTCGATCAGACGCTCGCCGCCCTTCTCTCCGCGCACCTTGAGGAGGTTGTTGACCTGGTCGATGCCGATGATGGTCTCGACCATGTTCCGCGGCGTTCCGACCCCCTGGAAGCCCTTGTGATCGACCACCTTGTCGCCGAGCGCGTAGCTTCGCGCATCCAGATGCTCGGCGCGGGTGAGCTTCTTTTCGTAGAGACGCGCGACGTCATGCTCTCTGGCGGCAAGCTCGCCTGAGCTCTTGAGGTGCTCACGAAGCTGAACCGACACCAGGCCCCGCATGGCGTTGGTGGCGACCACAATCTGGGTGTCTCGCGCCTGGCGCTGATCAAGATAGGCTTCGACCACCTTTTGCGCGACGGCGGCGTTGTCGCCGTCCTTGCCAACCTCGAGGATGTTGGGCGCTAGCTTGGCCAAGCCTTCCTTGAACCGGCCATGGGCCATGTGCTGGACAGCGTCGCGCAGGTGATCGGGCGCATGGCGCTGGCGCAGGATCTCGCCCATCTCCGCGCGCTCGGTGCCGCGATCGATGATCGCCTTGAACGGATTGCCCGCCCCCGGACCGCCTAACTGGCCTCGATCGCCTAGAAAGCGAACGGCAGGGATTTCGAGCCTTTCAGCCACGCGGGTGAGCCGAAGCATGGTGTCGTTCGTGAGGGTCGAGGCCTCATCGACGATCAGGATCGTCTTGGAAAAGTCGCGCTTGAGCCGGTCGGCCTCTTCACCGCCCGCGTTCAGCTTAGCCTCGGCGCCACGCAGAAAGGACTCAACCGTGCGCGCCACCACGCCAGTCTTGCGGATCTCATCGGCGAACCGGTGCTGGGAGGCGATGCCATAGAGCCTAAATCCGCTTCGCTCAGCGATGTCATTGGTCACCCGCAGCGAGGTGGATTTGCCAACGCCCGCGAAACCCTCGACGACAGCATAGCGATCGCGAGACCCCAGCATCATCGCAGCACCGGCGAGCTGGCCGCCGGTGAGGGTCATGCCAGTGTTCTCTTTGACGGTTACCGGATCGAGCACGATGTTGAGGTCCTGTCGAGAAATCAGCGCCGGCGCCTTGCCCTTGCCGGCCTCCATGGCCCCGATGATTTCCTGCTCCCGCTGGATCGTCCGTTCTGTCGTCACCGCGCCGACCACCTTCTGGTCTGCGTCCTTGATCGCGCCCGCGGCCACCAAGCGGTCGTAAGAGGCCTTCAGGCGCTCGTAGGTCATCCCAGCGCTCGAGGCCATGAGCGCCTTTTGCATGACCAGGTGCTTGCTGAACACCGCCTCGCGCTCCTCGGCCGCCCGTAGACCCAGGGTCACCAGCTGCCGGGCTTCCCGGTCCCGGTCACGTACCGTCACCGTGTAGCGGTCGATGCGCTCATTCTCGCCGCGTAGATCGCGCACCACTTGTCGGACCTTCGAGACACTGGTGCTCATCGCCCCGAGCACCGTTTCAGTGACGTCGCGACCGCGCTCCACCGATCGCGCGGCCAGCTGGCGCATCATCGCGCCTGGGTCGGCCTTCTCGGCGCGTTCGGTCCACTCGGCCTGCAGGGCCTCGCGGACGATCTCGCCCTTGGCCTTGCGCGTCTGCTTCTGCAGCATGGTGCGCTGGCCGGCCGTGGTCTCTACGCCGCGCTCGGTTTCCAGGCCCTTTGCAGCGGCCTTGATCTCCCGCGAGCGCGAACTGAACTCCGTCACCAGCTTCTCGCTGGATCCGGCGACCTCCCAGGCAAGCGGGCCCTTTCGCTCGACGCTGAAGCCTTCGGACATCAGCCGGTCCTGCAGGTCACGCGCGGCGACCAGGGAGGTGTTCTGGATCCAGCGGAACATCTGCCGGGTGTGCAGAGCGCCGTACTGGCCGGTCTCCGGGTTCTTGGTGGTGTTGGCGATCGGATTGTGGACGTGGATGTGCGGATCACCGCCCCGGGTGGTGACGTGCATCACCGACCCATAGAGAAGGTTGCCGGTCAGGACCTCACGGACCCCGCCTTCCTTATCCCGCACGCGGGTGATCGCATGGTTCTCCTCGAGGTAGCCCATGGCCGCCTGGTTGGCGCCCATGATGTGCTCCTTGAGCCGATCGGCGAGTGCCTGATCATGCTTCTCAGCCGCGAGCACGAGCAGCGTCACCGACTTGGGTACGGCGAAGGTGAAGTCCCAGCCGTGCTGATGCACGGACTTGTTCTCCAACCCGGTCAGCGCGGGCCCCTGCGGATTTGGGTTCCTGCCGTCAAGGACCGCTCGCAAGTCCTCGGCCTTCACGTGACCTTTAAGGCCAAGGTCGGCTGCAGCCTTGCCGCCCCACACCAGGTTCGGCGCCCCCGCCTCACCCTCGATGTAGTAGTCATCTTTGGCGTAGTACCCGGCAGCTCCGACGGAGCTGCTGATCTTGGAGGGCGTCATCATCGGGCCGCCTCCCATGAAAGGCAAAGGCGCCCGGAAACAAAAGCTTGGTGAGGCCAGAGGCCGACAGTGAACCCTTGTGATCGCCGGCGATCACGGTCCTCTCGCGCTTTGACGAAACGCGGGTGCAGCAACAATTTAGACATGCGGGACCGACTCCTCGATCAAGAGGTCAAACCCGCTGACTAAGGCTTACCGCAGCATTGTGAGGGGCGCAAAGGCCATCGTCTGAGAATTGGGGACTAGCCGCGACGAGCCGGGAACACGCTCAAACATCACGCCCCCTGGCGGCCCAGATCGTAAC
>OFDC01001492.1_pt1 | contig 12306 bp, 12 predicted proteins | sample 1520941 | NCBI WGS metagenome assembly OFDC01 (sample SAMEA94258168, study PRJEB24077) | hot springs metagenome | biome: Aquatic biome; feature: Water | place: India | collected 2012-12-06 | depth 5 m | reverse complement strand
CACGGCGGCGGGGCGTCGATGCTGCAGGATCCCGAGGCGATCGCCACCCTGGTGGCCGCCGTGCGCCGCGCCGTGACCACCGGCCCGTCGAGCAGCGCGACCCGTTCGCCGGTGGCGGTGCGCAGGACGATCACGTCGCCCTGGATGGCCGGACGTCCCTGCGCCGGGTTGCCGGGGTGGTAGGTGATGAGCTTGACCGCCGCCACGCCACCGCCTTCGGGGGTGGTGAAGGCCGGCATGAGGAACCAGCGGGCGTCCCCGGTCAGCGGCAGCACCAGGCGCTCGGGCGCCTGCACCTGCCCGGCGCGCTGTGCATCGAGCACCGCGGCCACCGCCTCGACGAGGCGGTCCCAGGGCAGGGCCGCGGAGGTGGCGGCGGCGTCCAGCACCTTCATGCGGCGTCTCCCGCCGGCTCGACCAGGAAGGTGCGGGCGGCCTGCAGCGCGTCGCGGTCCTGCTCGACGGCGCCGGGCACCCCGCCCAGCCCCCACAGCGCGCCGCGCCAGCGCATGCCCATGAACTGGGCGCACAGCCGCACGCTGTCGATGGCCGGCTGCGCCTTGGCCCGGTCACCGCTGGTGGTGATGAGCGACAGGGTGCGGCCCGCCATGCGCGGCTTGAAGTCCAGCCCCGGCACGCGCAGCCAGGCGCTCCACTGGTCGAGGTAGGCCTTCAGCGTGGCCGGCAGGCTGTACCAGTAGACCGGCATCACGAACACCAGCTCGTCGGCGGCGAGCGTGGCCTGCAGGAGGCGTGCGGCGTCGCCTTCGGGCATGGGGTAGGTGGCGCGGCCGTGCCGGTGGTCCTCGAAAGGCGGGATCTGCAGGCCGTGCAGCGACAGCCATTCGGCCTGGGCCTGCACCGGCGGCGGCAGCGCGGCCGCGGCATGCCGGGCGAGGGTCTCGGTGTTGCCGACCACGCCCTCGGGGCGGGTGCTGGCGAGCAGGAACAGCAGGCGACGGGAAGCGGGCATGGCGGGCGCAGGCAGGACAGAGGACAGGGGCAGGACGCCGGAAGGGGCCATGATAGGCAGCCAGCGTCGCTGGCGCCCGAGCGTGAGGGGGCACGGGGGGGCCGGCAGGAGAGTCGCGTGTCGGCTCCGTCACGCGCCGGCGGCCACCGCCCGATGCCGCAGGCGCTCACAATCCAGGACATGACCGCGTCCCGTCCGCCTCGCCCCTCTCGGCCCTCCGGCTCGCCCGCCGCCGCCGCCGACGCCCGCACCCCGGCCGCGCCCCGGCCGCTCGACGAACGCGAGCTCGACGAGCTGCAGCGCCGGCTCGACGCCCTGCCCGCCCCGCTCGAACCGCTGGACGTGTCCATGCTGGACGGCTACCTCTGCGGCGTGCTGCTGCAGCCGCAGCGCATCCCGGAGTCGGCCTGGTGGCCCCATGTCTGCGATGCCGACGGCCGTCCCGTGCCGGGTGGGGTCGACGTGGCGCCGCTGCAGGCCCTGGTGCGGCGGCGGCATGCGGAGCTGGACGACCTCATCGAGCGCCGGCAGTGGTTCGACCCCTGGGTGTACGAACTGGACGAGGACGCCTCCCCCTCGGAGACGGTGATGCCGTGGGTGGCGGGCTTCGCCACCGCCTGCGCGGTGTTCCCTCGCCTGATGGAGCTGGACGACGCGGAGCTGCTGGAGCCCCTGGCCGCGCTGTACATGCACCTGGACCCGGAGGACCTGGAGGACGCGGACGAGCTCCTGGCCGAGATCGAGACGCTGGAGCCGCCGGCCGAGCTGTCCGAGGCGGTGGAAGCGCTGGTCAGCAGCACGCTGCTGCTGGCCGACGTGTCCCGGCCGGTGGCCTCGACGTCGAGTGGACGGGCTCCGGCGCGACGCACTGGCGGGGCCGCGCAGCACCGGGGCGGTGCCGGCCGGGGCGGAGCGGGGGGCCCTGGGGGAAGGGAAGGCTCGAAAGGCACCACCGCCGCCGCAGGGGGGAAAGGCACGTCCGCCCGGGGCAGCTCGAACGTCCCCGCGAAAGGTGCGTCCCCCAGCCCGGCCAGGCCCCCCTCCAAGAGGGCGCCGAAGGGTCCGCCCCGCGGCCGTTGAGGCAGTGCGGTCCGGGGCCCAGCGGAGGCGTGCCGACCGCGCGTGTGCCCAGCGCTGCTCCCGCGCGGGGCGCTCACGCCCTCACGCCCTCATCGATTCCATCGCGCCGAACAGCCGCTGCGCATGCAGCCCCAGCCCCTGCCCGACGCTGGCCAGGGCGTCGCCGCGCACCCGCTCGGCCTGCGGGAACTGCGCCGCGATGCGGTCGACGAGGGGTCTCAGGCCGGTGGAGCCGCCGGTGAAATACAGCACGTCCACCTCGTGGGGCTGCAGTCCGGCCTGCCGCACCGTGTCGGCCGCGGCGTCGACGATGCGCTGCAGGTCCGCCTCCACCGCCTCGGCCGCCTGGGCCTCGGCCAGCGGCACTTGCAGCCCCGGTTCGATCTCGTCCAGCGCGATGACAGTGGCGCCGCCCTGCGCGACCGCGATCTTCGCCGCCTCGGCCTGGCCAGCCAGTCGGTGGCCCAGGCGCTCCCGCAGCACGTGCATCAGGCGCTCGTGCAGGCGCGCGTCGGCATAGAAGTCGCGCATGCGCGCCAGCTCGGCCACCCGCGCCGGGGCGTAGACGGTGTTGATGAGGTGCCAGGTGGCGAGGTCGAAGTACACCCGGTTGGGCACCTCGCGCGCGGGGCGCCCGGGGGCCGAGGGGCCCAGCGCCCGATAGCCGCAGGCCGGCAGGATCGCCGCGAGTTCGAGGTGGCGGTCGAAGTCGGTGCCGGCGATGTGCACGCCGTGGTTGCCGAGGATGTCGTCGCGGCGGTCCAGGCGCTCGGCGCGTTGCGGACCCACCCGCACCAGCGAGAAGTCGGAGGTGCCGCCACCGATGTCGGCCACCAGCACCAGCCGCTCGGCGCCGGCCTGCCGCTCGTAGTCCAGGGCCGCGGCGATGGGCTCGTACTGGAAGTGCAGGTCCTCGAAGCCCACCGACCGTGCGGCGGTCTCCAGCGAGGCCTGGGCCTGCGCGTCGCGCTGCGGCTCGCCGTCGACGAAGAACACCGGCCGGCCGATCACCGCGCGGCGCAGCGGCCCGCCCTGCATGCGCTCGGCGCGCTGCTTGAGCATGCGCAGGTAGGCGGCGATGACGTCCAGGTAGGGCACCTGCCGCCCGCCGCCGACGTCGGTGCGCTGGTCCACCAGCGAGGAACCGAGCACGCTCTTCATCGAGCGCATCAGCCGGCCGTCGACGCCGTCGATGTATGCCGCCAGCGCCGCGCGCCCGTGCAGCAGCGGACCTCGCTCGGCGGCTTCATCGGGGTCGGCGACGTAGAACACGGCCGTGGGCATGGTGCGCTGGCCCGGCTCCAGCTCCACCAGTCGCACCGCCGCCGCCTCGCCCTCGCCGTGCCCGGGCAGGGCGACGGCCGAGTTGGAGGTGCCGAAGTCGATGGCGCAGAAGTCGGTCGGCTCAGGGGTCATGGGCGGCTCGCGTCAGGCGGCGTCGCGGACGACGCGGAAAAAGCAGCACGCCCGCCGCCGGACCGGAGCCGGTGACGGGCGCGTGAGGCGGGAAGGGGCGCGGATTCTAATGAGCGCGTCAATGGCCCCGCAGCCGGCTCAGGCGGCGACGGTGCGTGGCGCCGCCATCGGACGGCCCGGCAGCTCCCCGCAGAAGCCGAAGGCGAGCTCCGGGCGACGGCCGCTCATCAACTCGGCCAGCGCGCGGCCGGAGCCCGCACCATGCGTCCAGCCCAGGGTGCCGTGGCCGGCGTTGAGCCAGAGGTTGGGGATGCGGCTGCGGCCGATGTAGGGGATGTTGGTCGGGGTGCTGGGCCGCAGGCCGGTCCAGAAGTTGGTGTCCGACAGGTCGGCGGCGCCAGGGAACAGCTCGTCGTAGCGCTGCACCAGGGCCTGGCAGCGCACCCGCGCGGTGGGCGTGTCCAGGCGGGTGTCGAAGCCGGCCAGCTCGGCCGTACCGGCGATGCGCACCGTGTCGCCCAGGCGCGAGATGGCGATCTTGCGGCTGTCATCCAGCAGGCTGACCGTGCTGGCCCGCTTGGGGTGCTTCAGGCGCAGGGTGGCCGAGTAACCCTTGGCGGGATAGATGTTGAGGTGAACGCCCAGCGGACGCAGCAGCGGCGCGGTGTAGCTGCCCAGGGCCGCGACCACCTGGTCGGCAGCCAGCGCCACGCGCCGGCCGCTGGCCTGCTCGCGCAGGTGCACCCGCGAGACGCGGCCGCCCTCGGTGTCCAGGCCCAGCACGTCGTGCTCGTAAAGGAAGGTCGCGCCGCGCTGCACGCACCGGGCGGCCAGCTGCGCGGTGAAGCGCTGCGAGTCGCCGGACTCGTCGCTGGGGGTGTAGGTGCCGCCAGCGATGTTCGGGCCGAAGGCCGCCAGTGCCGGCTCCACCTTCAGCACCTCCTCCCGGCTGAGCACGCGCCGGTCCACGCCATGGCGCCGCATGATCTCCGCGCCCTGGGCGCCGGCCTCGAAGTCGGCCGGCGTGGAGAAGAAGTGCAGGATGCCGCGCTCCAGCCGGTCGTACTCGATGCCGGTCTGCGCGACCAGCGCCTTGAGCGACTCGTGGCTGTAGCGGCCGAGGGCGACCAGCTGCGCGACGTTGCGCTCGAAGGCGGCGTCGGTGCACTGGGTGAGAAAGCTCAGCCCCCAGCGCCACTGCTGCGGGTCCAGCTTGGGGCGGAACAGCAGCGGACTGTCGTCGCGCAGCAGCCACTTCGCGACCTTGAACGGCGCCTCCGCATTGGCCCAGGGCTCGCAGAAGCTGACCGAGATCTGCGCGCCGTTGGCGAAGCTGGTCTCCAGGGCCGCGTCGCGCTGGCGGTCGACCACCACCACCTCATGACCGGCCTCCAGCAGGTACCACGCGGTGCTCACGCCGATGATGCCAGCGCCCAGAACGATGACCTTCATCCCACGACTCCTTGGTGCTTTGAATCCATTCACTGCAGCGGCTGCACGAGCAGCTGCACCGCGACCGTGACCATCACCGCCGCCACGAGGGCGTCGACCACCCGCCAGGTGCCCGGACGCGCCAGCCAGCGCGACAGGCCTGCCGCGCCATACCCCAGGCTGGCGAACCACATCGCCGAGGCAAGGGCCGCGCCGAGCGCGAAGGGTGCACGCAGCACCGGCGACTGCTGGGCGCCCACCGAGCCCAGCAGCACCACGGTGTCGAGGTAGACATGCGGGTTCAGCCAGGTCATGGCGGCGGTGCTGCCCAGCACGCCGGCGGCCCCGGCCGTGCCCCCCTGCGCCTGCAGCACCGCGCCGCCGCGCCAGGCCCGACGCAGGGCCTGCGCGGCGCACCACAGCAGGAAGGCCGCGCCCGCATGGCGCATCAACTCCAGCAGCACGGGCGAGCGCCCGAGCAGCGCGCCCAGCCCGAACACCCCTGCGGCGATGAGCGCGACGTCCGAGACGGTGCAGAACAGCACCACCAGCCCGACGTGCTGCCGCAGCAGTCCCTGTCGCAGCACCTGCGCGTTCTGGGCGCCGATGGCGACGATCAGCCCGGCCATCATGAGCCAGCCTTGGGCGAACGCGGAAGTGGCAGCGGCGGACACGAGGGAACGACAGGGCGTGTGGACAAACAGGAGACGCCATTCTCGAACCGAGCCGCACCACAATCACCGTACATTCACGAAATTCCATCTGCATTAGCACGACTGATGAAAGACCTCGACCCAGCCAACCTGGACTGCCTGGCCGCCCTGGCGGACGAGGGCAGCTTCGAACGCGCCGCGCAGCGGCTGTCGGTGACCCAGTCGGCGGTGTCGCAGCGCCTGCGCGCGCTGGAGGCGCAGGTGGGGGCGCCGTTGGTGGTGCGCTCCCGTCCCCTGCAGCTGACCGAGCCCGGCCGCGTGCTGCTGCGCCATGCCCGCCGTTGGCAGGCGATGCGGGCCGACCTGGCCCGCGAACTCGGCACCGGGCTGATGGCCGACGACCGCCTGCCCATCGCGGTCAACGCCGACAGCCTCGCCACCTGGGTGCTGCCGGCGCTGGACCCGCTGGTGCAGCAGGGCCACCGAGAGGGCTTCGGCCTGGAACTGCTGGTCGACGACCAGGACTTCACCCACGAGTGGCTGCGGCAAGGCGCGGTGCTGGGCTGCGTGAGCGCGGTGGCGCAGGCCCTGCGCGGCTGCCGGGTGCAGCCACTCGGGGTGATGCCCTACGTGGCCGCCGCCAGCCCGCGCTTCCTGAGCGAGGTGCTGCCCCAGGGACTGACGCGGTCCAGCTTCGCGCAGGCGCCCTTCCTGGTCTTCAACCGCAAGGACGACATGCAGCGCCAGTGGGTGGAGCGCGCGTTCGGCGTGCGCGCGCCGCGGCTGCGCGAGCGCTTCGTGCCCTCCAGCGAAGCCTACCTGCAGGCGGCCGAACGCGGCTGGGGCATCGGGGTCCTGCCCCACCTGCAGGCCCGCGACGCCCTGGAGGCGGGACGGCTGGTGTGCCTGCATCCGGAGGTCTCGGTGCCGGTGGCCCTGTACTGGCACCAGTGGCAGATCGGCGAGCCAGCCGTGGACGCTCCGACCCGGCTGGCGCTGCTGGACGAGGTGGGACGCGCCCTCGTCGACGGCGCCAAGGAGGCGCTGACGGAAGCGGAATCAGCCGGGCAGGGACGCGTTCGCGGACGACGCCACGAGGCCGGCGGGCGCCGCCAGGGCTGAGGCGTGCGGCGCGGATGACATGGCGGAGATGGGCCGGAGGCTGCCCCGGCTGCCGAGGGCCGGCAGGCCGTCGCCGCCGTCGGACGACGCCAGCCACAGGGCGCTGAGCACGGCGCCGAGGATGGTCGCCCAGGTGAGGGCTTGAAGTGGAGGGGGACGCATGGCGTTCTCGGGGGACTGCCTCACCAGACTACGCCGCGTCCTTCCGCGCAGCCATCCATCAAGGTAGGGAGGCCGCCAAGGCAACGGCAACCGGATGCAAGCGCTGGGCGACCGCTGCGCAGGTTGCCGCCCGGGTCCACCCATCCCTCGATCCGGTGGCGGGCGTGAACTCCCCACGAAATGAGGGCTCGCATCGGCGCCCTTTTTGGCCGATGGTGACGAAAGGCAACACCGAGACTGGTTCCACGTCCCTCGTGACTGTCCGTGGAGGTACTCATGCAGCGCGATCGCCGGTTGACTTCCCTGGTGGCCCGATGGGCCCGTCGGCGTGCCAGCCTGCGCGAAGAGGACCCCGCGGACCTGGGCACCGCCTTCGGCCTGGACCTCAGCCTGTCCATGCCCGCCGAGGCCCCTGCCGCGGTCGCGCCGCCGCGCTCCCCGCGCACCGGCTGGTGGACCCGCTGGCGTTCACGCGCCGGCTGAGCGCGGCGTCAGACCTCGAAGAGCCGCAGGGGCTCGAAGCCCTCGGCCTCGCCTTTCTTGTCCAGGCCGCGGGCCTGGCTGACGACCCGGGTCTGGCGGCCGTCGGGGTGGGTCACCCGGTAGTCGTGCCGGCAATGCAGGTGGCCGTGCAGCCACAGGTCGGCCCGTGGCAGCAGGTCGTCGTCGGCATTGCAGAAGCTCGCGGTGCCCGACTGCGCGCCATAGCGCGGGTCGGCGCTGCGCAGGCTGGGAGCGAAGTGCGTGATGGCGACGGTCGCGTCCCACCGTCCCTGGGCGGGTTCGGCCAGCAGCGCCGCCAGGCGCTCGCGGCAGGCAAGGGCTTCGGCGCGCACCGCCTCGGCATCGAAGGGCCGGCCGTCGCAGGTGGCCCGCATCACCCGCTGGAAGTACGCGCCCGCGCGCAGCGCCTTGTCGCGCCCGGCCGGACCGAAGAGGTCGAAATCGGACCAGCGCACGCTGCCGACGAAGCGGATGCGGCGGCCGTCCTGGCCACTCAGCACCTGCTGCTCGCCCTCCAGGAGGCTCAGCCCGAGGGACTGGCAGTGCCCGCGCAGGGCCGGCAAGGCCTCGCGCAGCTCCCGGCCGTCGAACTCGTGGTTGCCGGCCACCACCAGCACCGGCACCGGCCAGCCACGGAAGCGCTCGTAGGCCTGCCAGGTGTTGTCGATGTCGCCCGCCAGCACCAGCAGCTCCGCCCCCGGGGCGGGCTCGGGGTCGAAGCGCTCGGTCTCGAGGTGCAGGTCGGACAGGACCTGGAGGCGCATGGGGACTGGGACTCGCTAGCTCCGCGAGGACGGCGCCGGCGCGCCGGCCGCCATCGCGCTCAGCGGCCGTGGCACTGCTTGAACTTCTTGCCGCTGCCGCAGGGGCAGGGGTCGTTGCGGCCGACCTTGGGGGCGTCGCGGCGCACCGTGTCCACCTTGTACCGGTTGACGCTGGTGATCTCCCACAGCTCGGCCACCGCCGACACCATGTCGCCCACCGCGTCTTCGAGCGTGGCCACCGGGTGCTCGGCCTGCACCAGGGCCGCGGCGGCGCGCTGCTCGTCGGACTCCGGCGGCAGGTGGCGCAGCAGCCGATCGAGCGCCAGGGAGATCGCCTCCTCGTCCTCGACCTGCTCGTCCAGGTCCGGGAACAGCGTGAGCGCGTACTGGAAGCCCGCCACCCAGCTGCCCACCACCCGCGAGTGCTCGGGCATCGCGCGCCAGCCACCGTCGTCCTCCGCGTCCTCGGGGATCTCGGGCGCCTCCTGTGGCAGCACCGGATCGAACCAGCCTTCCTCGGCCAGCTGGCGGGTCAGCGCGGCATGGCGGCGCTCGATGAGGGTGCGGGTCTCGGCGAACCATGCCGGGTCCATGTCGAAGGGACGCGCGCGCCCGTCGAGGTCGAAGATCGGCGGCAGCCAGTCCTCGGCCGGGATCAGCCGCGGCTGCACCAGCACGCCGCACAGGTAGCCGTCGAGCATGACGACGTCCAGCGGGTCCAGGGCGTCGGGCACCTGGCCGAGGAGTTCGTCGAGTCGGTCGAGTTCTTGGTCGTTGAGGTCAGCCATGGCGGGATTGTCCGGGCAAAACAAAAGGCCGCCCTCGCGAGCGGCCTCGGCAGGCAGCAGCTCAGGTCAGCGGCACAAGCCGGCTTCGATGCGGGCCTTGGTGGTGCGCAACTCGTCCGGCAGGCGGTGCGACAGCTGCTCGAACAGCTCGCCGTGCAGCTTCATCTCCTCGGCCCAGGCGGCGTCGTCGATGGCCATGACGCTGTCGAACTGCTCGCGCGAGAACGCCAGGCCGTCCCAGGACAGATCCTCGTAACGGGGGCTGATGCCGAACACATGCTCCTCGCCGGCGCCCTGGCCGTCCACGCGCTGCAGGATCCACTTCAGCACGCGCATGTTGTCGCCGTAGCCCGGCCACACGAACTTGCCGTCGGCCCCCTTGCGGAACCAGTTGACGCAGAAGATGCCGGGCAGCCGGGCGCCCTCGGACTCCAGCTTCGCGCCCAGCTGGAGCCAGTGGCGGAAGTAGTCGCTCATGTTGTAGCCCATGAAGGGCAGCATGGCGAAGGGGTCGCGGCGCACCACGCCCTGCTGGCCGGCCGCGGCGGCGGTGGTCTCCGAGCCCATGGTCGCGGCCATGTACACGCCCTCGACCCAGTTGCGCGCCTGGCTCACCAGCGGCACGGTGGTGGAGCGGCGGCCGCCGAAGATGAAGGCGTCGATGGGCACGCCCGCAGGGTTGTCCCACTCGGGGTCGAGCACCGGGTTGTTGGTGGCGGCCACGGTGAAGCGCGCGTTGGGATGCGCGGCCTTGGCGCCGGTCTCCTTGGCGATCTGCGGGGTCCAGTCGCGGCCCTGCCAGTCGATCAGGTGCGCCGGCGGCACGTCGGTCATGCCCTCCCACCACACGTCGCCGTCGTCGGTCAGCGCCACGTTGGTGAAGATGACGTCGCGCTTGAGCGACGCCATGCAGTTCGGGTTGGTCTTGTCGTTGGTGCCCGGTGCCACGCCGAAATAGCCGGCCTCGGGGTTGATGGCGCGCAGCTGGCCCTGTGCGTCGGGCTTGATCCAGGCGATGTCGTCGCCGATGGTGGTGACCTTCCAGCCCTCGAAGCCCTGGGGCGGGATCAGCATCGCGAAATTGGTCTTGCCGCAGGCGCTGGGGAAGGCGGCCGCGACGTGGTGCTTGCGGCCCTCGGGCGAGGTGACGCCGAGGATCAGCATGTGCTCGGCCAGCCAGCCCTGGTCGCGCCCCATGGTGGAGGCGATGCGCAGCGCGAAGCACTTCTTGCCCAGCAGGGCATTGCCGCCGTAGCCGGAACCGTAGCTCCAGATCTCGCGCGTCTCGGGGTAGTGGACGATGTACTTGGTCTGGTTGCACGGCCAGGCCACGTCCTTCTGCCCCGCGGCCAGCGGGGAGCCGACCGTGTGCACGCAGGGGACGAAGTCGCCGTCGGTGCCCAGCAGCTCCAGCGCCGCCTTGCCCATGCGCGTCATGATGCGCATGTTCACCGCCACATAGGGGCTGTCGGACAGCTCCACGCCGATGTGGCTGATCGGCGAGCCCAGTGGGCCCATGGAGAACGGCACCACGTACATCGTGCGGCCGCGCATGGCGCCCTTGAACAACGCCTGCTCGCCGGTCTGCAGCAGCGAGCGCATCTCGGCCGGGTCCATCCAGTTGTTGGTCGGGCCGGCGTCGTCCTTGTGCGCGCTGCAGATGAAGGTGCGGTCCTCCACCCGGGCGACGTCGCTGGGGTCGCTCCACGCCAGGTAGCTGCCGGGACGCAGCTCGGGGTTGAGCCTGCGGAAGGTGCCGGCGGCCACGAGCTGCTCGCACAGGCGGTCGTATTCGGCCTGGGATCCGTCGCACCAGTAGACGTCGGCGGCCTCGGTCAGCGCGGCGATCTCGGCGACCCAGGCGATCAGGCGGGCGTGCCTGACATAGGCCGGGACGTTCAAGCGCAGGCCCTCCATCATGGGTTGGTTCATGGCGACTCCAATCATCGATGTACTCAGAAGCGGGATTGGGCGAGCCTCGCGGTGCGTGATCGACCACGGGGCTCGCCCAATGCCGCCGGCGAGGTTACGGAGCAGTTTCTGCGCCCAACTCCCTGATTTCAGGGGGCGGAGAGGGCCCTGAAGGGGGTCGGGTCAGTGTAATTGCGGGGTAACCGCCCCCCCCTGCATCCTCATGCAAATCCGGAATGGATGGATGCAAAGCACTTTTGCGTGGCGGTCACAATCGGCCGATGTCCAGTGCCACACCCCCACCCATCGAACTCGTCAGCCTGAATGTCGCCCGCGCCCAGCCGCGCCTCATCCAGGGCTGCAGCGTGATGACGGCCATCGGCAAGCGGCCGCAGGCCGGGCCACTGGCGGTGGGGCCGCTGGGGCTCGAGGGCGACGAGCAGGCGGACCCCTCGGTGCACGGGGGGCTGGCCAAGGCGCTGTACGCCTACCCGGTGGAGCATGCGCCGGTGTGGCAGACGCTGAGGGCCCAGGCCGGCGTGACGGGCTGGGACGCGCCGCTGGAGCCCGGGCTGCTGGGCGAGAACCTCAGTCTGCGCGGGCTGCTGGAGCGCGACGCCTGGGTGGGCGACATCCTGCGCTTCCCGGCGTGCGAACTGGTGGTCAGCGAGCCGCGCTTTCCCTGCTTCAAGTTCAACGCGGCCATGGGCTTCGCCCACGCGGCGAAGATGATGGCGCAGTCCGGCTACTGCGGCTTCTACCTGGCGGTGCGGCATCCGGGTCACCTGCAGGCCGGCCAGCGGGCCGAGCTGCTGCCCGGCCCACGCGAGGTGTCCATCCCGGAACTGTTCGCAGCCAAGGCGGCGAAGCTGCGCTGACACGGCCTGACGGCCGAGGCCAGATCCGCCACGGCGCGCGCCGTGGCGTTCAGGCGTCGACCTGCGCCTCCGCCTCGTCCAGGGTCGGGTAGTCGATGTAGCCCTCGTCGCCGCCGCCGTAGAAGGTCTTGCTGTTCCAGGCGTTGAGCGGGGCGTTCTCGCGCAGGCGGCGCACCAGGTCCGGGTTGCTGATGAAGGGGCGGCCGAAGGCGACCAGGTCGGCCCGGCCCTGGGCCACGGTGTCGATCGCCAGGGCGCGGTCGTAGCCGTTGTTCACCATCCACGCGCCGTGGAAGCGCTCGCGCAGCTGCTGGTAGTCGAAGGGGGCGTTGTCGCGCGGCCCGCCGGTGGCGCCTTCGACCACATGCAGGTAGGCCAGGCCGTAGGGCGCCAGCTGCTCCACTGCGGCGTTGAACAGCGCCTGCGGGTCGCTGTCCTGGCCGATGTCGTTGGCCGGGGTCACCGGCGACAGGCGCAGGCCGGTGCGCCCGCCGCCGATCTCGGCGGTCACCGCCTGCACCACCTCGCGCAGCAGGCGGGTGCGGTTCTCGATGGAGCCGCCGTAGGCGTCGGTGCGATCGTTGCAGCTGTCGCGCAGGAACTGCTCGATCAGGTAGCCGTTGG
>OFDC01001484.1_pt1 | contig 12369 bp, 12 predicted proteins | sample 1520941 | NCBI WGS metagenome assembly OFDC01 (sample SAMEA94258168, study PRJEB24077) | hot springs metagenome | biome: Aquatic biome; feature: Water | place: India | collected 2012-12-06 | depth 5 m | reverse complement strand
CACCTTCTTCGCCGCCGGCACCGGCGCGTTGAGCATCAGCGTCGGATCATCGCCCTGGTTGGCATAGGCGACGATCCGGGCGCGGGGCTTCAGACCATGCTTTTCGGCATAGGCGGGCGAGACGATCAGCAGCGCCGCCGCGCCATCGACCACGCCCGAGGAATTGCCGGCATGGTGGAAGTGCTGGATTTCCACGTCCGGGTAGCGGCGGTTGATCTGCTTGCGGAAGCTCGTGCCGCCGAGATCGAAGTCGGCAAGACCGGCAAAGCTCGGCTTCAGCGCGGCGAGGCCTTCGGCAGTGGTTTCAGGACGGGGGAATTCCTCGCGGTCAAGCGCAACCGAACCGTCCTCGTTCAGGACCGGCACGACCGACTTGTTGAAGCGGCCTTCCTTGATTGCCTTGTCGGCGCGCTGCTGGCTGACGAGGGCAAGCGCGTCGAGCGCTTCACGGCTGATGCCTTCGATGCTGGCGATAGCATCGCCGCACACGCCCTGGTGCGACTGCGGGTGGATTGCGTCGAGCGCCATGTTGCCCGAACCCATGCCCAGAGGCTTGATCCCGGCATTGGCCTGTTCCGCGCCATGCGCAGCGGTGAAGCTCATCATTTCGGTGCCCCCGGCGATGACGCAGTCTTCCATGCCCGACATGACCGAGGCGCAGGCCAGGTTCACCGAGGTGATGCCACCCCCGCAGAAGCGGTCAAGCGTCGTGCCCGATGCCTTGATGTCGTACCCCGCGGCCAGCGCCGCCATGCGGCCGAGGTCGCCGCCCTGCTTGCCGACCTGCGACGAGGTCGACCAGATGATGTCGTCGACCGTCGCGGTATCAAGATTGTTGCGCTCCTTGAGCGCCTTGAGGACCGTGGCGGCAAGATGCTGCGGGTGCAGGTGCGACAGCGCGCCCTTGCCGGGCTTGCCGACCCCGCGCGGAGTGCGAACGGCATCGATGATATAGGCTTCGGGCATCGGGACTCTCTCCGTCATTGGGCTATTTAATCGACCGATTAACGTGTCCTGCCCGCTGGTGCAAGTCCAAAGCGGAAGGCTCGACACAGGCGCGGCGACGTGTCAGCTTGGTCAGATTCCAGCCATAGAGGCCCAGATGCTCCACCAAGAACTGCTCGAACAGGCGCGCGGCTATTCCGATGCGATCGTCACGCTGCGACGCGCGATCCATGCCGAACCCGAACTCGGCCTGCATACTCCGAAAACGCGCGACAAGGTGCGGGCGGCTTTGGCCCACCTGCCGCTGATCTGGCGCGAAGGGCCGTCGACAACCGGCCTGGTCGCCACGCTCAAGGGCGGAGCGGGGCCGGGGCGCCGCGTGCTGCTGCGCGGCGACATGGATGCGCTGCCGATGACCGAAGAGACCGGGCTCGATTTCTCCTCGACCATTCCCGGCGCCATGCATGCCTGTGGCCACGATACGCACACCGCCATGCTGGCAGGCGCGGCGGAGCTGCTCTGCGCGCGGGCCGACCAACTGGCCGGCGAAGTGCAGTTCATGTTCCAGCCCGGCGAGGAGGGCTTTCACGGCGCGCGATACATGCTCGACGACGGACTGATCGATCCGCTCCCCGACGCCGCCTTCGCACTGCACATCATGCCCAACAGTCCGCATGGCCTGGTTGCTGGCCGGGCAGGGCCGCTGCTCGCATCGGCGGACCAGTTCGACATCGTGGTGCAGGGGCGCGGCGGCCACGCCTCGATGCCGCACGATGCGCTCGACCCGGTGCCGGTGGCCTGCGAGATCGTCACCGCGCTCCAGACTGTCGTGACCCGAAAATTCCCGGTGAGCGATCCTGTCGTGGCCACCGTGGCGAAGATAGAGGCGGGAACGGCCCACAACGTGATCGCCGATCGGGTCGCCATGCGCGGCACGTTGCGCACGCTCTCTGCGGGCAATCGTGCGCGCCTGCATGAAGCGCTGCGGCTGGTGGCGACGAACATCGCCGCGGCCCACGGTATGACGGCCGAAGTGACGATCACACCGGGGTTCCCTGTCACCGTGTGTGATGGACGTGCTGTCGACCTCGGGGAGAAGGTTGTTCGCGATCTTACGGGCGAGAGTGGCTTCCACCGGTTGGACGCCCCGATCATGGGGGCGGAAGACTTCTCCTATGTGCTCGAGAAAGTGCCCGGAGCGATGTTCTTCCTGGGAGTGGCCCACGAAGGCGCAGACTGGCGCTCTTGCTGTTCGATCCACTCCACCAGGATGATGGTGGACGAAAGCGTGCTGCCGCTCGGCACTGCGGTTCTGGCAGGGTGCGCCGTGCGGTTCCTGGCTGAGGGATTTGCAGCTTGATCTGGTGGAATGGCGAAAGGCCCTCGATCGAGCGGCTGACGAAATTGGGCAGTTCCTCGATGCCGGCCCATCTCGGCATCGAGTTTCATGACTGCGGCGACGACTGGATATCGGCGCGCATGCCGGTCGACCACCGCACGCATCAGCCTTTCGGACGGTTGCATGGGGGCGCATCGGTTGCGCTGGCAGAAACGATCGGCTCGATGGCCGGAGCGATGGTGGTGGACCCTGACCGGTTCGCTTGCGTGGGCATGGAAATCAATGCCAACCACTTGCGACCGGTGCGCGACGGCTGGGTCTATGCGACTGCGCGGCCGGAGGCATTGGGGCGCAGCACCCACGTCTGGTCCATCCGCATCGTCGACGAATTGGACAAGCTGGTCTGTATATCCCGTCTGACACTCGCCGTCATTCCGCTGGAACGGAAATGACACCCATGAATTTATTACTTTTTTCCGGAACCAAGCAGTAGGAACTGCATTTTCGGTGGCAGGTAGCCACTGATATGAACCGTAACTCTTCAGATGACATTCCTGGGTCTGGTCCGATCGATCAGGCCCATACCGTGTTCGATCCGTCCGTAGCGCGCTTTCGGGCGCAACACCCCGAAGACACGTTCGCCGGTGCATCCGGCGTGCTGTTCGAGCAGGCCATGGCGCAGACGCGCATGGCGATCTGCCTGTGCGACCCTCATCAGACAGATATGCCCATCGTCTTTGCAAACCGGGCGTTCCGACATCTTACCGGATATGAAGAAGACGAGATCGTCGGTCGCAATTGCCGTTTCCTGCAGGGCCCCGAAAGCGACCGCTCTTCGCTGGGGAGGATCCGCAACGCGCTCCAGCGCGAGGATGTGACGGTGGTCGAACTGCTCAACTATCGCAAGGACGGCAGCTCGTTCTGGAACGCTCTCCATCTTGGCCCGGTCTATGACGCCGAAGGCAAACTGGTTTATTTCTTCGGCAGCCAATGGAACGTATCGGACGTGCGCGCGGCGCGTGCCGACGAATTGCATGCACGCGAACTGGCGCGCGAACTGTCCCATCGCATGAAGAACATGTTCGCCGTGATCGGCGGCATCGTGAACTTCACCGGCAGGGCGCGCGGCATCGAGGTCGAGGCGCGGGAAATCAACGATCGCATACAGGCGCTGGGCCGGGCCTATGAGACCACACTCGACGATTCATACCGGGGAACGGTCGAGGTGGGCCAGGCCATTCGTGCCGTGCTTGCACCTTACGATCCGGACGGAACGCGCATCCTGTTCGAGGGCAATGGGCTTCGGTCGGATTTTGCATCGGTCTCGGTGCTCGGCCTTTCCCTTCACGAACTTGCTGTGAACGCCCTGCGTCACGGCGCGCTCAGCCGGGATGACGGGCGCGTTACGGTTGGTTGGCAGCGTAACGGGTCGGCAGACAGCCCGGCGATACGGATTGATTGGGTAGAACATGGGCGCGGAACTGGCGCGCTGCTGGAAGCGGCAGCGAACTCGGGCGCGGCAGACGGCATCGTGGATCGCATGCTCGGCATGGCGAGGGGAGGAATCGTGAGAGAGTTGAAGCGCGAGGGGCTACATGCCCGTCTCAGCATTCCCCTGAGGGATGCCGCAGAATGAGCGGGATGCATCATGCTTCGTCCGAGCCGTGCCGGGTGCTCGTGCTCGACGATGAACCATTGATCCTGCTCGACCTGGAATTTGCGGTCGAAGATGCCGGGTGCAAGCCGTTGACTGCGCTTGATCTCATGGAAGCGCTGTCGATTGTGCAGAACAATGCGATTTCCGCAGCCATCCTCGACGTTTCGCTCGGCCAGGGGCAGACCTGTGAACAGGTGGCGCGGACGCTTGCGGCGATGGGTGTCCCCTATGTGCTGCACACCGGCGATCTCGATCGCATGGACGAGGCTGTCCGGCGGCTGGGCGGGACTCTTGTGCCCAAGCCGACACCTGCCGCGGTGGTCGTCGCCCGCGCGCTCGAACCCCTGGCCGTTCGGCAATAAACGGCTTTCGTTCTGCCGGTCCGGTGGTGCGGATACCACGTGAAACGTCAGGCGGACAGGCTTGCACGCTGGGACGAAGCTGCCATTGCTGTGCGCAGCAAGGACGGTGACATGAGCGAGCAGGAATACGCCCGGGTACTGGCGATGACGGGCATCCACAATTTTCGGGACTACGGCGGCTATGGCGCACGCAACGGGCAGTTGCGCAAGGGCGTGTTGTGGCGCTCGGGCCAGCATAGCGAGGCAACGACTGAGGATCTCGAAAAAGTCCACGCCTTGCAGATTGCCACCGTTATCGACCTGCGCGGCGACAGCGAGCGCGCTGCCAACCGTTGCCTCAGGCACCCAGAGTTCGAGGGCAGCGTGCTGTTCCATCCCGGCGAAACCGCAAGCGCGGCCGGGCGCGCGGCGCACGAAGAGATGGCCCGCGATGTGCGCACCGCCGACGATGCGCGGCAGGCCATGCTCGCTCTTTACGAGACGCTGCCGTACCGGCCGGTTCTCGTGGGCACTTATCGCCTCTACATGCGAACCCTGGCGGAGCAGCCGTCGCCAAGCTTGCTGCACTGTCTTGCCGGGAAGGATCGTACCGGCGTGGCGGCGGCGTTGGTTCACGCTCTGCTTGGCGTTCACCATGACGACATCGTCGCGGATTACCTGCTTACCAACAGTGCCGGCAACGCCGAGGCTCGTATCGAGGCAGGAGCGCGGCACGTGCGGGAAGGGTTCGGCATCCGCATGGATGATGCTGCCGTCCGCGTGCTGATGGGGGTGGAAAAACCGTTTCTCGAGCGCGCCTTCGCCGCGATCGAGGCGCGCCACGGCTCGGTCGAGGCCTATGCCGAGGAAGTTCTGGGGGTGACGCCGCAGGTGCTAGCCGCGATGGAAGCCAACCTCGTCGAATAAAGAAAATCTGTCCGATAGCTGCGGAAAAAGCGGGGGGCGCGGACTGGCTTTTGGCCCGCGCGCTGCTTATCTCGCTGGCGACTGGAGGACTTTTCCCATGGCGACCACGCACAAGACCCGCATGCTCATCATCGGTTCCGGCCCGGCCGGGCTTTCCGCCGCGATCTATGGCGCGCGCGCGGGGATGCAGCCGATCGTGGTGCAGGGGCTGCAGCCCGGCGGCCAGCTGACCATTACTACCGACGTCGAGAACTATCCCGGCTTCCGCGATGTGATTCAGGGGCCGTGGCTGATGCAGGAAATGCAGGCCCAGGCCGAACATGTCGGCACCCGGATGATGTGGGACACGATCCTCGAAGTGAACATGGACGGCAGCCCGTTCCGTGCCGTCGGCGACAGCGGCGACATCTATGAAGGCGATGTTCTGGTCATCGCCACCGGCGCGCAGGCCAAGTGGTTGGGCGTTCCGGGCGAGCAGGAGTTTTCTGGCAAAGGCGTTTCGGCCTGCGCCACCTGCGACGGGTTCTTCTATCGCGGCAAGAAGGTCGTGGTGATCGGCGGCGGCAACACCGCGGTCGAGGAAGCGCTCTACCTTACCAACCATTCGCCCGACGTGACGCTGATCCACCGCCGCGATTCCCTGCGTGCCGAACGCATCCTGCAGGATCGCCTGTTCGCGCACCCCAACGTCAAGGTGTTGTGGAACGCCAAGGTCGACAGCTTCATTGGCGAGGCGGGCAAGGGCCTGACCGGGGTGAAGGTGGTCGACACAGTCACGGGCGCGGAAAGCGTGGTCGAGACGGACGGCGCGTTCGTGGCGATTGGTCATGCTCCGGCGACCGAACTGTTCAAGGGCAAGCTGGAACTCGACGAGAGCGGTTACATCGTGGTCGAACCCGGCACGCCGAAGACCGCCATCCCGGGCGTTTTTGCCTGCGGTGACGTGATGGACCACACCTACCGCCAGGCTGTGACGGCGGCGGGCACCGGATGCATGGCCGCGCTCGATTCCGAGCGCTTCCTTGCCGAACTGGACTTCAAGGCCGCCCAGGCGGAAGTCGCAGCGGTTTAAGGCCTGAGCACTTCGATCAGCCGCGCGTGAAGCCATTCGCGCGCGGCTTTGTCTGAAAAGCTGTGTGACGCGCTGTCGATGCGCTGAATGCGCGGGTCTGCGTTGTCCCAGACTTCGCTGAACATCTGCGCCGTACGGTCGCGGCTGGCGAGGAGGATCGTTGCAGGGCCGTTGAAAGCTGCAAGGCCGGTCTTCATCTCGTCGACAAGGCCAGCGGGCGCCGGGGCTGACGAGGCCGCAGTGCGCAATCCTTTGGCCAGCTTCCCGAGGTTCACCCCGCCGGTGAGCAGCCGCCAGACCTCACGCGGGTTGGCGAGCTTGGCGAGATAGCGGCTGCGGATGGCCGACGCGGGCATGGCGCTTGGCGCTTCCTCGCCATCTATCGTCCAAGGGTTGGCGAGAACGAGGGCATCAACTGCCAGTGCAGGCGCATTGAGCATCAGCGCTGCGGCCGCATCGCAATTGCCGAACGCGACGATGCGCGAAACGTGCGGTGCCGTTGAACGGAATGCGGCCAGCGCTGCTGCAATATCCGGCCCGGAGTGGCGGAACGAGCGATTCTCGCCCTGGCTGTCACCGACGCCGCGCCGGTCGTAGCGAAACACCGGATAGCCTTCGCTGGCGATCCGGGCGGCCAGTTGCGCCTGTCCGCTCCAAGCGCCTGAGCGCAGTTCATTGCCGCCGGAGACGATCAGCAGACCAGTCGAGTGACTTGCGGCCTCGCGGTCCAGCGTGCCGATCAGCGTCGCGCCCTCGCAGGTGAAGGTGAGGTGGCGCCGGGTCACGCGTCGATCTCGGACAGGATCACGCGGGCGAGGGCGGCGGACTGTTCGGGCGCTGCTGCAGGCTCCGCGCGCAGCCACAGCCCACCACCGCCCAACTGGTTCTGCGCAATGAGGTGATGCCCTTCGACCTGCGGCAAGGCGTTCTCCAGCCCGGCGATAAGCGACGCACCGCAGCGCCACCCGGCGAGTTCCAGTCCTTCGCTGCGGCCGAGTTCGAGCAACGCCGCGCTGTCCTCATTCACGCCCGCTTCGCGTGAGGCAATTACGCGGGCGCGGATCATCTGGCGCAGGATCGTTGCGCCCTTCGCGGGTTCCAGCGCCCAGCCCGGCAGCGCAATGGGAAACACCAGCGCGCCGCCGCGCACCGCCAGCACGTCGGTCGCGCGGAAGTGACTTGAAGCCAATTGCATCGCGCTGCGCCAGCCGTGGAGGCTCTGTGCCTCGAACTGCTGCAGGCTTTCATGGCAGCCGGGCAGGTCTGGCAGAAACGTGTCGACGCCTGCGTCATCCAGCAGGCGCATGGCATCGACCAGCATCCGCCGCATGCGGTTGGCTTCATCGAACAGGGGCGGGATGATCAGCAGCCGTTTCTCGCGGCCACAATCGAAGGCAAGCGCATACTCCTCGCTCTGGCCTTCGGGGCCGGGGCAAGGCCAGCGCGCAATCACGCCGTGACTTTGGCTTCCAGGAAAGATCGCAGATTGCCGAAGGTCTCGAGCAGTTCGCCATCGACCTCGTCGTCCTCGATCACGATGTCGAGCCGGTCCTCGATCTCGGTAAGCAGGCCGGCCACGGCCATCGAATCAAGCTCGGGCAGCTCTCCGAACAGGCCGGTGGAGGCATCGAAAGCGGCCACGCGCTCGGCCGTAAGGCCAAGAACGTCCTTGAGGATCGCGCGCAGGGTGCTGTCGGTGTCGCTCATCAGTGTCCAGCTGCCGTTATCAGTTTCATCGGGCCCTTAACCATGGTGGTTCCGGGAGACAAGGGGGCGCAGCCTTTGCGCTGCCAGAGCACGGATCAACGAAGGCCAATGACGGACCGACGACTTTCTCCATGCCCGAACCCGCCAGCGCACCCGCACATCTTCCATCCAGTCGCGCTTGTACGGATCATCCCCTGTGCCGAAATCAATCAGCGACACGCCATCGCGGTCGATCACATGCTCGAACATGGCCGCGCTGAGCAGGGTCCCCGGCGATTGCTTGCGGAAGCGTTCATCATGCGCGAGCTTGTGAATGAACGCGGTGCCGCCCTCGACCGTCCAGAATTGCGCGGCAACTGGTTGGCCGGCAACCTCGGCAATGCCAAGTCGCAAGCGACCAGCCTTGCCTTCCATTTCGGCCCAGGCCCGCAGGAAATCCGGCGACCCTTCGCCAGGCTTCCAGCTCAACCTGTAGATTGCCTCGTAAGCATCCCAATCGGTTTGGGAAAATTGCGTGACGAGCCTCAGGTTCACTTCGCCCTTGCGGCTCTTGCGGCGGACGGTTTCGCGCAGCGCGCCGGGACGGTCAGCCCAGTATTCGGCGAAACTGCGACCATTCACGGCAAGGATGTGGTTGCTGTCGCAAGGCTCGACCAGTGCCATCCAGCCCGCCTTGCGGAATGCCTCAGCAAGGGCAGCGGCGTCATCCTCGGGCAAGGGGGCGAACATCGCTCGGCCATGAGGCAGTCTTCGCACGATCTCCGAAAGACGAATCTCATCTCCAAGAAATCCAACGAAAAAGTTGTACCAATTGGCAAGCGCAGTGATCCGCCCTTTGCCTTCGAGCCAGGGCAGGGCGGTACATCCCTGCGCATCCGCAGCGATGGTGACCCGCGCTTTTGTCTCGTCGAGGCAATGCGATGTGAGCAAGGCCAGCCAGTCGAGCCGCTCGAACGGCGAAGCGCCTTGCACCGCGATCACGCGCGGGTCTGCTTGCGCTTCCTTAAGACTGGCGTGATAGACGTCCAACGCTTGTGCCATTCCCTATCGAGAACCGAGTGCCCGAAACGCCCGATCCCACTGTGTATCCGCTCGACCACCTTGCCCTGCGCGGCGAGCGAAATGCCCCTGCACTGGTGCTCAAGGACCGCACGCTTAGCCATGAAGCGTTAAATGCGCGTGTAGGAACCCTTGCGAAGTGGTTGAAATCACGCGTCGGTGAACCCCGTGCGCGGGTGGCGACGTGGCTGCCCAAGACCGAACTCGCCTGCCTGATGCCACTCGCTGCTGTGCGAGCAGGGTTGGTCCACGTACCGGTCAATCCGCTGCTGAAGCGCGCGCAGGTCGCGCATATTCTCGCCGACAGCGGAGCGGCGCTGCTGATCGCAAACAAGGGCCGGCTCGATACGCTGGAAGAGTGCGACGCACCTTGCCCGGTGATCGAGGAAGCCGCGCTCTGGGCAGAAGTCGAAGCCGATGGTGGCGAGCTTCCGCCGTCCAGTGCAGAGCCCGATAGTCTTGCCGCCATCCTCTATACCAGTGGCTCTACAGGGCGTCCGAAGGGTGTGATGCTCAGCCAGGCCAACCTCTGGCTGGGGGCAGTGAGCGTTGCGCACTACCTGAAGGTCAGGCCGCAGGACCGCGTGCTCGCCGTGCTACCGCTGGCGTTTGATTACGGCCAGAACCAGTTGCTTTCCACATGGTACGCCGGGGGCAGCGTGGTGCCGCTGGATTACCTCACGCCGCGCGATGTGGTGAAGGCTGTGGCCCGGCACGGCATCACCACCATTGCTGCCGTGCCACCACTCTGGCTGCAACTGGTGGAACTGGACTGGCCGCGGGAAGCCGCGCAATCGCTGAGGCGGCTGACAAACAGCGGCGGAGCATTGACGCCATCGCTGGTCCGAGCGTTGCGGGCGAAGTTTCCAGCGGCCGACCTCTATCCGATGTATGGGCTGACCGAAGCCTTCCGATCGACTTATCTCGATCCCGCGCTGGTGGACGAGCATCCAACCTCGATCGGAAGCGCAATCCCCTTTGCAGAAGTGTTGGTCGTCAATGACTTGGGGGACGAAGCTCATGCCGAGGAGGAAGGCGAATTGGTCCATGCCGGGCCGCTCGTCGCGCAAGGGTATTGGCAGGATGCCGAGCGCACGGCGGAGCGTTTCAAGCCCGCGCCTGCATGCTCCAAGCTTGGCGGCATGGCCGTCTGGTCGGGAGACCGGGTGAAGCGCGATCCCCAAGGACTGTTGCATTTCGTCGGGCGGCGCGACGCCATGATCAAGACCAGCGGCAATCGCGTGAGCCCGCAGGAAGTGGAAGAAGCCGCAGTTGCCACCGGGATCGTCGCTGAGGCCGTCGCGCTCGGCTTGCCGGATCCGCAACTTGGGCAAGCAATCCATCTCGTGGCGCGCGCGATGCCCGGTGCCGACAAGGATGGCCTGGTTCCGGCGCTGACCCGCGCCTTGCCGAACTTCATGGTGCCGCGTCACGTACATTGGCGCGAGGTAATGCCCGTCAGTCCCAATGGTAAGCTTGACCGGGTTGCACTGGCCGCTGAACTGGCCGAGGAGATGCAGCCATGAAGCCGCTTGGCCCCATTCCTTCGGGTTACACCTCTGTCGACGGGGTGCTGGCAGTCGCCGGGCGCAAGGTGACAGAGCTCGTCGCCGAAGCAGGCACGACGCCTCTGTTCGTGTATTCGCACGAGCTGTTGACGGCGCGGGTTGCGGCATTGCGCGCAGCGATGCCGGACCGCCTTTCCATTCATTATGCTGTCAAAGCAAATCCTTACGAACCTTTGCTAAAGCATATGCTCGGGTTGGTCGACGGCTTCGACATTGCATCGGGCGGCGAACTCGCAATCGTCCGGGAGGCGGGGATCGACCCGGCGCTGGTCAGCTTTGCCGGACCGGGAAAGCGTGACGCGGAGCTTGAAGCCGCTATCTTGGCAGGGGTGACGCTGAACCTCGAATCCGAGGGTGAGGCGAGCCGCGCGCTGGCCATTGCTGAGCGGTTGGGCCTTCGTCCGCGGCTTGCCATTCGGGTTAATCCGGATTTCGACCTCAAAGGGTCGGGCATGAAGATGGGCGGCGGGGCCAAGCCGTTTGGCATAGATGCGGCCCGAGTACCGGCGCTCGCACGCAAGCTGATCGCTGCGGGGGCGGACTGGCAAGGCTTTCACATCTTTGCCGGAAGTCAGGCGCTTTCGGCCGATGCGATCATCGAAACGCAGGGGCAGACCCTGGCACTGGCCGCGCGCCTGGCCGAGGAAACCGGGGTGACGCTGCCGAAGTGCAATCTCGGCGGGGGTTTTGGCATTCCCTATTTTCCGGGGGATGAGCCGCTTGATATCAGCGCAGTCGGCGCCGCCTTGGCCGAGCGCTTTGCCGATCTGCCGGAAGTTCTGCGTGACACGGCATTCTGCATCGAGCTCGGTCGCTATCTTGTTGGCGAAGCGGGCGTTTACCTGGCGACCGTGGTTGATCGCAAGGAGAGCCATGGCGAGATCTACCTCGTCACCGATGGCGGCCTGCACCATCAACTCGCCGCCTCGGGCAACTTCGGCACGGTGGTCCGGCGCAATTATCCCAGTGCCATCGCCACGCGCTTCGATGCGGCGGCGGATGAGGAGGCGAGCATCGTCGGATGCCTGTGCACGCCGCTCGACCGGCTGGCCGACAAGGGCGGTTTTCCGCGGGCTGACGTCGGCGATATTGTCGCCATATTCTGCGCCGGTGCCTATGGCGCGAGCGCCAGCCCGGCGATGTTCCTGGGCCAGGGTCCGGCTGCGGAAATGCTTGTCTGACAAGAGCATAGGTTCCGGCCGTTAACGGATGACGCCATGCCAGTCCCGTTACGGGACGGCGGTGAATGGGCGCTTGGCGTCACGCCTTCAAGCAATCAAGGCTAACGCAATCTTCACCCTTTTTGGCGATAGCCAGCGGTGATTTGCGGACCCGTGCCCGTTGCCGACAAGGCAGATGGGCGGGGGCACCGCAGCAAGAAGGACTGTCCATGCCGTTCAATTCCCGCCTGACCCGTATGCTTGCCGGAACGGCCATGTTGAGCCTTGCCCTGACGGGTTGCGGCGGGGTTGGGGCGGGGCCGCAGTTGCCGCCCGCCTCGTTCGTGGCGCTGCAGGAGGGGCCGGGCGAGGAATACGTGATCGGCCCGCTTGACGAGCTGACCATCTTCGTCTGGCGCAATCCTGAACTCGGCGCGAGCGTGCAGGTTCGGCCGGACGGGCGCATCACCACGCCGTTGATCACCGACATGCCGGCCGTCGGCAAGACGCCGTCGATGTTGGCCGAGGACATCAAGCTCCAGCTTTCGCAGTACATCCAGGAACCGATCGTCTCGGTCATCGTCAACAAGTTTG
>OFDC01001481.1_pt1 | contig 12385 bp, 9 predicted proteins | sample 1520941 | NCBI WGS metagenome assembly OFDC01 (sample SAMEA94258168, study PRJEB24077) | hot springs metagenome | biome: Aquatic biome; feature: Water | place: India | collected 2012-12-06 | depth 5 m | reverse complement strand
GGCTGCACGAAGCGCCACAAGTAGTGCGGGCCGCCCGCCTTGGGGCCGGTGCCGGACAGCCCTTCGCCGCCGAACGGCTGCACGCCGACCACTGCGCCGATCATGTTGCGGTTGACGTACACGTTGCCGATGCGCGCGCGGTCCGCCAGCCGCCGCGCACGGGAGTCGATGCGCGTCTGCACGCCGAAGGTCAGGCCATAGCCCAGCGCGTTGATCTCGTCGACCAGCGCCTCCGGCTCGCCGCGCCAGCGCACCACGTGCAGCACCGGCCCGAAGATCTCCTGCCGCAGCTCGGCCACGCGCGGCAGCTCGAAGGCCACCGGGGCGATCAACCGGGGGACGGCGCTGTCGACCCGGGTCTGGCCGATGAGCGGGGCTTCCCGGTGCAGGCGCTCGACCTGGCGGCCGATGCCCTCGAAGGCCTCGTCGTCGATCACCGGCCCGACGTCGGTGCACAGTTGCGCGGGGTCGCCCACCACCAGTTCCGCCATGGCGCCACGCAGCATCCCGATCACGCCGTCGGCGATGCTGTCGTGCACGCACAGCAGGCGCAGCGCGCTGCATCGCTGGCCGGCCGAGCGGATGGCGCTCATCACCACCGCGTCGACCACCTGCTCGGGCAGGGCGGTGGAGTCGACCACCATGGCGTTCAGGCCGCCGGTCTCGGCGATCAACGGCACCACCGGCCCGTCCTTGGCGGCCAGGGTGCGGTTGATGATCTGCGCGACCTGCGTGGAGCCGGTGAAGCACACCCCCGCGGTGAGCGGATGCGCCACCAGCGCCGCGCCCACGGTCTCGCCCGGGCCGTGCAGCAGCACCAGGGCGTCGGACGGCACGCCGGCGTCATGCAGCAGGTCCACCAGGCGCGCGGCCACGGCCGGCGTCTGTTCCGCCGGCTTGGCGGCGACGGTGTTGCCCGCCGCCAGGGCCGCCACCACCTGCCCGGCGAAGATCGCCAGCGGGAAGTTCCAGGGGCTGATGCACACGAACACACCCCGGCCCTCGCGGCCGTCCAATTCGTCAGCGGCCTGGGCGGCGTAGTAGCGCAGGAAATCCACCGCCTCGCGCACCTCGGCCACGCAGTCGCCCAGGGTCTTTTGCGCCTCCTTCACCAGCAGGCCGCAGTAGGCGGGCAGCTGTGCTTCCAGCGCATCGGCGGCGCGCTGCAGGAGGGCGGCACGCTCGGACACCGGCGTCGCGTTCCAGGCGCCGAAGCCGGAGCGCAGGCGCTGCATGGCGGCATCGATGTCCGCCGCCTGCGCTTGCGGCACCGAGGGCACGGTGGCCTCGGCCACCGCCTCGTCCAGGGGAGCGCGGTCCTGCAGGCAGGCCAGGTCCGCCCCGCGCGAGTTGAGCCGTCCGTGGCCGTACAGCCACCGCGGCAGGGGCTGCGAGGGCTCGGGCTGAACGCCCTCCAGCGGGGAGGACAGCAGGTCTTCCACCCGCACCTCGTTGTCGGCCAGCTGGTGCACGAAGGACGAGTTGGCGCCGTTCTCCAGCAGCCGGCGCACCAGGTAGGCCAGCAGGTCGCGGTGCTCACCCACCGGGGCGTACACGCGGCAGGCGATCGACGGGTTCTTCAGCACCTCCCGGTACACGCCCTCGCCCATGCCGTGCAGGCGCTGCATCTCGAAGGGCGCGCCGACGGCCTGCGCCATGTGGAGGATGGCGGCGATGGTGCCGGCGTTGTGGGTGGCGAACTGCGGGTAGATGACGTCCTTGTGAGACAGCAGCGCGCGCGCCGCGGCCAGGTAGGCAACGTCGGTGTGCGCCTTGTGGGTGAACACCGGGTAGCCCGCGAGGCCCAGCTCCTGCGCGCGCTTGATCTCGCCGTCCCAGTAGGCGCCCTTGACCAGCCGCACCATGAAGCGCAGGCCGTGCGCGCGGGCGATGCGGGCCACCTCGTCCACCACTGCCAGCACCCGCGTCTGGTACGCCTGCACCGCCAGCCCGAAGCCCCGCCACTGCGGATGCACCTGGACGATGCGCGCCGCCAATGCCTCCAGCACATCGAGCGACAGCTCCAGCCGATCGCTTTCCTCCGCGTCGATCGTCAGGTTGAGGTTGGCCCGGGCCGCCAGCTCCACCAGGGTCCACACCCGGGGCAGCAGCACTGCGAACACGCGATCGCGCTGCGCGTCCTCGTAGCGGGAGAACAGGGCCGACAGCTTGATGGAGATGCCGTCGGCTCGCTCCGGCGAGTCGGCGGTGCGACCGGCCGCGATGGCGACGATGGCCTGCTGGTAGGCGCGCAGGTAGCGCTCGGCGTCGTGCTCGGTGCGCGCGCCCTCGCCGAGCATGTCGTAGGAGAAGCTCAGGTGACCCTGCACCGCTTTGCGCTGACTGGCCGCCTCGGCCATCGCCTCCTGGATGGAGCGGCCCAGCACGAACTGCCGGCCCAGCAGCTGGATGGCCCGCACCGTGGCCGCCACAACGGTGGTCGCGCCCAGTCGGGCAAGCAGGCCCTGCTGGCCCTGCTCGTCCGGGAGGAACTTCTTGGACAGGGCGATGGCGCTGGCCGACAGGCTGGCCAGCATCTTGTGCGGCCCTTCACCGGCGGCGTCGAATTCGGCGCGCCCGAGCTGGTCGGCGGTCAGCGCCACCGCGGTCTGCGCGTCGGGCACCCGCAGCAGGGCCTCGGCCAGGCGCATCAGGGCCAGGCCCTCCTTGCTGGAGATGGGGTACTCGCGCAGGAGCGACTCCATCGCCCAGAAGGGGGCCGGCCGGTCGCGCACCGCCTCGACCCAGGGGCGGGCCGTGGCGATCACCTGCGCCCAGTCCAGCCCGCCGGCCAGCGAGCCCGCCGCGGCCTCGACCACCCCCGCCTCCGGGCGGTAGGGATAGGGCAGGCGCGCCGTCGACGGCGGGGGCGTGAAGGATGACCCGAAGGCATCGACAGGCAAGGCGGCGTTCATGGCAGGATCCTGCATCGGAAGAACATGCAGCATAGGTGCCGCCCTGCGGCGATTGATTCGGAGTTGCGGAGACCACCATGGATAATCCTCCAGCCATGAACGCCTCTGACCCAGACTTGTCCGGCGACCCGGACGGCCCCGCCTCCCCCGATCGCACGGGTGAGCGAGGGGTCGAGCGCGGCGCCGAACGCCCTTCCGAACGCGGCATCGACAAGATCGACGCGCGCATCCTGCGCGTGCTGCAGAAGGACGGCCGCATCTCCAACCTGAAGCTCGCCGAGACGGTGCACCTGTCGCCGACCGCGGTGCTGGAGCGGGTGAAGCGGCTGACCCGAGACGGCTACATCCTCGGCTACGAGGCCCGGCTCAACCCGGCCAAGCTCGGCGCCGGGATGATGGTCTTCATCGAGGTGCTGCTGGACCGCACCGCGCCGGACGTGATGGACACCTTCCGTGCCGCGGTGCAGGCGCGTCCGGAGATCCTGGAGTGCCACCTGGTGGCAGGCGGCTTCGACTACCTGATCAAGACGCGCGTGGCGGACATGAGCGCCTACCGGGAGATGATCGCTTCGGTCATCTGGAGCCTGCCCGGGGTGAGGGAGACGCGCACCTACACGGTCATGGAAGAGGTGAAGAACACCACCGCCCTGCCCCTCTGAAGGGGCCAGCCCAGCGGAGCGCTCATGAAAAAGGGGCACGCGCAGGTGCCCCTCGTCCATGGCGACCGACGCGGTGTCAGTTCAGCGGGACCTTCTTGCCGTCCTTGTAGGAGTACAGGGTCATGGCGGGGTTCTTCAGCTCGCCGTCGGCCTCGAAGGCCACCTTGGCGGTCACGCCGTTGTACTGGGACTTCGCCAGCTGGGCGGCGTACACCTTGGGATCGGCGGAGCCGGCCTTGACCATCGCGTCGGCGAACACCATCACCGCGTCGTAGGTGTAGGGCGAGTACACCTGGAACTGGTTCGGGAACTTCTGGTCGTAGCGGGCCTTCCAGGCCTTGCCGCCGGGCATCTTCTCCAGCGAGGCGCCGCCTTCGGCGCACACCACGTTGCCCAGGGTCGGGGCACCGGCGGACAGCTCGGCCAGCTTGGCCGTGCAGATGCCGTCGCCGCCGAAGAACTTCACGTTGCTCAGGCCCAGCTGCTGCATCTGGCGCAGCATCGGGCCGGCCTGCGGGTCCATGCCGCCGTAGAACACGCCGTCCGGGTTCTTGGACTTGATGGCGGTCAGGATCGCCATGAAGTCGGTGGCCTTGTCGGTGGTGAACTGCTCGTCGACGATCTGGATGCCGTTGGCCTTGGCGGTCTTCTTGAACACGTCGGCCACGCCCTGGCCGTAGGCGGTGCGGTCGTCGATGACGGCCACGCGCTTGAGCTTGAGGTTCTTGGCGGCGTGGTTGGCCAGGCCGGCGCCCAGGGCGTTGTCGTTGGCCAGCAGGCGGAAGACGTTCTTGTAGCCGTTCTGGGTCAGCTTGGGGTTGGTCGCCGACGGGGTGATCATCGGGATGCCGCAGTCGCTGTAGATCTTGGAGGCGGGGATGGTGGTGCCGCTGTTGAGGTGGCCGACCACGCCGTTGACCTTGGCGTCGCACAGCTTCTGCGCCGCGGCGGTGCCCTGCTTGGGATCGGCCGCGTCGTCTTCAGCCACCAGTTCGAACTTGACCTTCTTGCCGCCGATGGTCACGCCCTTGGCGTTGAGGTCCTCGACCGCCATGCGGGCGCCGTTCTCGTTGTCCTTGCCGTAGTGGGCCTGGGCGCCGGAGACGGGGCCGACGTGGCCGATGCGGACCACCATGTCCTGGGCGCTCACCGAGCCCGCAGCCACCAGGGCCGCCGCGGCGACGATCGCGTTCAACTTGATTTGCATGCAATCCTCCAGAGGGGAATAAGGTTGAGACTGTTTCGAGAGTTTTCTCAACGGGCCGAACCATACCCGAAAAGCCCATAGGGACTTGCTCGGGTAACTGCTTAAAGCCGCTGGGTGACGCGACCGAGTGTCCTAACGCGAGCGCGCCCCTGCAGGACGACCGGATTTCTACTGATGCCTCAGCGATCGCGCTGGGGGTGATGGCGGATCGGCCAGCCCTGGGACTCGTACTGCTTCCAGCGCCGCCGGCCGTCCTGCGCGTCTGCGGGATCGGCAGACACGATCTCGACGATGCGCCCGTAGGCGGCATCGCCGGCCGCGCGTTCGGGGCCGAGGTTGACCAGCACCTCGCAGCCGTCAGGCGCGCGGGCGCCCCCCTCGAGGAGCCAGATCGGCGTGCGACGCATCGCCGGGGGCACCTCCTCGCCGGCGCGCAGCCGGCGGTGCGGCACGAACTCCTGCGCCTCGAAGGTCCACAGGGCCTGGTCCAGGCGCTGCAGCTGCGCCGGATCACCAGCCACCGCCACCCGCACCCCCTGCCGGTACGCCTTGCGCAGCAAGCGGCAGGCGTACAGCAGCTTGTCCGGCACGCCGGTGTGGAAGGCGACTTCGGAAGGTGGCACGGCGCGCGGTGACGGTCGTCGATGGTCGATCGGACGGGGATTAGCCCTGCTGCGACAGCACGAAGTGCGTCAGCAGCGGCACCGGCCGGCCGGTGCTGCCCTTGGCGGCGCCGCCCTTCCAGGCCGTGCCGGCGATGTCCAGGTGCGCCCAGCGGTACTTGGCGGTGAAGCGCTTGAGGAACATCGCCGCGGTGATGGCACCGCCGGCCCGACCGCCGACGTTGCCCATGTCGGCGAAGTTGCTCTTGAGCGCCTCGTCGTACTCCTCGTCCAGGGGCATGCGCCAGCACGGGTCCAGCGAGCGGGTGCCGGCGGCCAGCAGCTGCTCGGCCAGCGCGTCATCGGCGGTGAACAGTCCGGAGCGATGGTTGCCCAGCGCGATCACGCAGGCGCCGGTGAGCGTGGCGATGTCCACCACGGCCGACGGCTTGAAGCGCTCGGCATAGGTGAGCGCGTCGCACAGGATCAGGCGGCCCTCTGCGTCGGTGTTGAGGATCTCGATGGTCTGCCCGCTCATGCTGGTGACGACATCACCCGGCTTGGTGGCCGTGCCGCTGGGCATGTTCTCGCACGCCGGGATGATGCCCACGAGGTTGACCTTGGGCTTGATCTCGGCCACCGCGCGGAAGGTCCCCAGCACGCTGGCGGCCCCGCCCATGTCGAACTTCATCTCGTCCATCTCGGCCGAGGGCTTGATGGAGATGCCGCCGGTGTCGAAGGTGATGCCCTTGCCCACCAGCACCACCGGCGCCTTCTTGCCGCCGCCGTCGTAGCGCATGACGATGAACTTCAGCGGCTCGGCCGAACCCTTGGCCACCGCCACGAAGGCGCCCATGCCGAGCTTCTCGACATCCTTGCGCTCCAGCACCTCCACCTTGATGCCGAACTCCTTGCCCAGGGCCTTGGCCTGGTCGGCGAGGTAGGTCGGGGTGCACACGTTGCCGGGGCGGTTGGCGCATTCCTTGGCCAGTTCCACGCCACTGGCCACCGCCTGCGCCCGCGTCAGCGCCTTCTGCAGGCCCGCCGAGGCCGCCTTGTCGCACACCACGCTCACGCGCTGCAGCTTCGGCGCCTCGCCGACGCCGGGCTTGGTGGCCCGGTACTGGTAGAGCGACTCGCTCACCGCCGCCACGATGGCCTCGGCGTGCGTCTCGTCCAGCATCAGCGCCTGCCCGGCGGTGGCGATGGCCAGGTGCTTCACGCCCAGGCCCTTGACCGCGCCCACACCCGCGGCGACCGCCGCCTTCACCGCCTTGGCCGAGGCGTCGCCCGCCACCGCCAGCACCACCCTGGCCTTCACGCCCGGCACGCGGTGGAGGTAGAGGCTGCGCCCGCCCTTGAGCGCGAGGTCGCCCTGCGCCACCGCGTCCTTCAGTGCCGCGGCCAGCGGCGCATCGAGCGAGGCCTGCGCGTTGTCGCCGATGGCGACGACCAGCAGGGCGTCGGCGGCCACACCGGCCAATCCGCCGGCAGCGAGGGTCTGGGTACGGAAGTCCATAATGGTTGACAGACAAACGACAGCCGCGCCCGGGGGCGCGGCTTCGCTTTGCAGTGATTGAAGTGGGGCGATGTTATTCGATTCAACCTTGCGCCGAGACCTGGCGCGCAGCTTTGGGGCGACCCTCACCATCATCCTCACCATCGTGCTGACGATGATGCTGATCCGCACCCTCGGCCAGGCGGCGGGCGGTCGGGTGGCGCCTCAGGACGTGGTGCTGCTGCTGGGCTACATCTCGCTGGGCCACCTGCCCACGATGCTGGCGCTGTCGCTGTTCGTGGCGGTGGTCGCCACCCTCGGGCGCATGTACCGCGACAGCGAGATGGTGATCTGGTTCGCCAGCGGCGTGGGCCTGGCGCGCTTCGTCAAGCCGGTGCTGCAGACCGCCTGGCCCGTGCTGCTGGCCATCGGCGTGCTGCTGCTGTTCGTGTGGCCCTGGGGCAACCGCAACAGCACCGAGCTGCGCACGCGCTATGAGCAGCGGTCCGACCTCTCGCGCGTGGCCCCGGGCGTGTTCCAGACCTCGCGCGATGGCAGCCGGGTGTTCTTCGTCGAGCGCCATGGCGAGGACGGCCTGACGGCGCGCAACGTGTTCATCCTGTCCCAGAACGAAGGGCGGGAGTCGGTGACGACGGCACGCAGCGGCGAACTGCTCACGCAGGGCGAGGACCGGATGCTGGTGCTGTCGGACGGCCAGCGCAACGACGTCGACAGCCGCAATGGCGAGAAGACCATCGCCAGCTTCGGCCGCTACAGCGTGCTCGCGTGGGAGAAGGCCGTCTCGCAAGCCGACGACCGGCCGCCCAAGGCCCGCAACACGCTGGAGCTGCTGCGCGACCCCACGCTGCGCCACCAGGGAGAGCTGAGCTGGCGCTTCGGCCTGCTGCTGAGCGCCGGCAACCTGCTGCTGCTGGGCATCGGCCTGGCGGCCACCAACCCGCGCCGCCCCAACAGCTGGAACCTGCTGTTCGCGCTGCTGGCCTTCGTCGTGTACTTCAACCTCGTCAACCTCAGCCAGGCCTGGGTGGCCAGCGGCCGGGTGGGCCTGGGCTGGGCGCTGTTCGGCCTGCACGGCGGGGTGTTCGCGGTGTCCCTGGCGCTCATCTGGTGGCGCGAGCATGCAGCCACCGCACGGCGGCGTTTCGGTCGCAAGGCGGGGCCGGCATGAGGACCGTGCGCCGACTGCTCTACCGCGACATCGTCTCTTCGGTGGTGTTCGTCGCGGTGGCCTTCCTCGCCCTCTTCTATTTCATCGACTTCGTGGAGGAGCTGGAGGACATCGGCAAGCAGGGCTACACCGTCGGCCGCGCCCTGCTGGCCAGCCTGCTGAAGATGCCGGGGTGGTTCTACGAGCTGGTGCCCATCGCGGTCCTGATCGGCGCCATCTACTCGCTGTCGCGCATGGCGCAGTCGTCCGAGTTCACCATCCTGCGCACAGGCGGCCTCGGCCCGGGCCGCGCGCTGGCGCTGCTCAGCGCCCTGGGCCTGGCCTTCGCGGTGGTGACCTTCCTCGTGGGCGACTACGTGGCGCCGGCCAGCGAGCGGCAGGCGGTGCTGGTCAAGGCGGCCCACCAGGGCGGCCTGCGCTTCGGCGGCGCAGGCGCCTGGCTGCGCGACCGCCGGGGCAGCGGCGAGGAGGAACGCCAGTACTCGGTCAACGTCAGCCAGGCCTCGGCGGACGGCAGCCTGCAGGGCATCCGCATCTTCGAGTTCGACACCGCTGGCCGCATCCGCGCGCGGGTGCAGGCGGTCAACGGCCGCGTCGGCGAGGACGGCACCTGGACGCTGGACGAGGTGGTGCTCACCCGCTGGCCGGCCACGCCCTCGCCGCAGGCGCTCGTGCAGGAGGAACGGCTGCCTCGATGGACCTGGACGAGCGGGCTGAACGCGGGCGTGGTCGCCGCCGCGCTGCTGCCGGTGAGCACCATGTCGACCGCCGATCTGTGGCGCTACACCACGCACCTGACCGCCCACGAGCAGGCCGCGCAGCGCTATGCCATCCGCTTCTGGAAGAAGGCGCTGTACCCCTTCGCCTGCCTGGTGATGATCGCCCTGGCCCTGCCCTTCGCCTACCTGCATGCGCGCGGCGGCGGCATCAGCCTGAAGGTGTTCGGCGGCATCCTGCTGGGCATCAGCTTCGTGCTGCTGAACAACGTCGCCGGCCACCTCGGCCTGCTGCGCGGCTGGTCGCCCTTCCTGGTGGCCGCCGTGCCCAGCCTGCTGTACCTCCTGATGTCGCTGGCCGCCTTCGCCTGGCTGGTGCGCTACCGTTGAACCATGGACCCCCAACACCACGGCATCCTGCTCTTCGCCCACGGCGCCCGTGACCCCAACTGGGCTGCGCCCTTCCAGGCGGTCGCCGAGAAGGTGCGCCAGCATCGGCCCGACACCCAGGTGCTGCTGGCCTTCCTGGAATTCATGTCGCCGACGATGTCCGAGGCAGCGAGCTGCCTGGTGGCCGGAGGCTGCCGTCGCATCGACGTGCTGCCGCTGTTCCTGGGCGCGGGGGGGCATGTGCGCAAGGACGTGCCGGTGCTCCTGGACGACCTGCGGCAGGCCCATCCCGAGGTCGAGTTCCACCTCCGTCCCGCCATCGGCGAGCATCCGGCGGTGGTCGCCGCGATGGCCGCGGCCGCCTGCGAACTGCCCACGCCATGAACCTGCACCAGTTCCGCTTCGTCCAGGAGGCGGTGCGCCGCAACCTGAACCTCACCGAGACCGCCAAGGCGCTCTACACGTCACAGCCGGGCATCTCCAAGGCCATCCTGGAGCTGGAGGAGGAACTCGGCGTGGACATCTTCGCCCGCCACGGCAAGCGCCTGCGGCGCGTGACCGAGCCGGGGCAGGAAGTGCTCAAGAGCATCGAGATCATCATGCGCGAGGTGGGCAACCTCAAGCGCATCGGAGAGGAGTTCTCCAAGCAGGACGCGGGCCGCCTGTCCATCGCCACCACCCACACCCAGGCGCGCTATGTCCTGCCCGAGCCGGTGGCGCTGCTGCGCAAGCGTTTCCCGAAGGTCAGCGTCAGCCTGCACCAGGGCACGCCCGAGCAGGTCGCGCAGATGCTGCTGGAAGAGACCGCCGACATCGGCCTGGCCACCGAATCGCTGTCGGACTTCGACGAGCTCGTCACCCTGCCCTGCTACGAATGGCAGCACGTCATCGTGGTGCCGGCATCGCACCCGCTGGCGGCCGTGGAGCGGCCCACGCTGGAGCAGCTGGCGGTCGAGCCGCTGGTGTCGTACCACCCGTCCTTCACCGGCCGCACCCGCATCGACCAGGCCTTCGCGCAGCGTCGCCTGAAGACCAACATCGTGCTGGAGGCGATCGACTCCGACGTCATCAAGACCTACGTGCGCCTGGGACTGGGCGTGGGCGTGCTGGCCGAGATGGCGGTCAAGGACGACCCGCCGGGCTCCGACCTGGTGTACCGGCCCGCGGGACACCTGTTCGGCCAGAACGTCTCGCGCGTGGCCTTCAAGCGCGGCGCCTACCTGCGCAACTACGTCTACACGTTTGCCGAATTGTTGTCCGACCGCCTCAACCGCACACTCATCCAGAAGGCCATGACCGGCGAGGCCTCCCCCGACTACCAGCTGTGACGTCCACCCGATCATGAGCACCCCTGCGCTGACCAGCCGCCTGCCCCATGTGGGCACCACCATCTTCACCGTGATGTCCGCGCTCGCCAGCGAGCACCGGGCCATCAACCTCGGGCAGGGCTTCCCTGATTTCGACTGCGACCCGGCCCTGGTCGACGCGGTGGCCGCGGCGATGCGCGAGGGCCTGAACCAGTACCCGCCGATGGCCGGCGTGCCCGCGCTGCGCGAGGCGGTGGCCGCCAAGATCGAGGCGGTGCACGGCCGCCGCTACGACCCCGGCAGCGAGATCACCATCACCGCCGGCGCGACCCAGGCCATCCTCACCGCCGTGCTGGCGGTCGTGCACCCCGGCGACGAGGTGATCGTGCTGGAGCCCTGCTACGACAGCTACGCCCCCAACATCGAGCTGGCCGGCGGCACCGTGGTGCGGGTGCCCCTGCAGCCGGGCACCTTCCGGCCCGACTTCGCCCGCATCGCCGCCGCGCTGACGCCGCGCACCCGGGCCCTGCTGGTCAACAGCCCGCACAACCCCAGCGGCACCTGCTGGTCCCAGCATGAGATGCAGCAGCTGGCCGATCTGCTCGCGCCCACCGACGTGGTGGTCATCAGCGACGAGGTCTACGAGCACATGGTGTTCGACGGCCAGGTGCACCAGAGCGTCGCGCGCTTTCCCGCGCTCGCCGAGCGCAGCCTCGTGGTCTCCAGCTTCGGCAAGACCTTCCACGTCACCGGCTGGAAGGTCGGCTACGTGGCCGCGCCGCAGCCGCTGACGGCCGAGTTCCGCAAGGTGCACCAGTTCAACGTGTTCACCGTCAACACGCCGATGCAGCACGGCCTGGCGGCCTACTTGCGCGACCCGGGCCCCTGGCAGGAGCTGCCGGCGTTCTACCAGCGCAAGCGCGACCGCTTCCGCGCGGGCCTGCAGGGCAGCCGCTTCGGCCTGCTGCCATCGACCGGCACCTATTTCCAGTGCGTGGACTACAGCGCCGTCAGCGACCTCGGCGAGGCCGATTTCTGCCGCTGGCTCACCACCGAGGTGGGCGTGGCGGCGATCCCGCTGTCGGCCTTCTACGAGGGCGGGTTCGAGCAGCGGATCGTGCGCTTCTGCTTCGCCAAGAAGGACGAGACGCTGGACGCGGCGCTGCAGCGGCTGCGGCAGGTGTGACTCGTGCGCCCGGGGAGCGGTGGCCTGCCGCTCAGAGGTCCGGGCGCGCGGGCCCGGTCGACAGGTCCAGGTCCACCCTCACCTGCTCGGGCCGCATCGTCGCGGCGGAGGGCCCGGGGCCGTTGCCGGGGCGCGGCAGGGCGTGCACCGCCTGGATCACCGGCTCCGATGACGCGGCCTCATCGATCGGCAGCAGCACGTCCACCGGCGAGGCGGGTCGTTCACCGCGCCGGATGAGGTCGTCCGTCAGCCCGTGCAGGAACAACAGCTCCTCGTAGGCCACCAGGTCGAAGCGGTCGTCGGCGCTGCCGCGCCGGTACAGCAGGGTCTCCAGCAGCGCACGCGCGTCCAGCGGCTGGCGCCACAGCCGCTGCAGCTCGGACAGCACCGGACGGTAGGTCTCCAGGCCGCGCTGGGCCGAGCAGTCGGCATCCCAGGCGGGGGCCACGGCATTGAAGCGCTGGTTGAAGCGCTCGCGCGTCCGCTCGTAGGCCGGCTCGTCGTAGCGGGCGCGGTAGATCTGCATCAGCCGCAGGTACGGCAGGGGGCTGGTACCGCCCGTGCCGCGCAGGTGACCGAGCAGCAGGTCGATGGCGGCCTCGTCCTGGCCGAGGACCATCAGGAACTGCGCCTGCTGGTCGATGTCCACGTGGGGAACTTCCCCGCCTGGGTCCCCGGGTTCGTCCAGAGGGGCGGGCGACGCCGACGCTCCTGCC
>OFDC01001480.1_pt1 | contig 12386 bp, 9 predicted proteins | sample 1520941 | NCBI WGS metagenome assembly OFDC01 (sample SAMEA94258168, study PRJEB24077) | hot springs metagenome | biome: Aquatic biome; feature: Water | place: India | collected 2012-12-06 | depth 5 m | reverse complement strand
GCCGGTGAGAAACTGCCAGCCGGGACCGATATGATGACGCTCGACGTACTCGCGCAAACGCTCGGGACTGTCCAGATCCGGCTGCAGCGTCAGCGAATACAGGTGCACATCGCGCCCGGCGCGCTCGCCGAGCATCTCCTGCACCAGACGCAGGTTGGCGGTGGTAGCCGGACAACTGTTACTCCACTGGGCATACATCATATTGATCGCCACCACCTTGCCACGCACCAGGTCGTCGTAGAAGATGAACTCGTCGCAGTTGGCGATCAGCAGGTCGGAGGTGGATTGCTTCACGCCCACCCCGATGACCTGCTTGGCGTTCTCGCGCAGCTTGGACACCAGCGGGGAGAAGTCGCTGTCGCCGCTGATGATGACGAAGGTGTTGACGTGCGACTTGGTGTAGCAGAGGTCGAGCGCGTCGACCACCAGCCGGATGTCGGCGGAATTCTTGCCGGACTGGCGCACGTGCGGGATCTCGATGAGCTCGAAGTTGGCCTCGTGCATCGTGCCCTTGAACTGCTTGTAGCGGTCCCAGTCGCAGTAGGCCTTCTTGACCACGATGCTGCCCTTGAGCAGCAGGCGCTCGAGCACGCGCTTGATGTCGAACTTCTGGTAGTTGGCGTCGCGCACGCCGATGGCGACGTTCTCGAAGTCGCAGAACAGCGCCATGCTGATGTTGTCGTTGGCAGCCATGGATTCAGCCTTGGAAGCGCCACGGCAGGGTGTCGCCGCCGCGCAGGGGTTTCAGGGTGGCATCGCCGAACGGCAGGGCCTCGGGAACGGTCCAATCCTCGCGCACCAGGGTCACCCTGCCCGTGTTGCGCGGCAGGCCGTAGAAGTCGGCGCCGTGGAAGCTGGCGAAGGCTTCGAGCTTGTCGAGCGCGCCGATGGACTCGAACGCCTCGGCGTACAGCTCCAGCGCATGCAGGCCGGTGTAGCAGCCCGCGGCACAGCTCGCATGCTCCTTCAGCGTGGCCGCATGCGGTGCGCTGTCGGTGCCGAGGAAGAACTTCGGGCTGCCGCTGGCCACCGCCTGCAGCAGGGCCTGGCGATGCTCCTCGCCCTTGAGCACGGGCAGGCAGTAGAAGTGCGGCCGCAAGCCGCCGGTGAACAGCGCATTGCGGTTGTACAGCAGGTGGTGCGCGGTGAGGGTGGCGGCGACGAAGCGGTCGGCCGACTGCACGTACTGCACGCCCTCGCGGGTGGTGAGGTGCTCGAACACGATCTTCAGCTCGGGGAAGTCGCGACGCAGCGGGATGAGCTGGCGGTCGATGAACACCGCCTCGCGGTCGAAGAGGTCCACCGACGGATCAGTCACCTCGCCGTGCACCAGCAGCAGCAGGCCCTCGCGCTGCATGGCCTCCAGGGTGGGATAGGCATGGCGCAGGTCGGTGACCCCGGCATCGCTGTTGGTGGTGGCGCCGGCCGGGTACAGCTTGACCGCGACCACGCCCGCCGCCTTGGCCTGCACGATCTCCTCGGGCGGCAGGCGGTCGGTGAGGTACAGCGTCATCAGCGGGGTGAAGTCCACCCCGGACGGCAATGCCGCGAGGATGCGATCCCGGTACGCGACCGCCTGCGCCGCGGTGGTGACCGGCGGCTTCAGGTTGGGCATCACGATCGCACGGGCGAACTGACGGGCGCTGTGGGGCAGCACCGCCGCGAGCGCGGCACCGTCGCGCAGGTGCAGGTGCCAGTCGTCGGGGCGGGTCAGGGTGAGGGAGGACGCGGTCATCCGTGGATTCTCGCAGGCTGAGTGCGCGAATTGCGGTGGCTCAAGCGAGGGGCGGACGCGGCGCATGACTATGATCGGAGCACCACCCTGGAGCGCGCATGGCCGATGCACCCAGACCGGCGCCGGACGGCTTCAGCGCGGAGGAGTTCCGCCTGCTGGCCAACAACGTCCCGGCCCTGATCGCCTGCTACGACGCAGCCACCCGACGCTGCGTCTTCGCCAACCGCCAGTACGCACGCACCTTCGGGCTGCAGGAGCAGGACGTGGTCGGCCGCACCTTCGGCGAGGTGATCGGCGAGGAGGCCGCGCAGGAGATCCAGCCGCATGTGGACCGCGTGCTGGCGCAGCGGCAGCCGGTGCTCTACGAACGCCAGGTGCAGGACCGCGCGGGGCAGACGCGCTGGCTGGAGGTGCACCTGCTGCCTCACCTCGCCCCGGACGGCGAGGCGCAGTCGGTGTTCGTGCTGATCTCCGACATCAGCCGCCACCGCCAAGCCGAGGCGGCCGCGCGCGAGTCCGAGGACCGGCTGGGCAAGTTCATGGAGGCCAGCGCCGAAGGCATCGTCTTCCACCAGGACGGGCTGGTCACCGACGCCAATCCGCCCATCCTCGCGCTGACGGGCTACTCGCTGGGCGAGATGCTGGGCCGGCACGTGCTGAGCTTCATCGCACCGGCCCACGTCGCGCGGGTGCTGGCGGTGATGAGCGCCGGGCGCGAGACGACCTACGAGCTCGACGTGCTGCACAAGGACGGCCGCGAGATCCCGGTGGAGTTCATCGTGCGCACACTGCTGCGCAACGGCAAGCGCCTGCGCATGACCATCGTGCGCGACCTGCGCGACCGGCAGGCCGCGCAGGCCCGCATCCAGCACCTGGCGCACCACGACGCGCTCACCGGCCTGCCCAACCGCGGCGCCTTCATGGAGCGGCTGGACCAGCTCATCAGCGGCACGCGCGACGCCGACCACCAGCTCGCGCTGCTGTTCATCGACCTCGACCACTTCAAGCGCGTCAACGATTCCCTCGGCCACCTGGCCGGCGACGCCCTGCTGAAGACCGTGGCCGAGCGCATCAGCGCCGGCGTGCGGGCGACCGACCTGGTGGCGCGCTTCGGCGGCGACGAGTTCATGGTGCTGCTGCAGGGCGTGCCGCGCGAGCAGGACGTGGCCGATGTCGCAGCCAAGCTGCTGCATGCGCTGGAGGCCCCGGTCGAGGTCGAGGGCCAGTCGATTTCGGTGACCCCGTCCATCGGTGTCGCGTTGTACCCGCGGCACGGCAGCACGCCGGCGGAGCTCATCAAGCACGCGGACACCGCCATGTACGTGGCCAAGGCGCGCGGCCGCGCCAACTGCCAGTTCTTCGAGCCCCGCATGGCGCAGGCCGCCTACGAGGCGCTGGTGCTGGAAAGCCAGCTCGCGCTCGGGCTGGAGCGCGAGGAGTTCGTGCTGCACTTCCAGCCGCAGGTGCGGGCCTGGGACGGCGCTTGGGTGGGCGCGGAGGCGCTGATCCGCTGGCGCCATCCCGAGCGTGGCCTGATCGGGCCGGACCATTTCATCCCGGTGGCCGAGCAGCGTCACCTGATGCGCAGCCTGGGCCGCTGGACCCTGCGCCAGGCCTTGCGCACCGCACGCGACTGGCGCGACCCGCAGGGCAGGCCGGTGCCCGTCTCGGTCAACCTGTCGAGCGTGGAGTTCCGTTCGGCGGGCTTCGTGGATTCGGTCGCTCAGCTGCTGCAGGAAGAACGCCTGGGTGGCGAGCACCTGGAGCTGGAGCTCACCGAGCGCATGCTGATGGACGACGTCGCGTCCGCCGCGCGCGTGCTGGCCGGCCTCAAGCGCCTGGGCATCCGCATCGCCATCGACGACTTCGGCACCGGCTACTTCTCCCTCGCCCACCTCAAGGACCTGCCGATCGACAAGATCAAGATCGACCGTTCGTTCGTCAAGGACCTGCCCGACGACGTCGGCTCCGCGGCCATCGCGCGCGCCATCGTCCAGCTCGCCCGCAGCCTCGGTCTGGTCGTCATTGCCGAAGGCGTGGAAACGCGGGCGCAGCGCGACCTGCTGCTGGAGCTGGGTTGCGACGAACTGCAGGGCGAACTGCTGAGCCGCCCGCTGGAGGACCGAGCGCTGCAGGAGTGGGTGCAGGCCCGGGCGATGGCGTGAGCGGGAGCGGCGCCGGGAGCGCCGCCGAGGCGACTCAGTGCTGAAGGATCTTCGAGAGGAAGTCCTTCGCCCGCGGGCTGCGGGCCTCGGGCGTGCCGAAGAACTCCTCCTTCTTGCAGTCCTCGACGATCTTGCCGGCGTCCATGAAGATGACGCGGTGGCTCACCTTGCGCGCGAAGCCCATCTCGTGGGTGACGCACATCATGGTCATGCCCTCGTTGGCCAGCTGCACCATCACGTCCAGCACCTCGCCGACCATCTCGGGGTCCAGCGCGGAGGTGGGCTCGTCGAACAGCATGACGATGGGGTCCATGCTCAGCGCCCGGGCGATCGCCACGCGCTGTTGCTGGCCGCCCGACAGCTGGCCGGGGAACTTGTCCTTGTGCGCCATCAGGCCGACACGGTCGAGCATCTTCAGCCCGCGCGCGCGGGCGTCGTCCATCTTGCGCCCCAGCACCTTGACCTGCGCGATGGTGAGGTTCTCGGTCACCGACAGGTGCGGGAACAGCTCGAAGTGCTGAAACACCATGCCCACCCGCGAACGCAGCTTGGGCAGGTTGGTCTTGGGGTCGGAAATGGAGATGCCGTCGACCACGATGTCGCCCTTCTGGAAGGGCTCCAGCGCGTTCACGGTCTTGATCAGTGTGGACTTGCCCGAACCCGAGGGCCCGCATACCACCACCACCTCGCCCTTCTTCACCGACGTCGTGCAGTCGGTCAGCACCTGGAAGCTGCCGTACCACTTGGAGACGTTCTTGATATCGATCATTGCGGTTCCCTCGATCAGCGGATGATGGCGATCTTCTTCTGCAGCCGGCGAACGAGCATGGACAGCGAGAAGCAGATGACGAAGTACAGGACGGCCGCGACGAGGTAGGTCTCGACCGGGCGGTTGAAGTTGCGCCCCGCCACCTCGAAGCCCTTGAGCAGGTCGTAGGCGCCGATGGCGTAGACCAGCGAGGTGTCCTGGAACAGGATGATGGTCTGCGTCAGAAGCACCGGCAGCATGTTGCGGAAGGCCTGCGGGAGCACCACCAGCTGCATCGTCTGCTTGTAGCTCATGCCCATGGCATAGCCGGCGTAGACCTGGCCCTTGGGCACGCTCTGGATGCCCGCGCGCATGATCTCCGAGTAGTACGCCGCCTCGAAGAGCGTGAAGGTGATCATCGCCGAGAGCTCGGCGCCCAGCGGCCGCCCGATCAGCAGCGGGATGAGCAGGAAGAACCACAGGATCACCATCACCAGCGGGATGGAGCGCATGGTGTTGACATAGGCTGCGGCGGGCATCACCAGCCAGCGCTTGCCCGACAGGCGCATCAGCGCCAGCAGGGTGCCCAGCACGATGCCACCGACCATCGCGATCAGCGTCAGCTGCACCGAGAAGATCAGGCCCTTGACGATGAACCCGGAGACCACGCTCCAGGTCATGAAACCGAAGTCGAGGTTCATTTACTTGCCTCCCCCGATCATGCCCGGCACCTGCACGCGCTTCTCGATGAAGGCGGCGATGCGGTTCACCGCGAAGGCGGAGATGAAGTACAGCCCCGAGACGGCCAGGTACACCTCGATGCCACGCGAGGTTTCCTCCTGCGCCTGCATGGCGAACAGCGTCAGCTCGGAGATGCTCACCGCGAAAGCCACCGACGAGTTCTTGATGATGTTCATCGACTCGCTGGTCAGCGGCGGCACGACGATGCGGAAGGCCATCGGCAGCAGCACGTAGCGGTAGGTCTGCGGCAGCGTGAAGCCCATGGCCAGGCCCGCATAGCGCTGGCCGCGCGGCAGGCTCTGGATGCCGGCCTTCACCTGCTCGGAGATGCGCGCCGAGGTGAAGAAGCCCAGACCGAAGGCGACCAGCAGGTAGCTCGGAATCTCGCGCAGCGGCAGGAACAGCGAGGGGATGACGTGGTACCAGAGGAAGATCTGGACCAGCAGCGGGATGTTGCGGAACAGTTCCGTCCACGCGTTGCCGAACCACACCAGCGGCTTGCTGGGCGTGGTGCGGAAGATGCCGATCAGCGAGCCCACGATGAGCGCGACGACCAGCGCGAGCCCGGCGACGCTGAGCGTCCACTGCCAGGCGTTGAGCATCCAGTCGAGGTAGGTTTCCCCCCCGCCGGTGTCGTTCATGAAGAAGCTGAAGTCCAGGTTCATGCGACCCGCCTCCGATCCGTGATGTTGTTCTGAAGCCCTCAAAAAGAAGGAGCGCGACCCCTTGCCAGTCGCGCTCCCTCGGGCTGGGTCAGGACGCCTTACTTCTTGGCGTAGTCTTCCATCGGCTTGTCATTCGGGTTGGCCCAGGCCGCCTTGGTGTTGTCGTTGGGCGCCATGCCGACCTTGGTGTTGGACGGCGGGATCGGCTGCTGGAACCACTTGTCCCACACCTTGGCGATCTCGCCGGACTTCATCATGCCCTTGAGGCTGTCGTCCACCGCCTTCTTGAAGGCCGGGTCGTCCTTGCGGATCATGATGGCGATCGGCTCGACCGACAGCACCTCGCCCACCAGCTTGAAGTCCGCCGGGTTCTTGGCCTTGGCGATGTTGCCGGCCAGGATGGCGCCGTCCATCACGAAGGCGTCGGCACGGCCGGACTCCAGCAGCAGGAAGCTGTCGGCGTGGTCCTTGCCGTAGACCTCCTCGAAGTTCACGTTGTTGGCACGCTCATGCTTGCGCAGGGTCTGAACGGAGGTGGTGCCGGTGGTGGTGGCGACCTTCTTGCCCTTGAGGTCCTCGATGCCCTTGATGCCCGAGTTGGCCTTGGTGGCGATGCGCACTTCCTCCACGAAGGTGGTCACGGCGAACGAGACGTCCTTCTGGCGGGTGGCGTTGTTGGTGGTGGAGCCGCACTCGATGTCGACGGTGCCGTTCTGCACCAGCGGGATGCGGTTCTGCGAGGTGACCGGCTGGTACTTGATCTCCAGCTTGCGGCCGACCTGCTTCTCGACGTCGGCCAGCACCCGCTGGCACAGCTCGACGTGATAGCCGGCGTACTTGCCGTCACCCAGCGTGTACGAGAGCGCGCCGGAGGACTCGCGAACGCCCATCGTCACGACACCGGTGTCCTTGATCTTCTTCAGCGTGTCGGCCTGGGCCATCCCGGTGGCGGCCATCAGTGCGGCCACGACGAGCAGGGACTTCTTCATGGAGACTCCTTCGGAGTGGGGTTGAAACGAGAAAGGTTGTAGTTCAACGCAAATTCTAGACAGCAGGATGTAAGTAATTCTGCGTAGACCCCCGGGGAAACGCTGAGGGAACGCCCTCAGTTCGGCACCTGATCCGTGGGGTAACGCCAGAAATCCTTGAGCAGGTAGTTCATCGGCATGTTCAGGGCGACGTTGCGCGGCGGGATGGGTTTGAGGAACCACTTGTCGTAGACGGCATGGGCCTCGCGGCTGGTGATGAGCCGCTTCATCTCGTCGTCGACCATCTGCTTGAACTCCGCGTCCTGCTTGCTGAGCATGATGGCCAGCGGCTCGATGGTGAGGAACTTGCCCACCACCTTGAGCTTGTCGGGCTGGGCCCGCTCCGCGCGCAGCCCGAACAGCAGCACGTCGTCCATGGCGAAGCCGTCGACCTCGCCCTTTTCCACCAGCTCCACGCCCTTGGCATGGTCCGGCGTCTCGACGATGTCGATGTACAGCAGCCGCTCGCGGTTGGCCTGCTCGATCGCCTTCAGCGGCGTGGTGCCCTTGGTGATGGCGAGCTTGCGGCGCTCGAACCCGGGCAGCTCGCCGATCGGGCTGTCGGCGCGCACCAGGTAGCGCGCCCCGGTGATGTAGTGCGGCACGGTGAAGGCCACCTGCTGGCGGCGCTCGGCGTTGTTGGTGGTGGAGCCGCACTCCAGGTCGGCCTTGCCCTCGGCGATGGCCGGGATGCGGCTGGAGCCGGTGACCAGGAGGTACTCGATGCCCAGCCTGGACAGGCCCAGGCGGCGCTTGATGCCGTCGGCCACCTTCAGGCACAGGTCGACGGCGTAGCCCACCGGCTTCCTGTTGGCGTCGAGGTACGACAGCGGCACCGACGATTCACGGTGGGCGATGACGAGCTTGCCCGACTGCTTGATGCGGTCGACGACCGGCCCGGCGTGGGCCAGGCCCGCGGCGAGCAGTGCCGCGGCCAGCAGCGGGACACGAGGAACGTTCATGGGAGTGCGACTTCGAGGAGGTGGGGGCGGGTGTCAGGCGCCCAGCCGCACCGGCTGTGTCAAGCGCTCGGGAACGAGCAGCGCCTGCATTTCTTCGCGGGACAGGATGCCCAGCGCGTGGGCAGTATCGGCGATGGTGCCCCCGGTGGCGAGCGCAGTTTTCGCGATCAATGCCGCTTTCTCGTACCCGATGATGGGGTTGAGCGCGGTGACCAGCGTCACGGACTCGGCCACCCGGCGATCGAGCAGCGTGCGGTTGGCCACGATGCCGCGCACGCAATGCTCGGTGAGGGTGCGGCAGGCCTGGGTGAGATGGCGCACGCTCTTGAAGAGCGACCAGGCCATGATGGGCTCGAAGGCATTGAGCTGCAGCTGCCCCGCCTCGCTGGCCATGGTGATGGCCATGTCGTTGCCGATGACCTCGAAGGCCACCTGGTTCACCACCTCGGGGATCACCGGGTTCACCTTGCCCGGCATGATGGACGAGCCCGCCTGGCGCGGCGGCAGCTGGATGTCGCCGAAGCCGGCCTGCGGGCCGGAGGACAGCAGGCGCAGGTCGTTGCAGGTCTTGCTGAGCTTGCAGGCGACGCGCTTGAGCACGCCCGACAGCTGCACGAAGGCGCCGGTGTCCTGGGTGGCCTCGACGAGGTTGGGCGCGGCCACGACCGGCACCCCGCTGACCTCGGCGAGCAGGGCCACGACCTGCGCGCCGTAGCCGTGCGGTGCGTTGATGCCCGTGCCGATGGCCGTGGCACCCAGGTTGACCTCCTGGATCAGCGCCCGCGCCTCGGCCAGTCGCTGCTCGTCCTCGCCCAGCATCACCGCATAGGTGGAGAACTCCTGCCCCAGGGTCATGGGCACCGCGTCCTGCAGCTGGGTGCGGCCGATCTTGAGCACGTCGCGGAATTCCGCGGCCTTCTGGTCGAAGGCCAGGCGCAGTTCGGCCATCGCCTGCAGCAGCCGGCCGATGCCGCTCCAGGCGGCCAGCCTCAGTGCCGTCGGGTAGACGTCGTTGGTGCTCTGCGAGGCGTTGACGTGGTCGTTGGGGTGGAGAAACTCGTAGGCGCCCTTGGGCTGGCCGAGGTGTTCCAGCGCGCGGTTGGCGATGACCTCGTTGGCGTTCATGTTGGTCGAGGTGCCGGCCCCGCCCTGGATCACGTCGACGATGAACTGGTCGTGCAGCCGGCCGTCGAGCAGGTCGCGGCAGGCGCGCTCGATCGCCTCGGCCCGCACCTCGTCCAGCACGCCCAGCTGACGGTTGGCGCGCGCGCAGGCCAGCTTCACATGGGCCAGCGCGACGACCAGGTCCGACACCTGGCCGATCGGCGTGCCGGAGATGGGAAAGTTCTCGACCGCCCGCGCGGTGTGCACGCCCCAGTAGGCCTCGGACGGGATGGCCTTCTCGCCGAGGAAGTCGTGCTCGATGCGCGCGGCGGGCGCGGCGACAGGCGGCTGGGCGGGGGTCGACATGGCGGCGCACTGTACGACCGGCTTGCAGCGCGTGCCAATGCTCTTTGTTCGGCCCTTCATGCACCGCAGGCATAGCGGCCTGGGGTAAGTACCGAGGCGCGGCAGCGCCGGACGCTCAGGCCTGGCGCAGGAACTCCCACAGCGCCTGCGCCGCCGGCTTCACATGCCGCGCGGCCTGCGGACGCTCACGGTAGATGCGCACTTCCATCGTCAGCTGCAGCGACGGCACCGAGGAGGCGGGCACCAGGCGGCGCGACTTCAGCTCCTTGCGCACCGAGCTGGACGGCAGGAAGGCCAGGCCGTGCCCCTCCAGGGCCATGGCCTTGAGCCCTTCGGCCATGTCGGTCTCGTAGAGGGGATCGAGCGCCAGCGGCGGGTCGGCCTGCTTGATCACCTGCTCGACCAGGCGGCCGAGGTAGGCGCCGGAAGCGTAGCTGAGGAAGGGCACCCGTGCGGCGGAGGGCAGCGCATGCAGCGGCCGCCCCTCGGGGTCGGCCTTGGAATACGGCACCAGCGTCTCGTGGCCCAGGCTGAGCATCTCGTAGCGCTCGGGGTTGAGCTGCAGCGGCTGCGAGGGATGGTGGTAGGCGATCAGCAGGTCGCAGCTGCCTTCGGTCAGCCGCAGCACCGCGTCGTGCACGTTCAGCGCGATCAGCCGGCTCTTGAGCTGGCCGAAGCGCGGGCGCAGCTCGGTCAGCCAGTGCGGGAAAAAGGTGAAGGCCAGGGTGTGCGGCACCGCGAACTCGATCATGTCGCTGCCGCTGACCTGGTGGCCGCGCATCATGTTGCGTGTGGCCTGCAGGGTGCCGAGGATCTCCAGCGCCTGCGCGTGGAAGGTCTCGCCGGCAGGCGTCAGCCGGGTGGGGTAGCTGGAGCGGTCGACCAGGTCCACCCCCGCCCAGGCCTCCAGCGCCTGGATGCGGCGCGAGAACGCCGGCTGGGTCACATGGCGCAGCTGCGCCGAGCGCGAGAAGCTGCGCGTCTCGGCCAGGCTGACGAAATCCTCGAGCCACTTGGTTTCCACGCTGGGCAGTGTAGCCAGCGGGGTCATCGCTCCGTCATGTGGACGTCACGGATGGCGCGGCGTTTTCCTCGCGCGCACCGCCCTCCCCGCCGGCCTGCTGCTGCAGCCGCCACATCTGGGCGTAGCGGCCGCCGGCCGCCAGCAGCTGCGCGTGCGGCCCGCGCTCCACCACCCGGCCCTGGTCCAGCACCACGATCTCGTGCGCATCGACCACCGTGCTCAGCCGGTGCGCGATCACCAGCGCCGTCTTGCCGCGCGCCGCGCTCTTGAGTTCGGCCTGGATCGCGCGCTCGTTGGCGCTGTCCAGCGCCGAGGTGGCCTCGTCGAAGATCAGGATCGGCGGGTTCTTCAGCAGGGTGCGGGCGATGGCCACGCGCTGCTTCTCGCCGCCGGACAGCTTCAGGCCGCGCTCGCCCACCATGGTGTCGTAGCCGGCCGGTGTCGCGGCGATGAAGTCGTGGATGTGCGCGGCCTTGGCCGCCGCCTCGATCTCGGCGCGCGTCGAGCCCGGGCGGCCGTAGCCGATGTTGTACTCGACCGTGTCGTTGAACAGCACCGTGTCCTGCGGCACGATGCCGATGCTGCGGCGCACGCTGGCCTGCGTCACCTCGCGGAGGTCCTGGCCGTCGATGGTGATGCGTCCGCCGGTGACGTCGTAGAAGCGGTACAGCAGCCGGGCGAGCGTCGACTTGCCCGCGCCGGAGGGCCCGACCACCGCCACCGTCTTTCCGGCAGGAACCTCGAAGCTGATGCCGTGCAGGATGGGGCGATACCGTGACGGCCCTCCGTCGCCTGCAGCGCCGGTGTCGCGGTCGTAGGCGAAACGCACGTCCTCGAAGCGCACCACCCCCTGCGTCACCTGCAGGTCGACCGCGCCGGGTCGGTCCGCGACCTCGCGCTCGCGCTCCAGCAGGCGGAACATCTTGTCCAGGTCCGTCAGCGCCTGCTTGATCTCGCGGTAGAGCACGCCGAGGAAGTTCAGCGGCAGGTACAGCTGGATCATGAAGGCGTTGACCATCACCAGGTCGCCCAGCGTCATGCGGCCCGCCACCACGCCCTCGGTGGCGCGCCACAGCATGGCGACCAGCGCGGCGGCGATGATCAGCTGCTGGCCGGTGTTCAGCAGCGACAGCGTGCGCTGCGCCTTCAACGCGGCGCGGCGCAGCCGGTCCAGGCTCTGGTTGTAGCGGTCGGCCTCGTAGTCCTCGTTGTTGAAGTACTTGACCGTCTCGTAGTTCAGCAGCGAGTCGATCGCCTTCGAATTGGCGTCGGTGTCGGACTCGTTCATCTGGGTGCGGATGGCGATGCGCCACTCCGTCGCCTTGATGGTGTAGGCCATGTAGGTGGTCACCATCACCACCAGCACGACGACATAGAGCCAGTTGAAGATCGTCAGCAGCACGGCGATGATCAGGACGAGCTCGATCGTCACCGGCACGAGCTGGTTGAGGCCGAGCCGCACCATCTCCTCGATGCCGTTGCGGCCGCGCTCCAGGACGCGCGTCAGCCCGCCCGTCTTGCGCTCGAGATGAAAGCGCAGCGACAGCTGGTGCAGATGGCCGAAGGTCTGCAGGGCGAGCGTGCGCACCGCATGCATGAAGACCGGGGCAAACAGCGCGTCCCGCGCCTGGATGAAAGCGGCCGAGCCGATCCGGGCGAGACCGTAGATCACCGTCAGCGCCAGCGGCGCGCCGACGAGCCAGGGTAGCCAGTCACCCAGGGTCGTCGGCGTCGCGGCCAGCGCGTCCGTCGCCCATTTGAAGGTGAAGGGCACGCCCATCAGCACGACGCGGCCGAGCACCAGCAGCAGGAAGGCCAGCACGACGCGGCGGCGCAGATCGGCGCGAT
>OFDC01001479.1_pt1 | contig 12387 bp, 8 predicted proteins | sample 1520941 | NCBI WGS metagenome assembly OFDC01 (sample SAMEA94258168, study PRJEB24077) | hot springs metagenome | biome: Aquatic biome; feature: Water | place: India | collected 2012-12-06 | depth 5 m | reverse complement strand
AGGGCGTACTCGGTGAGCCGGGCCAGGCGCTCGCGCTCGTCGCGCGCCGCGAAGTACTCGAAGGTGCCCACCCGCAGGTGGCTGGCGGCCACGCGCGTCAGCACCGCACCGGGCAGGGGCTCCTCGCGCAGGACCGCCTCGCCCGTGGCCACCGCCGCCAGCGCGCGGGTGGTGGGAATGCCCAGCGCCTGCATCGCCTCGCCGAGGATGACCTCGCGCAGCACCGGCCCGACCGCGGCCTTGCCGTCGCCCCCGCGCGAGAACGGGGTGCGCCCCGACCCCTTGAGCGCGATGTCGCGCCGCCGGCCCTGGGTGTCGATCACCTCGCCGAGCAGCAGCGCGCGCCCGTCGCCCAGCGAGGGCGAGAAGCCGCCGAACTGGTGGCCGGCGTAGGCCTGGGCGATGGGCGCGGCGCCCTCGGGCACCTCGCTGCCCGAAAAAAGGCGCGCCGCGCGCTCGGCGTCGTCGACCCACTCGGCCGGGAGACCGAGCTCCTGGGCGAGCGGACGGTTGAGGAACAGCAGCGAGGGCTGCGGCGCCGGGGCCGGCGGCCAGGGCACGGCCATCCCGGGCAGATCCCGGGCGTAGGTGTTGTCGAACGGGGAGTGGCGTGGGGAATCAGGCATGGAGGGGACGCAGGAGACGCAGGGGGCGCAGACGATGCAGGCGACGCCGGTGCGGCGGGCCGGACACCATGGTGCCGGCGAGTGTCGTGCCCGGGCCGCGAGCAAGGTCATCCTGAGTGCGTCGCCGAGGCCGGCTGGCGGCATTAGTTCCTTCGCGCGCCAGCGCCCTTCCCCTATCCTCGAGGGGCCTGCCTCTCTCGTGTCCGAGGACATCGCCGTGCTGATCGATCCCTCGCCCCTTCACGTCTACATGGAACGCATCCGCCGGGAAGTGGCGGAGGGCAAGCCCGTGGACGCCGCACAGGTGGTGGCCGAGACCCAGCGCACGCCGGGCGGCCAGCCGCTGGCGCCCTGGACGATGGACGAGCCGCGGCAACCGGACACGCCCGAGCACTCCCGCGGCACCTACACGCCGGTGGCCGACGAGCAGCTGCGGGTGGACTACCAGCTGGGGCCGCTGATGTCCCGGCACATCTACCGCGGCTCGTCGCCGCCGCTGCATGTGAGCACCTGGGCCTGAGGAACGAGGTTCGGCACCGCCTGGAAAGGCGGCACCGAAACGCCGGACGAGGCACGCTCGACCGCAAGAAGACCGACCGCCGCGAGGGCGTCGCTGCCGCAGGCGCACTACTTCGCCGCGATGAGTGCGATCTCGATGAGGGCATCGCGCGGAACGCGCGCCACCTCGACCGTCGCGCGCGCTGGAGGCGCGGCGCCGAAGTAGGTGGCGTAGACCGCATTGAAGGCGGCGAAGTCGTTGAGGTCCTTGAGGTAGACGTTGGCCATCATGACGTTGTCGATCGTCATTCCACCGGCCTGCAGCACCGCCAGCAGATTGGCCATCACGCGATGCGTCTGCTCGACGATGCCGCCGGGAACCATGAGGTTGGTGGCCGGGTCCAGCGGCAGTTGTCCCGCCACGTACAGGGTCTCGCGTGCGCTGATCTTCAGAGCTTGCGAGTAAGGCCCGATGGCCGCCGGCGCATCCGGTGTCGAGATGACTTGCTTCACGCCACTGGGCGGCGCCACCGAGCCCGCCGCCGTCCGCCAGTCGAGCGCGAACTCGCCGGCGCGGCAGGCGTCGTTCGGCCCCACCAGACGCATGACGCCGGAGGCCGAGTTCACGCAGGCATGGACCAGCGTCGCGTCACCACCGTGAGCGCGGGCCGTCAGCGGTCCGGCCAAGGTCAGGGCAAGCGCGATGAGCGCTGCCGGGCGCAGGCGCCGGGTCTTCTCGGCCGTTTGCCAGGCGGGGTGGATGGCCATGCGAACCTCCTGCTCGTGTCGTCGTTTCGGTGGGCCAAGCATAGGAACCACCCGCGCGGTTAACAAGGCGCCCGCGGCGGCTGCCCGGCCCTCATCCCCCATCTGGATGGTTCGCTCGGCGCCTGACCCTTCCCCGGGCAGGCTTCACCCGTGCGCTCGCCCGAGCCTTGAGAATGCGTGCATGACCTTCTCGATCGTGGCCCGGTGCGCACGCACCGACCAAGTGGGCGTCGCAGCCGCGACCGCGGTGCAGGCGGTCGGCAAACTCGCGTGCCATGCGATCGCCCGTGTCGGCGCCATCGCATCGCAGGCGATGACGAACCCCTATCTCGCCTATGACGGCCTGCGCCTGCTCCAGCGAGGCGAGTCCGCGCCGCAGGCCCTGCGGCGGGTGCTGGCCACCGATGCCGACGCCGAGAAGCGACAGGTCGGCGTGGTCGACCTGCAGGGCCGCACCGCCGCCTGGACGGGTCGCGAAGCCATCCCCTGGGCCGGTCACCTTGCCGGTCGAGGCTGCACGGTGCAGGGCAACCGGCTGGCTGGCCCGCAGGTCCTGGAGAGCGCGCTGGCGTCGATGCACGACACGGAACACCTCGATCTCGCGGAACGGCTGACCCTCGCCCTGCTCGCCGGGGACACGGCCGGCGGCGACCTCCAGGGCGAGCGGTCGGTCAACGTCCTGGTGTTCTCCACGGAGGAGTACGCGTTGTGCGACATCCGGATCGACGACCATGAGGCGCCGATGGAGGAACTGCGCCGATTGTTCGCGGTGTACCAGGAAAAGATCCTCCCCCTCGTGCGGAACCTGCCGAAGCGGTCCGACATTCCCCCGCCGGAGTGACGGGGGTGAGGCGGCTGCGGGCGACCCCTGGGAGACCCTCATGCCGGGCGAGGCGAGCAGCGCGCCACCTTCCGGATGGAGAGATCCCTCGGTCTGTGGCTCCTTCCGGCCAGGAGCGGTCGGTGGCCACCGGCCGGTTCGGGAAGAGCCAGCCATCGCGTCGAGCGGACTCCTGAGCCTTGGCCGCCAACCTTGAGGACGCGGGTGTAAATCATGGTCGTGGCCACGAACAAGCGCTGCTCGATATGGAGGGCCTGCACGATTGACGGACTGCCCCGGTATGCCGTCTGGCAGCGGCATGAAAAATGCCGCCCGAGTGCCGGCACTGGCGCCTTTGAAGGTGAGCTACAGATGAAGAAAGACTTTGCGGGAGTGGCTCTCACAAGAGCCGACTTCGAACGGCTTGCTGTGCTTTGCCTTGGCGACCCAGCGTTTCCACGCCGCTACGAGGACTGGCAACGTCTGGTCGCTGAGGGGGAACAGCTTCTTCGCGCCGCAGGGCAGGTGGACGAGCCTGTGACAGTCAATATTGACTTCTTTGCTGGATGGTGTCGCTTGACCGGCGTACATCCTTGTCTGCAGGCACTGCGAGCAATGCTCATCATTGAGCGCACGGGAGCGCAGCAGGGGCTGCAATACTTTGGGGCGGTCGCTTCAAGGGTACATGTAGGAGAGTCCCATCGAGCGAGCAAAGCGGGCGCCTAGCCCGTACATAGCCGTGTGTGCTCACCTCCCTAAGGCTAGGCGTGCCGCTCGCAAGAGCACGCTTCAACTCAAGGATGAACGGCAGAAGGGGCTGCTGAAGCAGGCGTGGCGCGAAAGCGGTGGCGTCTCCGGTTATCACGACCTGACGCTCGACATGCGCGATCTCGGGAAGCGCTGCGGCAAGCACCGGCTCGCCGGGCTGCTCAAGACCGAAAGGTTGCGCTTGGAGACCGGGTTATGACGCCGTCCTTCTGCAATGCGCTGCGGCACGCCGGCTGTCGTCGCCCTGAACCACCTACAGCGCAAGTTCAGCGGCCATGGTCCGAACGAATCGTGGGTGACCGACATCACCTACATCCGTGCTCACGAAGGTGGGTGTCGTCATCGACACGAGGCTGCAAACCGCTGCAAAGCCGCCGCTCAAGTGATCGCTCCAAACAGGAGAACACGTTGGCGTGCCCAGGGTAGAACCTCTCCCTAGCACGTTAGGCGGGGAGCAAAATGGCAGCATGGCCAAGCCCCTGCAGAGCTTGCTGCGTGCCTCTGTGCCCCTTGCCTACGTCTTCGCATTCGCCGTCTTTTTAAGTGGCCTCGCTGCGCGGGTGGCGCTACTTCCACAGGAGAGCCGACTTGCATTTGCCACCCTGTATCCGGGCGTGGTTGTGGTGTTCTACCTTGCAGGCGCTGGACCGGGCCTGCTTTACGTCGCGCTTTGCGCTGTGTCCGGACTGTATGTGCTGCGCCCCTCAGGCTGGGAGCGCAACCTGGATGTCCAGACCCTCATCGCACTGGGCTGCTTTCTACTCTCAGCGGTGCTCATTGCTTATGTCGTGCTGCGCATGCAGCGTGCAAGCAGGCGATTGGACGAGACCCGGTCGCACCTGCAGGACTTGTATGACGAGGCACCCTGTGCCTACTGCTCGTTCGACCGAGAGGGACGCTTCGTCGAGATCAACGGCACGGGGGTCGGGTGGTTCGCGTGCCCACGCGACGATTTGCTGGGGGGGCGACAGTTCAGAGAGTTCCTGAGCCCGGAGAGCCAAGTGCGTTTCGACGCGAACTGGCCCACCCTCGCTCGGACCGGCAGGCTCGGCCCTTTGGAGTACGACGTCGTGGGGTGTGACGGCTCGACCCGCAGAGTCAGCGTGGTGTCGACCGCTGTTCGCAACTCGAGAGGGGAGTTCGTCCGCAGCCGGTGCCTGATGTTCGACATCACGCAGATGGCGCAGGTCAGAGCGCAGCTGCAAAGGGCGAACCGAGAGCAAGCTGTCATGCTCAACAACGACCTCGTCGGCATCGTCAAGCTCAAGGATCGACGCATTGTCTGGAAGAACCCGGCGGTCGCACGCATGTTCGGATTTCGAGCGCGTGAGCTGGAGGGTCAGTCGACGCGCAGTCTCTACTTCGACGACGCCACCCACATCGAAGTTGGAAGACGCGCGTACGAGAAGCTCCGTCGAGGCGAGACATTCCGAGAGCAGCTGCTCATGAAGCGCAAGGACGGTACACCCATCTGGGTCGATGTCAGCGGGGCGATGCTCTCGCAAGAGGAGTCGCTGTGGATGCTGCTCGACATCACGCCGATGCGGGAGTACCAGGAGCAGATCGAGCGACTGGCCACCTATGACGCTCTGACGGGTCTTCCGAACCGGAAGCTGTTTGCCGACCGGCTTGAGCAAGCCCTGGCTTCCGCAAACCGCCACCAGGAGCAGCTGGCAGTCTGCTTCCTGGACCTGGACGGCTTCAAGGCTGTCAACGACACGAGAGGGCACCCTGCCGGCGACTTCCTGCTTAGCTCGGTGGCCAAGAGGATGGCGGCAACGTTGCGTCACGCAGACACTGTTGCGCGTGTTGGGGGAGACGAGTTCGCGATCGTGCTCATTCAGATAAAGGACAAGGGCGAGTGTTTGCGCCTGCTGGAGCGAGTTCTCGAGCGCATCAACGAGCCCACTACCTTGGAAGATGGTGCGCTTGCCTTTGTGGGAGCCAGCATTGGCGTCGCTGTCCTCCCGGCAGACGGCGCGTGTGCCGATGAACTCGTGAGGAAGGCAGACGCCGCGATGTATCGAGCGAAGTCCGAGGGGCGCAATCGAATCTACTTCTACGAATAGCCGAAGCAACGCCACCGACTTCGGCTTACCCCGCGCTGCTCGATTGCGAGGCTCTAGGACTGCGCAACAGACTTGGCGGCGCGTTCGGTTTCACCTCCGCCCAGCGCGCGAGCGCGGATGCGATAAGGGCGCCTGGGGCGCCCTCTTGCTATTGCCGATGGACGACGCGCGCGGTCTGTCCGCTAGTTCAGGCGGAAGCGTGCACAAGTGTCGCCGGCTAGTGCCGGACCGGCGCCCCTGAATCGGCCGCCTCGCACGAGCCTTGCTTGCCGCGGTGCGCCGGCGCCAGTCCTCCGGTCACTTCGTGCTGCCCGTGGCCACTGTCGCTCATGTTCCACACCCCGGCCTCCCTGTGGAAAACCCTGTGAACACCAAGCTTCCCGACGACATTTCCTTGCGGCAGATCGTGCTGCAAGCCATGACGGGTTTGCTGCAGACTGGCGTGGACGGCACCATTCAGTTCGCCAACCCGCGTTTTTGCCAGTGGCTGGGCTACGAGCTCGCGGAGCTGCAGGGCCGCAGCGTGCTCGACATCACCCATCCGCAAGACCGAGAGGTCACGAAAGGCAAACTCGCGACGATCCTGCGCGTCGACGATGCGCTGACGTACGACAAGCGCTATCTGCGCAAGGACGGCTCAGTCCTGCCTGTCACCGTGTCCAAGGGCCCCTTGCTCGATGAGCGAGGACGAAGGGTCGGGCTGATCGCAACGGTGCTTGACCGGACCCGCCAAGCGGAGACCGAACGGGTGCTGAGTGCCAGCGAGGAGCGCCTGACGAACGCGCTCGAGGTAGGCGCCATGAATGCCTGGGACTGGGACATGCGGACGAACGCGGTTTCGTGTTCGGCCAATGCAGTCGCTTTCTGGGGGCGTGACGTCGGCAGTGCCGACGACTTCCTGCGCGTCGTGCATCCGGAGGACCTCCCGAGACTGAGCGAGGCGACCGCCCGTGCGGTGCAGGACGAGGGTGTCTTCGAGGAGACATACCGCTTGCTCACTCCGGCCGGCTTGGAGCGCTGGGTGACGTCGGTGGCGCGCGTGGTACGCGACGAGGGCGGTCGCGCATGCCGCCTGCACGGCCTGACCATGGACGTCACGAAGCGCAAGAAGGCCGAGGACGCTGCGGCAATGCTGGCCGAGGCGGGCAGCATCTTGGGTTCCTCCCTTGATTACCAGACGACGCTGAATCAGCTGTCGCGCGTGATCGTGCCGCGCCTGGCGGACTGGTACGCAATCGACCTGCTCGACGACGACGGCCGCCTGCAGCGGGTGTCGGTCGCCCACGCCGACCCCGCCAAGGTTCGCCTGGCGCTGGAACTGCAGGAACGCTATCCACCCAAGCGTGACGTGGCCGGGGGTGCCTGGAAGGCGATCGATACGGGCAAGCCGGACTGGGCCCCTGACATTCCAGACGCCTTGCTCGTGCTCGGGGCGTACGACGACGAGCACCTGCGGCTGCTGCGTGGGCTCTCCCTGCGCTCGTACATCTGCGCACCGCTGGTCGGACGCGGCAAGACCATCGGCGTCCTCACGGTGGTGCACGCGGAAAGCGGACGCCGCTATGTTGAAGAGGATGTGCGCCTGATCGAGGACATTGCCCGCCGCGCCGGCACGGCGGTGGAAAACGCGCGGATGTACGCTCAACTGCAGATGGCGGACCGGCGCAAGGACGAGTTCTTGGCCATGCTTGCGCACGAACTGCGCAATCCGCTCGCCCCCATAACCACCGCCGCCACCCTCATCCAGACCGTCGAAGGCGACTCGCGCGTGCAGCGCGCGGCGCAGATCATCGGCCGCCAGGTCGCGCACATGAGCGAGCTGATCGACGATCTGCTGGACGTGTCGCGCGTCACGCGAGGGCTGGTCCGCCTGGACATGGCGGAGGTGGACCTCAAGGCCGTGGTGGCAGGTGCGGTGGAACAGGTGCAACCCCTGATCGACCGGCGCGGGCACACCTTGAGCACCTGGATGGGCTCGGATGCCATGATTACCTGTGGAGACCGCGCGCGGCTTGTCCAGATCGTCTCCAACCTTCTCAATAACTCGGCAAAGTACACCCCTCCCGGCGGAACGATTGCAGTGCGCGTTGAGGGCGATGTCCAGTGGCTGAGCGTGCTTGTGAAGGACAACGGAGTCGGCATCGACCGCCAGTTGCTGCCGCAGGTCTTCGAGTTGTTCACCCAGGCCGAGCGCACGCCGGACCGGACGCAGGGTGGCCTAGGCATTGGCCTGGCCCTGGTGCGGAGCCTCGCGCGGATGCACGGGGGCGACATCTCGGCGCAAAGCGAAGGTCTGGGGCACGGCAGCACCTTCATCCTGCGTCTGCCGCGGATCGCCCCGCCTGGCGTGCAGGTCAGCGCGTCGCCGGAGGAAGAGGTCCTGCCCTCGGGAGGCCGACGCGTCCTCGTGGTGGACGACAACCTCGACGCCGCCGAGGCGTTGGCGGAGGTTCTGCGACTGCATGGCCACGCGGTGCAAACAACCCCCTCGTCTCAGGCTGCGCTCAACCTCAGCCGAGACAAGCCTCCAGACGTCTACATCCTCGACATCGGTTTGCCTGACATCGACGGTCTGCAACTGGTCCAGGCTCTGCGTGCGCTGCCGACCACGGCGACCGCACGCTACATCGCACTGACCGGATATGGCCAGCCCGAGGACCGCCGGCGGGCGTTGGAGGCCGGGTTCCACGAACACATGGTGAAACCTGCCGACATCCCCCGACTGCTGCGGCTGATGGAGCCACCCGGCGCCTGATCGTCGCAGCACACGGTGATGTGCACCTCGACCTCCCCGGCTCTCGCGCAGCGCGTTGCCGGCTGCTGCAGGGGCCAGGACCATTAGTCCCCGCGCACGTTGCACGCGACTAGACTCAGCGACCGCTTTTTGGCAGTGGAGTTAGTGGAGGCGAACGACCGCAACGGGTCGGTAGCCGCCATCTGGCTCGGGAGACCTGACGACAGCAACCGCTGCCAAGCAGGCCTTCGAATCGATGGCGGCGAACGACCGCAATGGGTCGAGACCCGAGGCGCCCCTCCTCCAGCACGACACCCTGCCGGCCACCGATGCGCGGAAATGGGTGAGACCCGAGCGGGCCAGCTCACCTCTGCGCCTCATCCCATGCCCGTCGCCCTCACGACCCCCGGTACGTCGAGTACCCGAACGGGCTCACCAGCAGCGGCACGTGGTAGTGCCCCGCTGCATCGGCGATCCCGAACTCGACCGGCACCACGTCGATGAACGCCGGCTCCGGCAGCGCCACGCCCAGCCCGCGGAAGTAGTCCCCCACCGCGAAGCGCAGGCGCCACCGACCCGCCGCCATCTCCTGCGCGGCCAGCAAGGGCCCCCCGTCGTTGCGGCCGTCGGCGTTCAAGGCCACGGCCTTCACCGCCTCCACCCGCCCGTCGTCGTGCAGGCGCTCCAGCGTCACCCGCAGCCCGGCGGCGGGGCGGCCGTGCGCGGTGTCGAGCACATGCGTGCTGAGATGTCCCATGAGGCGTTCCGTCCTTTCGTCGTCAACGCACCGGCGCGCCGGCTTCGTACCAGCGGCGCAGCAGGTCGCGCTCGGCGTCCGTCATCTGCGTCGCGTTGTTCAGCGGCATCTGCTTGAGCAGCACCGCCTGCTGGTGCACCGCCTGCGCATGCTGCGCCAGCAGCTCGGGCGTGTGCAGGGCGACGTTCTTCTGCTGCAGCGCCGCGTTGTGGCACATCGCGCAGCGCTGGTCGATCACCGCGCGCACCTGCGCGTAGGTGACCGGCGCCGCGACGGGGGCGCCGGGTGCCGTGGCCGAGGCCGAGGCAGCGGAAGGCGCCGGCGAGGGCATCAGCCAGCCGGCCAGCCCCGCGATGATCACCGTGCCGGCCACCGCGTGCTCCCAGGGCGTGCGCCGCCCCTGCGCATGGGCCTTGTGGCGCGCCACGAAGCTGTGGCGGATCAGTGCCGCGCCCAGCATCAGCAGCACCAGCACCACCCAGTTGTGCGCGCCCTGCACCAGCCAGCCGTAGTGGTTGGAGATCATCGCGACGATGACCGGCAGCGTGAAGTACGTGTTGTGCACGCTGCGCTGCTTGCCGCGCTGGCCGTGGATGGGGTCCGGCGCCTGGCCCGCGCGCAGCTGCGCCACCACCGTGCGCTGCCCGGGGATGATCCAGAAGAACACGTTGGCGCTCATGGCCGTGGCCAGCATGGCGCCCACCAGCAGGAAGGCGGCACGGCCCGCGAACAGCTGGCAGGCCGCCCACGACGCGGCCACCACCACCGCCGTGACCAGCGCGCCCACCACCAGATCGCCGCGCGGCCGGCGGCCGAAGACGCGGCAGATGGCGTCGTACACGAACCAGAAGCCAAAAAGGAAGGCCAGCGCGGCCCCAGCCGCCCAACCGGGGGAGGACCACTCGTGCACCCGCCGGTCGACCAGGAAGCTGCCGGCATTGAACAGGTACAGCACGGTGAACAGCGCGAAGCCGGTCAACCAGGTGGAGTAGCTCTCCCAGTACGACCAGTGCAGCTTGTCCGGCAGCGGCCGCCAGCGCGGCGCCACCATGTACTTGTTGGAGTGGTAGAAGCCGCCGCCGTGCACCGCCCACATCTCGCCGTCCACGCCCTTGGCCCGCAGGTCCTCGTGCTCCGGCGGGGTGAGGCTGTTGTCCAGCATCACGAAGTAGAACGACGCGCCGATCCAGGCGATCGCGGTGACGACGTGGGCCCAGCGCAGCAGCAGGCCCAGCCATTCGAGCAGGTAGGGATCCATCGGAAGGGGAGTGGCCGCGCGCCGCGGCCCTTGTCCTGTACACAGCAACTGTATACAGTTTTCAGTTCCACCGACACCCCACCCGCACGCTGGATCCTGCCGCGCCCATGCCCCGCAAGCCCGCGCCCGCCCTGCCGCTGGCGACGCCTCTGCCCACCGCGGCCGGGACGTCGCCCGACAGCACCGACCGCATCGTCGAGGCCGTCACCGCCGCCATCGTCGAGCGGCGGCTGATGCCCGGCACGCGCCTGGTGGAGCAGTCGCTCGCCGACCTCTTCGACGTCTCCCGCACCGTCGTGCGCCAGGCGCTCAACCGACTCAGCCGCGACCGCCTGGTCACGCTGGAGCCGTCGCGCGGCGCCTTCGTCGCCACCCCCAGCCTGGCCGAGGCGCGCCAGGTGTTCCAGGTGCGCCGCCTGCTCGAAGGTGCCATGGTGCGGCAGATCGCGGCGCAGGCCACCGACGCCCAGCTGGCCGGCCTGCGCTCGCACCTCAAGCGCGAGCGCCAGGCGGTCGCGCGTGCCGACGTGCCGGGCCGCACCCGGCTGCTGGCCGACTTCCATGTGCTGCTCGCGCGCACGCTGGGCAAGCGCGACGAGAGCCCGTGGCCGCGGCGGGTGAACCGCTGGCGCTCCCCGGGCGTTCGCTGAGGTCGGGTCAGGGGACGACGGCGGCGGTGATCGGGTCGGGGCTGTACTGCCGCCGCTCGCGGTAGGCGCGCATCTCGTCGGGCGAGATCGACCGCGACAGGATGAACATGTCGTCGATCTGCCCCTCGATGCCGAGCTGCGCCTCGCCGTCGTTGAGGTCGGCGCCGATGACCACGGGGGCGGGCGGGTACGCGATGGGCGCGTCGGGCGGCCAGATGCACGGGCCGCGGCCGCCGGGGCAGAGGGGCTCGCACGCGACGCTGCACGTGCGGGGCTGGCCGTCGGCGGGGTTGCACGCGGCGAAGCTCAGGGGGTTGGGGCAGTAGACGCGGTCTTGCGGGAACAGCTCGAGGTCGGAGGGATAGCTGTAGACGCGGTCGTCGTAGTAGCTGCGCCGGGTGGTGTGCGGCATCGTGGTGCGGTCGAAGGTGAACGCGAGGAAGTGCCAGCGGTTCACGAACGCGTTGCCCGTCTGCGGCTCGGTCGTGGTGATGTGCGCGTACTGGATCACGTCGAGGCAGGGCTCCACGCACGTGTTGCCCTGGTAGAGCGTGTCGTCGGCGCCATCTCCGCGAAAGAAGATCGCCCAGGGGTTGAAGATCGCGTTGTCGATCACCCGCGCGTCGGTCTCGGGGAGCATCCAGTGGCGCGCGCGCGCGGGGAGCTCGGGCATGCCGTAGCAGACCACCGTCTGGAAGTTGTCTTCGTACGCGTTGGAGGGCGACAGCGGGCGCACCCACACGGCCACGGTGAGCTGGTCGCGGGCGGTGTTGAAGGGCGCCGAGGAGGGCGAGCGCCAGTTGATGAGCCGGGAGCGCGTGGTGGCCGCGTCGGGCTGCTCGGGGTTGCGCACCATGGAGAGCGGGAAGTTCAGCGAGTGCTGGTTGCGCCGAAAGCGCGCGTCGGGGTTCGTGGGCGCCAGCACGCTCGTGGGCGTCTCGTCGGACCAGATCACCGGGTCGGGCCCCGCCACCTCGGGGTGGTTGCGGCGGTAGAGGTCCTGGTGGATGTACGCGTCGAAGGGTGAGGTGCCCGCGCTCGGGCAGGTGCGCGCCCCGGTCCCTTCGTCGAAGCTGTACGACCCGAGGATCCCCGCGGCGCGGGTGGGCACCCGGTCGAAGGTGTCGTCGTAGCTGTTCGCCCCCGCGAGGGCCGTGGCGCCGCCGTAGCGCAGCGTGAGGGTGGTGCCGCCGGGCGCGATCGCCGGGGCGCGGACCCACACCACCCCCATCGCGCAGTCGGTCACGAAGTGCGGCGCCCACTGCCCCTCGGCGGTGCGGAACACCATGCGATCACACGCCGGACCCACCGCGGCGCGGACCATCGCGGGGAGCTCCACCCGCACCTGAAACTCCGTGAGCGCGCGGGTCGCGCCGGTGATGTTCACCCGCGCGGACGACGGCAGCCCGCAGTCGGGCGCCCGGCCCGCGCAGGGGTCG
>OFDC01001477.1_pt1 | contig 12398 bp, 10 predicted proteins | sample 1520941 | NCBI WGS metagenome assembly OFDC01 (sample SAMEA94258168, study PRJEB24077) | hot springs metagenome | biome: Aquatic biome; feature: Water | place: India | collected 2012-12-06 | depth 5 m | reverse complement strand
CCGCCCGAGATGATCATGAAGCTCTTGCGGTCGGTCAGGAACAGGTAGCCGTCCTCGTCAACCCAGCCCACGTCGCCAAGGCTGGTCCAGCCGTGCTTGTTGGTGGCGTCGCGGGTCTTGTCGGGATCGTTGTGGTAGCTGAACGGGCTGCCGCCTTCGAAGAACACCTGGCCTTCCGTGCGCGGCGGCACCTCGTCGCCCTCTTCGTTGCAGATCCGGATCGTGCCGAGCAGGGCACGGCCGACCGAGCCGGGGCGTTGCAGCCATTCCTCGCTGGCGATGAAGGTGAAACCGTTGCCTTCGGTGCCCGCGTAGTATTCCCGCAACGCCGGACCCCACCATTCGATCATCGCCTGCTTGACCGGCACCGGGCAGGGCGCAGCGGCATGGATCGCACACTTGAGGCTGGAGGTATCGTACTTCTTGCGGACGTCCTCGGGCAGCTTGAGCATGCGCACGAAATGCGTCGGCACCCACTGGCTGTCGGTGACCTTGTACTTCTCGATCAGTTCCAGCGCGTGCTCGGGATCGAACTTCTCCATCGCGACGACCGTGCCGCCCATGCGGTGGATGGTCATCGACCAGCGCAGCGGAGCCGCGTGGTAGAGCGGCGCGGGCGAGAGATAGACGGCATCGCCGGTAATGCCGAAGGCCTGGCTGGCAATCCCGATCAGCGAGTTGACCGCGCCGATCTCCGGGTCCTCGGGCAGGGGAATGCGCACGCCCTTAGGCTTGCCGGTAGTGCCCGAGGAATAGAGCATGTCGCACCCGGCGCGCTCGTCAGCGATGGGGGTGGCAGGCTGTGCGGCGAGCGCGGCGTCGAGCGAAAGCGGGCCTTGCGTATCGAAGCGCAGTTGCGGCACGTCAGGGGCAAGCTTCGCCACTTCGTCAAGCACCGGCGCGGTATAGGCCGAACCGATCAGGAGGCGGGTGCCGCTATCGTGCGCGATATAGGCAATCTCGGGCGCGGCGAGGCGGCACGAGACTGCGACGTAGACAAGGCCAGCCCGCTGCGCCCCCCAGGCCAGCGCGAAGAAATCGGCACGATTTTCCAGGCACAGCGCAATAGTATCGCCGATCTGGAGCCCGCGCGAGCGCAACAGCTGCGCGAACTGGTTCGATTTGGCTTCCAGCTGCGCATAAGTGACCACTTCGCCGCTGCCACCCATGATCACGGCGGCGCGATCGGGATTGCGGGCGGCATGATACTTGGGGTGGAAATGCACCGGCCTGTTCCTCTCGCATCTGGCGGACTCAGGCCGCCATTTGCGAGGGAGCTTAACCGATCAGTTAAAGGGTGCAACCGTGATCTGTTCGTCCGGTTGCACCGCTTTGTCGCAATTCTTGCCCGATCCTTTCACGGCGGAATGATCCGCCAAGGCCGTTACTGCGGCGCGGGCAGGACGCGGTCGATCGGATAGATCACGCCGTTGCGCGCGACGATCGGCTCGCCCACCAGCTTGGGCGCGTCGTCTCCGCTGCCAAGGCGGATGGTATCGCCGCTGCGGGTGAGCGTGAGCGGCTGCCCGCCAAGGCTGGCAAGGCGCACCGTTCCGTTGGCGCGCTCGATGCCCTGGTCAAGATCGGCCCGCGCGACGTAGCCGGGAGAGAGGTGCTGGCTCACAAGCGCAAGGAGCTGCACCTTGCCGTCCTCGCTTTCCAGCGCCTTGCGGTCGGCCTCGGGCAGGGCCGCGATCGCCTCGTTGGTCGGCGCAAACAAGGTGTAGCTGCCGACGCCTTCGAACGTCTTCTCAAGCCCCGCCGCCTTCACCAGCTTGGCCGATTCCGAAAGATCACTGCTGTCGTCCAAGGCGTCGAACAGGTCCTTGCTCGACGCCTCGGCAACCGCCCCGCTGCCCTTGGCCTCGGGCACGTCGCTCTTTCCGCACCCGGCAAGGGCGAGTGCGACCGCCAGCACGGTCCCCATCATTGTATGGCGCACCATGGAAATCCCCTTTTGTCTTCGAGTGCAGGTCAGGCGATCAGTTCGATCACGGCGCGGACCAGCTGTGTGGTCGGGTCGACTTCGTAGACATAACCGTCGCTGTAGCGATACCAGCTGTCGGGCGTGTCTGCGTAGCGGCCGCGCCAGTCAGGCGGCACGTTGTAGAAGTCATAGCCTGCGGGCATCGGCTGGCCCACTGCCCACGGATCACCCGTCAGCAGGGCGGCAATGCCTTCGATCACGTTGGACTGCGGATTGACCTCGAAGATCGCGTTCTGCGCGTAGCGATAGTCATAGCCGTCGCGGAAGCCGTAATAGCGGTCGTAATAGCTGGGCACGGCATAGTCGTTGTACTGCGTCGGCCAGACCTGCCCGCCAAACAGGGCGCCGCCGAGCAGGGGCACGAGGCCCGAAACCAGCCCGCCATCGCCCACGCGGTACATATAACCGTTGCCGTAGCGCCAATCGTAATCATTGCCGAGGTAGCGCACCGGATACCAGTCTCCCCAACTACGCGGGGCCTGAATCTGGCGAGCCTGGCCGGGAGGCAGGCAGCCGTTGTTCTTCTTGGCAAGGCCGGGAGGGCAATCGCTTGCAACCGGAATCAGGAAGCGGCTGTCGTCGTAACGATAGCGGCCGTCCTGCCACTGGCGGCTTGCCACGCGGATGACGTTGCGGTCGTCCCCGCGCTCAACGCGATCAACCCGATCTTCAAGGCCACGGCTGGCCTGGCGTTCGACCTTGTCGAAGCCCTTCGCACCGTTGTCGCGGTCCGGGCCCTTGCCGGGGTTCTTGTCATCGTTGCCGCGCATGGCCTGCTGCGGCGTCTGCCGCTCGTCGTTACCGCGGGGTTTGTTGGGGCGCATCTCGGCGCGCTTGTCGGGACCCTTGGCCTTGTCGGGGCCTTTCTGGCCGCCGCGATCCATTTTCTCGGCCTTGGCCGGCCCGCCGCCATGGTTGCCACCGCCCTTGCCGTTTCCGTTGCCGTTCCCATTGCCCTGGGCGAGGGCCGGGACGCTGGCCGCGAGGGCGGCGACACCGGCCATGAGCATCAGTTTGCGCATCGTCGTTCTCCGAATCCGTCGGATCAGGCAACGTGCGCCTTGTGGCTGCGGTTCCCGAGCCTCGATGACGACGCTTCCACCAGACCGAAACAGGGTCTAGGGCACGGGCATGATAGCACGCGAACTTCTCGGCACCGCGCCGGTGCCCGATGGCGAAGAGCTGAAGCTCTACAAGCACGACCGCGATTTCATGATCGTGCTCGGCCACAACGAACTGATGAGCACGCGGCAGAACGGTTCGGAGATCGCGCTGGCGGTGCAGAGCATCGCCCGGATCGCCAAGGCGCAGCGGCCCGCGATGCTGATTGGCGGCTATGGCATGGGCTTCACCTTGCGCGCCGCGCTGGAGAAGCTGCCGGCCGACGCGCACGTGACCGTGGCCGAGCTGGTGCCCGAGATCATCCAGTGGGCCAAGGGCCCGATGGCAGAGCTCGAAGCCGGCTGCCTCGACGATCCGCGCGTGCGGCTGGTCATGTCCGACGTGGCCGACGTTATCTCCGCCAATGCGCTGTCGGTGGGCGGCACGGGATATGATGCGATCCTTCTTGATGTCGATAACGGGCCGGACGGGCTGGTGCGCACCAAGAACAACCGGCTCTACACGATGCGCGGGTTGCGCACTGCGATGGACGCCCTGCGCCCCGGCGGCGTGCTGGCGATCTGGTCGGCGGCGAAGGATGCCAATTTTACCCAGCGTCTCAAGGCGGCAGGGTTCAATGTCGATGAAGTGGAAGTGCGCGCGCGGACCAATGGCAAGGGCGCAAAGCACGTGATCTGGTTTGCCAGCGTTTGAGAGCAATCGCCAATAAGGCACGATGCATTCACGGCGTGGATACCGGGCAATAAATACCATTCCTTTGCTGTCTCGCCACGCGCGGACTAGGCGTCAGGCAAGACAGCATCGGGAGAATGACATGCGCCTTGCCACAATCGACAACGGTACTCGTGACGGGCGGCTGATCGTCGTCTCGCAACAGGGCGATGCCTTCGCCTATGCTCCCGCTACCACCTTGCAGGAACTGGTCGAGGGCTGGGAAGCACTCGCTCCGGCATTGCAGGCAATCGCCGAATTTCCCGAAACACTGGGCGAGGCCAAGCTCCTCGCGCCGCTGCCGCGTGCGTGGCAGTGGCTGGATGGTTCGGCGTTCCAGAGCCACGGCGACCTGATGGACGCGGTGCTCGGCATCACCAAGCCCAAGACCGACGTGCCGCTGATGTACCAGGGCATGTCCGATACCTTCATGGCCACCGGCACGGAAGCGCGCTTCCCGTCTACCGACCTGGGCATCGATTTCGAGGGCGAGTTCGGCGTGATCGTCGATGCAGTGCCAATGGGCACGAGTGCTGCCGAAGCGATGAAGCACATCCGCCTTGTCGTGCAGATCAACGACTGGTCGCTGCGCACGCTCGCCGGGCCGGAAATGAAAACCGGCTTCGGCTGGGTCGGCGCCAAGCCGGCCTGCGCGATGGCGCCTTTTGCCGTGACGCCCGATGACCTCGGCGATGCATGGAAGGACGGGCGTGTCTGCCTCGACCTGCTGGTTGACTGGAACGACAAGCGCTTCGGCGCGGCCAATGGCCACGCCATGGGCTATGGCTTCCATGAACTCGTCGCCCACGCGGCGCGCACGCGCGATCTGGTGGCGGGCACGGTGATCGGATCGGGCACGGTCTCCAACGCAAACTTCCGCGAGATCGGCTCGTCCTGCATTGCCGAGCGGCGCGGGATCGAAGTGCTGGACGAGGGCGAACCGAAGACCGCATTCATGGCCTTTGGCGATACCGTGCGGATGGAAGCGGTCGACGCTTCGGGCCGCGCCCCGTTCGGCGTCCTGCACCAAAGGGTCGTGCAAGCCTGAAGCAGCCCACTTGCCGTCCTTCCGATAATTGTTATAGCGCATAGCGAAATCGGAGGATGCCATGGCCGTTGTTGCGAGTCTGTCCCAAAGTGCGTTGGCCCACGCTGCGCTTGATCGTTTCCTGCGCCCGAAGTCCGTTGCCGTCGTTGGCGCATCGGACAAGCCCGGCGCGCTTGGCGCGACGCTGCTGACCAACCTCGACCGCAACGGCTATGCCGGCGCGGTCTATCCGGTGAACCCCAAGCGCGACGAGATCATGGGCAAGCGCTGCTACGCTTCGGTCGATGCGCTGCCCGAAGGCGTGGACGTGGCCGTGCTGGCGATCCCGCGCGCGGGCGTGCTCGATGCGGTTAAGGGTCTGGCGGCGCGCAAGTGCGGCGGCGTGGTGATCTTCTCCGCGGGCTTTGCCGAGGGCGGCGAGGAAGGCCTTGCCGAACAGCGAGAAATTGCGCGTATCGCGCATGAGGCGGGCATGGTCGTCGAAGGGCCGAACTGCCTGGGCCTCGTCAACTATGTCGATCGCATTCCGCTGACCTTCGTCGAAACCAACGCCGTGCCGCCGGCGGGCAAGCGGGCGATCGGCATCGTCTCGCAATCGGGCGCGATGGCGGCTGTGCTGGGCACGATGCTGCTCGCGCGGGATGCGGGCGTGTCCTACTCGGTCTCGACCGGGAACGAGGCGGCGAGCGGGGTCGAGGATTACGTCGACTGGCTGGTCGATCAGGACGACACGCACGTGATCGCCATGATCGTCGAACAGTTCCGCAAGCCGCAGGCGTTCCTCGCCGCGGCGCGGCGCGCCAAGGCAGCCGGCAAGCCGGTGGTCCTGCTCCACCCGGGCAAGTCCAGCGCGGCGCGCGAATCCGCTGCCACGCACACCGGCGCCATGGCGGGCGACTACAAGCTGATGCGGGCCATGGTCGCACGCGCCGGCGTGATCTTTGCCGAAACGCTCGAAGAACTGGGCGACATTGCCGAGATCGCGGCGCGTTGTGCGGCGCTGCCTTCGGGCAAGACGGCGGTGCTGGGCGAATCCGGCGCGTTCAAGGCGCTGACGCTGGACCTCGCCGAAGAGCTCGACCTGCCGCTGGCCGATCTGCACGACGAGGATTCGCCGCTGCTGCGCGCCGCGCTGCCGCCGTTCGTGCCGGTCTCCAACCCGCTCGACATCACCGCGCAGGGGCTTTCGGAGCCCGCGATCTACACCCGCTGCATCGAGGCGCTGCTTGACGACGACCGCGTCGGTACGGTCTTCGCCGGGATCATCCAGGCCGAACCCATCACCTGCAAGATCAAGTTCCCGCCGATCCTTGCCGCGGTCGAGGGCCGCACGCTCAACAAGCCGGTGATCTTCGCCGGGCTCGACGAAGGCGCCGAGGTCCCGGCCGAGCGCATCGCCGCGCTGCGGGCGGCAGGCATTCCGTGGTTCCCCACCACCGAGCGCGCCCTGCGTGCCGTGACCCGATTGACGCACTGGTCCGCGCAGGACCTGTCCGCCAACGATCTTGCCCCAACGCCACTGCCCGGCCTCGCCGATGTTCATGGCGTGATCCCGGAATACAAGTCCAAGGAACTGCTCGGTCCGCTGGGCGTGAGCTTCCCCAAGGGCGGCTTTGCCGACAGCGCCGATGCCGCGGTCGCGGCTGCCGATGCCGTGGGCTATCCGGTGGCGATGAAGGCGCAGGCGGCAGCCCTCGGCCACAAGAGCGATGCCGGCGGCGTGATCCTCAACCTCGCCGATGCCGCTGCGGTGCGCGAGGCATGGGACCGCATCCACGCCAATGTCGCCGCCTATTCCGCGTCGATCCGCCTGGACGGCGTGCTGATCGAAGCGATGGGCAAGCGCGGCATGGAGATGATCGTTGGCGCAAAGAACGATCCCGAATGGGGCCCGGTCGTGCTCGCAGGCTTCGGCGGCGTGACCGCGGAAATCCTGCAAGACGTGCGCCTGCTGACCGCCGACCTGACGCAAGCAGCGGTCGAGGCCGAACTGATGAAGCTCAAGAGCGCCGCGCTGCTCAGCGGCTACCGTGGCTCGCCCGCTTTGGATGTGCCCGCGCTCGCTGCACTGATCGTCAAGGTCGGCCAAGTCCTGCGCGCCGAACCCTCGATCCGCGAGATCGACCTCAACCCGGTGATCCTGTATCCCCAAGGCGAGGGCGTGGTGGCGCTCGATGCGCTGATGCTGGTGGAGTGAAGGGCGCGATGTGGTCGCCGGAGTTTCAGACTCCGGCCCACTCAAGGCCGTGGGGTAAAGCCAAGGCCGAGTAATCGACTTGCAGCACCCGGCGATGCATCGGCTGGGTGGCAGAGTCCGATGCGTGAAGAATGAGCGTGGAATAAAGCCAGACGTCTCCCCTCTCGGCGAGGCACGTAAGGATTTTGCTCTGCTCGACGATAGCAGCCACTTGCGCTTCCGGAATCCGGCCCAGCCGATGTGATCCGGAAGCGACCAGCAATGGGGCATTGGTTTCCGGCACGGCATCAAGATGAATGCGCAGCGTGACCATGTCCCGCAAGATGCTTTCAGGCGGGGAGACGTGCAGCATGCCCTGCTTGATGGTCCAAGGACCGAAGCCTGGCGTCTCCATTTTCTCGGCCACGCAAATGGTTCGATCCTGATGCCAGCCCAAGGCCCAGTTCGTCCGTTCGCTTTTGTCGAAGAGGAGTGCGCGGACAGGTTGGGCATCCGCTCCAAGCGCGTGACATGCCGCTTGTCCTATCAAACTCCGATGATCGAGCAGTGGCCGCAGGCCCGGTTGTCCGTTCAATCTCAGCCCTGCGCGCTCGGCCGGTAGATCGCGGGTAACAGCCTCAATGGCTGACAGCAGCGGCAAAGCCAAATGCGGCAGTCTGACTGCGCCTGTGCGCTGCAGTTCTTCCAGATCAAACACGGCAGCTTAGTGCCCCGGGAAGTCCATCAGCGCCTCTACTGTTAGCCCAGCGTCGCGCAGGCGGGCGGCGCCGTGGAGGTCTGGCAGGTCGATTGCGAAGAGGGCGTGGGTCACGCTGGCGCCTGCCGAGCGCAGGAGTTCCGTGGCGGCAAGGGCGGTGCCGCCGGTGGCGATGAGGTCGTCGATGATGACCACGCGCTGGCCTTGCGCAATGGCAGTGGGGTCTATTTCGAGGCGGTCGCGGCCGTATTCCAGCGCGTAGTCGATGCCGATGGTCTCGACCGGGAGCTTGCCGGGTTTGCGCACCGGCACGAAGCCGAGGCCCATGTGCGCCGCCACCGCAGCACCGAAGATGAAGCCGCGCGCCTCCATGCCCGCGATGGCCTCGGCCCCTGCATCCTGCGCCATTCGCGCCAGGTGGCCGATGCTGGCGGCAAGCCCGGCGCCGTGCGAGATCAGCGTGGTGATGTCGCGGAACAGGATGCCGGGTGCGGGAAAGTCCGGCACGGTGCGGACAAGGGCTTTGAGTTCGTCTGGAGTCATGGACGCAGACTAGCGCCGCCCAGGCTCAAAAGGAAAGGCCGAGAACCTGCCCGAGATCGACCAGCGCCTGTTCGCCGCTGGTCACCTTGATCGCCTGCATCCCCAGCGCGGCGGCCGGTTTGCAGTTGATGCCGAGGTCGTCGAGGTAGACGCATTGCGCCGGCGCAAGGCCGAGCGCTTCGCACATCATCAGGTAGATGCGCGGATCGGGCTTGCGCACGCCGGCCTTGCTGCTTTCGATGACGTGTTCGAAGCGGGCGAAGATCTGCTCAATCTCGTCATGTGCATCGGCGCTGCGGGCCATTCCGGCGCCGTGGCCTGCGGGCACATTGTTGGTGATGCAGCCCAGCCGAAAGCCTTCTGCCTTCAGCCGATCGAGCGCCGACACCATCGCCGGACGCACCGCGCCTGCCAGCACGGCGAGGACGGACGCGCCGTCGAGTTCATGGCCAAGCGCGCGGGCTTCCTCGGCAAAGCGCCGGTCGAACTCGGCGCTGTCTATCTCGGCGCGTTCGAACAACGCCCAGGCGTTGGTATCGCCGTTGCGGGCGTTGACGGAGCGGACGAAGTCCTGCGGCAGGCCGCGTTCCGCTTCGAGCCGGTTGAACGCCTCGAACGGGGAGGAGGTGATCACTCCGCCGAAATCGAAAATCACCGCTGCGTAAGCCATCCTGCCTCCCTTTATGCCGGAGCAGCCTTAACCGATCGGTGAAATCGAACAAGACCATCGGATTTTTCCTCCATTTTGATGTGGATCATCGTAACCTGGCGGCGGCGGGGGCAGGCTTTTTCCATTGAAGGACAGGAGGATCCCGATGCGCTCCATTCTTTGCCCCGTCGAAAAGTCCGAAACCCTGAACGACCGCGTTGAAACCGCGCTGGCGCTGGCCCGCGAGACCGGAGGGCACGTTACCTTCGTGATCGCGACTCCGTTCGCGCAAATGGCGGCGTGGGAGCCGTTCGGCGGTGCCGCCATTTCCGCTGCCGCAATCAACGAGGCGCGCGAGGCCGACGAGGCCTTTGCACGCGAGCTCGATGCCCGGCTGGCCCCGCAGGACGTGGCCTTCGATGTCACCATTGAGGACAACGGCCGGGTGGAAGCCGCCGCTGCCGCCGCGCGCTTTGCCGACCTGATCGTGGCCACTCTCGACGATCCGAGCATCGAGGAACTGGTGCTTGGCGTGCGCAGCCCCGTGCTGGCGGTGCCGCGCGGAGTGCCAATGCTCGATTTTGCGGCACCGGCGCTCATCGCTTGGGACGGCGGGCACGAATCCGCCAACGCCCTGCGCGCAGCCTTGCCGTTCCTAGCCATGGCAAAGTCTGTGCACATCCTCACCGTGCGGGAGAAGGATGACACTTTCCCGGCGGTCGATGCGGCCTGCTATCTTTCGCGCCACGGAATCCATGCCGAAGTGCACGAACAGGAGCGCAACGGCTCGATCGCGTTCACGATCGAGGAATGCGCTCGCAGTCTCGGGGCCGGTCTCGTCGTCATGGGCCTGTTCGGACATAGCCGCCTTCGCGAACTGCTGATGGGCGGCGTGTCGCGCGATATGCTCGACCGGTCGCAGATACCGCTGCTGCTGGCGCATTGACGATTGGGCCGCGGTTGCGCCGCGGCCTGAGTGCGGGCCAGAGTGCGGACATGAAAACCACCCGCTCGCTGTCCGCGCTCGCCCTGCTGGTCACTATGTCGCTTGGTGCCTGCTCCCCGCAGCCGGCAAGCGGACCGACCCGTGCGGCGAGTGAAAGTGCAGTCGCAGCGGAATCTGAAGCCACGGCCGGCGCCAAGCCGCCTGCGCTCGTAGCCACAGAAGCTCCAGCAGCGGTCCCGGTGCCGGTCCCGCCTTCTTTTCGTGCTCTTGGTACCGAGCCGTTCTGGTCTGCGCGGGTCGATGCGGACAAGCTTTCATGGTCGACGCCCGAGCAGCCCGAAGGCCTGACCGTGCCGGTGAAGCGCCAGGATATTGCCGGAAAGGCGATACTTTCAGGCGAGGTTGGGGGAAAGGCGCTGGTGCTTGAAGTCAGTGCCGGGTCATGCTCCGACGGCATGTCGGACACAGTCTATTCCCTCACCGTGATCCGGCGACTCGGCAACGACACTCAGCGCGGCTGCGCGCGCTGAACCTATCCAAATTGCGCTTGTGCGCTGCACAACGGAGATTCGCCAGGCACGGGTGCAAACAATTGCGAACGGAACGATCCGGTATCGTTGCGTATGTAACGACTGCAAAATCCCCGCTAAACAGCAGCTTATCGAGTAAATTGCAAAAACTGCAACCAAATCAGACCATTTCGCAATTGCACAATTCTCGTGTGCAATGCATACAGATACTGCCTTTCAGGCATCCTCTCCCAAAACTTTCCGACCCGGCGGGCAACTGCCGGGTCTTTTTTTGCCCGCATTCCGGGCGGCTCCACGCATCTCGCAACCTTCGCAGCCCTCCCGCGTTTGAAATCCTGATCGCCGGTTCCCACATCGGAACTTGTCGATAGCTCAAGGGGATTTCAAAAAGCTCATGGCAGATGCGGCAACCGAAGCCCGGACCGAAGCGCGCAGCACCGTGCGCCTGCAGGTTGCGGGTGCTCGTCAGGAAGAAAGCGGCCACGGCATTGCCCGCATCAGTCGGCACGTGATGTCGCAGCTGGGCGTGACCGAAGGCGACGTTATCGAGATCGTCGGCAAGCGCGCCACCGCGGCGCGGGTTATCCAGCCCTATCCCGAGGACGAGGGTCTGGAACTGATCCGCCTCGATGGCCTCCAGCGCGCCAATGCCGATGTCGGCTCGGGTGAGCACGTGGAAGTGCGCAAGATCGATTCGCGGCCTGCGCAGCGTGTGGTCTTCGCGCCCGCGCAAAAGGAACTGCGCCTGCAAGGACCGGCCGTGGCGTTGAAGCGCAACTTTGCCGGGCGTCCGCTGGTGACCGGCGATCTGGTGGCGACCGCCGGGCAGCAGCAGGTCAACCGCACCGACATGCCGCCGCAATTGCGCCAGATGCTCAATGCGCCCGCCTTTGCGCTGACGCAGATCCGCCTCACCGTCGTGTCGACCAGCCCCAAGGGCGTGGTCCACATCGACGAGAACACCGAAGTCGAACTGCGGCCCGAATATGAGGAGCCGCGTTCGAGCCGCGCCGACGTCAACTATGACGACGTTGGTGGCATGGGCGATACCATCCGCCAGCTGCGCGAGATGGTCGAGCTGCCGCTGCGCTATCCCGAACTGTTCACGCGCCTGGGCGTCGATCCGCCCAAGGGCGTGTTGCTGCACGGCCCGCCGGGCACCGGCAAGACGCGTCTGGCGCGTGCCGTGGCCAATGAAAGCGATGCCTCGTTCTTCACCATCAACGGCCCCGAAATCATGGGCTCGGCCTATGGCGAGAGCGAGAAGCGCCTGCGCGAAGTGTTCGAGGAAGCGACCCGCAACGCGCCCTCGATCGTGTTCATCGACGAGATCGATTCGATCGCGCCCAAGCGCAGCGAGGTTCATGGCGAGGCGGAGAAGCGGCTGGTCGCGCAGTTGCTGACGCTGATGGACGGGCTGCATAGCCGCTCCAACCTCGTCGTGATCGCCGCAACCAATCGCCCCGATGCGATCGACGAGGCGCTGCGTCGTCCCGGCCGGTTCGACCGCGAGATCGTGGTCGGCGTGCCGGACGAATCCGGTCGCCGCGAGATCATCGGCATCCATACCCGCGGCATGCCGCTGGCCGAGGATGTCGATCTGCAGGAACTGGCCCGCACGACGCACGGCTTCGTCGGCGCCGACCTTGCCGCCCTGTCGCGCGAGGCGGCGATCGAGGCGGTGCGCCGGATCATGCCGCAGCTCGATTTCGAGCAGCAGACGATCCCGCAGGACGTGCTCGACAACCTGCGCGTGGAGCGCGACGATTTCCTGCAGGCGTTGAAGCGCGTGCAGCCCTCGGCGATGCGCGAAGTCATGGTGCAGGCACCCACCATCGGCTGGGCCGACATCGGCGGCCTCGACGATGCGCAGGACAAGCTGCGCGAAGGCGTGGAATTGCCCCTGAAGAACCCCGAGGCCTTCCACCGCCTCGGCATTCGTCCGGCCAAGGGCTTCCTGCTCTATGG
>OFDC01001476.1_pt1 | contig 12402 bp, 15 predicted proteins | sample 1520941 | NCBI WGS metagenome assembly OFDC01 (sample SAMEA94258168, study PRJEB24077) | hot springs metagenome | biome: Aquatic biome; feature: Water | place: India | collected 2012-12-06 | depth 5 m | reverse complement strand
TTTCGCCCACAACGACCTCAACGTTGCGCGTCTACCAGTTCCGCCACGACCGCACTCGGGTAAATCGGGTCAGCCAGACTGGCGTTCCCGCGGTAGGACGGCGCCCCTAGCAAGGGCCTTTGCCCCGTGCAAGCTCTTTGACGAGGGATTGCTTGGCTGACCCTCTGGGGACTTAATTCGGAGCCCAGCCGAGGTCGGCCACTGCTGCACCGCGCGGGATGTTCGCGATCGCCTGGGTCACAGTGACGGTCTCCCCCGGGGCCAACGTGCGCTTGGCGGGCACCACCACCCAATCGCCGACCTTGCGCTCGCGCGCGTCGCTGAAGACCACCAGCAAGTTGGGGACGTTCAATGTCTCCCGAGCGCGATTGGTAATGGTCCCGCGCACCCGGAAAATGCTCTCGCCATTGCTGAGCGTCTCGCGGCGCTGCTCCGACTTGGGAAAATCGAGTTCAAGCCCCGGTTGGCCAATCCCAAAAGTCGGGCGACTGATCGGCACCCAATCCGGCAGGCCATAATAGTTCACCGCAGCCACGGTGCCCGTCGCCAAAACGGCAAAGATGGCGGCGGCGATTGTCCACATCTTCAGAGTGTTGCGGCGCTTGGTGAAGGGGGCCCGATACTCGAACTGTGACGCGCCTTCGTCGGCTTCCTCGTCGGCGCTGTCGAATGCCGGAATGGGTCGAGGCGGTTCGGCAAAGTCAGGTTCCCCCAGGGGGGCGGGCGGATCAACCCGGGCAATCGGCGGTGCGTCTTCGGTGGCAGCGCGCCCGGCAAGGCCCCGGCGCAAGGCGCGCACGGCGATCGAGGCGTCCGGACTGGTATCATTCACGCCGCCGGAATTGCTGGTCAGTGGTGTCGGCGCGTCCGAAGCGGTGACTTGCTCGGCGGGAGGAGGCGAGGGTGGCGCAGGCGGAGGGGCGGGCACAGGCGCGGATTGCGCTGCATAAGCCGCAGTGCCCTCGCGTGCGCGCTCCGTTTTGGGTGCGGTTTCAGGCACCGGCCTCGGCTCGGGCATGGCCCGGCTTTCCAACGATGGCGGGTCAGGCGTTTGCACTGGCGCCGGCGAAACCAGATCAAGGATCGGGGGATCCTGGAACCAGCTATGCTTGCACTTGGCGCAGCGCACAGTCCGGCCCTCGCTGCCGATGGCAGCATCGGGCACCGCATACCGGGTACCGCAGGCTGGGCAGGCGATAATCATGTCGTATTTGGCAATAGGCTTCGCCAACTTCGGCACAAGAGCATGTGCGGTGATCGGTACGATTTCCTCGCTGTTTTCCACATTGTGGGCGCGATAATGCGGTGATTGCGGGGCATCTGGCGATGTGCATCTTTCCCCGCGTGCCTGCCGCTGATAGGTGCGCGCGATGAATGATCGCGCGTCCGGGCAAGTGAAATTCGATAATGTCGGGCTGCGCTATGGCACCGATCCTGAGGTTTTGAGCAATCTGAGCTTTACGCTCTTCCCCGGTAGTTTCTATTTTCTCACTGGTGCGAGCGGCGCGGGCAAGACCAGCTTGCTCAAGCTGCTTTATCTTGCGCAGCGCCCGTCACGCGGGGCGATCCGGATGTTTGGGCAGGATCTCATCACCATGCCGCGCGAACGCTTGCCCGACTTGCGGCGGCAGCTTGGCGTGGTGTTCCAGAATTTCCGACTGGTGCCGCATCTCACGGCCTTCGACAATGTCGCCCTGCCGCTGCGATTGGCGGGGACGGATGAAAAGCGGGTGGTGAAATCGGTTACGGACATGCTCGAATGGGTCGGCCTTTCGCATCGTGCCGAAGCCATCCCGGCACGGATGTCGGGCGGGGAGCAGCAGCGCGTGGCGATTGCGCGGGCGGTGATTACCCGGCCGCGGCTGCTGATCGCCGACGAGCCGACCGGCAACGTCGATCCCGAAATGGCGCTGAAGCTGCTCCGCCTGTTCGAGGCGCTCAATCACCGTGTGGGGACAACGGTGGTGGTGGCGACCCATGACGTGCATCTGCTGCAGAAAGTGCCGGATTCGCTGATCATGCGGCTGCACAAGGGGCAATTGTCCGATCCCACCGGGGCGCTCCGTTATCCGCCGCGCCCGGCGGGGACGTCGGGAGGAGAGGCGTGAACGGGCCGTCCCCCATCCCCGAGCCGCCCGAGGTCGCCCCGGCGGTCGCCCCCGACAAGGTGCGACGCCGCAAGGCGCCGCCCGCCATGCTGCCCTCGGCGCGTTTCTTTGGGCCGATGCCATGGGTTATCGCCATCCTGATCGCGCTGGTGGTAATCGCGAGCGCGGGCGGGCTGGCGCTGCGCAATCTGGCAAACAGCGCCGAGGCAGACCTGTCTGCCGCCGTGACGGTACAGATAATCGAGCCCAATGCCGACCTGCGCGCCGCGCGCGGGCAAGCGGCGGTCAAGGTGCTGACCAGCATTGAGGGGGTTCAGACGGTACGATTGCTGCCCGAGGCGGAGCTTGTGGCATTGCTCGAACCCTGGCTTGGCGCCGCGATCGCGAGCGGCGATGTGCCGATCCCGGTGCTGATCGATGTGGAACTGACGGGGCGCGCCAGCCCTCGGGATGTCGACCGGATAGAGGAAGCGCTGGCCAAGACAGTGCCCGGCGTCCGGGTCGATGCGCAAAGCGATTGGCTGCGTCCGGTCTACGATGCGCTCGCCGCGCTGCAATGGCTGGCGCTTGGCCTGATTGCGTTGGTGGTTTTGGCGACGGTTGCGGCGGTCGGGCTGGCGGCGCGCAGCGCCTTTGCGGCGGCGCGCGACACGGTCGAGATCATTCACCTGCTCGGCGCAACCGATCGACAGATCACTGCGGTGTTCCTGCGTACGGTGCTGCGCGAATCGGCGTTCGGCGCGCTGGTCGGGACCGCTATCGGTGCTGGAGCGATTGGGCTGCTCGGCCGGCAATTTGCCGCGCTCGACAGCGGCATGACCAGCGGCGGCGGGCTGGTGCTCGTTGATTGGCTAGCGATCGCCGCGATTCCGCTCGCCGGGGTGCTGCTGGCGCTCGTAACCGCGCGCATCACCATTGCGCTTGCCCTTAAGGACATGCTCTAGGGGCGGTCATGATCCGGCGTTTGCTTTCTGTGTTGTTTCTGCTGTGGGCAGGCGGCTTTCTGTGGTTCGCGGTCGCTTTGCCGCGTCCGGCTGAGGGGACCGAAACCACCGATGCCGTGATCGTGCCTACGGGCGGCGCGGGCCGGATCGCGCGCGGCCTTGCGGTGCTGGATGAAGGGCTCGCTGAAAAGATGCTGGTGAGCGGCGTCGATTCCGAGGTGAAGCCGGGCGAATTCGCTGCCGAATTCGGCGTGTCGGCGCGGCAGATGGAATGCTGCATCACCTTGGGCTTTGCCGCGGTCGACACGCGGTCCAATGCTGCCGAAACCGCCAAGTGGGTGGCGCAGAACGAAGTCCGATCGCTGCGGCTTGTCACCACCGACTGGCACATGCGCCGCGCCGCGAGCGAGCTGGACCGGACCTTGCCCGATTACGTCACCGTGATCCGCGATGCGGTGCCATCGCAACCTGACCTTGGCACATTGTTTCTGGAATACCACAAGCTGATCGCAAGCCGCGCTGCGGGGCTGATCGAGCCTTGAGCACGCTGCTCGCCGCTTTGCGCAGTTGCGCCTTTTATCTGCTGTTTTATGGTGGCAGCGCGGTGCTGGTGAGTGCTGCGGTCATAGCGATCACCGCGCGGCGAGCGTGGCTGCGTCCGATTGTCGCAGCATGGGGCGCGTGGCATTTGTGGTGTGTGCGTCATCTCCTCGGTATCGAGGTGATTCTGGAAGGGTCGCTCCCCAACGAGGGCGCGCTGATCGCAATCAAGCATGAAAGCGTTTTTGAGGCGATCGACACCCCGCGCCTGTTCGATTTCCCCGCCGTGTTCGCCAAGCAGGAACTGTTCAGCATCCCCGGCTGGGGCTATTCGGCGCTCACCTATGGCCTGATCCCGGTGGCGCGCGACAAGGGCGCCAAGACCCTGCGCGAAATGATCGCGCGGGCGAAGGAGCGGGTGGCGGAAGGTCGTCCTCTGGTGATCTTCCCCGAAGGCACAAGGGTCGCACATGGCACGCAGCCGGGCCTGCAGGCTGGGTTTGCGGGGCTGTACAAGCTGCTGAATCTGCCCGTGGTGCCGATCGCGGTGAATAGCGGCGCAACCTATCATCGTGTGATAAAACGCCGGGGGCGGATCACATACAAGGTGGGCGCAACGATCCCGGCGGGCCTCCCGCGTGAGGAGGTCGAGGCGCGGGTCCATGCGGCGATCAATGTGCTGAACGGTTAGGTTCGCATCGCAAGGTGACGGCTGTGCTGGTGCGGGCGGCGGCGATATTCGCCGGAGATGGGTGGATTGCAAAGCGTCCGGCTTTTTGTGCTGCCTTCCCTGGGATTTGACGCTACGTCAGGCCAATGATCATTGCACAGCTGGATGCTGCTGTCCGTCTCGGCTCGTCAAGCATTGTGCTCGTGCTTGCATGGCTCATGCTCATCCATCGGCGGCGGCTTGGGTTGCCCGCGCTGCTGTTTGCCCCGCTGGCGGCCTGTGTGGCTGGTTTCGTGATCGGCAACACACCGCTTCCCGATTTTCGTCCGGTCGGGCCTCTTGCCGCCCTGGCCCACACAGCAAGCGGGTTTACGGTTATCTTCCTTTGGTGGTTTGCACTGTCATGCTTCGACAGCCGTTTCCGGTTGCAGGGCGGTGTTCTGGCGACCGGGTTGGTATGGGCCGGTGTCGCCGCGGCTGATCGGGGCCTTTTCGCAGGGATGCTCGCCGATGCTGGGCTTTCGCATGGGCTGGTGCTGCTGGGTTTTGGCATCGTTGGCCATCTTGTTTGGCGCCTGCCGGACGAGCGGCAGGGCGATCTGATCCAGCAACGCCATGATGCGCGGGTGCTGGTCGCAGCGCTGCTTGGCGGGATGTTGTTCATCGATCTCGCGGCGGATGCGCTGTTCGGCTTCGCATGGCGGCCGCTCGCATTTGTGATGACGCAGAACGCCATGATCCTTGCGTTCGGCCTCTGGCTTGCCAGCCAACTGCTGACCGTCCGCTCCGATGTATTGACCTTTGGGGTTGTGGAAGGGGACGCATTGCAGCCAATCCCTGCCCCGGAGGCGAACGACCTCCGGAACGCAGCATTACTGCACCGCATCAATGTCCTGATTGAAACAGACCGGGTGCATCTTGATCCGGGGCTGACCTTCGCTCGGTTCGTGGAACTCATGGCCGCACCTGAGCGGACTGTCAGAACGCTGATCAACCGGCACATGGGCTATGACCATTTCCGTACCTTCTTGAACCATCACCGGGTCAAGGAGGCGCGGCGGCGGCTGGAAGGTTGGGATGGCGACGAAAAGTTGATCACGATCGCGCTCGACAGCGGCTTTGCCTCGCTTGCAAGCTTCAATCGTGCCTTTCGGGCGATCGAGGGATGCACGCCGAGTGAATACCGGACAAGGGCTCGGAGCGCAGGCACCCACGCGCCTCACTGCGCACAACCGGGATTTGAGGAGCGAAAATCCGCTTTCTGAGGAGCGGAAGCGATGATCGCAGGCTAGTCGGAGCGCGCAACCAGATGAAAGGGTAGGCGCGTGAACGGATTGATCGGACTGGCAGGGACGCTGGCGCTTCTGGTCTGTCTGGGAGCAGCATTCCGGCTTGCGGATCGCCGCAATTTCTCGCCCCGCTGGCTTGTCGTGGCCGCGCTTCTGGTCGCGATCAATGACCTGCTTCTGACGCGATGCTATGGCTTGCTGCCGGACGTCATCGGCGGGGAGTGGAATTGGCAAGGCAAGCTCGCCGCCCTCGTCGCCACGCTTGCCATCGCCGCCCTTCCGGCCTTCGGGTTGCGCCGGATCGGCCTGACCTGGTCGCATGAGCCGGGCAGCCTGAAAGCCGCAGTGCCTCTATCCGCAGCATATTGCGCCCTGTTCGTCGTTCTCGGGCTTATATTTCCTGCTGGCGAAGCGAGCGCGGAAGATGTCGCCTTCCAACTGACCATGCCTGGCCTTGAGGAAGAGCCGTTCTATCGCGGCATCCTGCTGTTCGCGCTCGATCAGGCGTTTCGAGGGAGGAGGCGGTTGCTTGGCGTCGAGTGGGGCTGGGGTGCGGTGCTGTCGTGCTTTGCGTTCGGCATGGCGCACGCCTTCGGCTATGCGGACGGAGGCTTTTCCTTCGATCCCCTCATCATGGCGCTGACCGCCATTCCGTCGTTCATCGCGGTCTGGGCGCGCTTACGGACCGGGAGTTTGGTGCTCCCGATCCTGCTCCACAATTTCGGAAATGCGATCGCGTACCTTTTGTGAGGCCAAGCACGCGTTGGGATTGGCCGGCGGCGCTTATTCCCCGTGCCCGCGCCCAAAATCAGGCCGCTCATCGTCCTGCCCCTGTTCGATCACTTGCCGCCGGATCGCGCGGGTGCGTGTGAAGAGGTCGAACAGGGTGTCCCCGTCGCCTGATCGGATCGCGCGTTGGAGTGCGGTCAAATCCTCGGTGAAGCGTCCGAGCATCTCCAGCACGGCGCCCTTGTTGGTCAGGAACACATCGCGCCACATCACCGGGTCGGATGCGGCGATGCGGGTGAAGTCACGGAAGCCCCCGGCGGAGTATTTGATGACCTCGCTCTGCGTCACGTCCTCCAGATCGCTGGCCGTGCCGACGATGGTGTAGGCGATGAGGTGCGGGATGTGGCTGGTAACGGCGAGCACCAGATCGTGGTGCGCCGCGTCCATCAGCTCAACCTTGGAGCCGAGCGCGGTCCAGAAGTCAGAGAGGGCTTCAAGCGCCGCAGGGTCCACGCCATCGGGGGGCGTGATGATGCACCAGCGCGCGGCGAACAGGGTGGCAAAGCCCGCGTCCGGCCCGCTCTGCTCGGTGCCCGCGACGGGGTGCGCTGGGATGATGCAGGCGCCGGGGAGAGCCTCAGCTAAGGCCTCGGCAACAGCGGCCTTGGAGGAGCCGACGTCGCTGATGATCGTATCGGCCGCGAGGCCGGGGGCAATCGCCCGCGCCGCATCGCCCATCGCCCCGACGGGGACGCAGAGGATCACGAGGTCGGCATCGGCCGCGGCGGCTTCGGGCGCATCGAACACCTGATCGACCAATCCGCGCTGCGCTGCGCGTTCGCGAACGCTTGGATCACGGTCCCACCCGGTTGTGGCGATGGAGAGCCCACGCGCCTTGATCGCCAGCCCAATCGAGCCACCGAGCAGACCCAGCCCGATGATGGCAACGCGGGAGATGGTCACGCCGCTTCCCCGAACAGCGCGCGCAGGGTGGTGATTACGCGGGTCATGTCTTCGGTCTTGCCGATGGTGATGCGCAAGGCATTCGGCAGCCCTTGCGAGGGCAGGTGGCGCACAGCGTAGCCTGCGTCGGACAGCGCCTCCAAGGCTTGCGTGGCGGTGACGTCGCCCTCGAAATGGACGAGGAGGAAGTTCGCTTCGCTGGGCGAGGCGCTGATGCCGTGATTGCCCAACGCCGCAATTGCATCGGCCAGCCGCGCGCGTTCGCGGGTGTTGTGATCGCGGCTCGCGGCGACGAAATCCTGATCGCCCAGCGCCGCCAGCGCCGCCTTCTGCCCGCTCACGCTGACGTTGAACGCACCACGCAGCCGGTTGACCAGATCAATGAGATGCGGCGCCCCCGTCACCCAGCCAACCCGCTCCGAAGCCAGACCATAGGCCTTGGAGAACGTTCGGCTGACCAGCACGTTCTCATGCGCGGCAGCGAGCGCGAAAGCGGCGTGTTGATCGGCCGGATCGACATATTCACCGTAGGCCTCGTCCACTACCAGCAGCACGTGCGGCGGGAGGCCCGCGTGGAGGCGCGCGACCTCGGCAGGCGGCAGGTAGCTGCCGACGGGGTTATTGGGATTGTCGAGCAGCACGACCTTGGTGGCAGGCGTCACCGCTACCAGCAGGTTGTCGACCGACGCGCCGTAACCTTCGGGCTCGGCGAAAACCGGGGTGGCCCCGATCTTCTGCGCCAGCAGCGGATAGAGCGAGAAGGAATAGCGCGAGGCCAGCACCTCGTCCCCCGGCCCGGCCAGCGCCTGCACGATGCAATGCAGCAGCTCGCCCGAGCCCGTGCCGCACACGATCCGCGCAGGGTCGAGGCCATGCACCTCGGCGATTTTCTCGCGCAGCGCGCGGGCATCAGGATCGGGATAATCCGCCGCGATATGCGCCTCGGCCAAAGCCGCCATCGCAGCCGGGCTGGAGCCGAGCGGGTTCTCGTTGGCCGAGAGCTTGACGAGCGGCTTCCCGCTCGCCGACTTGGACTTGCCGGGAACATAGGCGTGGATCTGAGCGATCCAGGGTTTGGGGTGAGGCTTGGTCATGGGAGGTGCGCGTGTAACCAGTTTGGCTTTCCGAATATAGCGCGAAAACGCGTGGGTGCATGGCGCGTGATTGACATGGGCAGGGGCCTCGCCCAATTCGCAGGGCCGATGAACGCCGCCCCTGCCTCCCCGGTCTATCGCGTCCCGCACCCCCTGCCGCTCGACAGCGGTCAGGCGCTGGAGGGCTGCGATATTGCTTACGAAACCTACGGCACGCCGGCCGCAGACAAGAGCAATGCGGTGCTGGTGTGCCATGCGCTGACCGGCGACCAGTACCTCGCCAGCCCGCACCCGATTACCGGCAAGCCAGGGTGGTGGGAGCGGATGGTCGGGCCGGGCAAGCCGATCGACACGGGCCGGCACTTCGTGATCTGTGCCAATGTGATCGGCAGCTGCATGGGATCGACCGGCCCGGCGAGCCCAGACCCCAGCACGCCTGATGGCCAGCCCTATGCGATGCGCTTCCCCGTCATCACCATCCGCGACATGGTGCGCGGGCTGGTGGCGCTGCTTGACGGGCTCGGGATCGCAAAGCTGCATGCCGTGGTCGGCGGGTCGATGGGCGGGATGCAGGCGCTAAGCCTTGCCGCCAACTGGCCCGATCGTGCTGCGCGCGTGCTGGTGATTGCTTCGACGGCGCGGCATTCGGCGCAGAACATCGCCTTTCACGAGGTTGGGCGGCAGGCGATCATGGCCGATCCGGCATGGGCAGAAGGCGACTACTATGCGGCGGACGCCAAGCCCGACAACGGCCTCGCCGTGGCGCGCATGGCGGCGCATATCACCTACCTGTCGGAAGCGGGGCTGACCGAGAAATTCGGCCGGCGCTTGCAGGACCGCGAGGCAAAGGGCTTCGGCTTTGACGCCGAGTTTCAGGTCGAAAGCTACCTCAGGTATCAAGGCAGCGGCTTCACCCGGCGGTTCGATGCCAACTCCTACCTCTACATCACCCGCGCGATGGACTATTTCGACATCGCGGAAGAACACGGCGGCAAGCTCGCCAATGCCTTCGCGGGGACGCAGGCGCGGTTCTGTATTGTCAGTTTCGATACCGACTGGCTTTATCCCACCGCCGAAAGCCGCCACATCGTCCACGCGCTGAATGCGGCGGGGGCGAAGGTCAGCTTCGTGGAACTTTCCGCGCCCAACGGACACGATTCCTTCTTGCTCGAACACGACCAGCTCGACCGGGTGGTGAAGGGGTTCGTAGAATGACCGCGCTGCCCCAAGGTTACCGGCTGGAGACTGACCCTGCGCGCTTTGATCGGCCGCTGATGCACACGGTGCTCGCCAACAGCTACTGGGCGCAGGGGCTGACCCGCGAACGGATGGACCGCGCCGTCGATCACTCGCTGTGTGTGGCCGCTTTTCACGGCGCGGCACAGGTCGGGTTCGCACGGGCGGTCAGCGACCGCGCGCATTTCGCTTGGATTGCTGATGTCTTCGTGCTGCCCGAGCATGGCGGCAAGGGCCTCGCGCGGGCAATGGTTAGCCATTTGCATGATCACCCGGAACTTGCAGGCGTGCGTCGGTTCCTGTTGGTCACCCGCGACGCTGAAGGGGTATACGAAAAGCTCGGCTATGGCGTGCCCGAGGACCTTTCGTGGTTCCGCCAGTATCGCCCGGAAAGTGCGTGGCAATGAGTCTGCGCCCCGATCTTGCCGCCATCGCCGCGCATGTTGCGCCGGGCAGCCGGGTCCTCGATATCGGCTGTGGTGACGGCGCGTTGATGGCCGAGCTGGAGGCGGTCAGCGGCTGCGATGCGCGGGGTATGGAGCTTGATGGCGCGCTCGTCGAACGCTGCGTTTCGCGCGGGCTCAGTGTGGTGCAGGGCGATGCCAACAGCGACCTTGCCGAATATCCCGACAAGGCGTTCGATTATGCGATCCTCAGCCAGACCCTGCAGACCGCGACCCGGCCCGATCTCATCCTTGATGAATTGTTGCGGGTGGGCCGGCGGGCGTTTGTCTCGTTCCCTAACTTCGCCCATTGGCGCACTCGCGCGGCGCTGATGTTCGGCGGGCGGATGCCGGTGACGCGGGCACTGCCGGTGAGCTGGTACGAGACCCAGAACATCCACCACGTCACGGTCGAGGATTTCCGCGATCTTGCCAAGGCCAAGGGCGCACGGATCGAGCGGGCGTGGTTCTTCGCGAACGAAAAACAAATCGGCGCGCCAGCGGCTAACTGGCGCGCCGAATTCGCGGTGTTTGAGTTAAGTCGGTAGAGTTTAGCCCGCCCTGTTCAGCATGCACAGCTTGTGGCCATCGAGATCGAGCACATAGCCAAGGTTCAGCGTTCCCATGCCGGCCGTAACGCGCGGGCCCGGCGGGTCTTCGATCGATGTGCCACCGGCAGCGACGGCGGCATCGTGGAAGGCCTGCACCTGCTCGAGCGAATCGCAAGCAAAGCCGATGGTCGAGCCGTTGGAGCAGGTTGCTTCCTTGTCGTTGATCGGCTCGCTGATGCCGAACATGCCGCCATTGTGAATCCAGAAGGCGCGCTTGTGCCCGGTGGCGGCGACGTTGATCATCCCTGGCCCCGCGCCAAGCGTGGCGAGAACGGCGTCATAGAACGCCTTGGCGCGGTCGAAGTCATTGGTTCCGACCATAATGTGACTGAACATGGAAATGGGTCTCCTCTCAAAAGACGGGTTGCGGATTAGGACGGATCGTGTCGCCCCGCAATGCGGTTTTCGGTAGCGCGACGTTCAGGTTACAGGCCATAGGAGGGGGCATGCTCACCACGCTCCTCGCCGCCGCGCTCGCGCTTCAGGCTGCCCCCGCCGTGCCAACCCCGCTGTCGCAGGAGAACCGCGCGCTGCTGCGCTGCGCAGCAGCCTTTGCGCTCGTCGCCAATGGGCAGGCCAATGGCGATAGCGCAGCGCAGCAATGGCCGGCCTTGGGCACCCGCGGGCGGGAGTTCTTCGTCCGGGCGATGGCGCAATTGATGGATGCCAGCGGGCTCGACCGCGCCGGGATCGCGCAGCTCGCCAGCAAGGAAGCCGAGGCGCTCACCGCGTCAGGCGAGGTCGGCAAGGTGATGCCGTCCTGCCTGCTGATGCTGGAAGCCGCCCGGATCTGATTCGTCCCCGGTTACCGGACCACCCCCATGGATTTGCCCTGCGAATTGCGGCATGAAACCAACCATCATGTGGCAACTCCATCAATTCCCGCTCTGCCCGTTCAGCCGCAAAATCCGGCTGCTGCTGAGCGAAAAGAACATCCCCTTCGATCTGATCCGCGAAGACCCGTGGGCGGCCTCGGACATGTTCTTCAATCTCAATCCCGCCGGGCGCACCCCGGTGATCGTCAATCCCGAAAAACAGATCGTCATCCCCGATAGCCGGGCGATTGCGGAATATTTCGAGGAGACGGTCGATCGGATGCCGATGATCAACGGCACCGCCACGCAGCGCGCTGAAATTCGCCGGCTGGTGGCGCTGTTCGATGAGAATTTCTACAACGATGTCACCGCGCCCTTGCTGTCGGAACGGATGAAGAAGCGCATCCTGCGCCAGCCGCCCGATAGCGGCGCATTAAGGGGCGCGATGAAGCTGGCGCATGGCCATCTCGATTATCTCGACTGGCTGATCGACAATCGCCCCTGGGTGGCGGGTTCGACCATGAGCCTCGCTGATCTGGCGGCAGCAGCGCAGATTTCGGTCGCGGATTACCTCGGCGGGATTGACTGGTCGGGCCACGAGCAATCGCGCGGCTGGTATGCCGTGTTCAAGAGCCGCCCGAGCTTCCGCCCGCTGCTGACCGAGCGGATGGAGACGATCAAGCCGCCTGCGCATTACGCGCTGCTGGATGGTTAGGTAACGAAAGCCGCTCGCCTTGCGAAATGCCATTCTCGCGGAGTGCTTGTGTTCCGCACGCCATCCGGCGCGCGAAATCCTCGCTCACGCAACCTGACGGCCGCATCGCTGCGGGCGCACAGTCGCGCTTGCGGATTGTCTGCGACAATCCGATATTGCCACCAATGAGAGAGGTATCCCCATGACCGATGATCCCCGCAGCCTGACCGACGCCGAATGGCGCGCAAAGCTCAGCCCGATGCAGT
>OFDC01001475.1_pt1 | contig 12412 bp, 11 predicted proteins | sample 1520941 | NCBI WGS metagenome assembly OFDC01 (sample SAMEA94258168, study PRJEB24077) | hot springs metagenome | biome: Aquatic biome; feature: Water | place: India | collected 2012-12-06 | depth 5 m | reverse complement strand
GCGGCATGGTGGTCGGCCATATCGGCGACCGCTTCGGCCGCAAGAAGGTGCTCACCTTCACGCTGCTGCTGATGGGCCTTTCGACCTTCATGATCGGCTGCCTGCCGACCTACGACCAGATCGGCATCCTGTCGCCGATCCTCCTCGTCATCGCCCGCCTGCTGCAAGGCGTCTCGGCCGCCGGCGAGCAGGCCGGCGCCCGCGGCGAAGAGCGGCCCGCGGTTGCGCACCACCAGCGCGAGCAGCTCGATGGCCAGGGCGGGGCCGAGGAAGAGCAGCCAGTGGGCGCGGTGGATGTCGGGGATGGGCAGGGTGATGGCGAAGATCAGCAGCCGTACGACCGTGTAGGTCAGCCAGGTGACGAGGGCTCCGCCCGGACCGAAGAAGAGCCGCCCGGCGACGAAGATCCAGCCGGTCAGGAAGCCGGAGATGATGAAGAGGGTGGCCGCCGGGAACTGCGGGACGCCGAGGTCGAACTCCATCAGGAACGCCATCGGGATGATGCACATCCCGATGAGGATCGTGAGGAACAGACGGGTCGCCCAGGCTCCGCGGTCGGCGGTCACGGACTCCGGCGCCTCGCGCCGGACCGGCGGCAGGATCCTGCCGAACAGGCGCAGTCCACCGGTCGCGAGACCGCCGAAGGGGGTCCAGGCCCGCGCGGGCGGCTGACCGAGCTGCGACGCCTCGGCCAGCAGCAGCGGCACCGCGAGGATGCAGGTGACCGCACCACCGATCATCATCACGTGGGTGGGACCCCACTCGGTGACGTCCTGGCCGAAGAGCCGGTGCCACACGTCGTCGGCCGGGAAGCCGGCAGCCGCGATCAGCCCGGCGCCGAGCAGGACCAGGGTGCCCATCGGGACCCGCCACTTCGGCGTGAGCTCGAAGGTACGACGCGGCAGCGGGTCCTTGGCGAGGCCCGCCGAGATCACGCCGGCGGCGAGGAAGAAGAAGATCCCGAACATGATCGGGAAGTGCGAGGGGTTCGCGAGCGGACCCTCGTCGCGACCGTTCTGCATGTGGATCGGGACGTCCCAGTAGACGCCGAACGCGCACATGATCAGCGCCGCGACGGCCAGGTAGCTGGGCAGGCCGGCCCACCGCGGCAGGCCGTCGACGGCCGAGACCCGGTCGGCGAGACGGCCGATCAGGGTCGGCTTCCCGTCGCGCTCACGCATCAAGAAGATGCCCAGCGGCACGTAGATCGCGGCGAACGCGACAGCGGCGAGCAGGACCTGGTCGAGGGCGGCGCCCCCGGCGGGGGGAGCCTCTTCAACGGCAAGGAGCATGGCTGAACGCTACTTGCTGTCACAGGTATCTGAACAGCATCCCGAAACCGGACCGGCACCAGGTCGGGACGGCGAACCAGCGCCGCACCGCTCAGCCGAGCAGGATCCGCAGCCCGATCAGGATCAGGATCACACCGCCGACGAGGGTGGCCCAGCGTCCGAGCCGCTCCCCCACCCGGCTGCCGATGAAGACCGCTGCGAGCGAGAGCACGAAGGTGACCACGCCGATCAGGACGACGGCCGGGGCCACGTCCACGTCGAGGACACCGAAGGTCACCCCCACCGCGGCGGCGTCGATCGAGGTGGCGACGGCCAGCGGTGTCACGGAGCGGATCGTCACGCTCGACACCGCACCGTCGTCGTCGTCCCCGAACGACTCCCACAACATCTTGGCGCCGATGAGGGCGAGCAGCCCGAAGGCGATCCAGGGCGTCGCCGCGCTCACGGCGTCCGCGAACCAGAACGCCAGCACCCACCCCAGGACGGGCATCAGCGCCTGGAACAGTCCGAACATCCCGGCGATCAGCAGCGCATCGCGCCACCTCGGCCGCCTCAGCTGCAGCCCCTCCGCCAGCGACACCGCCACGGCATCCATGGCGAGCGCGACGGCCAGCACGACGAGATCGAGTGTGGTCATCAGTCTTTCCAGCTAGTACGAGCGGCCGCCCCAACCCTCTCAGGCCGACCCGTCCTGCTGCCCACCGGCCGGGTCGCCACGGTCGCGCCTGCCCGGGCTTGCCGCCGACACTCCCCGTTCGAGCGCACCCGACCACCGCTGCCGGCATGCCGCCAGGCCAAGGCAGGACCTACGGAAGACAACTGCGAGCGCGGCAGCGCGGCGCCCCCGCGGCGAAGCCGCACGGTGGGAGCGGCGCGGGGACGAAGTCCCCGTGCGCGAGCACCGTAGGGGCGACGAGCTCGCGCAAGACCAACTCAGATGTCGTTGCCCATCTCGTCGTCGGTGAGCTGGTCGTCGTCGTCGGGCTTGTCGTACTCGAGGTAGTGGATGCCGGCCTTGGTGTCGCCGTCGAAGCCGAGGCGGCCCTTCTCGAGGACGATGACGCGGCTGCACATCTTCTCGACGGAGGCGGGTGAGTGGCTGACGAAGACGAGGGTGCGGCCGCTGTCGCGGATCTCCATCATCTTCTTGAGGCACTTGGCGCGGAAGGGCTTGTCACCGACGGCGAGGACCTCGTCGGCGAGGAAGATGTCGGAGTCGACGTGGACGGCGACGGCGAAGCCGAGGCGGGCGCGCTGGCCGGAGGAGTAGTGACCGACGGGGGCCTCGAGGGTGCGGCCGAGGTCGGCGAAGGCGACGATGTCGTCGTACTTGCGCTTGAGCTCGCGCTCGCTCATGCCGAGGATGGCGGCGTTGAGGACGAGGTTCTCCTCGCCGCTGAGCTGGGGGTGGAAGCCGGCGCCGGTGGCGATCAGGCCGGCGATCCGGCCGCGGGTGAGCAGCGTGCCGGAGTCGGGGCGCATGACGCCGTTGATCATCTTCAGCAGGGTGCTCTTGCCGGAGCCGTTGAGGCCCATCAGGCCGATGGACTCCCCTGCCTGGACCTCGAAGGAGACGTCCTCGAGGGCGTTGAACTTGTCGCTGGTCTTGACACCGCGCGCCTTGGCGACCGTGACCTCCTTGAAGGTCCGGTGGTAGCGCAGGGTGAACTCCTTGGTGACGTTCTCCAGGAGGATCGAGGTGGTCATCAGAGACGCTCCGGGATCTTGTTCTCGAGCCGGCTGAAGACCCACTGCGAGATGCCGAGGAGGACCAGGCAGGCGAGGAGCGCGAGGAAGCCGTGCGTGAGCAGGTTGTCGGGCATGATCACGTCGCCCCGGGCCTCGAGCTCGGCCTTCTCCGCCTCCGACACGGTGGGCAGCCAGAAGGCCCGCTGGAAGAGGATCACGGCGTCAGCCAGTGGGTTGAGCAAGTAGTAGTCGGCGTACTTGCCGAACTTCTCGTGCACCAGGGCGTAGGGGTACATCATCGGCACGCCGAAGCGGACGAAGTTCGTCAGCACGTTGACGATGTTGCCGAAGTCGCGGAAGAAGACGTTGGCCGCGCTGAAGAGCAGTGCGCCCGAGAGCCCGATGGCGGCGATGATCAGCAGCGCGAGCACCAGGCACGCCATGCCGATCGGGTCCGGCGTCCATCCCGAGAACAGGCAGGCCACCAGCAGGACGACGACCTGCGGGCCGACGTGGTAGAGCGAGACGAGCATGGTCGCCACCGGGAACATCTCCCGTGGCATCGCCATCTTCACCACCAGCGCCTTGTTGCGCATGATCGAGCGGGTGCCGGCGTTGAAGGTCTCGTTGAAGAAGTGGACGAGAATCAGCGCCGAGAAGAGGCTGATGGCGAAGTTCGGGAAGTCCTGGTGGAGGCCGAAGAGGAAGCCGATGACGAACCAGTAGATGAAGAACTGGGTCAGCGGGTTGATGTAGGACCACAGCAGGCCGAGGAAGGAGCCCTGGTAGCGCGCGCTGATCTCGCGCTGCACCAGCAGGCGGAGCAGGTAGCGGCGCTGGAAGACCGCGAAGAGGCCGTTGTCGGCCGACGGCGGCTTGAGCGGGATGTCCTCCGGGTCGCGGGACAGCGCCCCCGTCGAGGTGTCACTCACCGGCGCCACCCTGGGTCCAGGGAGCGAAGGTCCGCTCCCACGCCTCCGGGGAGGTGATCTCGTCCAGTGCGGAGCGGTACTGCTCGGCCAGCTCCGGCCAGGCCTTCGCGAAGCGCACGTGCAGGTCGAGCGTGCGCTTCAGCAGCGCGCGGTACAGCTCGGGGTCGCGCTTGTAGAGCGCGGCCGAGGTGCCGTCGTTCATCGAGACGATCGCCGAGTCGAAGCCGGCGAGGCGGTACCACTTGGCGTCGATCGCGGGGATGACGGCCTCGGGGTTGCTCCGCGACAGCGCCCGCGGCGCCTTGAGCTGACGCAGCGGGGCCAGGCCCGCGCTGATCATCTGCGACCTACGGCTCGGGACCTGGGTGAGGTCCTTCTTGAGCGGCTTCTCCATCCGGGGCGGCGGGAGGGTGTCGACGTCGGCGACCAGCTGGGCGTCGCTGAACTCCTTGCGGACGGCGTTGACCTCGCTCAGGCGGGTGGCGAGCACGTCGTGCAGCGCGTGCGGGCCGCGCAGGACGTCCTCCATCGCCTGGAGCCGCAGCTCAGCGGTGGAGTACTGCATGGCGACCAGGTGGGCGAGCTGGTTGTTGAACACCTCGCGCAGCAGTCGCCCGCCGCGGGGGAAGGTGGAGTGCAGCAGCGCGGCGACCAGCCGGTTGCGCAGGTGGAAGTAGGACTGCCAGTCGAGGGCGTCGTTCTTGTCCGTCCACGGGACGTGCCACACGGCCGCACCCGGGAAGCTCACCGTCGGGAAGCCGTGCGCCCGCGCGCGCAGGCCGTACTCGGCGTCGTCCCACTTGATGAAGAGCGGCAGGGAGAGCCCGATCCGGTCGATGACCTCGCGCGGGATCAGGCACGAGAACCAGCCGTTGAAGTCGACGTCGACCCGCTTGTGCAGCCAGCGGGAGGAGCGGATGTTGCGGGTCGCGAAGTCCCACTGCTGGTAGCCGTCCTCGGGCGTCTTCCACCAGAAGCGCCAGGGGTGGACGATCTCGCCGAAGGAGTGCAGCCGCGAGCGGGAGTAGAGGCTGAACATGTGGGCGCCGACGATCGTCGGCCGCCGCGCGAGGTCGCCGAAGGTGACCTGGCGGATGATGCCCTCGGGCTCGCAGACGACGTCGTCGTCCATCATCAGGGCGTACGTCGCCGTGCCCTTGCGCAGGGACTCGAGCTGCCCGCGGGCGTAGCCGCCGGAGCCGCCGAGGTTGCCCTGCTCGAGGATGCGCAGCTTGTCGCCCAGCGCCTCGGCAGCGGCCGGGAAGGCCTCCGCGTCGGCGACGAGCTTGGTGCCCTGCTCCATCACGAAGACCGTGTCGAGGTACGGCGCCAGGTCCGCGTCGCCGAACTGCGCGAGCAGCTCGGAGCAGAACTCGGGGCGGTTCATCGTGGTGATCGCGACGTCGACCGTGCCGTGCTCGGCGCGGTCGGCGGGGACCTCTGCGGTCCACTCGGCCGAGACGACCACGGCCTCGTCGCCGGCGAGGACGTCGTACCAGTACCAGCCGCCGTCGATGAACGGGGTCAGGGTCAGGTCGAACTCGAAGGTCTGGGGGGCGGTCTCGGTCGACCGCGCCGACTCCACGCGCTGGCTGTTGCCGTTGGCGAGCGACTTGTGGACGACGATCAGCGCGCCGGCGCCCTCGACGGTCACGGTCAGCCGGACCCGGTCGACGATGGTCCAGCGCCGCCAGTAGCTGGCCGGGAAGCCGTTGAAGTAGGACCCGAGGCTCAGCTGCTGGCCGGCGTCGACGCGCAGCCGGGTGCGGTCGAGGATCTGGTCGGGGCGCAGCTGACCCGAGGCGGCGACCCCCTGACGGATGGCCGTGTTGTTGAGCTCCTGGGCCGCGCGGCTGCCGCCGACGACGTACTTGTCCTCGTCGAGGCTGGCCTCGGCGAGGTCGACGTACAGCGGGAAGACCTCGTGGTCGCCGTCGAGAGGGAGGATCTGGCGCTGCAGCAGCCGTCGCACGGTCTCGGTCACTCGTCCACTCCACCACTCTTGAGCTCGGCGCCCTCCGCGAAGTGCGGCCGGAGCTTGTTGTCGTACATGGACAGCGCCGAGGCGATCGCCATGTGCATGTCGAGGTACTTGTAGGTCCCGAGACGGCCGCCGAAGAGGACCATCGGCTCCTTCTCGGCGAGGTCGCGGTACTTCAGGAGCTTGGCCCGGTCCTCGGCGGTGTTGATCGGGTAGTACGGCTCGTCCTCGGGCTCGGCGAAGCGGCTGTACTCGTGGACGACGACCGACTTGCCGGGCAGGTAGGTGCGCTCGGGGTGCAGGTGCTTGAACTCCAGCACCCGGGTCCAGGGGACGTCCTCGTCGTTGGCGTTGACCACGCCGGTGCCCTGGTAGTCGTCGACGTCGACGACCTCGGACTCGAGGTCGACGGTGCGCCAGGAGAGGCGTCCCTCGCAGTTGTCGAAGTACTCGTCGACCGGGCCGGTGTAGACGATCGGGACCTTGCCGGTGAACTCCTCGCGCGTCCCGTTGGCGGGGTCGAAGAAGTCGGTGTCGACCCGCACCTCGATGTTGGGGTGGTCCGCCATCCGCTCCAGCCAGGCGGTGTAGCCCTCGACCGGGAGACCCTCGTACTTGTCGTTGAAGTAGCGGTTGTCGAAGTTGTAGCGGACCGGGAGGCGCGTGATGATGTCGGCGCTCAGCTCGGTCGGGTCGGTCTGCCACTGCTTCGCGGTGTAGCCCTTGATGAAGGCCTCGTAGAGCGGGCGCCCGATCAGGCTGATCGCCTTCTCCTCGAGGTTCTTGGCGTCCTTGGTGTCGATCTCGCTGGCCTGCTCGGCGATCAGCGCGCGAGCCTCGTCAGGCGTGTGGCTGCGGCCGAAGAAGCTGTTGATCAGGGCGAGGTTCATCGGCAGGGAGTAGACCTGGCCCTGGTACTTGCCGAACACCCGGTGCTGGTAGTTGGTGAACGCCGTGAAGCGGTTGACGTACTCCCACACCCGCTCGTTGCTGGTGTGGAACAGGTGGGTGCCGTACTTGTGCACCTCGATGCCGGTCTCGGGCTCGAACTCGCTGTAGGCGTTGCCGCCGAGGTGGTAGCGGCGCTCGAGGACGAGGACCTTCAAGCCGAGGTCCGCGGCGCAGCGTTCGGCGATGGTGAGGCCGAAGAAGCCGGAGCCGACGACGACGAGGTCGGGTTGGCCGGGGCGCGACGAGGAGGCAGACACGGTCGGTCAGTCTACGGACCGGGGCGGCAGGGACCGCATCCGACGCGCGTCGCGCAGGCCGCGCGTGACGTTCCGCACCTCCGCCCGGCCGCCCCGCAGCGGGCTGAGCAGCACCACCACGAGCGCGACCAGCCACGGCTTGAGCCGCACCAGGACGTTCTCGCCGTACCGGAAGTGCACCGCGAAGAGGTTGCGGTACATGTAGTACCCCTTCCACCCCGCGAGGTCGTGCTGCTGGTCGAAGTCGAGCTGGCGGACGAGCACCGCGTCGCGCACCGCGAGCACCCGGAAGCCGGCCCGCCGGGCGCGGATCGCGAAGTCCACGTCGTCGTAGAAGATGAAGTACGACGGGTCGGGCAGCCCGATGGCCTCGACGACCTCGCGTCGTACGAGGAAGCCCTCGAAGGCGACGTTCTCCACCTCCACCGTGGCCGGCATCGAGGCGCGGTCGGCGTAGGTCGAGTCGATGCTGGCCGTCTTCGGACGGATCGCCAGCGGGTTGCGCAGGTCGAAGCGCAGCGCGGCCTTCTCGACCAGGTCCCCGCGGCGGTCCTCGCGCACGGCGATCAGGCAGGGCGCGTCGACCTCGAGGAGTCGGGTGAGGCAGTCCGGCGCCGGGACGACGTCGTCGTCCATCAGCCAGAAGGCGTCGAAGCCCTCGTCGTACGCCGCCTTCAGACCCATCCGGAAGCCGCCGGCGCCGCCGAGGTTCTCGGTCGAGGTGATCGGGACGAGTCGCGGCGGCAGGCCGGTGCTCACCGCGTCCGTCAGCACCTCCGCCGTGTGGTCGGTGCTGGCGTTGTCGACGACGAAGACGGCGTCGGGCAGCCGCTCGAGCCGGGCCAGTCCGGCCAGCATCCCGCGCAGCAGGTCGGCGCGGTTGTAGGTCACCACGACGACCGCGACCTTCTCGGGGCTCACCGCAGGAACCTCCGGTGCCCCGTGAAGTCGCCGCGGAGACCGGCCACGGCGGCGCGGGCACTGAGCGGGATCCGCGCCGGCTGGGGTCGGGTGAGGAGGTAGAACCAGACGGTCTTGAGCCAGAACAGCAGGACGTGGACCCACCCGCGGTAGGCCCGCAGGTTCAGGGTGTTGTTGCGGGCCATGCAGTAGTGCTTGAGGTCGCTCGGCGTGTGGTTGTACGTCGTCCGGCCGAACATCATCGGCGTCCCGAGGTCGTCGGTGGCCGGGTGGAGGAAGCGGGCCTCGGCCACGGTCGCGATGCGGGCGCCCGCGCGCTCGGCGCGCCAGAGGTACTCCACGTCGTCGCCCCAGATGAAGAACTCCTCGCGCGGCAGGCCGACCCGCTCGACCAGGTCGCGGGTCACGAGCACGCCGTTGAAGGGGATGACGACGTCGTCGATCAGGCCGTCGACCGCCGCCGCCTCCACCGCTGCCATCTCGTGGACGACCCGCGTGCCGCCCGGCAGGCGGATCGGGAAGCACAGCCGCGTCGGGTCCTGCTCGGCGAGCACGGCCGGTCCGCAGAACTCCAGGCCGTCGCTCTCGACGCGGGCCAGGAGCAGGTCGAGGCAGTCGGGATCGGGCAGGCCGTCGTCGTCCATCAACCAGACGAGGTCCGCGCCCTCACGCACCGCCCAGCCGAGCCCGTGGTGGAAGCCGCCGGCCCCGCCGGTGTTGGTGGCGAGCGTCTCGTGCCGGACGAGGTCGCTCCCCAGACCGGCGAGCCACTCCCCCGTGCCGTCGGTCGACGCGTTGTCGACGACGAGGATCCGCTCCAGCCCGGCGGTCTCAAGCAGCCGCGGCACCAGCCGCTGCAGCATCGGCAGCCGGTTGAAGGTCACCACGACCGCCTGGACACGCACGGCGGCCACCCTACTGGCCCGCTCGGCTCACGAGTCGTTGAGGAGCGCGTCCGGGTCGAGGCGCGCGGGCATCGCGGCCAGCGCCGCCTGCACGAGGACGGTGCGCGTCTTCACCAGGACCGCCCGCCGGACCCGGCCGACGTCCTCGCCCGCGAGCTCCGCGACGACACGGGCGACCTCGTCGTCGGAGTACGAAGGACGCGTGCCCGCCGCGACCTCGACGTCCGGCAGCGCCACCAGGACCGGCAGGACCTGCTCGCCGAGCGAGTCGAGGATCTTGAACCTCTGGTACCGGTCCATCTCGTCCCACAGGGTGTCCACGTCGGCGCCCTTGCGCCGCACCCGGCGGTCCGCCGCGAGGACCTTCTTCGCCGCCCCGGTGAGCCCCACGGTCAGCTCGTGCTCGGTGAATCGCATGACCCCCAGCATGACGGACGTCGGCCGCGCCCCACTACCGTGGTGGGCGTGGACACCGACGCCGTGCTGGCCCTGCTCGTCGACGTCGCGGAGGAGGTCATCAACCCCCGTTTCCGCGCCCTCACCGGGGAGCAGATCTCGGAGAAGAACCCGGGCGACCTGGTCACCGTGGCCGACCACGAGTCCGAGGAGCTGATCACGGCGGCGCTGCTGGCGTCGTACCCGGACGCGGTCGTGCTCGGCGAGGAGGCGATGGCCGGCGACCCCGCGCTGCTCGACCGCTTCAACGCCGCCGAGCACGGCTTCACCGTCGACCCCGTCGACGGCACGAAGAACTTCGTCAACGGCTCCCCCGACCACGCGGTGATGGTCGCCGAGGTGATCCACGGCGAGACCACCCGCGGCTGGATCTGGCAGCCCCAGCACGCCACGTCGTACGTCGCGGAGCGCGGCGCCGGCGCCTGGCGCAACGGCGAGCGGCTGGACGTGGCGACGAGCCCCACGGCGCCGTACCGCACCGCGCGACGGCAGTGGGTCGGCCGGGACCTGCCGGGCCTGGGCGAGCTCGAGCTCACCTGGGCCTGCTGCGGCGTGGACTACCCGCACCTCATCGCCGGTGACGCGGCCGCGCTGGTCTACAGCCGGAGCATGCCGTGGGACCACCTGCCCGGCGGCCTGATCCTCACCGAGTCCGGCGGCACCATCGGCCGCCACGACGGCACCCCCCTCGTGCCGCGCGCCCTCGAGGGCGGCATCGTGGCCGCTCCCGACCGGGACACCTACGACGGCGTGGTCGCTGCCCTGCGGGCCTGACGGCGGCAGCGCTCCGCCCGGATCAGGTCATCAGCAGGCTGCTGCGACGTCGTCGGTCTCGTTGGCGACGTACCCGTCGTTGCGGGAGCCGAGGGAGCCGCCGGTGACCTTGGCGCCCCCCGACTGTGCCCGCTTGCCGGCCTTGCCACGTGCCGCGACCTTGCCCTCGGAGCGCTCGATGGAGCGGGCGATCATCGCGTGCACCTCCTCGATGTCGGGGTTCGCGGTGTTCACCTGGGGCGGGACGAGCGAGATCGTGGAGACCTTCTCCGTGCGGGCGCGCATCGCGAGCTCGGCGAAGTCGGTGAGCGCGCCGCCCGGGACGTCGGTGCGGATCATCGCGCTGGAGGCCTGGGCGATCTCCTGGAAGTTCGTGAGGGCCCGGCGGGGGCTGATCTGGGTGAGCATCGCGGTCATCACGCACTTCTGCCGGGCCATGCGCGAGTAGTCGTCGCTGCCCTCGCGGGAGCGCGCGAACCACAGCGCCTCGTAGCCGTTGAGCTTGCGCTTGCCGGGCTCGATGTAGCCGGTGACGTCCTCGCCGAGACCGCCGACGGGGATCCGCTGACGGACGTTGAGCGTGACCCCGCCGAAGGCGTCGACCAGGCGCTTGAAGCCCTTCATGTTGACCATCACCCAGTGGTTCATCCGCAGGCCCGTGACACCCTCGATCGCCTGGACGGTGGCTTCGATGCCGGGGTCCTCGGAGTCGAAGAGGTCGGTGTGGTCCTGGGCCCAGGTGCTCACGCCGTTGAGGTAGCAGCCGTCGCAGTCGAAGCCGTCGGGGAACTGCTCGTCCATGACCGAGCCCTCCCGGAACGGGAAGTTCTGCAGGTTCCGGGGCAGGCCGATCATCACCGTGCGCCCCGTGGTGGCGTCGATGGAGGCGACGGTCATCGAGTCGGGGCGCAGGCCCCAGCGGTCGGCGCCGGAGTCGCCGCCGAGCAGCAGGATGTTGTAGCGGCCCTGGTGCGCCGCGCCGAGGTCGCCGTCGACGAACATGGTCAGCCAGTCGCGCTGAACGGCGGCGAGGTGGGCTCCGAAGAGCATGGTCCCCGCCACGGAGAAGCAGAGGATCCCGTTGACGCCGACGACCGCGCGACGCTGCGGGAGGCGCAGGCTGAGCGGCTGCCCGAGCCGCCAGGCGTCGACGAAGAGCGCGGCCCACGCGAGCGCGCCGCCGATCAGGTAGAGCCGCAGCAGGAGCAGGAAGGTCGGGTCGAGGGCCAGGGAGAGCGCGTAGGAGCGGTCCAGGACCAGTCGGGCCCCGAGGAAGGCCAGGACGAGCAGGGTCGCGAGCCAGATCCGGACGGCGATCAGACCGACGCGACGGTTGCCGGCGAGCAGCTGGGCCGATCCGGGTACGACGAGCGTGAAGCCCATGAGCGTGAGGGCCCGGCGGAAGCGCACGCGGGCAGCCCGCTCGTCGACCGCTCCTGGCTCACGCACGCGCCCAGTATCACCAGTCACACCTGTCACACGGGCCGCGACGCGCCGCGCTCGGCTCAGGCGGCGGCGAGCCGCGCGATCTCGTCGGCGGAGGCGTTGGCGCCGGTGCAGACGACCGCGACGGTGCCGACCAGGCCCTCCGTGGCGAGGAGTCCGGCGAGGGCGGCGGCACCGGCGCCCTCCGCGAGGGTGTGGGCGCGGGTCGCGAGCAGGCGCGCGGCCTCGTCGATCCCGTCGTCGCTCACCAGCACGAAGTCGTCCAGGCGCTCGCGCAGCAGGCGCTGGGGCAGCTCGTAGCCCGTCGTGGTGGCCAGCCCTGAGGCGCGGGTCGTGGCCGGAGCGGTCTCGATCTCCCCGCTGCGCCACGACCGCCACCCGGCCGGGGCCGCGTCGGACTGCACCGCGACCACCCGGCAGCCCGGGGCGAGCGCGTCGCGGACGAGGCACGCGCCGGCCGCCCCCGTGCCGCTGCCGAAGGGCACGAGCAGGGTGGACAGCGGGGTCTCGGCGGCGGCGGCCTGCTCGCCGGCTGCGCGCTCGCGGCCAAAGCGCTGAACCCCGGCTGCCGCGTCTTCGGCGTCGAGCCCGAAGCCGGCAATGACGGCCAGCAATCGCTTGCCAAGGGCGAGGTGGTGCGGATCCCGGTGCCGGTCTCGATCGCCGATGGGGCGCTCACCACGCATCTCGGCCAGCACACCTTCCCGATCATCCGGCGCGAGGTTGCCGGCATCGTCACGGTGACGGATGCGCAGCTCGTCGCCGCGATGCGGTTCTTCGTCGAGCGGATGAAGCTCGTGGTCGAGCC
>OFDC01001474.1_pt1 | contig 12436 bp, 8 predicted proteins | sample 1520941 | NCBI WGS metagenome assembly OFDC01 (sample SAMEA94258168, study PRJEB24077) | hot springs metagenome | biome: Aquatic biome; feature: Water | place: India | collected 2012-12-06 | depth 5 m | reverse complement strand
CAGGCAGCGGTCAGCCGTCCGGGCACCGCGCCGTCGAAGTTCACTCGCCCGACCCCGGTCGCGGCGCCGACCCCGGCGCCCGCCGCAGCCGCCGCGAAGCCTCGGTTCGGCATCGGGTCGCTGATCAACCGGATGGCGGGCCACCTGGAAGCGGGTGGCACGGCTGCCCCGACCGCGCGGACCCAGCCGCCGGTGACCTCATACGACGACGATCACGACATGGGTTCCGACCAGGACCGGATCGAGATCCCCGCCTTCCTGCGCCGCCAGGCCAACTGAAAAACACGCGGCACTTCTGAAAGACTGGCCCGGGAAACCGGGCCTTTTCCTTTTGCAGGCAAGGACTTGCCGATTGTTTCACACCTGTCACATACCGTAACGAAGAGTGAGTTGAGCTGCGCGCCACTAAAGAATAGTTAACCTCCAAGCGAAAACAGGCATTGAACCTGTCGGGCAAGAGGTTGAGCGACACGTGCAGAACACCCTGAAATCCCCTGCCGCCTTTACCGGGTTCGGCCTGCACGGCGGTGCGCCGGTGCGGATGGTCGTGCACCCCGCGCGCGCGGATTACGGGATTCGCTTCCACCGCACCGACGTCACCGACCGCGACCCGGTGATCCTCGCGCGCTGGGACCAGGTGACGCCGTCGCAGCTTTGCACCGTCATTGAAAACGCCGACGGCGTGTCGGTATCCACCATCGAACACATCATGGCGGCCCTGGCCGGTTTCGCGGTGCACAACGCGCTGATCGAGATCGACGGGCCGGAAGTGCCGATCCTTGACGGGTCAGCGGTGCCCTTCATCGAAGGCTTCATGGCCGCCGGTCTGGACGAGCAGGACCTGCCGGTCCGCGCCGTGCGCATCCTGGCCCCGGTCGAGGTGCGCGACGGCGAGGCGGTGGCGCGGCTGGAACCGGCCGACATGCTGGAGATCGACTTCCGCATCGATTTCGAGGACGAAGCCATCGGGGTGCAGACGCGGCGTCTGAACATGGCGAACGGCGCCTTCGTGCGCGAATTGTCCGACAGCCGCACTTTCTGCCGCCAGTCTGATGTCGATGCGATGCGGGCGCGGGGTCTGGCCCTGGGCGGGACGCTGGAAAATGCCGTCGTCTTCGATGGCGACCAGGTGCTGTCGCCGGGCGGTCTGCGCCATGCCGATGAACCGGTGCGGCACAAGATGCTGGACGCGGTGGGCGACCTCGCCTTGGCCGAAGGGCCGATCCTTGGCCGCTATGTCGGTGAACGTGCGGGCCATGCGCTGACCAATCGCCTGCTGCGGACGTTGTTTGCCGATGCTTCGGCCTATGAGATCGTCGATTGCGGCCCCCGGACTCTGGGCAAGCTGCCGGGCGTGGGCGTCCATGTCGGCGACCTGCCCGCGCGCGCCTGACCTCACAAGATATTGACCCGTCACGAAAGGCGTTTTGCGCCCCGGATTTTTCTGTGCTAGGACGGGCGCAACGAGACAAGCCAAGGGTGGGGCAACCGCCCGGGCTGCAGGTTGGATAGGCGAAGAATGTCAGGCAGAAGGCCCGGCGCGGGGTTCCTAAAGGCAGCGCTTCTGACGGTTGTGCTGACCGGTTGCGGGACCCTTGGGTCGAACGAGCGCCCGCTCGACAGCTATACTGCGGAAGAGATCTACAAGAAGGGTGAACTGGAACTGGAAACCAGCAAGCGCCCGAAGGATGCGCTGGTCTACTTCCAGGAAGTGGAACGGCTGTACCCCTACACCGAATTCGCCAAGCGTGCCCTGATCATGCAGGCCTTCACCCATCACAAGGCGAAGGAATACCCCGAGGCGCGGGATGCGGCGCAGCGGTTCCTGGACTTCTATCCGGGAGACGAGGACGCGCCCTATGCGCTGTATCTGATGGCGCTGTCCTATTACGACCAGATCGACGACGTGGGTCGGGACCAGGGCATCACCTTCCAGGCCCTGACCGGCATGCGCGATGTGATCGAGACCTATCCCGACAGCGAATATGCCCGGTCGGCGATCCTGAAGTTCGACCTCGCCTTCGACCAGCTGGCGGCGAAGGAGATGGAAGTCGGGCGCTATTACCTGAAGCGCAAGCATTATGCGGCGGCGATCAACCGGTTCCGCACGGTGGTCGCTGACTTCCAGACCACGACCCATACCGCCGAAGCGCTGCACCGGCTGGTGGAAAGCTATCTGGCGCTGGGCCTGACCGACGAGGCGCAGACGGCGGCGGCGATCCTGGGCTACAACTACCAGTCCTCGCCGTTCTATGACGACAGCTTCCGCCTGCTGAAAGGCAAGGGCCTGTCGCCCGAGGCCAGGGGCGAAGGCTGGCTGCGCACGATCTATCGCCAGATGGTGCGGGGCGAGTGGTTGTGAGGGCGGTGCGCTGTAGCGCACCCTACGGCTGACCATGCTGCGAAGCCTGGATATCCGCGATGTGCTGATCATCGACCGGCTGAGCCTGGAGCTTGGCCCCGGCCTGAACGTCCTGACCGGCGAGACGGGGGCGGGCAAGTCGATCCTTCTGGACGCTTTGGGGTTTGTCCTGGGCTGGCGGGGACGGGCGGAGCTGGTTCGCCAAGGGGCGGCGCAGGGTGAGGTGACGGCGGTCTTCGATCTCGCCCCGGGCCATGCTGCGCGGTCAGTGCTGGACGAGGCCGGGATCGAGGCAGAGGACGAGTTGATCCTGCGCCGGGTCAATGCGGCCGACGGGCGGAAGACGGCCTTCGTCAATGACCGCCGGGTGTCGGGAGAGGTCTTGCGGGACCTGTCGGATACGCTGGTGGAACTGCATGGGCAGCATGATGACCGGGGGCTGTTGAACCCCCGGGGGCATCGGGCCTTGCTGGACGCCTTTGCGGGACTGGACCTTGCGCCTTTGCGGGCCGCCTGGGCGGCGCAGCGCGAGGCCAGGGCGGCTTTGGCCGAGGCGGAGGGGGCGCTTGCGCGGGCGGCGGCCGAGGAAGAGTTCCTGCGCCATGCGGTTGCGGAACTGGACAAGCTGGACCCTCAAGCGGGCGAGGACGAGGCGCTGGATGCCCGCCGACGGCTGATGCAGGGCGCGGGGCGGATCCGCGAGGATGTGGCGAAGGCGCTGATGGCCTTGTCGGACGAGGGCGCCGAGGGGCGGATGCGCGATGCGCTGCGCTGGCTCGATGGCGCGGCGGAAAAGGCCGAGGGGCGGCTCGATGCGCCGATGGAGGCGTTGAACCGGGCGCTGATCGAGCTGGGTGAGGCGCAAGGCGGGGTGGAGCGGGCGCTGGAGGCGCTGGACTTTGACCCCGGAGAGCTGGAGCGGGTCGAGGAGCGGCTGTTCGCGATCCGGGCGCTGGCGCGGAAACATGGGGTGCTGGCGGACGATCTGGGCGGGTTCGCCGAAGGCTTGCGGGCGCGGCTGGCGGCGATTGACGGCGGGGCGGCGGGGCTTGCCAAGCTGGGGAAGGCTGTCGTGGAGGCGGAGGCAGCTTATGCGGCTGAGGCTGGGCGGGTGACTGCGGCGCGCGTGAAGGCGGCGAAGCGGCTGGATGCGGCGATGGCGGCGGAACTGGCGCCCTTGAAGATGGAGCAGGCAGTTTTCGCCACCGAGGTCACGGGCGGGGAGCCGGGGCCGGAGGGGGTGGATGCGGTGACCTTCACGGTGGCGACCAACCCCGGCGCGCCCTCGGGGCCGCTGAACCGGATCGCTTCGGGTGGGGAGCTGTCGCGGTTCCTTCTGGCGCTGAAGGTCTGCCTGACCGGGGACAGCCCGGGCCTGACGCTGATCTTTGACGAGATCGACCGGGGTGTGGGCGGGGCGACGGCGGATGCGGTGGGGCGGCGGCTGAAGGCGCTGGCTTCGGGCGCGCAGGTGCTGGTCGTGACGCATTCGCCGCAGGTGGCGGCCTTTGGCGCGCGGCATTGGCGGGTCGAGAAGCGGGTGGCGAAGGGGCAGACGCTGTCCACGGTCACGGGGCTGGATGCCGAGGAGCGGGTCGAAGAGATCGCGCGGATGCTGGCCGGTGACACGGTGACCGAGGCCGCGCGGGCCGCAGCGCGGGCGTTGCTGCAGGGCTAGGCAGATTGGTCAAAGCTGCGGCGGGATTGTGACGACCTATGCGCAAGCCGCATGGCGGAACTTCCTGAGTGACTCTTCATTGCTGCGCTGCGGCGTCCTATCTTCTGATCACGAAGAAAGGACTCCATCATGTTCAACTTGTTCAAATCACTGGTTAACGGCAGCGCCTTCCCTCGCATCGCCGATCTGGAGCGCGCTTATCTGAACGCTTCGGTCAGCCGTATGGACCTGGAACGCCGCCAGCGCGAAGTGGAAAACGGCCTGTTCCGCCGGTCGAGCTTTGACCACTGATCATGGCTGACCCGGCACCAGTTTGCCGGGGTTCATGAGGTTCAAGGGGTCAAGCGCGGCCTTCACCGCGCCCATGACCTGCCATCCTGTCCCATGTTCGGCCGCCATCAGGCCGAGCTTGCCGAAGCCCACGCCGTGCTCTCCGGTGATCGTGCCGCCAAGGCGGAGCGAGCGTTCGGCCATTCGGGTGGCCAAAGCCTTGGCGGTTGCCGCCTCGTCTGGCCGCGACGGGTCCACCATCAGGATCGCGTGGAAATTGCCGTCGCCGACATGGCCCAGAATCGGGCCGGGAATGCCACAGGCGGCGATGTCTGCCCGCGTCTCCTCTACCGCTTGGGCCAGCCGCGAGATCGGCACGCAGACATCCGTCACCACCGCCTTTGCCCCGGGACGCGACGCCAGGATCGCCCGGTAGGCCGCATGCCGCGCGGCCCAGAGGCGGCTGCGGTCTTCCTGCTTTTCGGCCCAATCCATCCCCTCGGCCCCGAAGTCTGACGCTAGTGCGCGGAAGCGGTTCACGTCTTCGGCCAAGCCTTCCGGGTGGCCGTGGAACTCAACCAGAAGCTGCGGGGCGAGGGGGAGTGACAGGCGCGAATAGGCGTTGCAGGCGGCGACGGTGTCGGTGTCGAGGAATTCGATCCGCGCCGGGGTGAGGCCCATCTGCATTGTGGCGATGACGCAATCCACGGCCGCGCCAACGCTGGGAAAGGCCGCGACGGCGGTCATCACCGCCTCGGGCTGGCCGTGGAGTTTGAGGGTCAGCTCGGTTATCAGGCCCAAGGTGCCTTCGGAGCCGACGAACAGGGCGGTCAGGTCATAGCCCGCCGAGGACTTGGGCGCGCCGGTGCCGGTGCGGATGACTTCTCCGGTGGCCAGAACCACTTCCAGCCCCCGGACATTGTCGCGCATGGTGCCGTAACGGACCGCGGTGGTGCCCGAGGCGCGGGTGGCGGCCATTCCGCCGAGGGAGGCATTGGCGCCGGGATCGACGGGAAACATCAGGCCGGTGGCGCGAAGTTCGGTGTTCAAGGCCTCACGCGTGATGCCGGGCTGGACGCGGACCAGACGGTCTTCGGGGCGGATCTCCAGCACGGCAGCCATGTCGCGGAAGTTGACGACCACGCCGCCGTGCAGGGCCAAAGCATGGCCTTCCAGCGAGGTGCCCGCGCCCCAGCCGATCAGGGGGACGCGGTGGGCGGTGGACCAGCGGGCGAGGGCTGCGACCTCGGCGGTGGAGCGGGGAAAGACCACGGCTTCGGGTGCGTCCGCAGAGACGAGGCTTTCGCTTTGGGCATGTTCGGCGAGGATCGGGGCCGCAACGGACACGCGGTCTGCGAAGAGGGTCCGGAGGGCGGCGAGGGCGGGGTCGGTCAGCATTTTGCCAGCCTAATGGCTTCGTCGACCGGTGCAAGCTCTGGCCCCGGCGCGGGCTTTCGGGTATCAGGCGCGCATCCCAAGATGGAGTCGCCTCGATGAAAGCCGCCGTCGTCACCTTCCCGGGGTCGAACTGCGACCGTGACCTGGCCGTGGCCTTCGAAGGCGCGGGGTTTGAGGTGGCGCGGGTCTGGCACAAGGACACGGCGCTGCCTTCGGGCGTGGATGTCGTGGGGGTGCCGGGCGGCTTCAGCTTTGGCGACTACCTGCGCTGCGGGGCGATTGCGGCGCAGTCGCCGATCAGCGCGGCAATCCGGACCCATGCGGACAAGGGCGGTTATGTGCTGGGCATCTGCAACGGGTTCCAGGTCGTCACCGAGATGGGCCTTCTGCCGGGCGTCCTGATGCGGAACGCCACGCTGAAATTCGTCTGCCGGACGGTCACGCTGAAGGTCGCGACGGTGCAGTCGGATTTCACCAGTGCCTACCGTCCGGGGCAGGAGATCCGCATCCCGATCGCGCACCACGATGGCAACTATACCATTGATGCCGAAGGGCTGGCGCGGCTGCAGGGCGAGGACCGCATCGCCTTTACCTATGCCGAGAACCCGAACGGCAGCATGGCCGACATCGCCGGCGTGCTGTCGGAAAACCGCCGGGTGCTGGGGATGATGCCGCATCCCGAACGCGCGACCGAACCGGCCCTGGGGTCGCAGGACGGCAAGGGCCTCTTCGCCTCGCTGATGCGCGGGATGGCGCTGGCCTGAGCCGCATCGGCTTGAGGCGGTCGGGGGCGGGGCCTAATCTTCCCGCATGACCGCAAGCGATCCCAGTTCGATCTCTGCCTCGGCGCCGGGCCTGCCCTGGCGTGCCAAGCTGGCCGTGGTCCTGCTGGTCCTTCTGGCAGTGGTGGTCGTGCTGGTGTCGAACCGGCTGTTGACCGACCGCTATACGGCAGACACGCGCAGCCGGGCTGAAGTGCGGTTGGCGCTGTATACCGGGAACCTGATGGCCGAGTTGCAGCGGACCTCGGTCGTGCCGCTTTTGCTTGCAAATGACCCGGCGCTGATCGAGGCGTTGAGGAACGGGAACTTCTCGACCACTTCGGCCAAGCTGATTGCGCTGCAGGGCCAGATCGGCGTGGCCTCGATCCGGCTGGTCGATGCCGATGGCCGGGTCGTGGGGGCGACGAACCGCAACATCCTGGGCACCAACTATCGCAACGAGCCGTATTTCGTCGCGGCGCAGCGGGCGAAGGACACGGTGTTCTCGTCGGTGGCCCGCGATACGGGGGGCTTCGATTTCACCTATTCCCGCGCCGTGATGGGCGAGGGCAGGTCGCTGGGCGTGATCGTCGTGTCGGTCGACCTGATGAAGTACGAGCGCGCCTGGGCGGGCCTGCAGGACGCGATTATGGTCACCGACAGCGAGGGCACGGTCGTCCTTGCGACTGAGCCGCGCTGGCGCGGGTTGCCGGCGGGCGAGGCGCTGGCGCTGCGCGATCCGCCCTCGGCCATCGCGCGGGCGCTGCAGGCCACGGCGGAATGGACGCAAGAGCCGCCCGACGCCTATGTGCGCGGCGAGGCGGTGATGCGGACCGAGGCGCGCGTGCCGTTCCGGGGCTGGAAGATCGCGACGTTTACCGCCTATGGGTCAGTCCGTGAACAGGTGAACGGGATCCTGGCGCTGGAGATCATGGGGTTCGCCATCCTGATGGCCTTCACCTTCTACCTCTTGTCCCGGCGGGCCTGGTCGCGGTCGGTGTCGTTCCAGCGGGAATCGGCGGAACTCCGGCTGTTGAACGCGCGTTTGCAGCGGGCGATTGCGGAGCGCGAGAAGGTGAAGAAGGACCTGGAGGTCGCGGAACTGACGCTGGCGCAGTCGTCCAAGTTGGCGGCCTTGGGCGAAATGTCGGCGGCGGTGAGCCATGAGTTGAACCAGCCCCTGGCCGCGATGAAGACCTATCTGGCAGGCGCGCGGCTGCTGTTGCAGCGCAAGCGCCTGGATGAGGCGTTGTCGTCTTTCCAGCGGGTCGATGACCTGATCGAACGGATGGGCGCGATCACGCGGCAGTTGAAGTCTTACGCGAGGAAGGGCGGCGAAGCCTTTGAAGAGGTTGATCTTCGGGCCTGCGTCTCTTCGGCGTTGGCGATGATGGAGCCGCAACTGAAGGCGCGGGTGGTCAAGATCAGCCGGGGCATGCCGCGCCAGGCGGTGATGGTGATGGCCGACCGGCTGCGGCTGGAGCAGGTGATCATCAACCTTCTCCGCAACGCGCTGGATGCGACGAAGGACACGAAGGATCCGCAGATCGACATCCTTCTGTCGGCGGGTGAGACAGCAACGCTGACGGTGCGGGACAACGGGCACGGGATCACCGATCTCGAAAACCTGTTCGAACCCTTCTACACGACCAAGCAACCGGGCGAAGGGGTGGGCCTGGGCCTTGCGATCTCGTCCGGGATCGTGACCGACCTTGGCGGTCGCCTGACGGCGCGGAACGGCGACGGGGGCGGTGCGGTCTTTGAAGTGCAGTTGCCGATCCTGGGCAACAAGATGGAAGCAGCAGAATGAAGAGGTCCCAATGGCCCGGGCAATGAAGGTGGCAATCGTCGATGACGAGGCCGACATGCGGCAGTCGATCAGCCAGTGGCTGGCGCTGTCGGGGTTCGATACCGAAACCTACGCGAGCGCCGAAGATGCGCTGAAGGTTATCGGGCCGGACTTCCAGGGCGTCGTGGTCAGCGACATCAAGATGCCGGGGATGGACGGAATGTCCTTCCTGAAGCGGCTGATGGGGCAGGACAGCGGGTTGCCGGTCATCATGATCACCGGCCATGGCGATGTGCCGATGGCGGTCGAGGCGATGCGGGTGGGGGCGTTCGACTTCCTGGAAAAGCCCTTCAACCCCGACCGGATGACGGAACTGGCCAAGAAGGCGACCCAGGCGCGGCGGATGACGCTGGACAACCGGGCGCTGCGGAAAGAGCTGTCGGATGGCTCGACCATCATGAAGAAGCTGATCGGATCGTCCCCGGCGATGGAGCGGCTGCGGGAGGATATCCTGGACCTTGGTCAGGCGGACTCACACGTCCTGATCGACGGCGAGACGGGGACCGGGAAGACCCTGGTCGCCCATGCGCTGCACGCGGTGGGGCCGCGGGGGTCGAAGAAGTTCGTGGCGATTTCCTGCGCGGCCTGGTCAGAGGACAAGCTGGCGGCGCGGTTGTTTGGTCCTGGCGAGGACGGCGCGCCGCCTTTGGTCGAGGAAGCGCGGGGGGGCACGTTGTGTCTGGAGGATGTCGAGGCGATGCCGGGGGCTTTGCAGGCGCGGCTTCTGACCTTCATCAACGATCAGGGCACGCCGCCCGAAACCCGGATCATCGCGATCTGCAACAGCCATGCCCCCGACACGACGCTGGAACAGGCGCTGCGGCCGGACCTGTTCTATCGGCTGGGGGCGATGACGATCCTGTTGCCGCCCCTGCGGACCCGGGGCGAGGATATCCTGCAGCTCTTCACCCGGCTGTCCGAACAGTTCGCCGAGGAATACGGCTGCGACGCCCCGCAGGTGACGGCGCAGGAGGCGGCGCAGCTGTTGCAGGCGCCCTGGCCGGGGAACGTGCGGCAGCTCGTGAACATCGCTGAGCGGGCGGTGTTGCAGAACCGGCGGGGGTCGGGGTCGATTGCGTCCCTCTTGATGGCGGAGAACGAGGCCTCGGGTCCCGCGCTGACCACGGAAGGCAAGCCCTTGAAGGACTATGTCGAGGCCTTCGAACGGATGCTGATCGACAACACGATGCGGCGGCACAAGGGGTCGATCGTGGCGGTGATGGAGGAGCTATGCCTGCCGCGCCGGACCCTGAACGAGAAGATGGCGAAGTATGGGCTGAGCCGTGGGGATTATGTCTGATCCCTGGACTGTCCACGGTGGACAGGCAGGGTGGGGCAAGTGAAAACAAGGGCTTGGCGGCGCGCATTCAGGGTCTGTTGACCATGTTGTGCCCCGCCGGATCGCTTGTCGATGACTTCTGCAAGCCTCGCTTTGGCCTGAGCGAGGAGGGTTCGAAACCCTGATCTGCCGCAGCTTGTCTTGCGTGCCCGACAGCCGCGAGGGGGCAGGAACGGTTGCGGCGGAGCTTGGCCTGGCCGAACTGCCGCTGGCGCACGAAGCCCCGTTGCCCATCGCTGTGCCCTCTGGCCGGGGTCAAGCCTGACGAGGCCTGAACCGGCGTGGCCTGACGCCGAAGCCCGGACCGACCCCTGAAAATTCGCCATTGCCCTTGGTTGTGCTTTCCCGTTAGGGTCGCCGTCAGGCAGTCTGACTGCCCGAGGAATTCTCTCCCCCTGTCGTTCTGATGCAGAAACCTGCGTCCCGTTTGGGGAGCCGGATCGACCGCAAGGTTGTGCACATTGCCCGTAAATCTTTGGATTTGCTGGCTTACTTAGGTGGAGGGCCCACAAGGCCCTTCAATTGTAACCGCGATGAGGCGTGTAGGCATATTGCGCACCGGACTGCTCTGCCCCTTGGGCCGGAGAGCCGTGCATTCGCCTGACGCCCGCGCCCAGACAAGCCGCCCCGCACCGTTTGATGTCTCCTCTGGTCCGCCAGGGGGGCTTTTGCGCCCGGGGCGCAATGGAACACTATGGCCAAGAAAATGCTTATCGATGCCACCCACCCCGAGGAAACCCGGGTGGTCGTGGTCGACGGAAACAAGGTCGAAGAATTCGACTTCGAGACCGTAAACAAACGCCAGCTTGCCGGAAACATCTACCTAGCCAAGGTGACGCGGGTTGAACCCTCGCTGCAGGCAGCCTTCGTGGAATACGGCGGCAACCGGCACGGATTCCTGGCCTTCGCGGAAATCCACCCGGATTATTACCAGATCCCGGTCGCCGACCGTAAGGCGCTGATCGAGGAAGAGCGGGCGATGGCCCGGGCCGAGGAGGAAGAGGACAACCGTCGTCAGCGCCGCCGTCCGCCCCGCCCGGCGGCGAAGGCCGAACAGGTCAAGTCCGAGGACGCGGTGGTTGACGGTCCGTCCGGGGGCCCGTCCGGCATGGACGTGGTCGATCTGGACGACGACGAGACCGCGAATGGCCCGCTGGTCGAGGCGGCAGTTGCCGAGGCGGTGGACGCCGATCACGGGCATGACCACGACCATGACGGGCACGATCATCCCGACCACGACCACCACAATGAATCGGTCGAGAATGGCGAGGGTGGGCGCTACCGGGCCGTGGACCACGCGTCCGACACCGACGAGGAAATCGAATCCATCGCCGAAGAGGACGTGGCCGAGGAAATCGCGGCCCCCCGTCGTCCTCGGGCGCGGCGCTACAAGATCCAGGAAGTGGTGAAGGTCCGGCAGATCATGCTGGTCCAGGTCGTCAAGGAAGAGCGTGGCAACAAGGGCGCGGCGCTGACCACCTATCTGTCGCTGGCCGGTCGTTACTGCGTGCTGATGCCTAACACCGCGCGGGGCGGCGGGATTTCCCGCAAGATCACCAATGCGGTCGATAGGAAGAAGCTGAAGGAAATCGCGGGCGAGCTGGAGGTGCCGGAAGGTGCGGGCCTGATCGTCCGGACGGCAGGCGCCAAGCGGACCAAGCCCGAGATCAAGCGCGACTACGAATACCTGATGCGCCTGTGGGAGCAGATCCGCGAGCTGACGCTGAAGAGCATTGCTCCGGCGAAGATCTACGAGGAAGGCGACCTGATCAAGCGGTCGATCCGCGACCTTTACAGCCGCGAGATCGACGAGGTGCTGGTCGAAGGCGAGGGCGGCTACCGTACCGCCAAGGACTTCATGCGGATGATCATGCCGAGCCATGCGAAGCAGGTCGTGCGCTATCAGGACCCGACGCCCTTGTTCGCGAAGTACCAGGTCGAGGGTTACCTGGGCGGCATGTTCAACCCGGTCGTGCAGCTGAAATCCGGCGGCTACATCGTGATCGGGGTGACCGAGGCGCTGGTGGCGATCGACGTGAACTCTGGTAGGGCCACGAAGGAAGGCTCGATCGAGGAGACGGCGCTGAAGACCAACGTCGAGGCGGCCGAGGAGATCGCGCGGCAGTTGCGGTTGCGCGACCTTGCCGGTCTGATCGTCATCGACTTCATCGACATGGAGGAGCGGCGCAACAACGCCACCGTCGAGAAGCGGCTGAAGGACAAGCTGAAGACCGACCGGGCGCGGATTCAGGTCGGGCGGATCAGCGGGTTCGGTCTTCTGGAGATGAGCCGGCAGCGGTTGCGGCCGGGGATGCTGGAGTCCACCACGCAGCCCTGCCCGCATTGCCATGGCACGGGGTTGATCCGGTCGGATGACAGCATGGCGCTGACGGTGCTGCGGGCGCTGGAAGAGGAAGGGACGCGGAAGCGGTCGAAGGAGGTGCTGCTGAAAGCGCCGGTGGGGATCGTGAACTATCTCTTCAACGCCAAGCGCGAGCATGTGGCGCTGATCGAGGCGCGCTATGGCATGGCGGTGCGGATCGAGGCGGACCCGATGATGGTGTCGCCTGATTATTCCATCGAGAAGTTCAAGACGGCGTTGCGCGCGGTGCCCGAGGCTCCGGTCGTGTCAGGCCATGCGGGGCTGATGGGCGCGCCGGTCGAGGAAGAGGAAGACGAGGATATCGTCGACGATCTGGTCGAGGAGGAGGCCGAGGAGGCCGAGGCCCCGGGCGAGACGCGGGCCGCTGCGCCTGCGGGCGAGGGCGACGGCCAGCCG
>OFDC01001473.1_pt1 | contig 12441 bp, 9 predicted proteins | sample 1520941 | NCBI WGS metagenome assembly OFDC01 (sample SAMEA94258168, study PRJEB24077) | hot springs metagenome | biome: Aquatic biome; feature: Water | place: India | collected 2012-12-06 | depth 5 m | reverse complement strand
GCGCGCGCTGCGTGGCGCGCAGGTCGCCCGGCGGCGCCTGCGCCTCCGTCTGCATGCGCAGCCGGTCCTCCAGCAGGGCGCGGTCGGTGGCCATGGCGCGCGGCACGTCGAGCAGCTTGGCCGCGTTCTCCTCGGCCCGTTGCCGGAAGATGGCCACCACCTCCTGCTCCTTGGGGTCGGCCAGCAGCTGCTGCTCGCGCTCGCCCAGCTGCTTGAGCTGCTGGCCGTAGACGACCTGCGGCACCGGCACGCCGGTCTGCTTGGCGCTCAGCCACACCACCGGCACCAGGTACGCCACGATCAGCACGATGTACTGCGCCACCTGCGTCCAGGTCACGGCCCGCATGCCGCCCAGGAAGCTGCACACCAGCACGCTGCCCAGTCCGACGAACACACCGACGAAGAAGTCCAGCCCGGTGAGCCGCGCGATGATCAGCCCCACGCCGTAGATCTGCGCGACCAGGTAGGTGAACGAGCACAGGATGGCGGCCAGCGCGGCCACCGTGCGCGGCAGGTGTCCGCCGTAGCGCGCGCCGACGAAGTCCGGGATGGTGAACTGTCCGAAGCGTCGCAGGTACGGCGCCAGCAGCAACGCCAGCAGGCAGTAGCCACCCGACCAGCCGAGGATGAAGGCCAGCCCGCCGTAGCCGGCCAGGTACAGCGTGCCGGCCAGGCTGATGAACGAGGCCGCGCTCATCCAGTCCGCGGCGGTGGCCATGCCGTTGTACAGCGCCGGGACCCGTCGCCCGGCCACGTAGTACTCGGTGGGGTCGGTGGTGCGGCTCATCACGCCGATGGCCGCGTAGAACAGCACCGTGCCCAGCAGGAAGGTGAAGCCGATCCACGGCTTGGGCAGCCCCAGCACCTCCAGCCCGGCCATCACCGCCACGAACAGCAGGAAGCTCAAGGTGTAGGCGCCGTAGACGCGGTTGAGCACCCGCGTGGGCAGCGCACGGATCTCCTGGCCCACCGTCAGGATCCCTCGCCCGGCTGGCACAGCCGGTCCAGGCGCCGCATGGCGAACGCGTAGTAGCCCACGATCAACAGGTACACCAGCAGGGCGCCCTGCCCGGCCACCCAGAAGCTGAAGGGCCAGCCGAAGAAGTCGAAGTCCAGGTCACGGGCGAAGAAGGCAATGCCGAAGGTGACGACGAACCACAGCGCCAGGAGGGCGCGCGTCAGCCGCAGGGTGCGGCGCCAGTAGGCGACCCGGTCCTGCCACGGCACGGTGCCTGCCGCACGGGGGTCGTTGGGCGACATGGACAGCGACTGTCGGTCAAGGCTGCTTACACATCGCTGACGCATGCCGCCACCCGGCACCGGGTCGGCTCAGGGCAAACCCTGGGCGTACCGTCCATGGGGACGGCACCCGCATGAGAAAATCCGCGCCTTTCGCCCGCCAACGTCCGCAACGACGGCGGGGCGCACCACGAGCAGAGCACACGCCATGGACATCGAACGCATCAATGCGATCGGCACCACCCTCGCCGACCTGAAAGCGCGCACCGACGCGCTAAGGGGGTATCTTTGACTACGACCGCAAAGCACTCCGCCTGAACGAGGTCAACGCGGCGCTGGAGAACCCGGACGTCTGGAACGACCCCAAGCGCGCCCAGGAACTGGGCCGCGAGAAGAAGTCGCTGGAGACGGTGGTCGAGACCATCAACCACCTCGACAGCAACCTCTCCGACAATGCCGAGCTCTACGACATGAGCAAGGACGAGGGCGACGTCGACGCCCTCGCGGCCATCGAGGCCGAGACCGCGACGCTGCGCGAGACGGTCGAACAGCTGGAATTCCGCCGGATGTTCAACAACCCGGCCGACCCCGGCAACTGCTTCATCGACATCCAGGCCGGCGCCGGCGGCACCGAGGCCTGCGACTGGGCCAGCATGCTGCTGCGCCAGTACCTCAAGTACTGCGAGCGCAAGGGCTTCAAGGCCGAGGTGCTGGAGGAAACCGAGGGCGATGTCGCCGGCATCCGCTCGGCCACCCTCAAGGTCGAGGGCGACTATGCCTTCGGCCACCTGCGCACCGAGACCGGCGTGCACCGCCTGGTGCGCAAGAGCCCCTTCGATTCCTCGGGCGGGCGCCACACCAGCTTCGCCTCGCTGTTCGTCTACCCGGAGGTGGACGACTCGATCGAGATCGACATCAACCCCGCCGACGTGCGCACCGACACCTTCCGAGCCTCGGGCGCGGGCGGGCAGCACATCAACAAGACCGACTCGGCCGTGCGCCTGACGCACATCCCGACCGGCATCGTGGTGCAGTGCCAGAACGACCGTTCCCAGCACCGCAACCGCGACGAGGCCTGGCAGATGCTGCGCAGCCGCCTGTACGAGCACGAGATGCGCAAGCAGATGGAACAGCAGCAGAAGCTGGAGGACAGCAAGACCGACGTCGGCTGGGGCCACCAGATCCGCAGTTATGTGCTGGACCAGAGCCGCATCAAGGACTTGCGCACCAACGTCGAGATCTCCAACACCCAGAAGGTGCTGGACGGCGACCTGGATCCCTTCATCACGGCCAGCCTCAAGCACGGGCTCTGAGGGGCGGGGGTGCACCCTCGGCCCGCCGGCCCGCCGGCCCGCAGATCATCTCCTTCCAATGAAAGAACACTCCAATGCGTGAAGGACCCGCCACCCTGATCCGTCGCGAGGACTACCTGGCCCCCGCGTTCTGGATCCGCACCGTCGACCTCACCTTCGACCTCGACCCCGTCAAGACGCTGGTGACCAGCCGCATGCAGGTGCAGCGCAATCCAGACGTCGCACCGGGCCCGCTGAGGCTGCACGGCGAGGACATCACCCTGCTGCGCGTGCAGGCCAACGGCGACAGCGTGAGCTTCCGCCACGAGGACGGCTGCCTGGTGATCGACAACCCGCCCGAGGGCGACTTCACGCTGGAGATCCGCAACACCTGCGCGCCCGAGAAGAACACCCACCTGTCGGGGCTGTACACCTCCGGCGGCGGCTTCTTCACCCAGTGCGAGGCCGAGGGCTTCCGCCGCATCACCTACTTCCTCGACCGCCCGGACGTGATGGCGGTCTACACCGTGCTGCTGCGCGCGGACAAGAAGAAGTACCCGGTGCTGCTGTCCAACGGCAACCTGGTCGATCAGGGCACGCTGGACAACGGCCGCCACTACGCCAAGTGGCACGACCCCTTCCCCAAGCCCAGCTACCTGTTCGCGCTGGTGGGCGCCGACCTGGTGTCGCGGCAGCAGAAGATCCTCACCCGCTCGGGCAAGGAACACCTGCTGGAGGTCTACGTGCGCCGAGGCGACCTCGACAAGACCGAGCATGCGATGAATTCGCTCATCGCCTCGGTGCTGTGGGACGAGGCCCGCTTCAAGCTGCCCCTGGACCTGGAGCGCTTCATGATCGTCGCGGTGGGCGACTTCAACATGGGGGCGATGGAGAACAAGGGCCTGAACATCTTCAACACGAAGTACGTCCTGGCCAACCCCGCCACCGCCACCGATGTCGACTATGCCGGCATCGAGAGCGTGGTCGGCCACGAGTACTTCCACAACTGGACCGGCAACCGCATCACCTGCCGCGACTGGTTCCAGCTGAGCCTGAAGGAAGGCTTGACCGTCTTCCGCGACCAGGAGTTCAGCATGGACATGGCCGGCACCGCATCGGCCCGCGCGGTCAAGCGCATCGACGACGTGCGCGCCCTGCGCCAGATGCAGTTCCCCGAGGACGCCGGCCCCATGGCGCACCCGGTGCGTCCGGACAGCTACGTCGCGATCGACAACTTCTACACCGCCACCGTCTACGAGAAGGGCGCGGAGGTGGTGCGCATGATGCAGACGCTGGTGGGGCGCGACGGCTTCGCCCGCGGGCTGTCGCTGTACTTCGAGCGCCATGACGGCCAGGCCGTGACCTGCGACGACTTCGCGCAGGCGATCGCCGATGCCAACCCCGGCAGCGCGCTCGCCCACAAGCTCGACACCTTCAAGCGCTGGTACTCGCAGGCCGGCACACCCCGGCTGTTGGCGCGCGGCCGCTACGACGCGGTCAGCCGCACCTACACGCTGGGCCTGGAACAGCAGGCCGACCCGTCACCCGGGCAGAGCGCCAAACAGCCCTTCGTGATCCCGGTCGCCATGGGGCTGCTGGGCCTGACCGGTCGCCATCTGCCGCTGCAATTGGAGGGCGAGGCGCAACCCGCGGGCACCGAGCGCGTGCTGGTGCTGGACGAGCGCCAGGCCCAGGTCACCTTCGTCAATGTCGACGAGGAGCCGGTGCCTTCGCTGCTGCGCGGCTTCTCCGCGCCGGTGCACCTGGTCGACGGCCTGGGCGACGCCGAGCTGCTCACGCTGCTCAAGCACGACGCCGACCCGTTCAACCGGTGGGAAGCCGGCCAACGCCTGGCGCTGGCGCGGCTGCTGGCCGCCGTGCGCGCCGACAGCACGCCCCATGCCGACGCGGCCTATGTGGAAGCGATGCGCGAGGTGCTGCGCCACCCTGCCCTGGACGCGGCCTTCAAGGAGCTGGTGCTCACCCTGCCCAGCGAGGCCTACATCGCCGAGCAGCTCGACGAGGTCGATCCGCAGCGCATCCACGCCGCGCGCGAGTCCATGAAGCTGCAGATGGCGCAGGCCCTGCGCGACGATTGGGAGTGGGCCTGGGAACACCATCAGGTCACCGGCGGCTACTCGCCCGACCCGGTGTCCAGCGGCCGTCGGGCCCTGGCCAACCTGGCACTGGCCATGCTGTGCCTCGACGCCCAGGCTCGCGGGGACACGGTGTGGCCGGGCAAGGCCTACCAGCGCTTCAAGGACGCCGGCAACATGACCGACCGCCTGGGGGCGCTGACGGCCCTGGTCGAGGCGGACCTCGATCTTGCGCAGCCGGCGCTGAAGCGCTTCCATGCCCTCTTCCAGGGCGAGGACCTGGTCATCGACAAGTGGTTCGCGCTGCAAGGGCGAGGCCCCGAGCCGGTGGGCCAGGGCGCGGGGCGCAGCTTGCAGCGGGTGAAGACCCTGATGCAGCACCCGGACTTCTCGCTGCGCAACCCGAACCGCGCGCGCAGCCTGCTGTTCAGCTACACCATGCACAACCCGGCGGGCTTCCACCGCGCCGATGCCGCGGGCTACGTCTTCTGGGCCGACCGCGTGATCGAGCTGGACGCCATCAACCCGCAGCTCGCCTCGCGCCTGGCCCGCGTGATGGACCGCTGGAAGAAGCTGGCCGAACCATATCGCAGCGGAGCCCGGGAGGCCATTGCCCGCGTCGCGGGCAAGCCGGACCTGAGCGACGACGTGCGCGAGATCGTCTCGCGTGCCCTGGAGGACTGACCCGATGCCCACCCCCCACAAGCGCGTCAGCCTGACGCAGTACCTCGTCGAGCAGCAGCGCGAGAACAAGCACATCCCGGCCGAGTTGCGCCTGCTGATCGAAGTGGTGGCGCGCGCGTGCAAGCGCATCGCCATCCAGGTCACCAAGGGCGCGTTGGGCGACGTGCTGGGCAGCGCCCACAGCGAGAACGTCCAGGGCGAGGTCCAGAAGAAGCTCGACGTCATCTCCAACGAGGTGCTGATCGAGGCCAACGAATGGGGCGGCCACCTCGCCGCCATGGCCAGCGAGGAAATGGACTCCATCCACCTGGTGCCCAACCGCTACCCGCAGGGCGAATACCTGCTGCTGTTCGATCCGCTGGACGGCAGCAGCAACATCGACGTCAACGTCAGCATCGGCACCATCTTCAGCGTGCTGCGCAAGGTGGGTCATCACCACGGCGTGAGCGAGGAGGATTTCCTGCAGCCCGGCCGCCAGCAGGCGGCTGCCGGCTATTGCGTGTACGGCCCGCAGACCATCCTGGTGCTGACGGTGGGCGACGGCGTGGTGATGTTCACCCTCGACCGCGAGCAGGGCAGCTGGGTGCTCACCGACGAGCATGTGCAGATTCCGGCCGACACCAAGGAATTCGCGATCAACATGAGCAACATGCGCCACTGGGCCCCGCCGGTAAAGCGCTACATCGACGAATGCCTGGCCGGCAAGGAGGGCCCGCGCGGCAAGGACTTCAACATGCGCTGGGTGGCGAGCATGGTGGCCGACGTGCACCGCATCCTCACCCGCGGCGGCATCTTCATGTACCCCTGGGACCAGCGCGAGCCCGAAAAGCCCGGCAAGCTGCGCCTCATGTACGAGGCCAACCCCATGGCCTTCCTGGTGGAGCAGGCCGGCGGGATGGCCACCAACGGACGGCAGCGCATCATGGAACTGCAGCCGCACAAGCTGCACGAGCGCGTGAGCGTGGTGCTGGGCTCGCGCAACGAAGTGCAGCGGGTGACGGAGTACCACCAGCAGGCCGAGGCCGACGCTGCGCCGGCGGGCTCGCAAGTGCAGGCGGCCTGAGCGTCCGGCGCCTTCACGCATCGGCCGCGACCCTTCCCAGGCGAAATTTCTCCTGGCTATAATCCGCGGCTTCACCTCGCCGGTGTAGCTCAGTTGGTAGAGCAGCGCATTCGTAATGCGAAGGTCGGGAGTTCGACTCTCTTCACCGGCACCATCTTTCAAGGGCTCCGTGTCGCCAGGCACGGGGCCCTTGTCTCATGGTGCAGCGGAATCCGCAGGCTTTCGGCAGAAGCCCTCGCAAGCGGCGGCCCTTGACCGGCAACGCGTACAGTGCGTCGATGCATTCCCACACCACGATCGACTTTCCCCACTACACCCCCGATGTCCCCGGCTACGCTGGCCCCCTCACCCTGCAGGTTCGCGTCGACGGCCTGCGCTTGCTGGCCGGCGACCGGCCGCCCCAGTCGCACGAGCTGACCCTGCCCCCGATCGACAGCGTGCACGACTTCACCGAGCGCGACGCCCAACGACTGTTCGACGCCTTCGACGACGACGACCGGGTGGTCGGCGCCACCACGGTGGACGCCATCGAGCTCGACCGCGCCAAGCGCATCGTGCTGAAGGACGGTCGGGAGGCCGCGGTGCTGCTGGGCGGCGAATGCGGCGTGGCGGGCTTCTACGACCTCACCAACGGCGGCAAGCTGTCGCCGTGGATCCAGTTCGGCTGACGCCCGGCTCCTGAACCGGGGACCAGCGCATCCACGGTGGCCAGGTGCCGCACCAGGCCGGAAACCCGCTTGCCTTCGCAACGGCATCACTGTACAAACATACAGTCTTCACCGACTGCCCTTGCACAGGAGGCTCGCCATGTCCCGCCGTCGCCAGCATTACTCCCCGCCACCCGCCCTGCCCCGGTGGCTGGCATCCATGCTGCGCTGGCTCTGACGCCTCACCCGGCGCCGGACGCCAGCGGCCTACCCGGCGCCGTTGACGGCGGCGTCGGGGGTTGCTTGGGCAGCGTCACCACGAACGCGGTGCCCGAGTCGGTGGATACCACCGAGATCTGCCCGTGGTGCGCCCGCGCCACCTCGCGGCAGATGTACAGGCCCAGGCCCATCCCCTTGTGACGCATGCGACGGTCCTCGCCCCTGGCCAAGCCCCGGACCAGCGGATCGAAGATGCGGGCCGCCACGTCCGCGGGGATCGGATCGCCCTGGTTGCGCACCTGCAGTTCCACCGCCTGCTCCGTGCCCCGCGCCTCCACCTCCACCGGGGTGCCGGCCCTTCCATACAGGGCCGCGTTGCCGAGCAGGTTGACCAGCAGGCGCTGCAGGCGGCTTTCGTCCCACTCGCCCCACAGGTCTCCGTCCAGCAGGGTCTTGACCTGGGTGTCGGGGTGCACCGCAGCGATCTCGCTGACCGACTGCTCCACCACGGCGCTCAAGTTCATGCGGTGCAGCGTGACCGGCAGGCGATGGCCGAGCCGGGTGCGGGTGAAGTCGACCAGGTCGTCCAGCATGCCCTGCATGCGCGCGGCCGCGTTGCGGATGCGCACCGCCACCTTGAGCGGCTCGGCTTCCAGCTTCTCCGATTTCAGCAGGTACTCCGCGCCCACCACCACCGCGGACAACGGTGAACGCAGATCGTGGCCCAAGGCGCCGAGGAAGAGCTCGCGCATGCGCGCGACCCGTTCGTTGTAGGCGTCGATGCACTGGCGGATGGCATCGTCCATGCGCGCGACGAACGCCATGAAGTCGGCCTTGGGCCAGTCTTCCGTCATGCCGCTGTCCAGCCACAGCTGCACCACGATGCGCTGCAGAGACAGCAGTTCCGCGATCACGTCACCCAGCGAGACCTGCTGCTTCAACCGCGCGCGGGCCAGGATGTCGGCGCAATGCTGGATGGTCTCGCGGTCGGCCCCGCCTGGGGCGGACCCGGCGGCGGCGTCGGGCCTCCCCGGTCGCGAGAGCGCCAGCAGCAGGGTGCGCACGTTGTCCACCTGCGTGGCGTCCAGCGGCGCGTCGGGCAGGCGCTGCCGCGCGTCCACCTCGAACCGCGCCAGCACCTCGTCGAGGTGGTCCGCCACGAACCTGTGCATGCAGTCGCCCCCCATCAGTTGTGGTTATAGAGCGCGGCGGACGGCCCCGTCCCCCGGGGGAAACCGGGCGGGCCCGCGAATGAGGGTGACGAAGAGCGTGTCCGTTCGGAAGGACAGTTCGCCCAGGACCTCAGGACCTCAGGACCTCAGGACCTCAGGACCTCAGGACTTCAGGACCTCAGGACCTCAGGACATCAGGACATCAGAACGCCGCGATACCGGTCATTGCCCGCCCGAGGATCAGCGCATGGATGTCGTGCGTGCCCTCGTAGGTGTTGACCACCTCCAGGTTGACGACGTGGCGGATGACGCCGAACTCGTCGCTGATGCCGTTGCCGCCGAGCATGTCGCGTGCGGTGCGGGCGATGTCCAGCGCCTTGCCGCAGCTGTTGCGCTTCATGATGGAGGTGATCTCCACCGCGGCCGTGCCTTCGTCCTTCATGCGGCCCAGGCGCAGGCAGCCCTGCAGGCCCAGCGTGATCTCGGTCTGCATGTCGGCCAGCTTCTTCTGCACCAGCTGGTTGGCCGCCAGCGGCTTGCCGAACTGCTTGCGGTCCAGGGTGTACTGACGTGCCGCGTGCCAGCAGAACTCGGCCGCGCCCAGCGCGCCCCAGGCAATGCCGTAGCGGGCGCTGTTCAGGCAGGTGAAGGGACCCTTGAGGCCACGCACCTCGGGGAAGGCGTTCTCCTCCGGCACGAAGACGTTGTCCATCACGATCTCGCCGGTGATGGACGCGCGCAGTCCCACCTTGCCGTGGATGGCCGGGGCGCTCAGGCCCTCCCAGCCCTTTTCCAGGATGAAGCCGCGGATCTGCCCGCCGTCGTCCTTGGCCCAGACCACGAACACGTCGGCGATGGGGCTGTTGGTGATCCACATCTTCGAGCCGGTGATGCGGAAGCCGCCGGGCACCGAGCGCGCCCGCGTCTCCATGCTGCCGGGGTCGGAGCCGTGGTTGGGCTCGGTCAGGCCGAAGCAGCCGATCCACTCGCCGCGCGCCAGCCTGGGCAGGTACTTCTGCTTCTGCGCCTCGGTGCCGAAGTCGTTGATCGGCACCATCACCAGCGAGGACTGCACGCTCATCATCGAGCGGTATCCGGAGTCCACCCGCTCCACCTCGCGCGCCACCAGCCCGTAGCACACGTAGTTCAGGCCGGCGCCGCCGTAGGCCTCCGGGATGGTCGGGCCCAGCAGGCCCAGCTCGCCCATCTCGCGGAAGATGGCCGGGTCGGTCGTGCCGTCGCGGAAGGCGTCCAGCACCCGCGGGGCCAGGGCGTTCTGGCAGTAGTCGCGTGCGGCATCGCGCACGGCGCGTTCGTCGGCATCGATCTGAGCGTCCAGCAGCAGCGGGTCGTCCCAGTGGAAGGCGGTTCGGCTCATGGTGTTCTCGTCGAAAGGGAGGGGATCAATCGGGGATGACGGCCGTGCACTCGATCTCGACCTTGGCGCGGTCCTCGATCAGCGCCCGGACCTCCACCGCCGTCATCGCGGCGTTGTACGCGCCGATCAGCTCGCGGAAGGCCGCGCCCACCTCGCGGCCGGCCGCCAGGTACTCGCGCTTGTCGGTCACGTACCAGGTCATGCGCACGATGTGCTCGGGCTTGCCGCCGGCTTCGCGCAGCACCTCCACCACGTTCTGCAGCGCCTGCCGGGCCTGACCGGCGAAGTCGTCGGTGTGGAACACGCTGTCGGCGTCCCAGCCGATCATGCCGGCGATGTAGACCTGGGTGCCGCGCACCTTGACGCCATTGGCGTAGCCCTTGGGACGGGGCCAGCCGGGGGGAAGCAACACTTGCATCGGAGGGTCTCCTCGGAGTCGTTCGTCTTGGCAGTGGCGCGGTGTTCAGCCGCGCAGGTCCTTGAGCAGTTCGCGCGCGATGATCAGCTGCTGCACCTCGCTGGCGCCTTCGTAGATGCGCAGCGCGCGGATCTCGCGGTACAGGCGTTCGACCGGCTGCTCGCTCACCACGCCCATCCCGCCCCACAGCTGCACCGCGGCGTCGATGACCTGCTGCGCGCCCTCGGTGGCCTGCCACTTGGCCATGGCGGCCTCGCGGGTCACGGTGCGGCCCTGGTCGCGCTGCCAGGCGGCGCGGTAGGTCAGCAGCGCGGCCGATTCCAGCGTGGTGGCCATCTGCGCGAGCCGGGCCTGCGTGAGCTGGAAGTCCGCGAGGTGGCCGCCGAACATCCTGCGCGAGGTGGCGCGGGCGAGGCCCTCTTCCATGGCGCGGCGGCCGAAGCCGAGCGCGGCGGCGGCCACCGAGGTGCGGAACACGTCCAGCGTGCGCATCGCCACCTTGAAGCCCTCGCCGGCGTCGCCCACGCGCTGCGACAGCGGCACGCGGCAGTTCGTGAACCTCAGTCGCGCCAGCGGGTGCGGCGCGATGACGTCGATGCGTTCGGCGATCTCGAAGCCCGGCGTGCCGGCATCGACGATGAAGGCCGACAGGCCGCGCGCGCCGGGCGCCTCGCCGGTACGAGCGAACACCACGTAGAAGTCGGCGATGCCGCCGTTGGAGATCCAGGTCTTCTCGCCGTCGAGGATGGCGAACTCGCCTTCGACCCGGGCGGCGCACTGCATCGCCGCGACGTCGGAGCCGGCCTCGGGCTCCGACAGCGCGAAGGCGGCGATGGCCTCGCCGCGGGCCACCCGCGGCAGGTAGCGCGACTGCTGCGCCGGCGTGCCGGCCAGGCTGATGGCGCCGGAGCCCAGGCCCTGCATGGCGAAGGCGAAGTCGGCCAGGCCGTTGTGGCGGGCCAGCGTCTCGCGTACGCGGGCCACGGTCTGTCCGGCGTCGGCGGCGCTCACCAGCCCTCCTTGCCGGTGACCGAATTCTTCGCCATCTGCAGGGCGGGTACCGGGGCGTCCGGCGGCACGCCGGTGGCGCGCAGCGTGGCGTTCATGATGTCGGAGAACACCGGCGCGGCGACCTGGCCGCCGTAATGCACGCCGTTCGACGGTTCGTCGATCATCACCGCGACGATGTAGCGCGGGTCCGACACCGGCGCGAAACCGACGAAGGAGGCGATGTACTTGTTCGCGTAGGCGCCGCCTTCGAGCTTGTGCGCGGTACCGGTCTTGCCGGCCACGCGGTAGCCCGGGATCTGCGCCTTGGGTGCGGTGCCACCCGGGCCGGCTGCCATTTCGAGCATGCGGCGCACTTCGCGGGCGGTCTGGGCCGAGAACACCTGCAGGCCGTTGACCTGAGGCGTATCGACCCGGGTGAGCGACAGCGGAATGAGGTCGCCGTCGCGGGCGAACACCATGTAGGAGCGCGCCATCTGCATCAGCGTGACCGACATGCCGTGACCGTAGGACATGGTGGCCTGTTCCACCGGTTTCCAGCTCGCGGCCGGCCGCAGGCGGCCACCGGCTTCGCCCGGGAAGCCCAGGCGCAGCGGCGAACCGAAGCCCATCTGGTCATAGACGTGCCACATTTCCGACGGCTTGAAGGTGCCGGCGATCTTGGCCACGCCGATGTTGGACGACTTCTGGATCACTTCGGCCAGCGTGAGCGTGCCGTGCGAGTGCGCGTCGCCGATCGAGGCGCGGCCGAAGAACAGCTTGCCGGAACAGTCCACCGGCGTATCGAAGGTGTAGCGGCCGCTTTCCAGCGCCATCGCGGCGATGATGGGCTTGATGGTCGAACCCGGTTCGTAGGTGTCGGTGAAGGCGCGGTTGCGCAGCGGCGGGCCGCTCAGCTGGTCGCGGTTGTTCGGGTTGTAGGTGGGCCAGTTGGCCAGCGCCAGCACCTCGCCGGTGCGGGTGTCGAGCACCACCGCGCTGCCGGCGCGCGCCTTGTGATCGGTCACCGCCTGCTTGAGCCGGCTGTGCACCAGGAACTGCAGCCGCGCATCGATGGACAGGCGCACGTCGCCGCCGTCGCGCGGCGGGGCCAGCACCTCGATGTCCTCGACCACGTTGCGGCGGGCGTCGGTGATGACGCGGCGCTGGCCGACCTGACCGGTCAACGGCCGGTTCATCGCCAGTTCGATGCCTTCGAGACCGTTGTCGTCCATGCCGGTGAAAC
>OFDC01001472.1_pt1 | contig 12443 bp, 13 predicted proteins | sample 1520941 | NCBI WGS metagenome assembly OFDC01 (sample SAMEA94258168, study PRJEB24077) | hot springs metagenome | biome: Aquatic biome; feature: Water | place: India | collected 2012-12-06 | depth 5 m | reverse complement strand
CGACATAGCGATGCACCCGCATCGTCACGCCGCCGCGGCTTTCTTCCTGAATGCATTGACGGAATGCCATCGACCCACTCCCCTTGGACGATTAACGATCGCGCTCGACGATGAAGCGAGCGAGCGCGCGCAGGATATCGGCCTCGCTGCCGTAGGAAGCGAGCCGCAGCACGGCCTGATCGACCAGCGCACGCGCCTGGTCGCGGGCCTGATCGACACCCATCAGGGTGACGAAGGTCTGCTTGCCCTGCTCATTGTCCTTGCGCAGCGCCTTGCCGGCTTTCTCGATATCGCCTTCGACATCGAGCAAGTCGTCGGCGATCTGGAAGGCAAGACCGATGTCGCGGGCATAGGCGCGCAGATGCGCGCGCGCCTGCGGCGGAACCTTGCCAAGGATCGCCCCCATCTCGACCGCGGCGGCGAGCAGCGCGCCGGTCTTCAATTGCTGGAGCTTGGTGATGGCCTGGAGATCGTAGACCACGCCTTTCTCGTCCGCGACCATGTCCATCATCTGGCCGCCCGCCATCCCGCTCATACCGGAGGCCTGTCCGAGGGTCAGGATCAGCTCGGAACGGGTGAAAGGATCCTCGCTGGTTGCATCATCGGCGAGGATCTCGAAGGCGAGCGCATGGAGCGCGTCACCGGCGAGGAGCGCGGTCGCCTCGTCATAGGCCTTGTGGAGCGTCGGCTTGCCGTGGCGCAGATCGTCATTGTCCATGCACGGCAGATCATCGTGGATCAGCGAATAGACATGGATCGCCTCAATCGCCGCGCCCGCGCGCAGGGCCGCATCGCGCGAGACGCCGAACAGCGCAGCCGTGCTGCACACGAGCAGCGGGCGCACCCGCTTGCCCCCGCCGATCGCGGCGTAGCGCATCGCCTCCACCAGACGGGCGCTGGTGTCATCGGGGATAGGAAGGATCGCATCGAACACCGAATCGATTTCGGATTGGACGCGCCTGATTTCTTCGCCAAGCAGGTTATTGGTCGCCGCCGCCAGCATCACCTCAGCCCTCCGTATCGAAAGGACGGGTGCCGGTCGCCCGGCCATCGGCAGCGGTGACGATCCGCTCGATCCGCGCCTGCGCCGCATCGAGCCGCTGCTGGCATGCCGCACGCAGCGCCTCACCGCGTTCGTAGAGGCTTATCGACTGGTCGAGCGGCACGTCGCCGCGCTCGAGCTGCTGCACGATCCCTTCGAGCGCGGCCAGCGCCTGCTCGAAGCTCAAGTCGGAGATGTCCGGCGCTGCCGCTGCCGGTGATGAAGTGCCCTCGTCCATGGCGTGGAGCATTGACGGGGCGCGCGGGCGCGGTCAAGGCTGCGCGCGGCGGGCCGGGATCAACAACACAGGAATATCGCTTTCATGCTGCTGAAGTGGATCATCGCCTACGGCGTCGCGGCCGTGGCCTTCCTCGCCTTTGACATCCTCTGGCTGCGCTGGGCGGCGGGCAATCTCTACAAGCCGGTGATCGGCGAGATCATGGCGGTGAACTTCAACGCCAAGGCGGCGGTGGCGTTCTACCTCATCTACATCGCCGGGATTTGCTGGTTCGCGATCCGACCGGGCCTTGAAGGCGGCGGGGTGCGCGAGGCGATGCTCAACGGCATCCTGCTGGGCGCGCTGTGCTATGCGACCTTCGATCTGACCTCGCAGGCCGTCATGAAGGTATGGGCGACGCATATCTCGGTGCTCGACATCCTGTGGGGCGCCTTTGTGACGGGCGCGGCGAGTTCGATCGCCTGCTGGGCAGTGCTGAAGTTCGCGCCCGCCGCACCGGCCGTCGCGCCCGTCGGCTGATCGCCCGCGCCCCATGTTCATCGGCCACTTCGCCCCCGCTTTCGTGGCCGCCGCGGTCAGTCCCGAGCGACCGCGCCTTGGGGCAATGTTCGTGGCTGCGCAGCTGGTCGACTGGGGGTTCTTCGCCCTCGCCCTGTTCGGGATCGAGAACATGCGGGTCGACCCGGCGGCGAGCGTGATGGTGCCCTTCGATCTCTACGACATGCCCTACACCCACAGCCTGCTTGGCGCGGGGGTCTGGGCGGCGGTATTTCTCGGAGTAGTCGCGGTCTATCGCCGCAGCCTGCACCTCGGCGTGCTGGCGGGGATGGTGGTGCTTTCGCATTGGGTCCTCGATCTTCTGGTCCACGTCCCCGACCTGACGCTCGACGGCACGCCGCCCAAGCTGGGCCTCGGCCTGTGGAACATGCCGTGGGTGGCGATGCCGCTGGAACTGGCGCTGACCTTCGGTGCCTTTGCCTTCTACCTGTCCCGCACCCGGGGTCCGGCAGGGCCGCCGTTGGTGCTCGCGGGCGTCCTGCTAGTGCTGCAAGCGGTCAACTGGTTCGCCCCCCACCCCGCCGCCGCCGGGCCGTTCCTCTACATCCAGGCCCTCGTTGCCTTTGCGCTGTTGACCGTTCTGGCCGCTTGGGTCGGGGAGAATCGCTGGTTCCGCCGACGCGGCGGCTTGGCGACGTCGGCACGGTGATCTAGGGGGCCTGCCGCAAGGAGTCCCTCTTCATGACCGCCATCACCCCCGAAATCGTCGAACAGCACGGCCTTTCCCCCGAGGAATACGCGCGCGTCCTTGCCGCGCTGGGGCGCGAGCCGAACCTTGTCGAACTCGGCATCTTTTCGGTGATGTGGTCGGAGCATTGCAGCTACAAGTCTTCGCGCATCCACTTGAAGAAGCTCCCCACCGAGGCGCCGTGGGTGATCTGCGGCCCGGGCGAGAACGCGGGCGTGATCGACATTGGCGATGGTCAAGCCGCGATCTTCAAGATGGAGAGCCACAACCACCCGAGCTACATCGAGCCCTATCAGGGTGCGGCGACGGGCGTTGGCGGCATCCTGCGCGATGTCTTCACGATGGGTGCGCGGCCGATGGCGAACGCCAATGCGCTGCGCTTCGGGCGGCCCGAACACCCGAAGATGAAGCATCTGGTGCAGGGCGTGGTTGCGGGCATCGGCGGCTACGGCAATTGCGTCGGCGTGCCGACCGTGGCGGGGGAGACGAACTTCCACCCTGCCTATGATGGCAACATCCTCGTCAACGCGATGACCGTGGGCGTCGCCGATCAGGACAAGATTTTCTACAGCGCCGCGACCGGCCTCGGCAATCCCATCGTCTATGTCGGGAGCAAGACCGGGCGCGACGGGATTCACGGTGCGACGATGGCGAGCGCCGATTTCGGCGAGGACGCCGAAGCCAAGCGCCCGACGGTGCAGGTCGGCGATCCCTTCACTGAAAAGCTGCTGATCGAAGCCTGCCTCGAACTGATGGCGACAGACGCAATCGTCGCCATTCAGGACATGGGCGCCGCGGGGCTGACCTCCTCTTCGGTGGAAATGGCGAGCAAGGGCGGCGCGGGCATCCGGCTCGACATGAACAAGGTGCCCTGCCGCGAGACCGGCATGACACCCTACGAGATGATGCTCTCGGAAAGCCAGGAGCGGATGCTGATGGTGCTCCAGCCCGGCAAGGAGGCGATGGCCGAGGCGATCTTCCGCAAGTGGGAGCTCGATTTCGCGGTGATCGGCGAGGTCACCGATACCGGCCACATGGTGCTCGAATTCAATGGTGAGGTGGTGTGCGACATCCCCCTCGCCCCGCTCGCCGACGACGCGCCGCTCTATGACCGGCCCTACCTCTCGAAGGAGGAATATGCGGTCTGGGCGGGCGTGAAGCCCTTGGGCGAAGTACCGGCAACCGACGACGTGGCGGCCGACCTCCTCACCCTGATGGCCTCGCCCGACCTCGCTTCGCGCCGCTGGATTGCCGAACAATATGATTCGCAGGTCGGGGCCGACACGCTCCAGACCGGCGGCGACGCCGGTGTGGTGCGGGTGCACGGGACGACGAAGGCGCTCGCCATCACCACCGATTGCACCCCGCGCTATGTCTTCGCTGACCCCTACGAGGGCGGCAAGCAGGCGATTGCCGAGGCCTATCGCAACCTCTGCGCCGTGGGCGCGCGGCCGCTCGCTGTGACCAATTGCCTCAACTTCGCCAACCCGCAGCGCCCCGAAATCATGGCACAGATCGTCCATGCTCTGGAAGGCATGGGCGATGCCTGCCGCGCATTGGATTTCCCGATCGTGAGCGGCAATGTCAGCCTTTACAACGAGTCCAAGGCGACCGGCGGCGGCAGCGCGATCCTTCCCACTCCGGCCATCGGCGGCGTCGGCATCATCACCGATCTCACCAAGATGATGACGATGCACTTCAAGAACGCGGGCGATGCGATCTACCTCGTCGGGCCCGAATTCTGGGCGCGCCCCGATCCGACCCGCTCGCACCTCGGTCAGTCGCTCTGGCTGCGCGTGGTCAAGGGCGTCGAAGGCGGCCGCACCCCGCCGACCGATCTGACGGTCGAGAAGAACGCCGGCGAAATCATCCACGAGCTGATCGCCGACAGCCTCGTCAATGCGGTCCACGATCTTAGCGACGGCGGCCTAGCGGTCGCGCTCGCCGAGATGGCACTGGCAGGCGGCATCGGTGCCGAAACCGAAGCGGGCAACCCCGCCTACACCCCCGCCCAGTGGTGGTTCGGCGAGGATCAGGGCCGCTATCTCGTCACCGTGCCCGATGTCGCCGCGCTCAACGAAGCGCTCTCCAAGGGCACCCGCAACGACGAGACCGCGCAGATCGGCTTCCAGCGCGTGGGCACCGTCGGCGGTGACAGCCTGCTGGGTGTCCCGCTCGACGAATTGCGTGCGGCCAATCAGCGCTTCTTTACGGAGTGGATGGAAGGTTGATGGCCTCCTCGGGCTACTCCGGCACGCCGCTGGCGAAAAAACTCACCCTGCGCGACGGGATGCGGGTGTGGTTCGACGCCATGCCCGAGCATGTGATCGACGAGATCGACGAATATGCGCTCGAGCTGACCTTCGTCGCCGATCCCGCGCAAGGGATCGACGCGGCGCATGTCTTCGTCACCGAGAAGGCGATTTTGGCTGCGCACCTCACGACCTTGCGCCACCAAATCGCGCCCGACGGTCAGATTTGGGTCAGCTGGCCCAAGAAGGCCTCGAAAGTCCCGACCGACATCACCGAGGACACGATCCGCGAGCTGTGCCTGCCGATGGGCCTCGTCGACACCAAGGTCTGCGCCATCGACGAGACCTGGTCGGGCCTCAAGCTGGTGATCCGCAAGGAGCTGCGTTAGCCATCCGGCTTCGCCTCGGCGAAATGCGCCTTGGCACGCTCCGCCACGCGTTCCAGCGCGCCGTCCATGAAAGGCTTCATCTCTTTGTCGAGGAAATCCTGCACAAAGGGGCGCTTGATGATGCTGTTGGGGCGCAGTTCGTAGGTCCAGGTCAGCTCGGTGCGGCCATCGGGCAACGTGCGCCAACGCTGCTCGCCGCGGGCATAGGTGATATGGTCGGCCGCTTCGCTGGTAAGGCCGAAGACCTGATACTGGAAGCGGGCGGGAAGCTCGCTCACCAGCACCCGTTCATAGGTGTAGTGGCCGTCGCTGAACTTGAGCCAGCGCACCGCGCCGGCTTCGGGCCAGGTGCCTTTCACCACTTTCAGATCGACCGGCTTCTTGATCCGGTCGGTCTCCTCCATCGACGCCAGCAAGGGCTCTTCGCCGCTCGAGAGCCAGGCGAGCAGCGGTTCGAGCGGGGCGTCGAACACCTTGGTGGTGCGATAGGTGGCGTGCCACCCATCCTCGATCGGCGGCGCCTCGGTCAGCGGCGGGGGGCTTGCAGGCGGCGCGGGATTGCCCGAACAGGCGGCAAGGGCCAACATCAGCGGCGCAGCGCGTGCGCACAGGGACCAACGGAGGCAGGGCTGTTGAAGATGTACAGACATGAGGGGGGCTCCGGTATTATGTACGATTCTCGTATAATATTTCATACGAGGTTCGTAAACAGATATTGCGGCGAGGCCCCTCCCCGATGAGCGATTCCGATGCCGACCGTCTGCTTGCCGTCATCGGTCCGCTGCTCGACCGCCTGCTGCTGCAGGAACCCGAGGAAGGCGGCCGTCCGCTGCGCTACAATCCGGTCGATTACGCATTGCTGCACCGGATCGAGCAGCACCCGGGCTGCACCGGGTCGGACCTCGCGCGCTGGGTGGGCATCGCGCGCACAACGGTTCAGTCGGCCCTCGACCGACTGGAAAAGCAGGGTCTGGTCGAAAAGCTGGTCGAGACGCCAAATGCCAAAGCGCGCCGGCTCCATCTCACCGACGTTGGCAGGCAGATGCGCGCGCGGATCCGCAGCCATGACCTTGCCAACATGGCGGCCCTGCTCGCGCCGCTGAGCCGCGAAGAGCGCGACTACATGCTTGTCCGGCTCGAGCGGATCGTTGCCGCACTCGCCTCCGAGCGCTAGGCCGCCTGAGCGCCGCCCAGTGTGAGCTGCTCGCGCGCCACGCCTTCGCCTTGCAGGATTGCAAGGCACTGGCGATAGACTTCCGGCTTGCCGATGTTGAGCCGCTTGCGCGCCTCGCCGATGTCCTCGCGCATCAGCGCGGCGATGTCCTGATGCGCGATCTTGGCAGCGGCGCGGCCGAGCGCGCGGCCTTCCTTGATCGCGGCGAACAGCGGCGCCTTGGTGCCGCTCACCTTCTTGATCTGGCGCGCGCCCGCATAGGCGATGAACAGGATGCCCTTGTTGTGGTTCTGCTCGTAGGAAAAGCCCAGCAGGCTCGCCTCGCCCAGCGCATCGCGGCCGTAGCCGGTGAGCACGTGGAACAGATCATGCGTGTCGCGCAGGCGGTCGAAATACCACTGGGTCTGGTCCTGCGGCAGGCTTTCGGGCGGCGCCCATTTGTGGCTTTCTGCCACCAGCCCCGCTGCCGAAAGCCCCTCGCGCTTCATGAAGGCGATGTAATGGGCCGCCACCGTTTCGGCTGCGCAATCGGCCCAGCGGGCGTGATCGTCGAGCATGGCGGGAATGTCGACGCCGCCGGACATCATCCGCTGACCCTCGGGCGATCGGATGAAGGTGTGGGCCTGCGCGTGGCTCTTCCTGCCCTTGGTCGCCTCGATGATGTGGAACACCTGCTCGGTGTCCTCCTTGTCCTCGACCAGCTTGCCGAAATGGTGGAGCACCTTCAGCGGGCGGAAGCCCGAGGTCTTGCGCTCGGGGGCAACCAGGGGAAGATCGGTGACGGCCATCGTGTAACGTCCTTGTCGCGAGTCGCGAATTGCGATCACGGCACGCTATTTACATGTGTGTCAGTTAATAGTCCATGCCCCTCCCGACCGAGGTTCCACACGCTCCGATGAATGCTTCCGACGCCCTGCCCTACGCGCTCGAGCCGCTTGCCGATGCCGAGGCGATCGACCGCGCCCGCGCGCTCGCGGCAAAGCTGCGCGCGCGGCGCACCTGCCGCTGGTTTACCGACGCGCCGGTGCCGCGCGAGGTGATCGAGGCGGCGATCGATGCGGCGGGTAGCGCACCATCGGGGGCGAACCACCAGCCCTGGCACTTTGCCGTGGTGTCCTCGCCCGAAACCAAGCGTGCCATCCGCGAGGCTGCCGAGGCCGAGGAGCGGCGCTTCTATGGCGCGGACGGCGATGAACCCAAGGCGGGCGACGAATGGCTCGCCGCGCTCGGGCCGCTCGGCACCGATGCCGACAAGCCGTTCCTCGAGACCGCGCCGTGGCTGATCGTGGTCTTCGCTCAGAGAAAGGGCGGGATCGAGGAGGACGGGGAGACGCAGAACTACTACGTCAACGAAAGCGTCGGGATCGCTTGCGGAATGCTGATCGCGGCGCTGCACGAGGCAGGCGTGGCAACGCTCACCCACACGCCCTCGCCGATGGGGTTCCTGCGCCGGGTCTGCGGGCGGCCCGATTGGGAAAAGCCGGTGATGATCGTGGTCGCCGGACGGCCTGCGCCGGACGCGACCGTCCCGGCCCATGCCCTGCGCAAGAAGCCGCTGACACAAATCGCCAGCTGGCTGTAACGCTCCTTACGCCGCCAGAAGCTCCTGCTCGGCCGGCTCGCGGCTGGCGAGGAGGTTGTAGGGATCGATGCCCTCGGCCCGCCAGGCGCGGTGGCACTCTCGATACTTGACCGGCTGCGGGATGCGCAAGGCCGAGCGCACGTCCTCGAGCGGCCGTTCGAGCAGCTGGCGGACCGGCTGCGCGATCAGCGGCGGCGCGCCCTTGCCGATGCGATGCGCCTCGCGCACGGCGCCGAACACCGGCGCCTTGGAGCCCTTCGCCATCTTCTTGATGTTGGCCGCACCGGCATAGCCGATCAGGAGGTGCCCCTGGCTTGGCTGCTGGCCATGGGTGAACAGCAGCACCGAGGCCTCGCCAAGCGCGTCGCGGCCATAGCCGGTTAGCACGTGGAACAGGTCATGCGTGTCGCGCGAACGGTTGAGATACCATTCGACCAGATCGGGAAAGCGCGGGCGTCCGCTGCGCTCGGCCTCGGCGACGAGGCCGGCGGCGGTCAGTCCCTCGGCTTCCATGAAGTCGCAATAGGCATGGGCGAGGCTGCCCTTGGGGGTGCGGCGCAGCATCGCGTGATCATCGAGGATCTCGGGCAGGCGCGGCTCGGTCCGGCGCAGTTCGGCGCCCGTTTCGGACAGCGCGAGGCGGGCGATGCGCGGCAGGAACTCCTTGGACGGCAGCGATTCGAAGATCCGGAACACCGCCGCGGTGTCCTCCTTGTCCTTCATCAGCATCCGGAAGTTCTGCACCGCGCGCATCGGGCGGTACTTCGCCTGCGGTCGGTCGGGGTGCAGCAGCACCGTGCCGTCGGCGGCGAACATCCGGGTGTACTGGTCGCGAGCTGTCTGGGTCATGCGGGCCATTCCTGTGCTGAAGCCGGGGTTGTAGCCGCAGCTTGCTTACACGAATGTTAATAACTGATTCGGTTCGCGGTTTGAAACCTTGTTTGCGACGAGTCGTGCCCTTCGCACGATCAATTAACGCGCCAATCCGCCTGCGGCACGCCGAGCAGGGTGAGGACGGCAGTCAGGTCTGCTGCATCCACCCGGCCGTTCGCCGCCGCGCGCGCCTTGGGCTTGGCGCGATAGGCAAAGCCGTAGGTCGCAGCCTCGATCATCGGAATGTCGTTCGCCCCGTCCCCCGTGGCGAGTGAAAGCGCCTCCTCGCCCAGCCCCGCCAGCTCCTCGCGCAGCACTGCGGCCTTGACCGCGGAATCGGTGATCGGCCCAACCAGGCCGCCGGTGAGCTTGCCGCCCTCGACCGCGAGGCGGTTGCCGACCACGCGGTGGAAGCCGAGCATCTCGGCCACGGGATCGGCGAAGTGGTGGAAGCCGCCTGTCACCAGCACCGTGCGGGTGCCGAGCGCGGCGAGCGTCGCCACCAGCGTCTTCGCGCCCGGCGAGGCGGTGATGCGCTCGGCGAGGCAGGCGTGGATCGCGCCCTCCTCCAGCCCAGCCAGCAGCGCGACGCGTTCGCGCAGGGCGGCCTCGAAATCGAGCTCGCCCTGCATCGCCCGCTCGGTGATTGCGGCAATCTGCGGCTTGATCCCGGCGTAATCGGCGAGCTCGTCGATGCATTCCTGCCCGATCATGGTCGAATCCATGTCCGAGACGAACAGGCGCGGTACGGCAATGCCTCCCTGCGCGACCAGCATCGCCGGCGGCGCGAAGGTGTGGTCGATCGCCGCCAGCACCGCCGGCGCGTCGCATCCATCCATCTGGAGCTCGAGCACGCCCGCATCGCCTTCGGGCCCAGCACTTCCTTCAGGCAACGCTGCCGCCGTCACCTGCACCCCCGCCTCAGCGAGCGCGGCGACCAGCGCATCGAGACGCGTTTCACATGTCTCAGTCTCTGCTATCAGCCGCGCAATGAGCATTCCTGTCACTCCCGAAAATCCGCTCGCGCTCATCGCAGGGCCGACCGCCAGCGGCAAGAGCGCGGTTGCGCTCGCGCTCGCCCATCGCCTCGAGGCCGAGGGGCGACCCGCAGTCATCGTCAACGCCGATTCCGCACAGGTCTATGCCGACCTGCAGGTGCTCTCCGCGCGGCCTTCCGAGGAGGAGATGGAGGGGATCGAGCACCGGCTGTTCGGCGCGTGGGACGGCGCAGAGGCCTGCTCGGCCGCCCAGTGGGCCGCGCGCGCGAAGGCTGAGATCGCCGAATGCCACGCGAGCGATGCAGTGCCGATCCTGGTCGGCGGCACCGGGCTCTACCTCAAGGTGCTGCTCGAAGGCATTGCCCCCATACCCGAGATCGACCCCGCGGTGCGCGCCGCGGTGCGGGCGATGGAACCGGCCGACGCCTACAAGCTGCTCCAGATCGAGGACCCCGAGCGCGCGCTGATGCTCGACCCCGGTGACAGCCAGCGCATCGCCCGCGCGCTCGAGGTCAAGCGCGCCACCGGGGTGACGCTCGGCGACTGGCAGCGCGCCAAGGCGGGCGGGATCGCCGAGGAGGTGACGCTCCACCCGCTGATCGTCGAGCCCGAGCGCCAGTGGGTCTACGACCGCTGCGACCTGCGATTCGAGGCGATGCTCGACAATGGGGCGATCGCCGAGGTCGAAGCGCTGCTCGCCCGCGGGCTCGATCCCGAGCTGCCGGTGATGCGCGCGATCGGCGTGCCGGAGATCGCCGCGTGGCTGGCGGGCGAGATCGAGGCGGATGAAGTCGTCGCGGCCGGGAGCCAGGCGACCCGCAACTACGCCAAGCGCCAGTTCACCTGGTTCCGGCGCCAGCCCCCGCCCGAGTGGCCCCGGGTACACCCCGATTGGGAGTCGGAAAATATCGACATTGGCGCAGCTTTCGCATCATTGTTGCGCGAATAGAGCTTGACTTGGCAGATTATGACCACTAGCGGCGATGTCACTCGGCCCGATGCGCACCCGCTGCGTCGGGCCGGTTTGCTTATGGAAGCGCCTACCGATGGAGTTCCCCGTGCCCGGTGATCCGGCCCCTGCCCCTTCCGCCAACACCACCGCGATGAGCGGCGCGGCGATCCTCGTCGAGGGCTTGATCGAACAGGGCGTCGAGTTCGTGTTCGGTTACCCGGGCGGCGCGGTGCTCCCGATCTATGACGAGCTGTTCGGCGATGAACGCATCCGCCACATCCTCGTCCGCCACGAAGCCGGCGCGGCCCACGCCGCGGAAGGCTATGCCCGTGCGACCGGCAAGCCCGGCGTCGTGCTGGTCACCTCCGGCCCCGGCGCGACCAACGCGATCACCGGCATTGCCGATGCGTGGATGGATTCGATCCCGATGGTGGTGATCACCGGTCAGGTGCCGACCGCGCTGATCGGGACCGACGCCTTTCAGGAAGCCGACACGATCGGCATCACGCGCCACTGCACCAAGCACAATTACCTCGTGAAGGACCCGGCCGATCTTGCCGCGACGATCAAGGAGGCCTTCCAGATCGCAACCACCGGACGCCCCGGCCCGGTGGTGATCGACATCCCCAAGAACGTCCAGATCGCGATCCCCTCGGAACGCCGCGCGCTCATTCGGGCCGGATCGCACCGCTACGCGCCCCAGACCGTCGCGCCGCCCGAGCAGATCATCGAGGCGGTGGAGCTGATCGCCGCCGCCCACCGCCCGATCCTCTACACCGGCGGCGGCGTGATCAATTCGGGGCCGGAGGCGAGCGCGCTGCTGCGCCGCTTTCAGGACATCACCGGCGCGCCGGTCACCTCGACCCTGATGGGCCTCGGCGCCTTCCCGAGCACGCACCCCGACTGGTTGGGGATGCTCGGGATGCACGGCACCTACGAAGCCAACATGGCGATGAACACCTGTGACGTGATGGTGTGCATCGGCGCACGCTTCGACGATCGCGTCACGGGACGGCTCGATGCCTTCTCGCCGAATTCCAAGAAGATCCACATCGATATCGACCGCTCCTCGATCAACAAGGTGGTGCCGGTCGATCTCGGGATCCTCGGCGATTGCGGGACGGTGCTCGGCCAGATGATCGAGGCATGGGGTGCCCGCAAGGCGCAGGACCTCGGCGAGTGGAAGGCCCGCATCGCCGGCTGGCGCGCGCGCGAATGCCTCGCCTATCCCGAACGCTCGGCCAAGAACCCGGGCATGATCATGCCGCAAAAGGCGGTCGAGCGGCTCCACGCCCTGACCCACAAGCGCAAGCCGATCATCACCACCGAAGTCGGCCAGCACCAGATGTGGGCGGCGCAGTATTTCGGCTTCGAGGATCCCAACAAGTGGCTCACCAGCGGGGGCCTCGGCACGATGGGCTATGGCCTGCCCGCCGCGATCGGCGCGCAGCTCGGCCACCCCGATGCGCTGGTGATCGACATTGCGGGCGAGGCGAGCATCCAGATGAACATCCAGGAACTCGGCACGGCGAGCCAGTATCGCCTGCCGGTCAAGATCTTCATCCTCAACAACGAATACATGGGCATGGTCCGCCAGTGGCAGGAACTGACCTATGAGAGCCGCTATTCGAACAGCTACTCCGACAGCCTCCCCGATTTCGTGAAGCTCGCCGAGGCCTATGGCTGGAAGGGCATCC
>OFDC01001470.1_pt1 | contig 12459 bp, 11 predicted proteins | sample 1520941 | NCBI WGS metagenome assembly OFDC01 (sample SAMEA94258168, study PRJEB24077) | hot springs metagenome | biome: Aquatic biome; feature: Water | place: India | collected 2012-12-06 | depth 5 m | reverse complement strand
GGCGGGTACAGCACAAGCCATACTCGAAATAAGAGGTACAACCGATTTTCCACTCATACCAAATTTACGAATGAGTTTATCCATCAAAACAACTACACGAGCCATATAACCCGATTCTTCTAAAATCGAAATGAATGCAAAAAGAAAGGCAATTTGAGGGATAAAAATCAAAACTCCACCAATACCTGATACCAAACCATCAGTGAGCAAACTAACTAATTGATTATCAGGGAGATTTGTTTTCAGGAAGTCATTAACAATAGCCACCCCTTGGTCAATCCAATCCATTGGAGTTTCAGCGATTGTAAAAACTGATTGAAAAATAAGGAACAAAATACCTAAGAAAATCACATAGCCCCATATTTTATGAAGCAAAATTCGGTCGATTTTCTCAGTAATTGTTTGTTTTTTTACACCTTCTTCAATAATTACTTCAGTGAGGGTTCCACCAATATCACGATAACGCTCAATCGTTTCGGTAGATTGAAACTTATCTGGATTGAACTTCAACTTCTTTACAATATCTTCTAATTCTCTTTGCTGACTTTCTCCCAAAAACATCAATTTAGGTGCCTGAGCAGCATATTGTAAAGCTAAATATTTATTTTCTATCCCAAATTTTTCTTTTACTGCCTCAAATACCTGTTCAGTTTTAGAATCGTAATTAGTTGGGTTAATATGAGCCTTTCGGTGTTGTAGTTGATTAAAAATCGTATGTTTCAAACCTTCAATTCCGATACCCTCTCGGGCATTTAATTCTACAACTGGAATGCCTAAAATCTTTGAAAGTTTACCAGAATTGATAGAAATACCCGACTCTTCGGCCACATCGAGCATATTAAGGGCTAAAATAGCAGGTACACCTAAATCGCTGATTTGCTCAAAAAGAAGCATATTACGTTTTAGATTGGAGGCATCGGCTACAACTACTGCTAAATCGGGATAATCAGGGTTTTGAGGATTAGCTAAAACTTCGAGCACTACCTGCTCATCGAGGGAATTTGGATAGATACTATACGTACCTGGAAGGTCGAGTATCTCAACATCCATGCTACCACTTAGGCGGCAAAAACCAACTTTTTTATCGACGGTTACTCCCGGAAAATTACCAATTTTTTGACGCAACCCAGTGAGTTGGTTAAATAGCGATGATTTCCCCGAATTGGGGTTTCCGAGTAATGCAACAACCTGTTTATTTTTCACAAAATTAATTTTAGTCGAGAGTCCAACGACTTGGACGGTTTTATTTTAATTTTCCAGCCAAATTTAAGTATGCTCGCACACCATTTTATTTAATGACAATGGTAGCTGCTTCTCGTTTTCTGAGTGATAAATGGTACCCCGCTACCGTTATACCTACCGGACACCCCAAAGGTGCAATAAAATCGAGCGTTATCTCGGTATCGGGTAAACACCCCATTTCGAGTAACTTCAACGACATTGCATCATCTTTGAAATGATTGATAATTCCTTTCTCCCCTACTTTTAAATCGGCAACTGTTTTTTCGGCTTGCACCATTACTTTATTTAGACTGATTTCAAATAAACGTAAAATTAGGCTTTTTGGTTCTAAAATAAAAATGATTTTCATCATCGAAATTTTATGTAAACTAACAAGTATCATCAAAAACTATCCTCAGAAACACTATTCAACAATCTTTGGGTATGATGAATGCTAACGAATGCAGAAAGAAAATTACTGAAAAAGAATAAAAATCATAAAAATGCTATTTGTTTGAGTAGTATCTTTGCGAGCAAAAAACAATTTCAGAAATCGGACCGCCGACGCGGTTGCTTTACGAAACTATGCAAGAACTCAAAGCACTTATAGAAAAAGAAATCAGACTTGAATGGCGACAACGATACGCCCTTAATGGCATGATTCTCTATATCGTGAGTACGGTTTTTGTTTGCTATACCAGTTTTGCCTTGAAAGCAAAAGGCATAGAACCAATTACATGGAATACGCTTTTTTGGATAATTTTACTGTTTACGGCCGTTAATTCTATTACTAAAAGTTTTACGCAAGAACGTTCCGGACGCCAACTATATTACTACACTTTGGCTAGTCCACAGGGAATTATCCTTTCTAAAATTATCTATAATATAGTCTTATTACTAGTGCTTTCATTGATTGGTTTTGCTATTTATGCAGCATTCATGGGCAATCCTGTAGATAATTTACTGATGTATCTGACGGCGGTTATTTTGGGGGCGATAGGCTTTTCATCAACACTAACTATGGTGGCTGGCATTGCTTCAAAAGCAGAAAATACTTCTACTTTGATGGCGGTTTTGAGCTTTCCGATAATTTTACCGATGTTGTTGATGCTTATTCGACTATCAAAAAATGCGATGGACGGACTCAATTGGAGTACTAGTTATGATGAAATATTGACACTTTTGGCCATTGATGCCATTGTGATTACGATAAGTTATTTACTGTTTCCTTTTTTATGGAGAAGTTAGTTTCTAAATTCAACACGAACCATTAAAGGAAATTTATTTTTATGTTAAAATTTCGCAGTTTATAATGATAAAACAAGCTCCTTTTAAGTAATAGGAGCTGCATGATTGATATGAAAAAAGCTTGGTGGAAAATTTTGTGTGTGGTAATTCTTTTTTACACACTTATTCAAGGGCTAACGGGCGTTGTACCACGCCAGCCAATTTTAAACGAAACCATTCGAAATGTTTATTTCCACGTACCACTTTGGTTCGGAATGATGACCCTCATGACTGCCTCAATGTGGTTTGCTATTAAATACCTTCGTAATGGACGAGTTGAAGATGATGAGTATTCGGTAGAATTTGCCAATGTGGCTATTTTCTTCGGAATATTAGGTTTTATGACTGGCTCTCTTTGGGGACAATTTACTTGGGGAGATTGGTTACCGAAAGACCCCAAAATTATTGCGGTTGAAGTAGGCTTACTCATTTATGCTTCGTATTTTATTCTCAGAAGTTCGTTTGAAGATGAGCAACGTAAAGCTCGTCTTTCTGCCATTTATAATATCTTTGCTTTTGCTACTTTTCTTCCATTAGTTTGGATTTTACCTCGCTTGACAGACTCTCTTCACCCCGGCAATGGTGGAAATCCTGCTTTTGGTAAATATGATATGGATAACCACATGCGAATGGTATTCTACCCTGCCATTATCGGTTGGACACTATTAGGCGTTTGGATTTCAAGTTTACGCATTCGCATTCGTATCATAGAGCGTTTGAAATCCTAAAGTAAACTTATTTCTATTTTAGAAATAAGCGGCAAAAAATATTCGTTTTATCTGTTAAAATTCAATAATAATGAAAAAAATATTCTCGTTTTTAGTATTACTTTTTACCTCTTTTAATCTTTTTGCTCAAGAAGTTGAGATGGCCGATAAAATGCGTTCAGAAGGAAAGATTTGGGTGGTTGTAGGCGTTATTACAATTGTATTTATCGGAATTATTACCTATTTAGTTTTGTTAGATAGAAAGATAAGCAAGATTGAAAAAAACTTGTAATCGTCAAAAGTCTGGGAGAAACAAATCTCAACGTTTATTAGTAAAATAAATATCACTCGTTTGCTTTAAGACGACTGATGCATCAATTTAAAACATGAAAAAATCACATATCATAGCTCTTGGAATCATTGCTGTGGCTATCGCAATTATTATCTCAACGGTGGGCGATGCCAGCACTTATGTAAGTTTTGGTGAAGCCGAACAAGTGGCTAAAGAAGGGAGCACTAAAACCATGCACGTAGTAGGTACTTTGAAAAAAGATGCTGCTGGTAATTTTGTAGGTATGGTTTATGAGCCATCTGTTGACCCTAATCATTTTGAGTTTGTAATGGTTGATTCACTTAATTATGAATCGAAAGTAGTGTATAGCCAACCAAAACCAACCGATTTAGATAAATCTGAAAAAGTTGTGGTTGTAGGCAAAATGGATTTAGCCAATAAATGCTTTAAAGCTGACCAAATTTTATTGAAATGTCCATCGAAATATAATAATAATACGTTGGAAGCAGAAGAACCTAAGAAAGAGGTTTCGATGAAGTAAAGTTAGTATTTACTAACATTCCTCCGAAAATTTTGCAAAAAAATGACTATCCTATTTGATGGTGTTTGTAACTTCTGTAATGCCTCTATCAATTTTGTGATTGATAGGGATAGTAAAGGAATTTTCAAATTTGCAGCACTACAATCGGAGGTAGGGCAAGAAATTCTCAGAAAATTCTCTTTAAAAACGCAAGATTTTGATAGCATAATTGCCATTGATGGTGATAATGTTTTTCAAAAATCTGATGCTGCTTTAGAGATTGCCCGAAGAATGGATGGTTTATGGAAATTATGCTATGTTTTTAAAGTAATTCCATCATTTTTACGTAATCCGATTTATGATTTGATTGCTCGAAATAGATACAAAATATTTGGAAAAACTGAAGCCTGTAGAATTCCTACTCCAGAATTAAAAGCAAGGTTTTTATAAACTAAAAAAGACGCAAATCATATTTGCGTCTTTTTTAGTTTATATCTTACCTAATTTTAATTTTTGTAATTATCGAATAAATTCGATGACTAATTGGAACAAAGGATATTTTAAATGCATACAACTGAATAAATTCAGTTCTTATGATTCCACAATTCTAAGTTTAGCAAAACTCAACAATAATGTTTTATCGCCTTGTGTATTAAACTTTATGGTGGCTTTACGATCATTGCCATTTACTTCCATTTTAGTCACTACTCCAAAACCAAACTTCGGGTGTTCAACTTTATCTCCTGTCTTAAGATTTGAAGTATCACTTGCCACAAAATCGGCAGTTGGCGTGTGGTTTACTGGTGGTGAGGTCTTTTGAACTTGCTTCAAATTAGCTATTAAACTCTCTTTTTTTGTAAAGCCTGATGGTACTATTTTGGCTGGTTCAGTTCGGTCATTGCGAGACTCTTGGTTTCCGTAAGAAACAATTCTGCTTCTTGAAATCTGTAAATAAACAGGGTCGATTTCTTCCAAGAATCGACTTGGCTCACAGTAATTCAAACGGCCATAGTTATATCTGCTTTCTGCATAGCTAAGGGTTAATTTCTTTTCAGCACGCGTAATAGCCACGTAGAATAAGCGGCGTTCCTCTTCCAAATCGCTTCGTTTTGAAAGCATCATTTGCGAAGGAAACAAGTTTTCTTCCAACCCAACAATATATACATTCTTAAACTCCAAACCTTTTGCACCGTGAATTGTCATGAGCGTAACTCTATCTGTATCTCCATCTTCGTCTTCTTGGTCGGCAGTTGTCATGAGTGTAACTGTCTGTAGGAATGCACTAAGACTTGTATCTTCGTTCTCTGGATTATCAACGAATTGCTTAATCGAGTTAAGTAATTCTTGTAAATTTTCATAACGAGCCAAACCTTCAACCGTTTTATCATCGTAAAGTTCCTTTAATAAGCCCGAGGTTTTGGCAACGTATGCTGCTACTGTATGAGCATCTTTGCCTTCCTCCACCATTATTCCATAACTTTTGATAAGCGTAGCAAAATCATCAATTGTTTGGGCAGCACGGCCCGCTACGTATTGATTAATATTGCTAACTACTTCCCAAACCGATTTATTATTCTCGGCCGCTGTTACTACAATTTTTGCAACCGTTGTATCGCCAATTCCACGTTTGGGTAAATTTATGATACGTTTGAAAGCTTCTTCATCATTTTGATTAATCGTAAAACGCAAATAAGCCAAAAGGTCTTTGATTTCTTTGCGTTGATAGAATGATAAACCACCGATGATTCGGTACTTGATATTAAGTTTTCGTAAGGCTTCCTCAAATGCTCTCGATTGGGCATTCGTACGATAAAGAATAGCAAAATCGGTATTTTTTAAGCTATGCGTATTTTTTTCTTCAAAAATACTGGTAGCAATCAATCGTCCTTCTTCGTTATCAGAAGCGGCTTTAATTACTTCAATTTTATTACCGATTTCGTTCTCTGAAAAAATATTCTTTTCTAGTTGCTCTTTATTTCGGGCAATAACTGAGTTAGCAGCATTAACAATGGTTTGGGTAGAACGATAATTTTGCTCCAACTTAACTACTTTCAAATCTGGATAGTCGGCCTTGAAATTGAGGATATTTTGAATATTTGCCCCACGAAAGGCGTAGATACTTTGGGCATCATCACCCACGACACAGATATTCTGATTGACCGAAGAAAGCTTACGAGTAATTAGATACTGAGAAACGTTGGTATCCTGAAACTCATCGACCATCACATGCTTAAACTTGTGCTGGTACTTATTTAATACATCAAGGTGGTCGCGGAAAAGTACATTGGTATTATAGAGCAAATCATCGAAATCCATGGCATTTGCTTGAAAACAACGTAAAACGTAAGTTTTATACAAACGTCCGATTTCGGGCATGCGGGCTGCCTTGTCATCTTCAATGTAAATCGGATTATTCAGATAAGCTTCCCACGAAACCAAGGCATTTTTTGCACTTGAAATTCTATTTAAAACGTAGTTTGGCTTATAAGTTTTATCATCTAAACCCATTTCTTTGATGAGACTTCGCATCAAAGACTTAGTATCGTCGGTATCATAAATGGTAAAATCTGAAGTATAACCGAGTCTTTTTCCCTCAAAACGCAAAATTTTTGCAAAAACCGAGTGAAAAGTTCCCATCCAAAGGTTTTTGGCATCGCTTCCAATCACCGACTCAATACGATGACGCATTTCGCCAGCAGCTTTATTGGTAAAGGTAAGTGCTAATATATTAAAAGGGTCAACCCCTTGCTCAATCAACCAAGCAATACGATAGGTAAGCACGCGTGTCTTACCCGAACCTGCCCCTGCAATAATCATCAATGGCCCTTCGGCATGTGTAACTGCTTCTCGTTGTGGTGCATTAAGTGTATCTAAATAATTCTTCTGAGCCATTCGTTCGTTCCTCTTTTTTTAAACTGCAAAGATAATCAATATGCCTTGCTAAAAAAACTACCGTAAAACCTAAAGGTTTAAAAGAATATGATGTAGTTAGGGTAATTATCATTCTATGACCTCAATCTTATCTTTAAATACAGTCTCACCAATTTATGGGTATTGCTATGAATATTTTGCAGTTTTGCGAAGAAGCGGATTTAGGAGCACTAAACTGTCAATAAATCACAAAATTTTATGCGAGGTAGAATGTTCCATTAACCACTGAACCCGTTTTTTGCAAAACCGCTTTTAACAGTTCGTGCTTCTTTTCTGTTGAGTTGTTGTCTGTCCATGTTGCCTTGGCTTGGTGCGTTGGCTTGGTGGTTCTTTTGCAAAACTTGGCTTGTGCGTTTGGCTTGTGAGGTTTTGCAAATGTGCCACCAAATGCGTTGGGTTTAAAATAATTGCCTTAGCTCATTATATCTGTCCCAACTGTAATTCCCTTTTCCGTCTAATGAATTTTTATTATGAATTCTTATCAGTGGTTTGTTGTTTCCTATGTTCTGAATAATTGTCTGGTTGTTATTTATCAACTCAATTTCAGAATAAAGATGCCATTCCGTTAATTGTGCTAAATATTCAGGTTTTGTTCTGTTTGCTCCGTCACTTAGAAATTGAAACTTCTCTAAAAATGATGTTGTGGAAACAGTATTAATAATAGCTAGTATTTCTTCCATTGTATTTTGCTGTCCAGAAAGCAAATCCCAAAGTTCATTAGCAACAAGAGATTCGTTTGTTGCGAAGTATTTATTCATATTGATAATTGAACCAAGAAATCTGGGTTTATTATGACTTGTCACTTCTTCATTAGCCGGATTTACTGTTGGGTCAAAAGGGAAACCAATGTAAAAATTAATTTGCTTGCCTGGAAAGTGATTATATAATGCTGCTTTGCCTTCTAGAATTTTTTGTTTTTCACCTTTCATTTCTCCCGAATTCGGTTTAACCGATTTGAGTTCAATGGCTGTAACACTTGTGGCGTCTTCAATAAAAACATCAGCGGAAAAGTCCATTGCGTTTATAGTAGCATCATTGTATTGTGCAAAAAGCAAAGCATTTTCAGCGTTAAGATTTGGAGTTGATGTGGTATTGCTCAAGTCTGCAATTATTTGAGCAATATGATTTCTTTGACTTTGGGTTATTGGTAAATTTCCAAGTCGCTTTGAAGTATATTCTCTTTTTTCACCATTGCTTAAATGGTGAGCAACATTTTCAAAAAAAGTTTGTCCCAAGGTTGTATTTAAACCTTGTAGCCAACTGCTAAGACTTATGAAAAATGGCGTATCTGAAACTTTGCCATTTAACTTATCGGAAAATGCTTTTAGGAATGATTCATGAAATGGAGCATTTCTGTTATTCGAGGCATCTTCTGGGAAGCTTTCAAATCGAGTTACTAAGGTTTTTATAACCTCAATTGATATTTTTTCTTTTTGTTTATTAGATAGTGCCATTAATTTCTTGTATTAATTTTTCTGTTTTTGGATTGGAGTAAAAACCTCTTCTTTCAAACAAGTAGGTTTTGGAGTTCAATAGATTTACCGTTACTGTGAATATGCTTATAGCGTTATCTGAACTGCCTAAATAATTTACTTTTTCGTCTATAGAACGGTAATTTTTCTTTTCTAATAGAATATCACATGCCATCAAGATGTGCATATCCATAGTTTTTGAGAGCATAGTAATATTGCCATTTATTAGAAGGTGATTGAACCAATACCACAATACTCCGCAGTAATAATATTGTGTTGGTTCCTGATTTGAACTATTGAAGATTTTTCCTTCCTTCTGAAATTTTTCAATTACTGATACTGCATTACTTTTCATTTCATGAGGTTTCCTAAAGAAAACAGAAATGAAAACTCTTGCTAATGTTTCAATATTAACTCTACTGTATGGAGGATTAACATTTGAATGCTGTCCTCTTAGTCTTTCAAAATAAATATGAAAAACTCTTTCATCTTTTCCTAGATAATAGGTTTCGATTTTTTCGTGAAAATCATTTAGTGACTGCAAATCTTTGTCTATCGAATTTTGATTGTTTGCAGCATGTATAATCATCTTTTTAAGATTGTTATCATTTGTTGAAATTACCTTAGCAACAATTTCAATGTCATCAATACTGTTTTCTTCAGCAGACTCTTTATATTTTTTGAATAGTTCATTTGTCGTTTGGCAACCATTGATAATTCTTGGAAAAGTTAAAGTAAATTCCTTTTCTTTTACTGGATGCCTTTCAATTTTATCACAAATAATGGCCAAACCATTATTCAAAAATGGGAAATAGGTTCTTTCTGAAACTGCGTCTAATGTTTTTTTGATATCCAAATTAACAGGCGTAGGGCCTATGTAATTTCTAACATTTTCAATAAATAATTTTTCCTTCAAATTTTTATCCGATGTTAATATTAATTTCTTTAATTCAGAAAATTTAAGTGTTGATAAAAGACTTAGTTCGACATTTTCAGCAGATGAAAGAGGGATATTGTTTTCAAATTTTAATTGTATTGAATGAAACTTTGATATTTTTTCATATTCTGCTTTTACCTCATCTTTTTGTAAAACAGAAATCCTCTCTAATGAACACTTGTTTTCAATTTCATTTCGTGATGTAATCTTGGACTTTTCGGAACTAATTTTATCTACACCAATATTGTGCGATGTTCGTGCGGAAAGAAAAAACAAAGATGTATGAGGAGTTTCTTCAATTCTATCAATAAAATTTCCAGATTCATCTAGAAGTTTTTTGTAAATTGTTGAGTATGGTTCAATATCAATCGCTCCTGTAAGAAATTTAACTACTTCATCAGTAAATGCACTGAATTTTTGTTCATCAAAGCTGTTCTTTGTTGTTGATTGAATGAATCCAATTTTAATTTTTATTGCTTCTGTTGGACCGAATTTACCCAAATCTGCTTCTTCCGTAACCAGTCTGTTATTAACGATAATAACAATTCCGTCAATGCCTTGTGCTTTATTAGTTGATACTGATTTTACATTATCGAGTTCTTCTTCTAATAAGTTGGATGCAATCACATAATTACCAAAATCTTCAAAAACATCATCATCGTTTGTATCTGTTCTTGTAATGCTGAATTTCTTTGCAAACTCGTTGATTTTTGCATTTAATCCAATGTCAAATTTTTGTGCCATTATTCATTATTTGCTTTTAAGGTGAAAAATTATCTCAGCATAAGCACCTTTATCTTTTTCAGTTCGGTTTAATACTGGTCGTTTATATTGATTAACAATTTGCATTCCGGCATTTTCTGCAATTGTCGGATACATATTGTATTTATCGTTTGCTACAAGGAATATATCATAATCGTCAACAAGATATTTTTTTGCGTTATTTAAAACATCGCTAAGACCATGAATGTAGCTTTGCTTAGCTTCCCTGCCTTGTCCTTTGAAAAGTGGTCCGATTTCTAATTCGTCTTTTCGTTCAAAGCCAAACAAATCATAAGCATATGCGTGTTGCTCGTGATAGTCAATTAAACCAACATAAGGCGGTGATGAAAATATTCCTTTGATTTTTTGCTTTTCTACAAGTTTTGCAAAATCGGGATTGATTTTATTAAGCCCATCTATTAGGTTTATGTTTCTGCTATCACCTGTCAAGCAAGTGTGAAATGTTTCTTTTCTTAGCTTGTCATATTGAGCTAATCTCTTTACTGTGTCCTTTGAATATGTTTCCCACCATTTAAGGATTGAAAACAATGGCTTACACATTTTTCCATGTTTACCACAGTAATATGTAGCCGTGATTGGTTCTAGTAATGTAGCTAAATCAGCATGAGTAGTTGCTCTGCAACTTCTAATTGTGCGACTTAGAATAACGCTAACGATTTTTTTGGTGTCGTGATTTTTAATTTTCTTGATTTCATCAAACACAAACTGAATTTCATCTCGAATGTGTTGAGTATACCATTTATCAAGGAACGAATCTTCTTTGTCTTGACGCAATTTTATATTATACTCCTTTACGAGTTTATTAAAGGTTGGTAAAAACTCTTTTTCCTTTTCTTCACCATAAGCCTTTTCGTCAATCTCCTTGCGTTTTACTTTGTATTTGTATTCCGGAACAGGAAAATACTTGTTGTTGAAAACATACAACGCTTTTAAAAGTCGGTCTTCAAATTCAAGCGTTTTGTGGTCTGCTAGAAATGATTTTAGTGCTTTAGAAATTCTGTCTATTTCAGTTTGAACATCAACAAGGTTATACTTTGTAACCTTACAATTACCAATCATTGCATTAAATGCAGATACATCATTGCCAACTGCATGAATTCCTAATTCGCAAGCTTGAACCATTGTCGTTCCACTTCCTGAAAATGGGTCATAAACAATGTCGCCTGGCTTGAAATAGACTTCTTTCTTGAATTTGTCGGTGTGGTCGTCAAGGAAATATTCAACTAACTGAGGAATGAATTTTCCTTTGTATGGATGAAGTCTGTGAACGTGTTTTGTAGTCTCAGCTTCCTTATATTGTTCAAATGATAAAGCCCAATTCAAATCTTCACCAAGTTGTTCTTTCCATTCTTCTTGTCTCGATTTTTTTTGGTCTTTGTAATATTCAATAAGTTCTTCTTTGATTACTTGTGTAGAACCATTGTCACCTATTTTTTTTATCCTGCCGTATTGGATAAGATAGGAAATGTTAGAAGTAGTAACATTTTTGTCCAAATATTCTGTCGCCCACTGGCTTGCTTCTTTTATTGATAGTAATTCTGCCATTTTATTTGTTTTTAGTTCCTCCGTATTTAATTGTTTTTTCAGCAACTTTGAGTGCTTGAATTCCCAAATCTTCGTCTTGAATTTCGTAAAGAATTTTCTCACTCAAATATTGAATAAGCAATGATTCTTTGTCGAGTTCAAGTATGTCAGCCAACTTAGTAATTTGTTCTCGTGTGGCTTTTCTCTCGCCACGTTCAATTTTACTGAGTATAGCTGTGTCAATGTCGAGTTGAGCAGAAACGTGTCGCAATAGCAACCCTTTTTTCTCTCTTTTCTCTCTGATTATTTCTCCGGTCGTTTTCAATTTGAAAATATTAACTTGACAATAATTGTCAAATATAAGAAGTCTTTTGATTTAGTCGCAATAAACTTTAAATATCTTATCAACAACAGTCTGCAAACTTGTCAAGTAGTCGGGGGGCTTGGGTATAGCTGGGTAAAATTTAATGTTCTGCAAATTGTATTGTTAAATACTTGGCTTTGTAGCCCTTTTAATCTTGCGAAGCATTGGCTTTTTGAATATCCGTTTTCCCGTTTATTTTTTGTTGGTTGTGTTGTCTTTTAGGATGAAAGGTAACTATTACATCTGCACAAATTTGATTAATAAAAACAAAAAAACTCTCATACTAATGTTTCCAACATGAATAGGAATCACTTTAAGGGGATGAGAAGAAAGAAGTATTCTGTTGGAAAAGTCTGCATCTATTAGTAATAGGACTTTCGCTTTTGCGAAAGAGATTAAAAATAGTTAAGTTAGCTTCATG
>OFDC01001469.1_pt1 | contig 12461 bp, 8 predicted proteins | sample 1520941 | NCBI WGS metagenome assembly OFDC01 (sample SAMEA94258168, study PRJEB24077) | hot springs metagenome | biome: Aquatic biome; feature: Water | place: India | collected 2012-12-06 | depth 5 m | reverse complement strand
AATCTTCGCAGAATCGACGGTGAAGCCGGAGAGAAGGTGGTTGAAAGCTTAAAGGCCCAGTCGGCCCGAAGCTGCGATTTTGGCCATGTTGAAGAACAAAGATTGAACATGGCGATCTACCAGGCTCGCTCTTGTCCTCCAATCTCGTAAACATCGGTCTCGATCGAGCACCTGTAGCTCTCTGCGATGTTGAACATCTCTGTCTGGAGAGATGCGATCTCATCATCGAGGCTGACGCCATCGGCACCCTGATCATAGGCGACGGTCAGCGTGTAATCGCAGTTCCCGGTCTTTTGCATCTGGTAATCCCGCTCCAGCATCGCCTCAATGCGCTCGCGAGCGGGCTTTCTGCCACGACCATGCTTGTTGAAGTTCTCGATGGTCAGATGCAGGGCGATGGTGACAGAAGGCGGCTTTTCCGGCAGCCCGATCCTTGAAGGAATGACGTCAAGCGCCCGATAGACGGTCATTCTTGAGATCTTGAGGTCGCGCGCGACGCTGGCCTTGCTCGCGCCGGCGGTGATCCGGCGTCGGATTTCATCGTCATCGATGTTTTTCTTCCGGCCTTTGTAGACGCCTTCGGCGCGCGCCGCCTCGATCCCGGCGCGCTGCCGGTCCTTGATGAACGTCAGTTCCATGTCCGCGACCATGCCCAGAATGGTGATCACCATCCGCCCCATGCTTCCGGCCGTCGTCACCTCCGGCTCAAGCACCCGCAATGAGGCTCCCTTCTGGTCGAGTTCATGAACCAGATTGAGAACATCGCGTGTGGAGCGACCGAGCCGATCGAGACGCAGGACGACGAGTTCGTCATCGGCGCGCAGGAACTGCATGATCGTCTCAAGCTCCGTGCGTCCAGTGCGCGATGCGCCCGAGCCTGTTTCGGAGCGGAGGATTTCACAGCCCGCTGCCTTCAACCGGGCAACCTGGATGTCGAGATCCTGGTCGATGGTGCTGACGCGGGCGTAGCCGACGCGGGTCATGGGCAAATCCGTCACATTAGGGTGGCTTTGCCCTCGTACAGTAACATTGGTGACGGAACCACCCTTTTGTGACATGTCGTATATGTCACTTCCGATCGTCACGTTCGGGTGCACCCAAATGGTGCGAGCGGAAAGGCCCCGGTCAGGCAGCAAGCCGCCCAAAATCGATCCGGCTATTCAGATCGAGGTCGAAGCGGCCATAAGGATTGACGTGGCTGTAAATCAGCGGTGTGAGGCCGCGATAATCATCCGGCGTCATCCGGCCCGTCCATTTCGGTTCCACCAGCACGCTCTGAAGCATTCGGGTGTTCACATAGACAAGCGACGCTTGCAGCAAATGTAGCGCCAGGACCGAGAGCTGCTGCTCATCGATGCGGTTAGTGGCGATCTCGCCGCCCTTGCCGAAGAAAACGAACCCATTGGCACTGTTCCAGTTTTCAACGACATTCAGGCCTTCATGAATTTCGCGGCGGAAGGACTCCTCGCGCAGATACCGGCACAGGAAGATCGTCTTGACCGCGCGGCCCAGCTCACTCAACGCCTTGTAGGTCGGGTGCATCACCTCGGAGCGGCTAAACCGGCGCAGGATCGCCTCCGGGTCGGCGGTTTTTGTCTGCATCGCGGCTGCATATTTGACCATCTCGTCATATTGCTGCTCGATCTCATCCCAGTTGATCGGACTGGAGAGGATCGGCTGCAAGTGGGGAAGCCGCGTTCGCATGCCGACATCGGGAAGAGCCAGCTTCTGGCGAGCGATCGCTTTCAGGCGGGGTGCAAGCTCAAATCCGAGAAGCCGGCAAAATGCAAAGCCAACCGCGCTTTGGCCATGACTATCAACATATTGTCGCTGGATTTCCATGTCGGTGCAATGGCGCAGCACGCCCTCGATCATGGAGGCGACCTCGGAGGAAGAGCAGCGCTTGAGCTGGGAATAGACGCATGTCGCGCGTCGTTCGACATGCCAGTAGATCATGACGCCCCGTCCACCATAACGCGCATGCCATTCCGTCATCAGGTTGCGATCCCAGGCTCCGAACTTTGTGGAATCTGACGCACAGGCCGTGCCGGCGTCCCCCCAGACTGCAGCATTGCGGATTGCCAGGGTCGCATTCGCAACCCTGGCACACGCCTCCTTGAGCGCCGCGGCATGAACGAAGCGGCGATGGACATGCAGCAGCTCTTCATAGCTGACATCGGGGGTGGCGCCGGCGATCCGCTTGAGCCCGGCATTCGTTCCCAGGCCGTAGAGGCATAGCAGGAGACGTTGATCCAGCGCGGTTTTCGGCAGTGCAACACGCGAGGCCGATGTTTCGAACGCTTCGAGAAGTCCCGTATCAAGGGCAGCCTCCTTCAGTACGTCGAGCAGCCCGGTCATCGGCCAGCGTTGGCCGATCTCGGTCTTGATCGAGGCGAGACCCCTGGGTTCGGGCAAGGGTTTGAACGGGGTGAGAGATATACGGTTCTCGCCGCGCCACAGCAGCCGAACCTTGTCGTTCCGGGGAATATTGGCATTGAGGAGCAACAGTTCCTGAGCAAGCTCTTCCCGGATGGCGCTTGAAAATGCACGCGCATCCGCCGTCAGGTTCAATCCTGTGTAATATGCTTCTCGCCGCGCATCGAAGTCCTTGGGAAGATCGTCATCGGGATTGCGGTATCGGTCCGCCCCGACAACCCAGATTTCCTTAGAACGGATGCGATCGCGCAGTTGCGCGAGGACACAAAGCTCATAACTGATCCGGTTTACGCGCCCCTCTTCATCAATGACGGAACTGCGCCATCTCGCCGGAATGACCTCGTCGACCGGCACTGCGTGCGGCGGCACGTAGCGGCATCCATCATCCACTTTGCTTCTGATCCAGTCCAGGGCCGCCAGCACCGGACGCCACACGGCGTTGTTCGACCGGAACTCCAGTGCCGAAAGCAGGCTTGGCAGCATACGGCGATAATGATTGGCCCATGACCTCCGCATCACCTTGTAGATCCGCCGATCCAAGGCGCCCTTTGCCTGGCTTTCCTTGATGATCGCCGCCAGTTTGTCCTTGCCGGCGATTGGGAAAATGACATCGCAGATGCGCCCGGATGGATCGTCGATCGAAGCGCTGGCAATCTCGACCAGGAGTCGCTCCTTGCCATAGACCCGCTCGATGTCTTTCGCGATATCGCCCACCACCTTGCGTTTCGAGCGCGATCCGATCTTATGGACCGTCTCGATCAGCAGGTCGACCATCGCATCCGTAAGCTGAGCTTCCCGCGCCATCAGATAAACGGCATAGAGCCCGAGCTGGCGCGCCGGTACATGCCGGCGCATCTCCGAGGCTTTCTCGCCGGCAACCCGGCGAACGATCTGATCGACCCATGCCTTGCCCGTGACCGATAGGAAATCTCGGGGAAGAGCAAGCCGTTGGATAAAGGCGAGTTTGGCGGTCACGCCAAGAATGTTTTCGAGCGTCGCCTGACCTGCATCCCCCTTCATCGTGTTGAAGCCGGTCGGGCCATCGGGATCGGCGAGCGAGGCTTCCAGCAAGGCGACCGCATCCGGCGCAAGCCGATCGCGGACTCGGGCCAACAGGGCCTCCAGATAGAGGTGTTGTCGCGTAGCCCTTAATTGTGAGATGAGAAATCCAACGAAATCAACGGCCTTGCTTTGCCCTTAAATATGATATTTTGCCTTTAAATCCGATATTTTTGCCCTTAAACCTGAGACAGGGTTCGCAGCTTCGTGTGGCAAATATTGATGGATGATGATCGCGAAGACTTCGTTGCCGCTGGTGCTGAGGAGGCGCGCAGGGCGGCCGTTCTGCGTCCGCTTGTTCAGGCATATCTCAAAGGAACTGGCAGTCTGGAAAGTGGCATCAATGACGCCGTTTGGGAGCTTGGTGTCAGCAGGGCGACTGTCTGGCGCTGGATAAAGCGTCTGGCCGAAGAGGGTGGGCGCACCAGCGCGCTGGCTTCTCGGAAACGGGGCCGCCCGACTGGTACAACCTTGATATCCGGCAAGGTGGAAGCGGTGATCGAAGAACATCTTCGCCGTTATTTCTTACGGCGGGAACGCCCAAGCCTGTCGCGCATCGTGACAGAAATCCGAAGCGCGTGCTGGCAGCAGGGCTTGCAACCGCCGACACGTCGGACGGTTCAGCGCAGGCTGGATGCAATGGATGCCCGTGAAATTGCCAAGGCACGCGAAGGCGCAAAGGCGGCCCGCCAGAAATTTGCGCCGGTCGTAGGCGACAACAAGGCAAACCGGCCACTGGAGGTCGTGCAAATCGACCATACGCCTGCGGACATCATTCTCGTCGACAGTTTTGAACGCAAACCAATTGGGCGGCCTTGGGTCACGCTGGCGATCGACGTCGCAACGCGGATGGTGACCGGATATTACACCTCTCTCGAGGCACCTTCGCGTCTGTCGGTGGCGCTTTGCCTGACACAGGCTGTGGCCCCCAAGGCGGAACTTCTGGCGGAATTGGTGCGCAATGTTCCTTGGCCCGCGCAGGGTAAACCGCATAGCATCCACGTCGATAACGGGCGCGATTTCCGGTCGCATGCCTTTCGGTCGGCATGTGCAGAATGGGGGATCGATCTGGTCTATCGGCCGCCAGGCAGTCCTCATTTCGGAGGGCACATCGAACGATTGATCGGCACGATGATGGGGGCCGTGCACCTGTTGCCTGGAACAACGCAATCCTCGGTCGTGGCCAAGGGCGACTATGACGCCGAGGGCATGGCCACGATGACCTTAAGCGACTTCGATCGCTGGTTTGCTCTGGAAATCTGCCGCTACAACAACAGCATTCATTCAAGTCTTGGCTGCACGCCCGTTGCCAAATGGGAGGCGCTCTCAGAGCAAATGATGGGCGATATCCCCTTCGAGATTGAAGCCTTTCGGGTGAGCTTTCTGCCAAGTGAACTGCGCAAGGTCAGGCGTGACGGCATCCATCTGTTCCAGATACGGTACTGGTCCGATGCGCTTGCAGGCCACATCGGGCGCGGGGATGGAAAGGTGGTCGTCCGCTACGACCCTCGCGACCTCTCGGTGATCTGGGTCGAACTGGATAATGACCGATACGTCGAAGCTCGGTACCGAAACCTGGAAATTCCGCCTGTGTCGCTCTGGGAATATCGCGAAGCCATGAGGAATGCCCGTGCCCTTGGCAAGTCCGGGTCCAATGAGCTGGTCCTGGCTGAGCTGATCCGACAGCAACGCCAAATCGAGTCTGAAAGCCGGAGCCTGACGAGGGCCGAACGCCGATCCCGTGAAAGAAAAGGGACATTGGAGGGCGCCAACTCGGCCGTCTCAACAACCGAAGGGCTGCGCGCGATCGATACGGGTGATACATCGCGCCCATTGTTCAAGGTGGAGAGATGGTGAATTGAGGGCAGGAAAAACAGAGGAAGACGGTCGGATCACCCTCATTCAATCGGATATCTGGATTGGCTTTCCGCGGGCCGAACAAGTTCTGGACCGTTTGCAGTGTATGATCGAAGCGCCAAGGCAAACCCGTATGCCTGGCCTTCTTGTGCATGGCGCGTCCGGGATCGGAAAGACGATGATCGCCCGCAATCTTTCGCGCAGATATGCACCGGAATATGACCCAGCATCGGGAATTACGCGAACGCCGCTGTTACTGTTACAAGCACCACCAGCTCCCGACGAACGACGGTTCTATCTGCACATCCTGGCGACCGTCGGGGCACCGGCCACGGCACTGAGCGCGCGCGCTCAAAATGTGGCCTCCCTCGAAGTCCGTGTCGTCGCGCTCTTGCGCGACCTTGGCCTGCGGATGATCATGATCGACGAAGTCCACAACCTCTTGGCCGGGACCCACCGCGAACAGCGCCGCTTTCTCAATGTTCTGCGGTATCTCAGCAATGAACTCGAAGTGTCGCTGGTCTGCCTGGGGGTCAGCGAGGCCGTCGATGCCATCCGTGGTGATATCCAGCTTGCCAGGCGGCTGGACGAACATCACCTTCCAAACTGGCGCGACGACGCCGAGTTCTCGGACATGATCCAGACACTCATCGCGGCAATGCCCCTCGAGAAGAAATCCAATCTGAAGGTCAAGTCACTAAAGCAGATACTTGCGCTGACCGGCGGGGTGACCTCGCGCATCTTCGCCCTGATCAAGGATCTTTCCATCGACGCCATTGTCACAGGTGATGAATGCATCACCGATGACGCAATCGCAAAATGGACGCCGGTTTGGTCGCGCCATGCGAACCCCCATCGGCGGCTCGAGAAGTCCGGGGTGTGAAGCCGCACCCGCTGCCCAAGACTGTCGCGCCGCTGCCCGACGAGTTGTTGTCAGGTTGGTTGTCTAGGCTGGCGGCGGCCAACTACTGTGATGATGCGGAACTACTGGCTCATCTCAGAATCGATACCGCGCATGGCACCGCCTTGAACTTCAACGTCGACGCGGCTGCGGCGGCGAAGATTGCCAACGCCGCACGGATTGACCCAGATGTTGTGCGATCTTTGACCTTCCCAGCAATGACGACACGAGAAGCCTCGCTGACGGCCCAGATACCATTCCAGCATTGCCTGCAATGTTCCAGAGAGGGCCTTTCGCTCAAGCATTGGAGGCGAGCCTGGGCATTCGACTGCCAGGTTTGTGGGACGAGACTTGTGCCGACGCTCGGCAAGGCCAGTGGCGAACAGATGCCCGAAAAGCTGATAAATCGTGCGCGCAACGGCGCCGCGCGGCTTGAATACGCCGCGCGATTACGCAGCTCCAAGCAATTTCGGCGCGCAATGCGCGCGGTCACCTTTGCCATATCATTAAAGGCCTTCCGCGGAGATCCGTTATACGCTCTTCAGGGCCACAGGCTGGAAGTAAGGCTGTTTGGCCTTGCTGCAATTGATGCAGCCCAATCCCGTCCACTGGTCAAAGCGGCCATCTCAAGCTCCGGCATCGACGACTATGCAAGGGTTGCTCTATTGCGCGCCTTCGATAAGGAGCCACGTCTGCTTGCCGCGGTTGTTTACATCGCCCGGCAGCGCGCGAAAAGCATAGGCGCGATGGCAGTGGAATCTCATAATTAAGGGCAAAAAATATCCCCGAACGCGTCGTGTCTCAGATTTAAGGGCAACGCGACAGCGCCCGATTGCGGCAGCGAACAGGCCCCTTGGCTTGAGGTGGATGGCCAGCGTGTTCCCTATGCCGAAGGCGAGGGGCTGTTGTGGGATGACACTTTTCCGCACGAGGTGCTCAATCCCGGCCCCAACCCGCGGCTGGCCCTGCTTTTGGACATTCGTCGCCCGGTCACCCGGTTGCGCCAGAAAATCGCGTTTCGGGCGATCATGCGCGGTGGGCAGCTGTATAGCTGGATCAATGAGGGGCGGATGCGCGCGGCCTGAGGCGCACGCCCCCCTTGATCCTGCCGGGATGTTCGTGCATCTTGGGGCAAAGCCTTTGGGGGGGACAGGATGAACAAGCTCTCGATGCTGCTGAAACTGGCAATCGTTCGCGCGCCCGAACCCGTGGCGGCGCTGTGGTTTGCCGGTCGGCGCAAAGTGGTCGATGGCCGCAAGATCGACGCCAAGGCGCAGGCCTTGGGCGAGCTGTTCAACGCGGTGCGGGTGCCGGGCGTGATCCCCACGCTGGAAGACAGCCGCCGCTCGCTGGTGGTGCTGGCAGACAAGTTCGACACCCCGTCCCCCGCGCAGGTCACCAAGCGCGATGTCAGCATCGCGGGCGCAGATGGCCCGCGGCCCGCGCGCGTCTATGACACCCAGCCCCAGGCAAAGGATCGCCCCACGCTGATCTATATCCACGGCGGCGGTTGGGTGCTGGGCGGGCTGGATACCCATGACGGGCTGTGCGGTCAAATCGCGCTCGAGGCGGGGATCCGCGTCATTTCACTCGATTATCGGCTGGCGCCCGAGCATCCCTGGCCCGCCGGGCCGGATGATGTGCTGGCCGCCTATCGGGCCGTGCTGGATGCGCCTGATGACTGGGGCGTCGATCCGGCGCGGCTGGCCGTCAGCGGCGACAGCGCGGGCGGCAACCTGACCGCCGTGCTGATGCATGATCTGGCGGGGCTGGGCCTGCCGATGCCCAAGGCGCAGGTGCTGATCTATCCGGCCGTGGACAGCCGGGGGGAAACGCCCTCCATGACCTCGCTGGCCAAGGCCTATGTTTTGCCGCGCGACCGCATCGACTGGCACATGGATCAATATGTCCCGGCGGTCGAGCAACGCGGCGATCCTCGGGTCTCGCCCATCTTTTCGGACCGGCTGACGGGCCAGCCGCAGGCGCTGATCCTGACCGCCGGGCATGACGCGTTGCGCGATGACGGGGCGATGTATCATCAGGCGCTTGAGGCTGCGGGCGTCACGTCTGATCTGCACGAATACTCGGGGCAGATCCACGGTTTCGTGTCGGCCCGCCGGGCCGTGCCGCAAGGGGCGCAGGCCACCACGCAGATCAGCAACTGGCTGCGTCGGACACTCTGAGCGCTTAATCATCGACCATGGCGCACAGACATGGGGCCGTTATGCCCGCACAGGTTGCGCATCGCGGGGCCGTGGCACTCTGTCGCGCATCCGATGGTTGATTTTCGTAGGCCAAAGGCGGACCCTGAGACCTGAAGTGCCGTGCGGCACATAAGCGCCCCACGGCTTTGCGGCTTCCGATCTGTTTCGGCGGCCCCACGTTGTAGGAGGTCATCATGAAGTCCAGTATTTCCTGTGCCGCGCTGCTTGTCGCTCTGTCGGCGGGGACCGCGCAAGCCACCGGCCCGATTGCCCCGCCGCCGCCTTACGTTCCCGAAATCGTTCCGATGCCCGACCCCGATTGGGGCGGGTTCTATATCGGTGGGTCGGTCGGCCTGTCGCAGGGCGACATGTTCGATATTGGCGGGCCGTATGATCTGGCCGATGACAGTTTCACAGGCTCGATCTTTGCGGGCTATCGCTGGTGTCGCGTAGCCCTTAATTGTGAGATGAGAAATCCAACGAAATCAACGGCCTTGCTTTGCCCTTAAATATGATATTTTGCCTTTAAATCCGATATTTTTGCCCTTAAACCTGAGACAGGGTTCGCAGCTTCGTGTGGCAAATATTGATGGATGATGATCGCGAAGACTTCGTTGCCGCTGGTGCTGAGGAGGCGCGCAGGGCGGCCGTTCTGCGTCCGCTTGTTCAGGCATATCTCAAAGGAACTGGCAGTCTGGAAAGTGGCATCAATGACGCCGTTTGGGAGCTTGGTGTCAGCAGGGCGACTGTCTGGCGCTGGATAAAGCGTCTGGCCGAAGAGGGTGGGCGCACCAGCGCGCTGGCTTCTCGGAAACGGGGCCGCCCGACTGGTACAACCTTGATATCCGGCAAGGTGGAAGCGGTGATCGAAGAACATCTTCGCCGTTATTTCTTACGGCGGGAACGCCCAAGCCTGTCGCGCATCGTGACAGAAATCCGAAGCGCGTGCTGGCAGCAGGGCTTGCAACCGCCGACACGTCGGACGGTTCAGCGCAGGCTGGATGCAATGGATGCCCGTGAAATTGCCAAGGCACGCGAAGGCGCAAAGGCGGCCCGCCAGAAATTTGCGCCGGTCGTAGGCGACAACAAGGCAAACCGGCCACTGGAGGTCGTGCAAATCGACCATACGCCTGCGGACATCATTCTCGTCGACAGTTTTGAACGCAAACCAATTGGGCGGCCTTGGGTCACGCTGGCGATCGACGTCGCAACGCGGATGGTGACCGGATATTACACCTCTCTCGAGGCACCTTCGCGTCTGTCGGTGGCGCTTTGCCTGACACAGGCTGTGGCCCCCAAGGCGGAACTTCTGGCGGAATTGGTGCGCAATGTTCCTTGGCCCGCGCAGGGTAAACCGCATAGCATCCACGTCGATAACGGGCGCGATTTCCGGTCGCATGCCTTTCGGTCGGCATGTGCAGAATGGGGGATCGATCTGGTCTATCGGCCGCCAGGCAGTCCTCATTTCGGAGGGCACATCGAACGATTGATCGGCACGATGATGGGGGCCGTGCACCTGTTGCCTGGAACAACGCAATCCTCGGTCGTGGCCAAGGGCGACTATGACGCCGAGGGCATGGCCACGATGACCTTAAGCGACTTCGATCGCTGGTTTGCTCTGGAAATCTGCCGCTACAACAACAGCATTCATTCAAGTCTTGGCTGCACGCCCGTTGCCAAATGGGAGGCGCTCTCAGAGCAAATGATGGGCGATATCCCCTTCGAGATTGAAGCCTTTCGGGTGAGCTTTCTGCCAAGTGAACTGCGCAAGGTCAGGCGTGACGGCATCCATCTGTTCCAGATACGGTACTGGTCCGATGCGCTTGCAGGCCACATCGGGCGCGGGGATGGAAAGGTGGTCGTCCGCTACGACCCTCGCGACCTCTCGGTGATCTGGGTCGAACTGGATAATGACCGATACGTCGAAGCTCGGTACCGAAACCTGGAAATTCCGCCTGTGTCGCTCTGGGAATATCGCGAAGCCATGAGGAATGCCCGTGCCCTTGGCAAGTCCGGGTCCAATGAGCTGGTCCTGGCTGAGCTGATCCGACAGCAACGCCAAATCGAGTCTGAAAGCCGGAGCCTGACGAGGGCCGAACGCCGATCCCGTGAAAGAAAAGGGACATTGGAGGGCGCCAACTCGGCCGTCTCAACAACCGAAGGGCTGCGCGCGATCGATACGGGTGATACATCGCGCCCATTGTTCAAGGTGGAGAGATGGTGAATTGAGGGCAGGAAAAACAGAGGAAGACGGTCGGATCACCCTCATTCAATCGGATATCTGGATTGGCTTTCCGCGGGCCGAACAAGTTCTGGACCGTTTGCAGTGTATGATCGAAGCGCCAAGGCAAACCCGTATGCCTGGCCTTCTTGTGCATGGCGCGTCCGGGATCGGAAAGACGATGATCGCCCGCAATCTTTCGCGCAGATATGCACCGGAATATGACCCAGCATCGGGAATTACGCGAACGCCGCTGTTACTGTTACAAGCACCACCAGCTCCCGACGAACGACGGTTCTATCTGCACATCCTGGCGACCGTCGGGGCACCGGCCACGGCACTGAGCGCGCGCGCTCAAAATGTGGCCTCCCTCGAAGTCCGTGTCGTCGCGCTCTTGCGCGACCTTGGCCTGCGGATGATCATGATCGACGAAGTCCACAACCTCTTGGCCGGGACCCACCGCGAACAGCGCCGCTTTCTCAATGTTCTGCGGTATCTCAGCAATGAACTCGAAGTGTCGCTGGTCTGCCTGGGGGTCAGCGAGGCCGTCGATGCCATCCGTGGTGATATCCAGCTTGCCAGGCGGCTGGACGAACATCACCTTCCAAACTGGCGCGACGACGCCGAGTTCTCGGACATGATCCAGACACTCATCGCGGCAATGCCCCTCGAGAAGAAATCCAATCTGAAGGTCAAGTCACTAAAGCAGATACTTGCGCTGACCGGCGGGGTGACCTCGCGCATCTTCGCCCTGATCAAGGATCTTTCCATCGACGCCATTGTCACAGGTGATGAATGCATCACCGATGACGCAATCGCAAAATGGACGCCGGTTTGGTCGCGCCATGCGAACCCCCATCGGCGGCTCGAGAAGTCCGGGGTGTGAAGCCGCACCCGCTGCCCAAGACTGTCGCGCCGCTGCCCGACGAGTTGTTGTCAGGTTGGTTGTCTAGGCTGGCGGCGGCCAACTACTGTGATGATGCGGAACTACTGGCTCATCTCAGAATCGATACCGCGCATGGCACCGCCTTGAACTTCAACGTCGACGCGGCTGCGGCGGCGAAGATTGCCAACGCCGCACGGATTGACCCAGATGTTGTGCGATCTTTGACCTTCCCAGCAATGACGACACGAGAAGCCTCGCTGACGGCCCAGATACCATTCCAGCATTGCCTGCAATGTTCCAGAGAGGGCCTTTCGCTCAAGCATTGGAGGCGAGCCTGGGCATTCGACTGCCAGGTTTGTGGGACGAGACTTGTGCCGACGCTCGGCAAGGCCAGTGGCGAACAGATGCCCGAAAAGCTGATAAATCGTGCGCGCAACGGCGCCGCGCGGCTTGAATACGCCGCGCGATTACGCAGCTCCAAGCAATTTCGGCGCGCAATGCGCGCGGTCACCTTTGCCATATCATTAAAGGCCTTCCGCGGAGATCCGTTATACGCTCTTCAGGGCCACAGGCTGGAAGTAAGGCTGTTTGGCCTTGCTGCAATTGATGCAGCCCAATCCCGTCCACTGGTCAAAGCGGCCATCTCAAGCTCCGGCATCGACGACTATGCAAGGGTTGCTCTATTGCGCGCCTTCGATAAGGAGCCACGTCTGCTTGCCGCGGTTGTTTACATCGCCCGGCAGCGCGCGAAAAGCATAGGCGCGATGGCAGTGGAATCTCATAATTAAGGGCAAAAAATATCCCCGAACGCGTCGTGTCTCAGATTTAAGGGCAACGCGACACCTCCTCTCCGAGATGTTCAACATCGCAGAGAGCTACAATTGCTCCATGGAAGCC
>OFDC01001468.1_pt1 | contig 12479 bp, 11 predicted proteins | sample 1520941 | NCBI WGS metagenome assembly OFDC01 (sample SAMEA94258168, study PRJEB24077) | hot springs metagenome | biome: Aquatic biome; feature: Water | place: India | collected 2012-12-06 | depth 5 m | reverse complement strand
CGCGATGGGCAAGGGCATCGCGGCCGCGATCATCGCGGCGACCGTGCGGGCGGTGCTGCGATCGGCGGCCCGCTTCGGCGACGTCGCGGGCGCCGTCGACGCCGCGTCGGCAGCGCTGACCGTCGACCTCGACAACGCGGGCGTCTTCGTCACCGCCTTCCATGCCCGGCTCGACATGGACTCGGGTGTACTCAGCTACGTGGATGCGGGCCACGGTCTGGCGATCGTGGCGCACGCCGACGGCCGCTCGGAGCGCCTGCGCTCGACCGCGCCCCCGCTCGGCATCGACCCCGAGACCGAGTGGACCGTGCAGACCGCGCAGCTCGACCCCGGCGACACGCTGATCGTCGTGAGCGACGGCGTGCTCGACCTCTACGACGGCACACTCGCCTCGCTCGACAACCTCGTGACCCTGGCCCTGCTCGCACAGGACCCGTGGGAGATCATCGACGCGATCCGTGCCCGGGCGCGCGGCACGAGCGCCGACGATGTCACGGTGCTGATCGTGCGGCGCGACGCCGACTGACAGGGAGAGGTTCGGGCGGATGCCGTCGAGACGGGCGCCCGCGCGGCGGTACAGTTAAGCCTGCGATTTGTCTCGATATCGAGAAATCTCTCCCGCGAGGATGCTCATCGTGGAGACCGACCGCATCCCTTAACCCTCTCTTTTCACACGCGGATGGGACGAGCAGCGTGGATCTTTACGAGTACCAGGCCCGGGACCTCTTCGAGAAGCATGGTGTTCCCGTGCTGCCGGGCATCATCGCCGACACCCCGCAGGAGGCGCGGGCCGCGGCCGAGCGCATCGGCGGCGTCACGGTCGTCAAGGCGCAGGTCAAGACCGGAGGTCGCGGCAAGGCCGGCGGCGTCAAGGTCGCGAAGACCGCCGATGACGCCGAGGCGGCCGCGCAGGCCATCCTCGGCCTCGACATCAAGGGCCACGTCGTCAAGCGCGTGATGGTCGCAGCGGGCGCCGACATCAAAGAGGAGTACTACTTCTCGGTGCTGCTCGACCGCGCCAACCGCACCTACCTCGCCCTGTGCAGCTACGAGGGCGGCATGGAGATCGAGCAGCTCGCGGAGGAGCGCCCCGAGGCCCTCGCCCGCGTCGCCGTCGACCCCGCGGTCGGCATCACCCTCGACAAGGCCCGCGAGATCGCGGTGGCCGCGAAGTTCCCGGCCGAGCTGGTCGAGAAGGTCGCGCCCGTCTTCGTGACCCTCTACGGCGTCTACACCGCGGAGGACGCGACGCTCGTCGAGGTCAACCCGCTCGTGCTGACCGGCGCCGGCGACATCGTCGCGCTCGACGGCAAGGTGAGCCTCGACGAGAACGCCGCCTTCCGGCAGCCCGACCACGCGGCTCTCGAAGACAAGGATGCGGCCGACCCGCTCGAGGCGAAGGCCAAGCAGCACGACCTCAACTACGTGAAGCTCGACGGCGAAGTGGGTGTCATCGGCAACGGTGCCGGTCTCGTCATGTCGACGCTCGACGTCGTCGCCTACGCCGGTGAGAAGCACGGCGGCGTCAAGCCCGCGAACTTCCTCGACATCGGAGGCGGCGCCTCGGCCGAGGTCATGGCCGCCGGCCTCGACGTCATCCTGGGCGACCCGCAGGTCAAGAGCGTCTTCGTCAACGTGTTCGGCGGCATCACGTCGTGCGTCGCCGTCGCCGACGGCATCGTCAAGGCCCTCGAGCTGCTGGGCGACGCGGCCACCAAGCCGCTCGTCGTGCGCCTCGACGGCAACCAGGTCGACGAGGGCCGGGCGATCCTCGCCGCGGCCGCCCACCCCCTCGTCACTCTCGCCACGACCATGGACGACGGCGCCGACAAGGCAGCGCAGCTGGCTAGCTGAGGCGAAAGCCATTTCTGGCTTTCGCGCGCCAGGTGCGCCGAGGGCCGTCTCGGCCCGAGGGCTCGAGACAACGGACTACGTGAGTTAGGACAACGAAAATGTCGATCTTCCTGAACAAGGACTCGAAGGTCATCGTCCAGGGCATCACCGGCGGCGAGGGCACCAAGCACACCGCGCTCATGCTCAAGGCGGGCACCCAGGTCGTCGGCGGCGTGAACGCCCGCAAGGCCGGCACGACCGTCTCGCACGTGGCCGCCGACGGCTCGCCCGTCGAGCTGCCGGTCTTCGCGACCGTCGCCGAGGCCATGGCCGCGACCGGCGCCGACGTCTCGATCGCGTTCGTGCCCCCGGCCTTCTCGAAAGACGCGGCGATCGAGGCCATCGACGCGGGCATCGGCCTGCTCGTGATCATCACCGAGGGCATCCCGGTGCAGGACTCGGCTGAGGTCTGGGCCCACGCCCAGGCGACGGGCAACCGCACGCGCATCATCGGCCCGAACTGCCCCGGCATCATCACGCCGGGCGAGTCGCTCGTCGGCATCACCCCGGCGAACATCACCGGCAAGGGCCCGATCGGTCTCGTCTCGAAGTCGGGCACCCTGACGTACCAGATGATGTTCGAGCTGCGCGACCTCGGCTTCTCGACCGCGATCGGCATCGGCGGCGACCCGATCATCGGCACGACGCACATCGACGCGCTCGCTGCGTTCGAGGCCGACCCCGAGACGAAGGCGATCGTCATGATCGGCGAGATCGGCGGCGACGCCGAGGAGCGCGCGGCCGACTTCATCAAGGCCAACGTCACGAAGCCCGTCGTGGGCTACGTCGCCGGCTTCACGGCGCCCGAGGGCAAGACGATGGGCCACGCCGGTGCCATCGTCTCGGGCTCGGCGGGCACCGCGCAGGCGAAGAAGGAGGCCCTCGAGGCCGCCGGCGTGAAGGTCGGCAAGACGCCGTCCGCGACCGCTGCGCTCGCGCGGGAGATCCTGCAGGGCCTCTGAGCGCCCCAGCACCCCCAGCACGACAAGCACGAAGGCCCGTCACCCCCACGGTGACGGGCCTTCGGCGTCGCCCGGCCGCACTGGCCCCAGCAGCAGCGGTACGACGCGCGTCAGGGCTCGAGGCTGTCGACGACCTCGTCGAAGGGCGTCGCGAGACGGGCCAGGACCTCGTCGGTCGACTCGGCGAGCGCGGCCGGCTCTGCGCTGCCCTCGCTCGAGCTCATGGCGAGGAGCACCACCGGCCCGTCGTGGGAGACGACCCAGTGGACCGTGCCGAGCTGCGGCTGGCCGTCGGTCTCGTAGGTCCGGGTGATGACGGCGGTCCGGATCGGCTGGTCCTCGCGGTCGGTGACCTCGTGGCGCCAGGTCGTGCCGGCGAAGTCCTGGGACGGGCAGGCCCGGGCGGCGTCGGTGATCTTCGCCGCGAGGGCGTCCGCCTCCTCGACGCTGGGCAGCACCAGGACCTCGCGGGCCTCGGCGTACTCCGGGCCGCTGGAGTCGGCGGCGAGCCGCTCCACGGCAGCCGCGCCGGGGTCGACCACCGTGCCGCAGAAGTCGATCTCACCCACGCCCTCGCCGTCGGGATCGGCGACGACCGGCTTGCCGCTGTCGTTCTCGGCCATGCCGTCCGTCAGGTCGAAGTCCGGCAGGAGCACGGGCGCCGCGTCGGCGCTCGGCTCCTCCGTCGGCGCAGGGGAGGGCTTGCGCTCGCCGGCCTGCATCCGGTCGGCCGCGATCGGCAGCATCCGGTTGACCGGCGTGCCGCCGTCCTCCTCCAGGAAGTTGTAGTCCTGGCCGACGATGGTCAGCGCGAGGACGGCGATGCGGTCGCCCTGCAGGACGATCCCCGTCTCGTTGATGAAGGCCGAGTCGCCGTAGGGGTCGATCTCCTCCGACACCGGACCCCAGCTCAGGTCGTAGATGGCCGCCTCGCCCGACGCGACGTCCACGGGACGGGCCTCCGGCTGGACGTTCACCTCGTCGGCGCCCGGGATGACGTCGCAGTCGAGCACCCACTGCGTGAAGGTGTCGTAGGCAGCCTGGGCCGCGACCCCGTCGTCGAACTGGGCGACCATCTCCACGAGGCCGTCGCCGCTGACCTCGACCACGTCCCCCGCCTCGGGCGGGACGACGTAGTCGTAGAAGCGGGTGACGCTGCTGGTCGCGCCGAGCGCGCTGATCTTCTGCTGCTGGCAGGGGTGGAAGGTGGCCTGGCCGTCGCCTCCGTAGGTGTCGGTCGTCTCGAAGGCCGACCGCTCGTTGGGGAAGTACACCGTGTCGTTGTCGCGGAGCAGGTCGTCGGCCGCCACGGTCGGAGGCGGGTCGTCCGCGGTGTTGCGGCCGTCGCTCTTCGGCGTACCTCCGCCCAGGGCGAGGACCGGCACCGCGATCGCGGCGACGGCCAGCGCGGCACCGCCCGCCACGAGGGCGTTGCGCCGGCGGCGGATCTGGTCGCCACGGCGTCGTACGTCAGCAGCCGAGAGGGACATGTCGCCTCCTGTGCTTCCGGTGTGGAACCCGGATCCGAACCGGGAGAGCTCTTCGATCGGGTCGTGCTGCTCAGGCATTGCTCAGCCCTCCTCCCGCGAGACCGGCTTCATCGGTCAGCAGCTCGGCGAGTGCGGTGCGGCCACGGCTGAGCCGGGCCTTGATGGTTCCTTCGGGTACGCCGACCTCGGCGGCGACCTGCGCCACGGGGAGGTCGGCGATGTGGTGGAGGACCAGCGCCTGACGCTGGGCCTCGGGCAGCTTGCGCAGCGCGGCGACGAGCGCGACGTGCGACTCGTCCACCGCGGGAGCGGTGCCGGCGCCCTGCAGGGCCCGGTCGGGGGAGCGCTCGGACCGCTTGCGGCGTCGCCAGCGGCTGACGGCGAGGCGGTAGGCGGTGGTGCGCACCCACGCCTCGGGGTACTCGGCGCGGTCGAGCTTGCGGCGGTGCGCCCAGGCGCGGGCGAAGGCCTCCTGCGTGCACTCGGTGGCCTCCTCGAAGTCACCGATCATCGCGTAGACCTGGCCGGTCACCCGGCGGAACGACGCCGCGTAGAACTGGTCGAACTCACTGGCTTCCACGCCGACCTCCTCTCGGGGGTTCTGGACCCCGTCGGTGGAGTCTGTCGTGATGCATACGCCGGGGTGGGCACCCCGGTTGCAACGACCCGAGAGTTTTCTGACGGGCGGTGGCGGCGGGCCGCTACCCGCCGGAGCCCTCCAGGCGCACCAGCCGGTCGAGCGAGCGGCGGGCGAGGGCGACGAAGTCCTCGTCGGCGATCCGGGCGCGCGGCGCGGCGACGTAGACCAGCAGCGAGACCGACGTGCCGCGGCGGACGACCGCGACGTCGTACTCCACGGAGCGGTCGCCGGGCAGCGCCGTGCTGAGGTGCCAGGCCGACAGCGCGGAGCGGGCGTCGCTGAAGGAGGCCAGCTCGTCGACCTCCGTGCCGGCGCTCGCGTCGACGTCCGGGCAGGCCGCGACCTGGTCACGGAAGCGGCGGACGAACGCGCGGGCGGAGCCGACGGGGAGGGAGCCCACGGTCTGCGTGAGCCCCACCTCGGGCGGCAGCTTGGCCGCGCTGAGCACGAAGGTGCGGGACTGGTTGCTCCGGATCGGCTGTCCGCCGAACCTCCCGAACAGGCGAGCGGTCTCGCAGCCGATGGCGCCGGAGTCGATGCGGCTCTCGGTGAGCTTGGTGGGGGGCGTGCCGACCCACGGACCCTGGTCGCGGTTCAGCGGGGGGAGGTCGAGCTCGGAGAGCATCCACGGCACCTTCCCGATCGGGTACGACGCCCGGTCGACCACCTTGGGTCGGGCCGGGGCGCAGGTGCCGCCGTCGGCCAGGGCGCACAGGCGGCCGACCGCTGCCGAGAGCAGCCGGGCGACACCGGCCCGGTCGGCGCGGCTGACCGGGACCCGGCCGGCCAGCGAGGTGGTGGTCGTGAAGAGCCCGGTGCGCGCGACGCCGACGACATGGAGGGTCCGGTCGGCCCGCGAGCGGAGCACCAGCAGGTTGGCCTCGTCGCCCACGCCGGGCAGCTCGGCAGTGCTCACCAGCTGCATCCGCGGGACGGCCGAGGGGTCCTCCGCGGGCGTCGGGCAGGTCGTGAACCAGGTGAGCGTGCGGCGGAAGGTGCGCAGAGCCCGCTGCTCGGTCGAGGACGCCTCGGCGAACTGGGTGGTGGAGCGGGCGCTGCTGCCGGCCCCCGCGCGGTAGATGCGCACCCAGCCGGCGGTGCCGCGCGGGTCGGCGTACCGATCGGGCTGGCAGGGGAGCACGCGGCCGTTGCCGGCGGAGTTGTCGGTCGTACCGACCTCGTTCCAGCCGCGCCCGCCGAGGGACGCCTGGACGCCCTCGAGGGTGAGCAGGGCGGTGTCGGGCAGGGTGTTGACGGCCGGACCGGACATCGCCGGGGCGGAGGCCGTCGGCACGGCCTCGCGGGCCAGCGTCGGTCGGGATCCGGTGTCGTCCACGGCGACCGCGCCGCCGGCGACGAGCGCGACCACGGCGGTGGCGGTGCCGAGCACGGTGTGGGCCCGACGCCGCGCACTTCCGGCGCGGCGGATGATCGTGACCCGGGGCCAGGTGACCGAGCGGGTGACCTGCGACAGCGAGCTCAGCGCGAGCGGGATCGCCGAGGTCGGGATCTCCAGCTGCATGGCGAGCTGGGCCGCGCCGAGCTGGAGCTCCCGCTCAGCGGCCTCGAGCGGCAGGCCGACCTCGTGGGCCATCTCGGCCATGGTGACCGCGGCCAGCTGGGTGAGCAGGAGGGCCTTGCGCTGGTTGACCGGGAGCGCGGTGAGGGCGTCGACGATCGCCCGGCTCGACTCGTCGAGGTCCTTGCGACGGTGCCAGGGGCGGGCGGAGCTGCGCCGCAGGGCCATCCGCCAGGCGGCCGGCCGCACGGACATCTCGGGGTCCTCGAGACGGGCCGTCTTGCGCCAGTGGTGCCAGGCCACGACGAAGGCCTCGCGCACGGCGCTGCGAGCCACCGCCAGGTCGCCGGTGAGCGCGAAGGTCTGGAGCAGCAGCCGGTCGCGCGCGTCCTTGTAGAAGGCGTCGAAGCTCGCGGTCAGCTCGGCGCTGGTGACGTAGCGCGGAGCGGGGTCCTCGTCGGACCGACCACCGGGATCCGGTCGGGTGCTGCGGGAACGTGCCTCGGTCATGACCGGTCCACCGTACGACGAGCGGCCCGGGACCCCCCAAACGCACCCCGCCTGTCCCGCGATCCGCGACCCGTCGGCGTGGCGCGACGGAGGCGACCGGGGGCGCGCGTGAAGATGGACGGACCATGACGTCGCTGCACTCCTCGCCGGTACGACGCGCCGCCGGCCCCCGCGCCCGGGGCACCGGTGGTCGGGGGACGACCCGCAGCGACGCCGACCTGCGCCGCGAGCTCGCGACCAGCCGCCCCCTCGTGCCGACCGCCACCATCGGCGGCGCCATCGCTGCCGGCGGGCCGCTCCTGGTCTGCCTGGCGATCGCGGTGGTGGGCTGGTTCCTGACCGACGCCGGCAGCGAGGGCACGCCCAGCGGAGCCCTCCGCGTCGGGGCCCACGGCTGGCTGGTCGCCCACGGCTCGACCGTCGCGGTCGAGGGGGTGCGGCTCACGGCGCTCCCGCTCGGGCTGACCCTCCTGTGCGCGTGGGCCACCTGGCGGGTGGGCCACCGGGTCGGTGAGTCCGTCTCGGGGCACGGCCCTGACGCCGTGCGGATCGCGGACGGCGAGCGCGACTGGACCGTCCCGCTCGCCGCTGCCCTCTTCACCGTCGGCTACGCCGTCGTGGGCGTCGTCACCTGCGCGGTCGCCGCCACGCCGGCCTCCTCGCCCGCGCCGGCCCGCGTCGTCCTGCTCTCGCTGCTCATCGCCGGCGCGGTCGGCGGCGCCGGCGTCGCCTTCGGGTCGGGTCGCGCCGCGATCTGGCTGCCCGTCGTACCCGTCGCCGTGCGCGACGTGGTGCTCGTCGCGCGCCGGATCCTCGTGCTGTGGCTCGCGATCAGCCTCGTTCTCCTCGCCGCGGCGTTCGTGGCCGACTTCTCCACCGCTGCCAACGTCGTCTCCCAGCTGCACGCCGACGCCGGCGCCGTCGCCCTCCTGGTCGTGACCACGCTGCTCGTGCTGCCCAATGCCACCCTCTTCTCCAGCGCCTACGCGATGGGCCCGGGCTTCGCCGTCGGCGCGGGCACGTCCGTCTCGACGAGCGCGGTCGTGCTCGGCCCGCTGCCGATGTTCCCGCTCCTCGCGGCGCTTCCCGACCAGGGCCCGACCCCGGTCTGGACGACCTGGCTGATGCTCGTCCCGGTCCTCGTCGCGATGTACGTCGCCGGGCGGGTCCAGCGCGACCGGCCCCTGCTGGCCTGGGACCGCGCCGCGATCCGCGGCTGCGCGGGCGGCATCGTCGCCGGTGTCGTGCTCGCGATCCTCACCACCCTCGCGGGCGGCGCCGTCGGCCCGGGCCGGATGGCCGACGTCGGGCCGTTCACCTTCGAGGTGCTCCTCCACGCGATCACCTCGTTCGGCATCGGCGGGGTCCTCGGAGCCCTGCTGGTCTGCTGGTGGCAGCGGTCCGGGGACGGCTACGTGAAGGTCCGGATGTCGTCGGTGCGGGATCGGCTGCCGCGGCGGTAGGGCTGCAGGCAAACGTCAGGAAGTCCGGCCGTCGGAGCCGGTACGACGCCGCGGGCCTAGACTCCGGGCCGTGACCGCCGCCCGCCTCGTCGTCCTCGTGTCGGGCTCCGGCACCAACCTCCAGGCGATCCTCGACGCCGCCGCCGACCCGTCGTACGGCGCGCAGGTGGTCGCCGTCGGCGCCGACCGCGACGACATCGAGGGCCTGCGCCGCGCCGAGCGCGCAGGGGTGCCGACCTTCGTCGTGAGGCTGGGCGAGCACGCCGACCGCGCTGCGTGGGACCGCGCGCTGGCGGAGCAGGTGGCGTCGTACCAGCCGGACCTGGTCGTGCTCGCCGGGTTCATGAAGCTCGTCGGGGAGTCCTTCCTCGGCGCCTTCGGGGGGCGCACCGTCAACACCCACCCGGCGCTCTCGCCGTCGTTCCCGGGCATGCACGGGCCCCGCGACGCCCTCGAGTACGGCGTCAAGGTCACCGGGGCGACCCTCTTCGTGGTCGACGCCGGGGTCGACACGGGGGCGATCGTCGCCCAGGCCGTGGTTCCGGTCGAGGACGACGACACCGTCGAGACCCTGCACGAGCGGATCAAGGCCGCCGAGCGGGCCATGCTCGTCGAGTCGGTCGGGCGGATGGCGCGGGAGGGCTTCGCGGTCGAGGGCCGGCGGGTTCGGCTCGGAGCCTGAGCGCCGGTACGATGGCGGCACACGACTGGCGCAGGTGGGCAACCACCAGGGAGTGACGAGCCGGCATCGACCGCCTGGGTGCCCTCATCGACATGCAGCGACCGATGAGGAAGTGAACCCGACGTGACCGACCGGATCCAGATCAAGCGTGCGCTGATCTCCGTCTTCGACAAGACAGGCCTCGAGGAGCTCGTCCGCGGCCTGCACGACGCCGGCGTCGAGCTGGTGTCCACGGGTGGCTCGGCCGCCCTGATCGACGGGCTGGGCCTGCCCGTCACCAAGGTCGAGGACCTGACCGGCTTCCCCGAGTGCCTCGACGGCCGCGTCAAGACGCTGCACCCGCGCGTCCACGCCGGCATCCTCGCCGATCGTCGCCTGCCTGAGCACGTCGCGCAGCTGGAGGAGCTCGAGGTCGCGCCCTTCGACCTGGTCGTGGTGAACCTCTACCCGTTCGCCGCCACCGTCGCCTCCGGCGCCGGCGTCGACGACTGCATCGAGAAGATCGACATCGGCGGACCCTCGATGGTCCGCGCGGCCGCCAAGAACCACCCCTCCGTCGCGATCGTCACCGACGGCGCCGACTACGCCCGCGCCCTCGAGGCCGCCCAGCAGGGCGGCTTCACCTACGAGGAGCGCAAGGCGCTGGCCGCGAAGGCCTTCGTCCACACCGCGACGTACGACGTCCAGGTCGCCTCCTGGATGGGCAGCGTGCTCACCGACACCTCCGTCGAGGACGGCGCCAGCACCGGCTTCCCGGCGTGGATCGGCGGCACGTGGGACAAGTCGGCGGTCCTGCGCTACGGCGAGAACCCCCACCAGCCCGCGGCGCTCTACCGCTCCGGCCACGGCCCCGGCGGACTCGCCGCCGCCGAGCAGATGCACGGCAAGGAGATGTCCTACAACAACTACGTCGACACCGACGCGGCCCGCCGTGCGGCGTACGACTTCGGCGACCAGCCCACGGTGGCGATCATCAAGCACGCCAACCCGTGCGGCATCGCCGTCGGTGCCGACGTCGCCGAGGCCCACCGCCGCGCCCACGAGTGCGACCCGGTCTCGGCCTTCGGTGGCGTGATCGCGACCAACGTGCCGGTCTCGAAGCAGATGGCCGAGCAGGTCGCCGAGATCTTCACCGAGGTCATCGTCGCCCCCGGGTACGACGACGGCGCCGTCGAGGTGCTGCAGGGCAAGAAGAACATCCGGATCCTCGTCGCCGAGCCCCTCGCGGCCGGTGGCGTCCAGACCCGTCCGATCAGCGGCGGCCTCCTGGTCCAGCACGCCGACCGCTTCCAGGCCGACGGCGACGACCCCGCCGCCTGGACGCTCGCCACCGGCGAGGCGGCCGACGAGCAGACCCTCGCCGACCTCGCCTTCGCCTGGCGCGCGGTGCGGGCGGCGAAGTCGAACGCCATCCTGCTCGCCTCCGACGGCGCCTCGGTCGGCATCGGCATGGGCCAGGTCAACCGGGTCGACTCCTGCAAGCTCGCGGTGGCGCGTGCCGGGGAGCGGGCCACCGGCTCGGTCGCCGCGTCCGACGCCTTCTTCCCCTTCGCCGACGGACCCCAGATCCTGCTCGACGCCGGCGTCAAGGCCATCGTCCAGCCGGGCGGCTCCGTGCGCGACGAGGAGACGATCGCCGCCTGCGAGGCCGCTGGCGTCACGATGTACTTCACCGGCACGCGCCACTTCGCGCACTGAGTTGGAGAAGATCAGGACCGTCGTCGAGGGGCACCACGACGACCACGAGCACCGGACCCAGGTGGTGGTCGAGACCGAGGGGCGCACGCTGCGCTTCCTCGTCGTCGAGATCCCCGACGGCACCTACGGCTACTCCCGCTCCGAGCGGGAGCTGGTCGACCCCGCCGACCCGAGCCGTCGGGTCGGCCTGTGGGTCCGGCCCGACGCCTACCGGTGGCTGGTCGGCCTGCTCGCGGGCGCCGGGGTGGGCGACGCGGAGGCCTCGCGCGTGCTGGCCGCGATCCGGGCGGGCATGGGCTCGAGGGAGTTCCGGTTCGTCTACGAGCGGACCGCTACTGACAGGATGGGAAAGTGACTGCACAGAAGCTCGACGGCTCCGCCACGGCGGCGGCCATCAAGAAGGAGCTCAAGGTCCGCATCGAGGCGCTCCGCGAGCAGGGGATCACCCCCGGTCTCGGGACGGTGCTCGTCGGCGACGACCCCGGCTCGCGCTGGTACGTCAACGGCAAGCACAAGGACTGCGCCGAGGTCGGCATCGCCTCGATCCGCGTCGACCTGCCCGAGGTCGCCACGCAGGAGGAGATCGAGGAGGCCGTCGCCGGCCTCAACGCCGACCCCGCGTGCACGGGCTACATCGTCCAGCTCCCGCTGCCGCGCGGGCGCGACGAGAACCGCGTCCTCGGGCTGATCGACCCGGCCAAGGACGCCGACGGACTGCACCCCACCAACCTGGGCTGGCTGGTGCTGGGCAACGAGGCGCCGCTGCCGTGCACGCCGTACGGCATCGTCGAGCTGCTGCGCCGCCACGGCGTGCGGATCGCCGGCGCCGAGGTGGTCGTGGTCGGCCGGGGCATCACCGTGGGCCGCCCGCTCGGCCTGCTGCTCACGCGCCGCAGCGAGAACGCCACCGTCACCCTCTGCCACACCGGCACGGTCGACCTGGCCGCGCACGTGCGCAAGGCCGACATCGTCGTGGCCGCCGCCGGCGTGCCCGGCATCATCACCGCCGACATGGTCAAGCCCGGCGCGGCCGTCCTCGACGTCGGCGTGAGCCGCGTCGACGGCAAGATCGCCGGCGACGTCGCCGACGAGGTCTGGGACGTCGCCGGGTGGGTCTCGCCCAATCCGGGTGGCGTCGGACCGATGACCCGCGCGATGCTGCTGGCCAATGTCGTCGCGATGGCCGAGAAGCAGGCCGCGCGCGAGGGTGGGAAGGCAGCGCGCTGAGCGAGGAGACCCAGGGACCCGAGGAGGGACCCACGACCGAGGAGACGGCCGACGCCGCGCCGCGGCGCTACCCGTCCACCCTCGGCGGCGCCGTCTACCTCGTCGTCCTCCTGGTGACCCTCAGCGGGCTGGTCGTCGCCGTCGTGTCCGACTGGCGCACCGGCATCCGCATCGTGTGCGGGGCGCTCGCCTTCGCCGCCGTCATGCGGCTGGTCCTGCCCGACCGGGACGCGGGCATGCTCGCGGTGCGCCACCGGTTCCTCGACGTCGGCACGCTGCTGGCGATCGCCGGCGCGCTGGTTGTCCTCACCGCGACCATCCCCGACCAACCCGCCTGACCGCGACTTGGGGTTTCCCACCCGCGACTTGGGGTTTCCCACCCGCGACCGCCGTAC
>OFDC01001467.1_pt1 | contig 12481 bp, 10 predicted proteins | sample 1520941 | NCBI WGS metagenome assembly OFDC01 (sample SAMEA94258168, study PRJEB24077) | hot springs metagenome | biome: Aquatic biome; feature: Water | place: India | collected 2012-12-06 | depth 5 m | reverse complement strand
GGCGGCGGTCGCGAGCAGCCGCACGGCTGCCGAGCCTGCTGCGGCGCCCGCGCGCAAGGGCTTCGGCTTCGGCGGCGCGGTGAAGGCGGGCGAGTGATGTCCGACTCCACCCCGTCCAGCACCCTCACCACCACAGAGCTTCTCGGCTACCAGGTTCCGATCGACCCGATGGACGAGCTGCAGTGCGAGAGCTGCCAGTAGGCGGCTCGTCGCACCATCCACCCCACACACCTATCAATCCGCTCCAGAAGCAGAAAGACGCGAACACATCATGGGAATCCTCGGAACCGGAATCCAGGAAGGCCTGCTGCTCAAGCCGGTCACCTACAAGTGGGCTATGGACCTCTACGACCAGGCTGTTGCGAACACCTGGTTCCCCAACGAGGTGCAGCTGGGCGAAGACATCGCCGACTTCAAGAAGATGACCGATGAGGAGCGTCACGCGATCACGTTCCTCATGTCGTACTTCAACCCGAACGAGCTGCTCGTCAACAAGGCGCTCGCGTTCGGCGTGTACCCCTACGTCAAGGCTCCCGAGGCGCACCTCTACCTCGCGAAGCAGATGTGGGAGGAAGCCAACCACTGCATGAGCTTCGAGTACGTGCTCGAGACCTTCCCGATCGACCGCGCTGCTGCCTACGACAGCCACGTCGACGTGCCGTCGATGGCGCGCAAGGAGGAGTTCGAGGTCACGTTCATCAAGCGCATGACCGAGGACACCCTCGACATCACGACGACCGAGGGCAAGCAGGACTTCATCCGCAACCTCGTCGCGTACAACGTGATCCTCGAGGGCATCTGGTTCTACAGCGGCTTCATGGTGGCGCTGTCGTTCCGCCAGCGGAACCTGCTGCGCAACTTCGGCTCGCTCGTCGACTGGATCGTGCGCGACGAGTCGCTGCACCTGAAGTTCGGCATCAACCTCATCCTCACGGTGCTCGAGGAGAACCCCGACCTGCAGACGCCGGAGTTCGCCGCCGAGATTCGCCAGATGATCCTCGACGCCGTCGAGATGGAGGAGGCGTACAACCACGACCTCCTGCCGAACGGCATCCTCGGCCTCAACGCCAACTACATCAACCAGTACGTCAAGTACCTGGCCGACCGCCGCCTGGAGGAGCTCGGCTTCGAGCCCGCCTACAACGTGTCGAACCCGGCCAAGTGGATGGCGACCGCCAACGACACCCTGCAGCTGGTCAACTTCTTCGAATCGACCAACACCTCGTACGAGGTCAACGCCAAGCAGGGCTAGTCGTCGCCGCGATGCCGCGCCCGTAGCATCGCTGGTGTGACCACCGAATCGCGCCCCGAGCCCCCCGCCGACCTCCTCTTCACCGGAGGAGTCGTCTACCGGGGGCCGGGGCGCGATCGCGTTTCTGCCGCACCGGAAGCGCTCGAGGTGGCCGTGCGCGATGGCGTCATCGTCGCGATCGACGCCGACCTCTCCGCCTGGCGCGGGCCCGACACCGAGGTCGTCGATCTGGCGGGCGGGATGCTGCACGCAGGTTTCGTCGACGCCCACATCCACCCCATCCAGGGCGGGCTCGAGCGGCTCAGCTGCGACCTCAGCGAGGGCGCTTCGCTCGACGACTACGCCCGGATCATCACCGACTACGCCCGCACGAACCCGCCCCGCGGCTGCGACGCCGCGCGCGCCTGGATCACCGGCGGAGGCTGGGCGATGAGCGCCTTCGCCGGCGGCACCCCGAGCGCCGCCGAGCTCGACGCGATCGAGGCGATCCGCCCCGTCTTCCTCTACAACCGCGACCACCACGGCGCCTGGGCCAACTCGGCCGCCCTCGCGCTCGCCGGCATCACCGCCGAAACGCCCGACCCGGCCGACGGCCGCATCGAGCGTCTGCCCGACGGCAGCCCGCAGGGCACGCTCCATGAGGGCGCTGCGGCGCTCGTGGCCGCGGTCGCCCCGACCCCGAGCCCCGACGACGAGTACGCCGCGCTGCTTGAGGCGCAGCGCTACGTGCACAGCCTCGGCATCACGGGGTGGCACGACGCGATCGTCGGCGACTACTTCGGCGCGAGCGACACCGCGCTCGTCTACCGCCGCGCGCTGGCGGAGGGACGGCTGAGCGTCGATGTGGTCGGCGCGCTGTGGTGGGATCGCACGCGCGGGGTCGAGCAGGTCGACGACCTCGTGGCGAAGCGCGAGGCGCACGCGCGCGACCTCGGCCCCGCATCCCGCTTTCGTCTGTCTGCCGTGAAGATCATGGCCGATGGCGTCGTCGAGAACGGCACCGCCTCGATGCTCGAGCCCTACCTCGGCGAGTTCGGTGAGGGCGAGCACCCGCGCGGCATCGCCTTCGTCGGCGGGCAGGCCCTGACCGATGCGGTCATCGCGCTCGACGCGGCGGGCTTCAGCGCGCACATCCACGTGATCGGCGACCGGGCGACCCGCGACGCGCTCGACGCGTTCGAGGCGGCTTCCGTTGCCAACGACTGGGCGTCGCGCCCGACGACGGATGCCCGCCGTCACCACCTCGCCCACCTGCAGTTCGTGCATCCCGACGACGTGGCCCGGTTCGCCGCGCTCGGTGTGACGGCGAACATGCAGGCGCTCTGGGCCTGCTACGAGCCGCAGATGCGCGAGCTGACCGTGCCCGTCGTCGGCCCCGAGCGCACCGCGACGCAGTACCCGTTCGCGAGCATCCAGCGCGCTACGGCCCCCTCGCGTGCGTCACAAATCACGGACTTTCCGCCAACAGCGGGCTCGCATCCGCAAGAAGCGCGTCGCGAAGCGGCGAAAGTCCGTGATTCGTCACCGGCGGGGGCGGATGGTCGCCCGCGGCTGTGCGCCGGCAGCGACTGGCCCGTCTCGACCCCCGACCCGTGGCAGGCGATCCACGTCGCGGTGAACCGCGCGCTTCCTGCCGACGACCCCGAGCACGACCCCGAGCCGCTGCTCGCGCACGAGGCGCTCACGCTCACCGAGGCGCTCGATGCCTACACCGCCGGCTCGGCGTTCATCAACGGGCGCGGGCCGGGCGACGCCGAGGTCACGGGCATCATCGCGGTCGGGGCGGTGGCCGACCTCGCCGCGACCGACCGCGACCCCTTCGCGAGGCCGGCGCAGAGCATCCACGAGACGCGCAACGTCGGCACCTGGGTGGCCGGGCGCCGCGTGTACGGATGATTTACGCCCTTACCCACAATTGCGACCCACAGTCGCAGTCGAGATCTTTGCCCTCGACGTGATCGTGAGCAACTCGCTCGAATAAGGACCCGAGACAACGCCTGAAGCCGCACCTTCTCATGCCGCTGCAAGTGACTTCGGGCTCGCGATCGCCGCGCCTACCGCGGGTACTCGGGGCACTCGATTCGAGTCTCCCAATCAGCCTCGGGGCCAGCAGGAACAACAAAGTTGTACGGCCACCAGCTTCCGGCCGTTCCAAACTCTTCGACGAAGGTTGCTTTGCTCGGCGGCTCAGGCACGTTCGCGCCGCGCTCTTCCAGGCACGCGACCTGTTCCGAAACGAGGTAGTCGTAGAGTTCCTCCAAGCCTGCTTCAGTGAGCGGAGCCGTTGGGCGAACCGGGTACTGAACTTGGCACACGTAGCGCGTCACGGCTAGCGCGCTTTCCTGACCTAGCGGCACAGACGATACGCCGACTTGCCCAAAATCGCTCGTAGCGGGGTAGCCATTTCGGGTGAGGCACTCAGCGAGAACATCTGCCCACTCCAGCTCGTCAATGATTCGGACTCGCTCGATTGACTCCGGAGACGGCACGTCGGCATCCGGGTGCGCTTCTTTAACCATCGACCTATCTGCCAACTGTTCGGCAAGAATGAGGGCTTCAACGTCGATGGGGTCTGTGAGTTCAGGGTTGATGCTGGACGATGAGCAGCCTGAGAGCAGCGCCGCGGTGATCGCGACCCATGCAATCAGTAGGTCGCGGTCTCGCCTCGCCCCGGGCTTCAGGAAGCTCGCTCTAGCATTAGCCCGCGTAGCAGGCACGATTGGCGGCGTTGATGGACCCGGTGACTTTAGCCCAGATCGTAATCTTTGCGTGCCAGTAGTACGTTCTCGAGCTCGCGCTTGAGCCATGGTAGGTGTACCCCGTAAAGCTTCCCGCGTTGTCGTTAATCTGATGCGTAACCGTGCCGTGAGCATTGGCCGATGTGTAGGTCCTGTAGCCGTCAGCGCAGTTGAAGTACCCGAAGTTGTAGGTCGCAGCGCTCGCTGGTGTGGCGATCAACAGCGGCAGGACGAGCGCAAAGATGCCCGCGGAGACTATCGCCCCACGGCGGCCCCGCTTAGATGTGTCCTTGATGTCTCGCATTACCCTCTCCTTTGAAGATTGATCGATTTCAGTGCAGGTGAGCAAAACATACTCTTTCCTCAGTTCTATCGCTAGACCTCCTTGAGAACCGGCAACCACACTGCGCACCGAACTTCAGCGCATCGCAAGCGCGACAGATTGTGTAACTGAGGTGTTCAGTTGTTTGGTGGAGCCGCTTTGATCAAGGGACCCGTAGCTCGGTCAGCGGGTCGCGCCGAGCCGCAGCCAGCGCGGGAATGACGGCAGCAATCGCTCCGACGGCGACGGCGAGCAGGGCGACGGCGGCGAAGAAGTCGAGCCCTGGTAGGGGGTCGCCGGTCGCGGCGAGGCCGATGGCCGCTGCCGCGCATCCGATGATCGCTCCGATGGCGCTGAGCACCGCCACTTGGGTGAGTAAGAGCGCAACGATGAGGCCTTGGGATGCGCCGAGAGCGCGGCGGCGTCCGAAGTCTTTGCGGCGCAGCATGACGAGGCCGTAAAGAATCGCGGCGACGAGCACGGCGGTGAGCGCGAAGATGACGATGACGAGGTTGCGGCCGAAGCTGCCAAGTTGGCCTTCGATGAGACCGCGCAACGTTGCCAAGCTCTCGCTCGTCGAGATCGTGACGGTCGTGATGTCGTCGACGGCGAGTACAGACTGCACTGCCCGTGAGACAGGAGCGACGAGGTCGGGGCGCTCGGCGATGACGACGAGCACGCTCACCGCTCCCGGTGTCTCTGGTGTCTGCGGGATCATCACGAGCGGCTCGAGAAACTGCAGGTAGTCGGGCACGTCGAAGCGACCCATGATGGCGTACTCGCCTCCGCTGACCGCCGTGACACCGCCGACCGCGTCGGGCATCCCGAGCGCGTCGAGAGCGGCGGCGGATGCCCAGGCCGACCGGTTCTCGATCGCCGAGGTCGCCGGAATGCCGAGCGCGGTGAGGTCAGCCGCCCACACGGTGCGCACCGGCACGCGGGTGGCGTCGTCGAACGCGGCGTTCTGCACGTCGCTTGCGGCGCCGAATGCTCCGGCCCATTCGATGCCGTCGAGGCTTGCGAGGCGGTCGAGAACGGTGGCGTCCAGACCCGAGGCGGGTTCGGCGCGCACGATGATCGAACGGGTGCCGGCGGAGTCGATCGAGCTGATGACGGCCTGCTCGGCCCCAACCGTGCGACCCGTGGTGAGCAACACGGTCGCGCACATGCCCGCGACCATGATGATCGTCACCACCGAGGCGACGGGCTGCGCCCACGAGGTCGCGAGGGCTTCGCGAACCACGGCTGTCCATCGCGGCGTGCGCAGGCGGCCAGTCACAGTTCGATCCTCCGGTCGCAGCGGGCGACGAGCGCGGGGTCATGGGTGACGACGATGACCGTGGCACCTGAGTGCGCTTGGGCGTGGAAGGCGTCGACGACGATGTCGGCCGAGGCGGGGTCGAGGTTGCCGGTGGGTTCGTCGGCGAGCAGGATGCGCGGGTCGTTCAGCAGCGCCCGGCACAACGCGATGCGCTGCGCCTGCCCCCCCGAGACCTGCCCGGGCTTGGCGTTCGCGCGTAGCTCGACGCCGAACTGCTCCATGAGCTCGCGCGCGCGAGCTTGGGCATCGGCGCGCGGTTCGCCCCGATAGAGCGCGGTCTCGACCACGTTGTCGATGACGGTTCGCGTGGGGTCGAGCGCGGCATCCTGAAACACGAACCCGAACAGCGAGGCGCGCAGGTGCGCCCGCCGCGCGTCGCCAAGGCCGGCGACACTGTCGCCCTCGATGAGCACCTCGCCGTCACCCGGCTTGAGCATGAGGCCCAGCAGGTAAAGCAGGGTCGACTTGCCGCGGCCGGAAGGGCCGGTGACGGCGACCACTTCGCCGGCGTCGAACCGCGCCGACCAGTCGGTGAGAATGGGCGCGTCGCGGTCGTAGCCGAACGTGATGCCGCGAGCCTCGATCACGGTCAGCCCTCGGTGGCCGGAACGCGCACGCGAGTGCCGGCATCCACGCCCTCGATGATCGAGAGTCCGCGGGCGCTCGTGACCACGGTCACCGGGTACTCGATGCCCTCGCTGTCGATCACGACGATCGAGCCGTCGGCCTTCGACAGCAGCGCGGCGCTCGGCACAGTGAGGCCGGTGACGCTTTCGACGATGACGATGCGCGAGCTCAAGAATGACTGACCGGTGACGGGCACCTGCGCGCACTCGTCGGCGCAGATCGCGGCCCCTCCTGCACCCGACAGCAGCACGCGGATGCCGTTGTTCTCATCGGTGACGCGGTCGACCACAAACCCTTCCCAGGCTGATCCCTCGGGGCTCGTGATCTCGACGCGGGTGCCCGTGGGCATGAGCGACGCCTGCGCGTCGGTGACCGGTACAAAAAACGAGGGGGATGCGCCGAGTCCCTGCACGACCGGCTCGCCGCCGCTCAGCGCCGCTCCTCGCGCCACAACCTCGGTGTCGAGAGCCACGCGTGTGGGGAGGCTCGGCACGTAGATGATGTCGCCAGCCTGCACGACACCGTCTTGCGGCAGGCCGAGCGACTTCTGCCATGCGCGCACGGCAGCAGTGGTCGACCGCCGGAATTGACCATCGACGGCACCGCTGTAGTGGCCCAGTGCGGTCAGCATCGTTTGCAGCTGCGCCACGTCTTGCCCGGTCGCGCCGCTTGAGAGGGCGCGAAACGCGGGAATCGCGCCCTGTGCGACGACGACAGGTCGCAGGTTCACCGAGTACAGCGTCGTGCCGGGAGTGACCTCGGCCCCCGCGGCGATATCGACGGTGGTGACGGTGCCGCCTGCAAGGTTGGAGCCAACGGGTGTCGGAGTCCACTCGGCGACGGTGTTGAGCATGATGCTTGACCCGACCTCACCCGTGACGACTTCGGCGGTGGTGAACGCGGTCGAGGCGAGTACGTCTTGCGGGGGTGTCAGCACAGTGGCGGATGCCCAGCCGATCGCCGCGCCCGCCACCAGTACGCCCGTGCCGATCGCGAGAAGCCGAACCCACCTGCGAGGGGTTCGTTCTAGGTCGCTCATGTTGCTCCTGTCAGCGGACGCTTGCGCGACGCCAGTCGCTGCCAAACCCTTGGCCGTGCCCTCACGCGTCTCCTCTACGCAGTAAACACGAGATCTTGCGCGTTTGGGTTCACAACTGATGCGAGTCTTGCTTAATTTTATCCCCAGGACTAGCTTTCGAACTGTTGACAAAAGTCAATGATCACTCAGAAGGGAAATCAATGAACCGCTCCCATAAAGCACTGTTCGCAATAGTCCTCGCTGGGCTCTTCGCCCTGTCGTCGGCAGTGCCGGCGAATGCAGTGACGATCTCCTTGACATCAGACATTCGGTGTTCCCCGAAGTTGGTCAAGACTGTCAGCAATGCGAAATACTCCACTGTCCACACGATTGGAACTGGCGGCGGGGCTAACCTGTTCACCATCCAGCACGGATCGACATACACGACCAAGACTCGATACTGGGGTCTCTACTCCGCTCCTGGGCCGAACTACGTTGACGGTTTCTACCTCTCGTGGGCGAGCATCGGTTGCTACTAGGGCCCCCGCCAAGAGATGTTGACCAACAAGACTGAGGGGGCGTGAGTTGCGAGTTGATGGGTTCAGGTACTTCGCTGGAATAACTCTGTCACTCGCAGCTCTCGCCCTCACTCTCACGAGTTGCGCCGCTGCGCTCCGCCCTCCCGACCTGCCCGACTATTCGGCCGCAGATCTCGAGGCGCAGACGGCGGCAGACAATCAGCGTGCTCTCGACGCTTTGCTTCTCGACTTTCCCGATGCCGAGGTTCCTGAGGTCGAGCGTGTCAGGCTTGTGAGCCTTGAAGAGTGGCCGACCGCGATGGCTGATTGCCTCACCGCGCAGGGTTACCTGGCCATTGCGGAGGATGGCGGGCTGAGTACCGCGCCCCCGTTCGGCCAGGAGGAGCCCTATGCGGTGGCCTACTACGTGTGTTCGGTGGAGTATCCGATCAATCCGCGGGAGATGATTCCGCTCGTCGAAGACCAGATCCGGTACCTCTACGACTACTACACCACCGTCATGACGCCGTGCCTCGAGGCTGAGGGGTACGAAGTGCCCGAACCGCCGAGCAGGCAGACCTTCATCTCGACGTACGGTCAGCCGGGGTCATGGGCGCCGTACCGTCTGGTCGCGGAAGCTGCCAGCTCGCAAGAGGAGTGGGACAGAATCAACCGCCTCTGCACCCAGACCCCTCCCGAACTCTTCGGGGGTTAGCAACCCCTCGTGCCTAGCCCGCGAGCTGCTTGCGGATGCGCTGCACCGAGATCGGGCCCTGCGCGCCGAGCGGCTGCGCGAAGAGCGAGAGGCGCAGCTCTTCGAGCATCCAGCGGGCCTCGCGGATGCGGGGCTCGGGCTCGGCCGCGATCGGCAGGGTTCCGCCGGCCGCGGTGTAGAGCTCGACGGCCTGCTGCACCTCGAGCATCCAGGCGCGGTCGCGGCCCAGGTTGTCGGCGAGGCGCTCGACCCGGTACGCGATGCCGCGCAGGTAGACGATCAGCCGGGGGAGGCGGGCAAGGCCCGTGCGCGCGATGAATCCGTCGTGCACGAGGGCGTTGAGCTGCTCGCGCGCGTCGGCGAGCGGCGCCATCAGCTGCAGGCTCGAGTTGCGCGTGATGAGCACGTCGACCTCGCGCGCCGCCGCGAGCACGGCCGCGGTCGTCGCCACGATGCCGAACAGACGGTCGGGCAGGCCGGCGTTGACGCGGTCGCGCAGAGACTCGAAGGCCTCGCGATTCCACGGGAGAGCATCCTGCGCGTCGGTGTTCGCATCGGCGGAGCTGAGCTCGGCGTCGATCACGGCCCGCAGCGCGTCGTCGATGAGCGCGGCCGTCGAGCGGTAGGGCGAGGCGCCGAGGCTGAGCTTCTCGGCACTCGTCAGGTGCTGCTGGATGTACGCGAGCGGTGACGGAACCCCGAGCTGCACGAGCCGGCGAACCCCCGCCCGGTGGGCCGCGACCTGGTCGGCGACCGCGGTCTGCAGTCGGATCGCCACCGAGCCGCCCTCATCGACGAGCGCGGGGTAGGCGCGGATGGTCGTCTCGCCGCGGCGCATGTCGAGCTGCCGGGGCAGGGCGCCGGGCTCTGCGCCGGAACCAGCCCCGAGGGTGTCGTCCCACACCGTGATGCCGCCGCGCTCGATCGGCGCGCGGGCCGCCGCGGTTGCCACCTTCGCCACCGAGTCGCGCGTGCGCGTCTTCAGCTTGTGCTGCAGCGCGGGCAGGTCGGTGCCGCGTGCCAGCCGGTTGCCGCGCTCGTCGACGACGGCGTAGCCCATGCGCAGGTGCGGCGGCAGGCGGTCGATGTCGAAGTCACTCGGGTCGACGGGTGTGAAGGTCTGGCGGCGGATCTCCTCGGCGAGGAAGGCCGTGAGCGGCAGCTGCCGCAGATCGGCGCCCGCGGGCACGGCGGCGAGCAGCCGGGTCGCCCAGTCCGCGGCGGGCACCACGTTGCGGCGGATCGCTTTCGGCAGGGTCTTGAGCAGCGCGGTCACGAGCTCGTGCCGCAGTCCCGGCACGAGCCAGTCGAAGCCGGCGGTCTCGAGCCGGGGCAGCAGGGGCAGCGGCACGGTGACGGTGACGCCGTCGTCAGCGGCACCGGGCTCGAAGCGGTAGCCGACGCTGAGCGTCTGATCGCCGAGGGTGAGCCGGGTCGGGTAGGCGTGGTCGTCGACCTCGGGCTCGTCGGCCTCGATGAGGTCGGCCCGCTGCAGCGTGAGCAGTTCGGGATGCTCGCGGCGAGCATCCCGCCACCACCGCTCGAAGCGGCGCACGTCGGTGACGTCGTCGGGGATGCGCTGCTCGAAGAACTCGACGAGCCGCTCGTCGTCGAGCAGGATGTCGCGCCGCCGCTGGCGCTCCTCCAACTGCTCGAGCTCGCGCCGCAGCCGCGCGTTGTCGCGCACGAACTGGGTGAGGCGCTTGTCGAGCCGACTCATGTCCCACTCGCCCTCGACGAGCGCGTGGCGGATGAACAGCTCGCGCGCGAGCGGCGCGTCGATGCGCGACAGCTGCACCCGGCGACGGGGCACGATCGGCACGCCGTACAGCGTCACCTTCTCGTCGACGACCGCGGAGCCCTGGCTCTTCTGCCAGCGCGGCTCGCTGTACTGCTTCTTCGCGAGGTCGCCCGCGAGTGCCTCGGCCCACGCCGGGTCGATCGCGGCGACCGTGCGCGCGAACAGCCGGCTCGTCTCGACGAGTTCGGCAGCCATGACGGCGTCGGGCTGCTTCTTCGCGAGCCCCGACCCCGGGTAGAGCACGAAGCGGCGCTGGCGCGCGCCGAGGTAGTCCCGCTTCGCGGTGTCTTTCAGGCCGATGTGGCTGAGGAGGCCGCTGAGGATCGCCTTGTGGATGAGCGTCGCATCGACCGCGTTCTCGCCGTCTGCGGCGTGCTTGCCGACGCCCTTGGTCTGCCGGCGAATCTGCCGCTCGACGTCGGCCCACTCGCGCACGCGCAGGTAGTTGAGAAACTCGGCGCGCACCTCTTTGCGGAACTGGTTTCCGCTGAGCTCGGTCTGCCGCTTCTGCAGGTGCCGCCACAGGTTCAGCAGCGTGATGAAGTCGCTCGTCGGGTCGCGGAAGCGGTTGTGCAGCTGGTCGGCCGTCTCGCGCCGGTCGGCGGGCCGCTCGCGCGGGTCTTGGATGCTCAGCCCTGCGACGATCGCGACGACCTCCCGCACCACCCCGAGCTTCTGGGCCTCGACGACCATGCGCGCGTACCGCGGGTCGAGCGGCAGTTGCGCGATGGCGCGGCCGGTCTTCGTGATGCGCAGGTCGCCGCGCCCGGGCTCCAGCGCGCCCAGCTCGCGCAGCAGCTCGAGCCCGTCGGCGACCCCGCGCTTGTCGGGCGGCTGCAGGAAGGGGAAGCGCTCGATGTCGCCCAGCCCGAGCGCGATCATCTGCAGGATGACGGCGGCGAGGTTGGTGCGCAGAATCTCGGGCTCGGTGTACGCGGGCCGCCGCTCGAAGTCGGCCTCGGAGTACAGCCGGATCGCGATGCCGTCGCTCGTGCGCCCCGAGCGGCCCGAGCGCTGGTTGGCGCTCGCCTGCGAGATCGGCTCGATCGGCAGCTGCTGCACCTTCGAGCGCGTGGAGTAGCGGCTGATGCGCGCCGTGCCGGTGTCGACGACGTAGCGGATGCCGGGCACGGTGAGGCTCGTCTCGGCGACGTTGGTGGCGAGCACAATGCGGCGGCGGATGCCCGCGGGGGGTCGCTCGAAGACCCGGTGCTGCTCGGCCGCACTGAGCCGGCCGTACAGCGGCAGCACTTCGGTGGCGGCGCCGCGCGGGCCCTGGCGGGCGAGGTGCCCGCGGAGGGCATCCGCGGCGTCGCGGATCTCGTTCTCGCCGCTGAAGAAGACGAGCACGTCGCCGTCGCCTTCGCGGCCCAGCTCGTCGACCGCGGCGATGACGCCGTCGACCATGTCGATCGCCGCGCCGGGGGTCGCCGGGCCGTCCTCGTCGCTGTCTGGATCGGTGAGGTTGTCGGTCTCCGAACCGTCCGGAACGAGGGGCCGGTACCGGATCTCGACCGGGTAGGTGCGCCCGCTCACCTCGATGACGGGCGCGGGTGTGCCGTCGGCCGCCGCGAAGTGCCGCGCGAAGCTCTCGGGGTCGATCGTCGCCGAGGTGATGACGATCTTCAGGTCGGGGCGGCGGGGGAGCAGCTGCTTGAGGTAGCCGAGCAGGAAGTCGATGGTGAGGCTGCGCTCGTGCGCCTCGTCGATGATGATCGCGTCGTAGGCGCGCAGCTCGCGGTCGCCGCGCAGGGCGGCGAGCAGGATGCCGTCGGTCATGAGCGTGACCCGGGTGCCCGCGCTCACCTGGTCGGTGAAGCGCACTTTGTAGCCGACGAGCCCGCCGAGCTCGCTGCCGAGCTCGTCGGCGACGCGCTCGGCGATGGTGCGGGCGGCGATGCGCCGCGGCTGGGTGTGGGCGATGCTCTCGCGCCCCAGCTCGAGCAGGATCTTCGGCAGCTGGGTCGTCTTGCCCGACCCGGTCTCGCCCGCGACGATGACAACCTGGTGGGCGGCGATCGCGGCGGCGATGTCGTCGCGCCGCTGCGACACCGGCAGGTCGGGCGGGTAGGCGATCGCCAGCCCCGGGATGCGGGGCTCCGGTCGATCGTCGGGCGCACTCATGAGCCCTCCAGTCTAGGCGCCGCCCGCCCTCCTGCTCCCGCCCGC
>OFDC01001466.1_pt1 | contig 12517 bp, 12 predicted proteins | sample 1520941 | NCBI WGS metagenome assembly OFDC01 (sample SAMEA94258168, study PRJEB24077) | hot springs metagenome | biome: Aquatic biome; feature: Water | place: India | collected 2012-12-06 | depth 5 m | reverse complement strand
CCCGGATCGGCAACCGCCGATCCGGGCTTTTTGAAGCAAGTTGTCCGGTGACTGCGGCGCTACTTCGAGCGCCGCTTCTTCGGTTCTTCGCTGCTGGATTCCTTAGCCTTGGCGAGGAAGTCGACCTGCTCGGCTATGATCTCGCAGCCATAACGGGTCTGGCCTTCGCTGTCGGTCCAGCGCGAGTAGTGGATCCGGCCAGTGACCATGACCATCGCGCCCTTGGTGACGTGCTCGGCGACGCATTTGCCGACACCGTTGAAGCAGGTGATCCAGTGCCATTCGGTCTCGGTCTGGCGGTTGCCTTCGCTATCCTTGAAGCTGCGTGTAGTGGCGAGTGAGAGGTTGGTGATGGCTGCTCCCGACTGGGCGGTGCGGACTTCCGGAGTGTTGCCGACGAAGCCGACGAGAGTGACGGTGTTCTTCATGATGCTGACCTTTCGAAGCTGTTCTTCCGTCCAAGGGACCATCCCTTTGACTGAGCCCCGAAAAGGCCGGGCACGGTCAGGTCTGCACCGAACGCAGAGAGGGAAACGTCGCTCGAAGGAGTGGTGCGGGCAGGCATGCGCAGCATGACAACACGGTCCGCATGAGCGCGCGTTGCATGGCCTGCCCGGGTTCGGTCAGGGGCGTGGATTTGTCATGAAAGGGGATGGTGGCTTGGACGGATAGAGGCGCGATGGGCAGGTTAATGATGCGCGCGTATGATCGCCTCTACGTCCTATCCCACGGTCAGCAAATGCTCGCCGCCGCCTTGCCTTGTCAGCTCGATCCGCTGCCCGGTGAACCTCTTGGCGATGTCGATCGCCGTCAGCGTATGCTGGCTCGGCTTCACGGTCGTGAGAGATCCGCCTCCCGCCAGCACGAACGGTAGGACAAGCTGGTCAGCAAGGTACGGTCCGGCAAAAGCCGATGCCTCGATGTAGCCATTCATCCGGGCTGCGCAGGTCTTGGCCAAGCGTTCGGCCGGGACGCCAAGCTGGCCAAAGCCGCTGACAACCTCCGTAACATTTGCGTACTGCGCCTCAAGCATCAGGATCACGCCCGGCCCCTGATCGGCGGGCAACTCGCGCACGGCAAAGGCATCGTCAGGCCAAGCGCCAAGATCACGCCGCGCGCGCGCCAGCATACGCTCTGCGATCTCGAACGGAAGGCCAGTGAAAACCGTCTGTCCGGCGACACCGAGCTGTTCGCCGCGCTCGATGCAGTCAATCGGCGCGAGCGGGGCCGGAGTGATGTCGACCTCGATCCTTCCTCCTCCGCGTGGGTAGAAGCCGTGGCGCACGATACGCGCCGTGATGCTCGGCCCCATGCGGTTGATGATCGGCAGGAAGGTGCGCTCGATGAAGTCGAACGGCGGCGCCAGCATGTTGTGAGTTCCGCCTTCCAGAACGAGCCGGGAGGGACCGTCGGCAAGTACAAGCGGCATCAACACCGTCTGCAGCACGAGCCCGGTCGAACCGGCGGTGCCGACGGCGCAGCGGTACTCGCCCGGCATCACTCGGCCGGGTCGGAATTCGAGTTCGGTCGCGCCGACCGTCAGGCCGGAGCATTCCGATCCCGAGATCACACAAGCGGCTTCTACCGCCGTCACATGCTGGCGCATGAGACCGGGTTTCGAACGCTTGGCGCGAATGTTGCTGATACGGAAAGACTCACCGGTCACGAGCGACAGCGCGCACGAATTGCGCACCATCTGCCCGCCGCCTTCGCCTTCGGATCCGTCGATTGAGATCATTACCTTACCAGGTCCAAGAAGATTTCATTAGCGGCTTTGAGAGCATTTGCTGGAGGCCGTCGTTCTGGAAGCTCGGCGGCCCGGCCAAGCTCGTCACGGATGAGCGCATCGAGATCCGGAAACCTTCGGGAATTACCAAGTTCACGGGTCAGGCGCTTTGCTTCGACCAGTTCTTCGATCATTCCTGCAAGCGGTGCCGAGACGGCACTCTCGGTCAGGAGAGCCTGCAGGTTCATCGACGGTCGCCGGTCTGGATTGTTGCGCAGAGCGCGGATCGCCAGCGCTGGTCGGAGGGCATAGAAGTACCGCTTTACCGGCACGGCGTCGTCGCCTTCCAGCCACCGTTCAGCCGCATTGCTGCCAAGTCTAGCGTAATGGCGAGCGTAGCCGCGCGGATCGAATATCGCATCTGCCAGTGCTGCGATTTCTGCAACTGCCGGATCGTCTGGACGATAACGGATCGGGGATGTCAGCCATTCGTTGACCACCACGTTTGACCCCAGCATCAGACCCAGCGCCTTGCGGATGTCCCAACCGTTGAGATCGATCTCATCGACGATCGGTTGCTCGATGACATCGCGACCAGGTTTGAGGCTTAGATACCAGTCTCTTGGGCGCACATAGAAGAACCGGACATCGTAATCGCTGTCCGGAGAGGGGAAACCCCAGGCGCGCGAACCAGATTCCACTGCGAGCAAATAGCGCACGCCTTCGCTCACCTCAATGGAGGCAAGGCGCGCTTCGATATCTTGCCTGATCCCCGGTGCGATTTGTGCGATCACGACTTGCCCCTGTCTTCAGTCGAGTTGGCGGCCTGCGCGAAGGGAATCACCCCTTCACGCAGACCACCTGCTTCAATGTATGGACGATCTCCACCAGATCGGCCTGAGCGGCCATCACGGCTTCGATCGGCTTGTAGGCCTTGGGCGTTTCGTCGATCACGCCGGCGTCCTTGCGGCATTCTACGCCTTCGGTGTCGCGGATGTGCTCGTCGAGCGTCACCAGCTTTTTCGCCTCGGTGCGCGACATGATCCGTCCCGCGCCGTGGCTGCAGCTGTCGAAGCTCTCCGGGTTGCCCAGCCCGCGCACGATGAAGCTCTTCGCTCCCATCGAACCCGGGATGATCCCCAGCACGCCCTTGGCCGCGCGCACCGCTCCCTTGCGGGTGACAAGCACGTTCTCGCCGAAGTGGTTTTCCCGCGTCACGTAGTTGTGATGGCAGTTCACCGCTTCCAGCTCGGCATCGAAAGGCTTCGCGATCTGGCCACGCAGCGCTGCGATGACGTTGGTCATCATCATGCGGCGGTTCAGCGCGGCGAAGTCCTGCGCCCAGCCGACGGCTTCGACATAGTCGTCGAAATGGTCGGTCCCTTCCGGGAAGTAGGCGAGGTTCTCGTCGGGCAGGTTGATGTGCCACTTGCGCATGTCCTGCTTGGCCAGTTCAATGAAGAACGAGCCGATCGCGTTGCCCACCCCGCGCGAGCCGGAATGGAGCATCACCCAGACGCGGGCTTCCTGATCCAGGCACAGCTCGATGAAATGGTTGCCGGTTCCCAGCGTGCCGAGGTGCACCAGGTTGTTGGTGTTCTTCAGCCGCGGAAACTTGTCGCAGATCCGCTCGAAGCGCTGCACCAGCATGGCCCAGGCCTCGACAATCGCCGGGGGCGGCGAGCCCCACGAACCCTTGTCGCGCTTGCCTCGCCCGACATCGCGCCCGTGCGGCACTGCCTGCTCGATCGCGGAACGGATGCCTTCGAGGCTGTCAGGCAGATCATGCGCCATCAGCGAGGTGCGCGCCGCCATCATGCCGCAGCCGATGTCCACGCCGACCGCTGCCGGAATTACCGCGCCCTTGGTCGGGATCACCGAACCAACGGTGGCGCCGATTCCCACATGGACGTCGGGCATCGCCGCGACATGCTTGAAGATGAAGGGCATCTTCGCCGCGCGCGAAAGCTGGTCGCGCGCCTTGTCGTCAACCGGCACGCCGCGCGTCCACATCTTGATCGGCACGCCGCCTTCGACCGCCTGGAATTCAAAAGTCGTATTGGTCATCGCTGACCTCCCGTGTTGCATCATGGTGTCGGCGACGAGGTGTGGCGAGACATTTTTCCTGAGCTACTCCGGATTGCTCCGAGGGTGGATTCGGACCACCGACCTCCCACCGCAAGGGCTGGTGCTCTACCCATGTAGTCCCGCCGGCATTCGCCGACGAATTGCAGGTACTGGCGACGAGGTTTGACGAGACATCCCTTTGCAACCCTGGCCGGATTGCTCGGGGGCGGAATCGAACCGCTCGGCCTTTCGGCCTTTACCGATGTAGTCCCGCCGGCATTCGCCAGCATTGATTGGTTTCACGGCGACGAGGTGTGGGAAAGACATGCCCCCGAAGGGGCGCCGCTCTATCCGCTGAGCTACGGGCCCGCACCTGGTGGACCCGGCGGGATTCGAACCCGCGACCTGCATCGTGCAAGGATGTAGTCCTTACCGGCATTCGCCGTGAATTTGGGTTGCCGTGGCGACAAGGGATGGCGAGACGCGGTCCTTAAGCTACGTGTCTGCGGCGGGGTTCGAACCCGCATCTCCCGTCACCGCAAGCGGTTCTGGGCGCTTTACTCGTCGGACCTTCGGTTTGGAGACATGTAGTCCCACCGGCATTCGCCACGGCAATTCCTGAATTCTGTTGCAGGGTCACGGCGACCAGGATTGGAAAGACGACCGCCTTGCGGCGTTTGTTGCTCTAACCGACTGAGCTACTGCCCCGAAAGGCAGGCGGGACTCGAACCCGCGACACACAAATCCCATGTAGTCCTTCCGGCATTCGCCGTGACCCTTTTCCTTCATACCTCCGTATTCTGGACGATCTCGACCCAGTCGCGCGACTGCCCAGAGGCAAACCGCGCCATCGCGTCGAACACCGCGTCGGTGAAGCCACCGACATTCATGATATCTGCCCGGTCCTTGGCCTGCGTGGAGCCATAGGGCTGGATGTCGATGCAGATCAGCTTCGCACCCGGGTTGCGGGCCTTCAGCTTGTTCCACTCGTTCATCGTCGCCGTGGCGCCGCGCCGCGAGGGATCGACCCAGGACTCGTTGTCCGAGACGATCACCACCGTATCGACCCGCGCACGCTCCTTGTTGAGCAGCGCCAGCGGAGCCGAGACTTTGGTCCCGCCGCCACCGACCCCGGCCAGCTTTGCCGCATTCACGGCAACGCGGGCGTTGGGGTCGAGCTTCAGCTTGACCACGTTCACTTCGAACGGGATCACCCGGGCATTGCGGTTCTGGCGCAGCACGGCGGCAGCGACCAGCGCGGCGATGTCGATGCAGCGTACCTTCGAGCTGGCCCCCTTGCGGTAGCCCGTCGCCGGCGAGCTCATCGAGCCCGAGACGTCGGGGCAGACCACAACCTGTCCTTCGAGCTTCGGCACGCTTGCCAGCGATGCCTCCAGCGCACTTTCGAGCGCTGCCTGCACCGCCAGCGGCACACCGTCACCCACCTGGCCCATTGCCACCATCAGCTGATAGGGCATCGGACGGACGCGGGCGATCGTCTGCTGGTCAGCAAGCCGCGCCGCAACCGCTTCGGTGACCCCCGCAATCGCGAACGCGCCATTGCGCGCCAGCGTGTTGAGGTTCATCCGTAGCGCCTGCCAGCCCATTCGGGTGGCAAGCACGCCCCACTGCTCAGGCGAGAGCGGGTAAGCGGTCAGCCATTCGAACGGCACCTGGGGCAGTTCGCCCGAGGGCGAACGCTTCCAGGCCTCGAATTCCGCGATCTCGGCGGGCAGTGCCGCGACATCGTAAGGCTTGCCGATCAGCCAGCCATAGAAGGCGCGCCGCTCGGCATTGGCCGGAGCCGGGTGGACCATCTTGACGATATCCGCCAGGCTCGGGTCGTTGCCGGTCGCGGCCTGCATAAGCTGCGCCATCGACGCCTGCTCCAGCCATTCACGGACCAGCCGCTTCGGGCGGGAACCGAGCGAGGCACGCCCAACCTGACCCGAACGCATGATCTGCACGAAGGTGCGCAGCATGCGGCCGTTGTCGATCACGCGCTTGAACACGCGCACTGACAGGTCGGGATCGGCCATTGTCAGGTAAGCCGCCAGCAAGGCAGGCATATCCTTCATGGCACCCGACTGGCGGGCATAGACCGCGCACTTGGCGACCCATTCCGGATCGACGTCCTTGGCGGCCAGCACGACATCGGCGAGCTGGGTCTCCGCGCTCGAGTAGAAGCCGTCGGACAGTGTGCCGGTTGCGGCAAGCTGGGCCAGCTTGGCTTCGGGCCCATAGGCATAGGCGGACCCACCCGCCTGGTTGACCGTGTCGGCACGCGGCAGGAACCGCGACAGCGCCGAAGCGAAAAGGTTCTTGTTGGCCATAGTCCAACTCCTTGAAACTCTCGGACCTCGGAGGCGGCTGGCCCATTCCGGCCGCCTCTTGGTTCCGCTTGTGCCGGGCTGTTCGACCGACCCGACACCAGAGTAATTGCAGGTGGCGTGCCAGTTTTGATGGCGTGCCTGTGGCTTCCTCATATCTGTCTGATATAGCTTGCTATTTTCTGGATGAATTGCTCATCCTAGAGTTTCAGGAAATTGGGCAGGGCTCGACATTTGTATCTCGTAGGATAAGATGATAGAAATTTGGCGCATGAAGCCAACCACTGTTATCAGTTTCCTCGGCTCGACCCTCGATGCCTCCAAATTCGGCCCTTCGCGCTGGATGAAGTGGCGGCCATCGGTGGGATTGTGCATGCACGAGGACCTGCGGGTCGATCGGTTCCTGATGATCCACGGCTCGGCGCACAGCCGCTTGGCCAAGTATGTGAGCGAGGACATCGCTTCGGTCTCGCCCGAGACGATGGTCGAAAGGCATGTGATCGATTTTGCCGACGCCTGGGACTTCGAAGAGGTTTACGGCAAGCTGCTCGACTTCGCGCGTTCGCAGCCGCTCGATCCGGATGTCGAAGACTACCTGATCCACATCACCACTGGCACCCATGTTGCGCAGATCTGCCTGTTCCTGCTGACCGAGGCGCACTACCTGCCCGGCCGCCTGCTCCAGACCCAGCCCAAGCGTGGCGCGCCCGATGCGTCGGGAACCTGGAGCGTGATCGATCTCGATCTGTCGCGCTACGACAGCATTGCCACACGCTTCGCCAGCGAAAGCGCGGAAAGCACGTCGTTCCTTAAGTCCGGCATCGAAACGCGCAATGCTGCGTTCAACATGATGATCGACGAGATCGAGCAGGTCGCCAGCCGCACCCGCGCGCCGATCCTGCTCATGGGGCCTACTGGAGCGGGCAAGAGCCAGCTAGCACGCCGCATCTTCGAGCTGAAGAAGCTCAAACGTCAGGTCAGCGGCCAGTTTGTAGAGGTGAACTGCGCCACCTTGCGTGGTGACAGCGCGATGTCGGCATTGTTCGGCCACAAGAAAGGTGCCTTTACCGGCGCGGCGGCGGACCGCCCGGGCCTGTTGCGCACGGCCGACGGCGGAATGCTATTCCTTGACGAGATCGGCGAACTGGGGCTCGACGAACAGGCGATGATCCTGCGTGCCATAGAAGACAAGCGCTTCCTCCCCGTGGGTGCAGACCGTGAGGCCGAGAGCGATTTCCAGCTGATCGCCGGCACCAACCGCGATCTCGCCAAGTGCGTCGCTGACGGCACCTTTCGCGAAGACCTCTACGCGCGGCTGAACCTGTGGACCTTCGCGCTGCCAGGCCTCGCCCAGCGCCGCGAAGATATCGCGCCAAACCTCGACTACGAGCTCGACCGCCACGCCGAGCGCGAGGGCGAGCGAGTGACCTTCAACAAGGAAGCGCGCGATCGCTACCTCGCCTTTGCGACGTCCGGCGAAGCGCACTGGCCAGGCAACTTCCGTGACCTGGCTTCCAGTGTCACCCGTATGGCAACCTTTTCCCCCAAGGGCAGGATCGATAGCGAGGTTGTGGCAAGTGAGATCGCCCGGCTGAAGCGGCTTTGGTCGGGGACAGACCAGCACTCCGACGAACTCGGCACGCTTCTGGCAGGCGTTGCGCTGGAAGCGCTCGACCCCTTTGACCGCGTCCAGCTGGCGTTCGTTGTCGAAACTTGCCGGGCCAGCCGTTCGCTCTCGGATGCCGGCCGCAAGTTGTTCGCCGCATCGCGGGCGAAGCGCGCCAGTACCAACGACGCCGACCGGCTGCGCAAGTATCTGGCGCGCTTCGGTATCGACTGGCGCGATCTAGCCTGATTCCCGCTTGCGCAGTTCAAACCGGGGGCCAGCATAGACGCGAACCGGGTTGCCGCGTTCCAGCTCGCGGTGGCTTTGCCACTGCGCGCGGCGGGCTTCGTCCTGCGATTGCCCGCGCCGCTCCTCCAGCATGATCGCCAGCTTCAGCCGCGCAAGCTTGCGGTTGGCGTGCTGCGATCGCTGCTCCTGCGCGGTTGCCACCAGCCCGCTGGGCCGGTGGAGTGCGCGAACGGCGCTGTCGGTCTTGTTGACGTGTTGGCCGCCCGGCCCGCTCGCGCGCATCGCCTGATAGTCGATGTCCACCTCGTGCAGATCGGCAAACTTCTCTGGCTCGGGGGCCAGCGATACGCCCACGAACCAGTTCTGCCGTTTGTGCCCTGGGCGAAAATGGCTCTTGCCGATCCACTGCACAGTGCCGGTGCGCTGCGCTGCAAAGGCCGATGCCTGTGCGCCGGAAATGCGCAGTAGCACCGAGGCAGGTAGTTCATCGCCGCCATCGAGCAGCTCGCAGGCAAGCCCCTGCTGCGCGGCTTCGCGCGCAAAGGCCCGGGCAAGCTCAGCCACAACCCAGCGGCATTCGAGCGGCCCGGCCCCCGAGGTCAGATGCAGGATGATCTCCATCACGACGCCCTCGTCTTGTAGCTGAGCAATGGCCGCAGGCGGGCGATCACCCGCAACAGCCGCGCCTGCTCAAGATCGTTGATCACCGCGCGGATATCCTTGTAGGCCTCGGGCGCTTCCTCAAAAATCAGACGCCGATCTTCACACACGACATGGCTGCCAAGCCTGGTTCGTTGAAGGTCGGCGACCTTGTAACGCCGCGAGAGGCGGGCATGAGCATCGTTCCTGCTCCATTTGCGTCCGGCGCCGTGGGCCAGCGAATGCAGCGCAGTGTCGGCAGCTTCCTCAAGCGGCTCAACGAGATAGCTGAAATCCCCACGCGAGCCGGGAATACAGACCAGCCCCCGGTCGGTCGGCGCCGCGCCCTTGCGGTGCAGCCACCCACCCTGATGCGGGGTGACGCTGTTGTGGCAAATGTCCAGCACTTGCTCTCCAGACATGCCGCAGGCCCGGAGGAACCGCTCGGCAATGAGCCGCCGGTTCAGCACGGCCCAGGCTATCGCTTGGTCGTGCTGTACCAAGTAGGTCTGTCCCTGCTCCCCGTCGGCAGGCATTCCTTCGCCGAATTTCTCGCCGCTGTGGATCTGAAGTATCGCCTGCCCCAAGCCGCGCGAGCCGCTGTGCACCATCATCCAGATACGATCGGCACCCAGCCCCAATGCAATAAATCGCTCACCATCGACCACTTCCTCAACTTGCTGGAACTCGACGAAATGGTTGCCTCCGCCGATCGTGCCCAAGGCAGGACTGGCAAGGTCCTTCGGCAAACCAGCCCCGGCCAGAGCACTGCGAGTGTCGCCGGGCCATGGACCATCCAGTCCCTGCAACTTGCGTTCGACCCCCGCGACCTTGAACTTTCGCGCAAGCCGGTCGGTTTGCCAAAGGGCCATTCCGCAGCCGATATCGCTGCCGACCAAGTGCGGCCAGATCCGGTCAGGTGACCAGAATGCCGCGCCTACCGCTATGCCGTTTCCGGCATGAAGATCGGGTAGACCGACCACGCGTTCCATCCCGGGAAAGTCCGCTACGGCCTCAAGTTGATCGACAGCCAGCGGGTCAAGACGCGATGGATCACCAAGAATCAACGTGATTTTCGGAGACAGCCTCATCGCGCAGCTCCTTTCATGCCTTGCTGATGCGTTGGCAGGACATCCGCCAGCAAGGCAATGTCCTTCAAAACGCCATCACGCGGGTCAACGAAGAAGGCTCTGCGCCTCGACCAGCGGCTTGGTCTCTGGAGAACCTCGCCTTCGAACATCCATTCGCCGCATCGCCCGATAGAAATGCGCGTCAGCACGAAATCCTCGATATGCGCGCGCACATGCATCTTGACCGTGCTTCCGGTATCAAGCCCGGTGCAAATTTCGCTGAAGACAGCATTCCATGATTGCCCACGCCGACTGCGCAGGAAGCGTATCAGTGGGGCAAGGTTTTCGTTGAGCGACTTGGAATAGGGCGCGCCAATTCGGACATGGCGCTTCAGACCAATATGGTGCGTATCGTGATGCGGGGTCCTCTTCAGTTTGGGTGATGCGGCGTGGCTGGCGCCCCAGCGGGGGCGCTCGACAATCACCTTGAACATGTCAGCGCGCATGACGAACCTCCCCGAAACTAGGAGAATTCGAAGGGTGACCGGCAAATGATGTATCGAAGAAACTAGCGGCCAAAACGCCGCAAAAACGAGTCAGGCGTACAAAGTCGCCCGAGTGCAAATTGCCCATGCAATCTGTTCCTGAAAATTGGGAAATGAGAAGTTTGTTACGGTGCGGGCGATTGCTACACGCATGGTCTTCTCCTTTCCGGTTTCAGCAACAGGCCGATCTTGGCTGCGCGCGCCCTTTAAGTCACGTTGACGCGGCACGCAAGAGCGACATAGTTGCGCACCCTGTCTTGGGAGGGCTAGCTTGAAGACCATCCTGTTCGTTTGCAGCCAGAACCGCCTTCGCAGCCCAACTGCAGAGCAGGTATTCGCTGACTACCCAGGCGTTGAGGTTGCCTCAGCCGGGACAAACAACGATGCCGAAAACCCGTTGACTGGCGAGCTTGTCAAATGGGCAGATATGATCGTTGTGATGGAAAGGCAGCACAAGGCGAAGCTACAGCGGAAATTCCGGACTTCACTTCGCGGCCAGCGCATCATCTGCTTGGACATCCCAGATGATTACGGCTTCATGGATACGGAGCTTATACACCTCCTGACCACGCGGATGGCGCGGCATCTGCCAAAAGCGTGAAGCGCTGACAAAGCGGCCATTCCCTGACGAAAGGCTGCCCATTTGAAAGCTGTCGGTCATTCATGCATCGGTTTACTTCGCCTCCTGGACCGAATTCAAACTGTACAGTTTTAGAGCAGGATCGCCGGAAGAAGACGTTGTCGTTCGACGACCTCTACTCCTCGCATGACGTCGGTCGTATTGATCCGTCACGACGCAAGTAGTGCCGCTGAACGGAGAGTGGGGAGACACGCGAGGTCCGGCATCAAGTCCTGCAGCTCGTCGAGGATGCCTACCATATCTTGAGCTTCAGAGGGGGCTAGGCGGCGCTCCACGAGGGTTCGCAGGTTCTTCTCCAACGTTGCCGCGTATTCGGCAGCGTCGGTCGAGCTGGCCGCGCTGGCGACGGCAAGCTCCGCAAAGGACCGATATGCCCATTTCCCGCCCGCCTTTCTTTCGAATGCAAGAGCGAAGGTTCGCTCGGCGAGCAGCTTATCTTTCCATCGCGCGGCGGCAGTCAGCGCCAACTCAACCGACTGGGCAAACGCATCATCCGTAGAGCGCTCCAGAAGCGCGATCACGCTGTCACGCGAAACACCAAGATCGGAAGGCTGCTCGAAAGCCAACAGCGCGTTGAAAAGCGCATTTTGATCGCCAACGATGTTGCCACTGTCCATGGCAGAGGCGAGGTCAGCTGATGGGAATGTCTGAGTCTGCCAGTTGGAGCTGTACTCATCGAGCGGACCAGCTGAAAACTCTACTACGTCCGGAACTTCCACGCCGTCCGAGGCCACATATACTGACCATGCGGCGGGACGATCGGCTTCAGGAATCGAACGAATGATGTTCTTCAACCTCATGCGCACTTGAGCGGCGATGACGAGCGGATGGAGGCGCTCGCGAACCCACCACCGCTGGCTGCTTCGCTCAACCAAGCTAGCTACCCGATAGGAATTGCCGATCCAACGCTCAACCATCTCGAGAAACTTGGGCCGCTCGACTTCGAGCTTCGAGAACTCACGGGTCAACAGTCCAGCGTGGGCTAGCAAGGCGCACCGCCGGTAAGCAATCGGGGCGTCTGACAATGTGCCGTTGATATCGGCAGACCCGATGACGGATTTGGCTAGTGCAACGAAGTCGTGAGCAGCCTCCGCCATCCGCTCGCTGGTGCTGAGATAGGCATCAAGAACCTCGGTGCCGACTTTGACACAATCGTCGCTTTCCAGCCTCGAACTCACGATTTGCAAGGCGGCAACTGCGGAGAAGAGGTCGCCTGCCTGGGCGAGTTCGGAAGCTAACTCCGCTGCCTCTTTGTCGGCCAGACCCGCGACTAGCGCCTTTATGTCAAAGTCTGTCGCAATCGCCAGAGGCGCAATCAGGAAGGCCACATGAGCTACATTTCCCTGCTCGGCTCGACGTTCGACTGCTTGGCCAAGAGCCTGCGAGAGTGGCAGCCCGGCTCCGAGCTGGAAGAATGCTTCGTAATAGGCCCGTTCGTTCGCCTGCAGGTCGGAGAGCGTCAGGTCGCCCACCTTTCCTCGAAAATCTTGCAACCACCTTTCGGGTGCGGTGCGGAATGCGCCGAGCAAACTCTTGAGTTCATCCATGCTTATCGGTGTCCCGGCAATCTTATTTGACCACTCTGAGAGCCTGATCCGAAACTAAGTTGAGTGGTATCAGTGGGTTAGCTTGACGCGAGCCCAAG
>OFDC01001465.1_pt1 | contig 12523 bp, 7 predicted proteins | sample 1520941 | NCBI WGS metagenome assembly OFDC01 (sample SAMEA94258168, study PRJEB24077) | hot springs metagenome | biome: Aquatic biome; feature: Water | place: India | collected 2012-12-06 | depth 5 m | reverse complement strand
TCAAGCTTTCCTCGATGCGCAAGACCATCGCGCGCCGCCTGACCGAGGCCAAGGCGACGGTGCCGCATTACTATCTCACCGTCGATATCCAGCTCGACAAGCTGCTGAAGCTGCGCGCGGAGCTCAATGCGGCGCTGGCGGGTGAGGGCGTGAAGCTCTCGGTCAACGACCTCCTCATCAAGGCGCTGGGCAAAGCGCTGATGCTGGCCCCCGATGCCAACGTCAGCTTCGCGGGCGACACCCTGATCCGTTATTCGCGCGCCGACATTGCCGTCGCGGTCTCGATCCCGGGCGGCCTCATCACGCCGATCGTGACAGGAGCCGACGTCAAGTCGATCTCGACGATCCAGAAGGACATGGCCGATCTCGCTGCGCGGGCGAAGGCGGGCAAGCTGGCGCCGCACGAGTATCAGGGCGGCACGGCGAGCCTGTCGAACCTCGGCATGTTCGGCATCAAGCAGTTCGAAGCGGTGATCAATCCGCCGCAGGGCATGATCATGGCCATCGGCGCGGGCGAGAAGCGCCCTTACATCGTCGACGATGCGCTGGGGATCGCGACCGTGATGTCCGCTACCGGCAGCTTCGACCATCGCGCCATCGATGGGGCGGAAGGCGCGCAGCTGATGCAGGCGTTCAAGACGCTGGTGGAAGCGCCTCTCGCGCTGGTTGCCTGATCATATTGAGAGCGGCGCGCCCACACGAGCGGGTTAAAGCAGTGGCCGACCTGAAGGAGCATACACGTGGCTGACCAATACGATCTTCTCGTCCTCGGCTCGGGCCCCGGCGGCTATGTCGCGGCGATCAGGGGTGCGCAGCTGGGCCTCAAGGTCGGCATCGTGGAGCGCGAGCTGCTCGGCGGCATCTGCCTCAACTGGGGCTGCATCCCGACCAAGGCGCTGCTGCGCTCGGCCGAAGTGTTCAACCAGATGAAGCATGCCGCTTCGTACGGTCTGGCGGCGGACAATATCCGCGCGGACATCGACGCGGTGGTGAAGCGCTCGCGCGGGGTGGCCAAGCAACTCAACCAGGGCGTCACGCACCTGATGCGCAAGAACAAGATCACCGTGCATATGGGCACCGGCGTGCTGAAGGGCGCGGGCCAGGTCGAGGTGACGGGCGACAAGGGCACTGAGACGCTGTCTGCCAAGCACATCATTGTGGCGACCGGTGCGCGGGCGCGGGACCTGCCCTTTGCCAAGGCCGACGGCGACCGCATCTGGACCTATCGCCATGCCATGGTGCCGCCAGCGATGCCGACCAAGCTGCTGGTGATCGGCTCGGGCGCGATCGGCATCGAGTTCGCGAGCTTCTACAACGACATGGGCGCGGATGTTACGGTCGTCGAGATGATGGACCGGATCGTGCCGGTGGAAGACGCGGACGTTTCCGCGTTCCTTGAAAAGTCGCTGACCAAACAGGGGATCAAGATCCTCACCGGCGCGGGCGTGGAAAGCATCACCACCAGCGCAGCGGGCGTGAAGGCGAAGATCAAGGGCAAGGACGGCGCTTCGGCGGAGCACGATTTCAGCCATGTGATCGTGGCCGTGGGCATTGTGCCGAACACCGAGAACATCGGGCTTGAAGCGCTGGGCGTCGCCACCGAGCGCGGCATCATCGCCATCGACGGCTACGGCCGCACCAATGTGCCGGGCGTGTGGGCCATCGGCGACGTGACGCCGGGTCCGTGGCTGGCGCACAAGGCGAGCCACGAAGGCGTGATCGCGGCAGAAGCCATCGCGCAGGCGCTGGGCAATACCGAAGTGCATCCGCATCCGATGGACCGGCTCAACATTCCGGGCTGCACCTACTGCCACCCGCAGGTTGCGAGCGTCGGCCTCACCGAAGCCAAGGCCAAGGAAGCCGGGCACACGGTGAAGGTCGGCAACTTCCCGTTCATCGGCAACGGCAAGGCCATCGCGCTGGGTGAGGCCGAGGGCTTCATCAAGACGGTGTTCGATGCCGAGACCGGCGAACTGCTCGGCGCGCACATGATCGGCGCGGAAGTGACCGAGCTGATCCAGGGCTATGTCGTGGGCAAGACGCTCGAAACGACCGAGGCCGAACTCATGCACACCGTGTTCGCGCACCCGACGCTTTCGGAAATGATGCACGAGAGCGTGCTCGCGGCTTACGGGCGCGCGCTGCATATCTGACCCTCGTTCCATGGCGCCGACGCATGACGTCCCCACCCATGACGTCATCGTGCTCGGCGCCGGGGCAGCTGGGCTGTTCTGTGCCGGGCTGGCGGGGCAGCGCGGCAAGCGCGTTGCGCTGCTCGATCATGCCGATGCGCCGGGCAAGAAGATCCTGATTTCCGGGGGAGGGCGGTGCAATTTCACCAACCTCCACACCGCGCCGGACCGCTATCTTTCGGAGAATCCCCACTTCGCGCGCTCTGCGCTGAGCCGGTACACGCCGGCGGATTTTATCGCGCTGGTCGAGCGTTACGGGATTGCGTGGCACGAGAAGACGCTGGGGCAATTGTTCTGCGACGGGTCGGCCAAGCAGATCGTGGCGATGCTGCTGGAGGAGTGCCGGGCGGGCCATGTGGACTTGCGCTGCGGGCAGCCAGTGGGCGCGGTGGAGCACGGGGACGGACTGTTCCGGGTCGCGTTCGGGGCAGAGACGCTGGTGGCGCCTGCCCTGGTGATCGCGACCGGCGGGCCTTCGATCCCGAAGATGGGCGCGACCGGGTTTGCCTATGATCTGGCGCGCAAGTTCGGGCTGAAGGTCGTGCAGCCACGTCCCGCGCTGGTGCCGTTGACGCTTTCGGGCGAGGATATCCTCTTCCGTGAGCTTTCCGGCGTATCCGCCGAAGTCGTCGCGCGTGCGGGCAAGGCGGCGTTTCGCGAGGCGGCTCTGTTCACGCATCGGGGGCTTTCAGGGCCGGCGATCCTGCAGGTCTCGTCCTACTGGCGGCCGGGTGAGAGCGTGAGCATCGATTTCCTGCCGGATCAGGCGCAGGACTGGCTGCTGGCCGCCAAGCGCGAACGGCCGCGTGCGGCGATGGCGCGGGTGCTGGGTGCGGCACTGCCGGAGCGTCTGGCCGGACGGCTGGCGGAAAGCGTGGGCATTGCGGGCGAGCTTGGCCAGACGCAGGACAAGGTGCTGCGGGCGGCGGAAGCCCAGCTGCGGCGCTGGGTCTTCACCCCCAGCGGCAGCGAAGGCTTTGCCAAGGCCGAGGTGACCGCAGGCGGGATCAGCACGGCAGGCCTCTCCTCGCGCACGATGGAGGCCAAAACGGTTCCGGGACTCTACGCCATCGGCGAGGCGGTGGACGTCACCGGGTGGCTGGGTGGCTACAACTTTCAATGGGCCTGGGCGAGCGCGCATGCCGCAGCGAGTGCGCTCGCGGAAGGGCCTCAGGGCGCGGCGTAGACCTGCTCGCCCGCGATATAGGTCGCGAGCACCTTGGTATCGTGGATCTGGCCGACGGGCACGGTCAGCGGGTTGCGATCAAGCACGATGAGATCGGCAAGCTTGCCCGGCTCCAGCGTGCCGCCCTTGTCGAGCCGGCCCATCTCGGCGGCACCGTTGCGGGTGAACACGGCCATGGCCTGCTCGCGGGTGATGCGCTGACCTGCGTTGATCGGATCGCCGGTTGCGCCGGGAACCTGCCGGGTCACCAGCGTTTCGAACGCGAGCCAGGGATTGACCGAGGGGACCACCGGCCAGTCGGAGCCGGTCACGACATTGGCGCCGCTTTCGAGCACGTCCTTCATCGGCCAAAGGCGTTTCATGCGCTCGGGACCGACCGCCTTGGCGATATCGACCGAGGTGATCGGCGTGGGCCACCAGATGTAGGGCGAAAGCTCCCACGTGAAGTGCAGTTCGTGGCCGCGCGGAATGTCGGCGAAGTCGATGAAGGTGTTGTGGCCGACTTCATGGTGCGGCCCTGCATCGCCATTGGCCTTGCGGGCTGCCGCGATGGCCTCGACCGCCTCGCGCACCGAACCGTCGCCAGCGGCATGGAACTTGACCTGGATGCCCTGCCGGTCGAACGCGGTGACGGCGGGGAAGAGCTTGTCTTCCGGGATCAGCTTGAGCCCCTTGCCGCCGCCGGGGCCCTGATCGTCATGCGGCCCGCCGCGGTGCTCGTAGGGTGCGAGCATGACGGCGGTGCGGCCTTCGAGCGGCACGCCATCGAGGAACATCTTGACACAATCGAGCTTCAAGCGGCCGCCGCTCCATGCCTGCCGCTCAGGGATGAGATCCTCGCTGTTGCCATTGTTCGGCCCCCAGACGATGCAGCCGCGCGCGTACTGCTTGAGGCCGCCCGACTTGGCATAGGCGGAGAGGCCACCGATCATTTCGCGCCGGACGGCAGCATCGGTGAAGCCGACGATGCCGTAAGAAAGCATCTCGTCGGTCGCGACCTTGATCGCCTGCATCTGCTGCTCGGTGGTGGCTTTGGGCATGAATTGCTCGATATCACGCGCGGCCACTTCGCGCAGGACGCCGGTGGGTTCGCCCTTGGCATCGCGGTCGATCACGCCGCCCGGCGTGTCCTTGGTCGCGCGGGTGATCCCGGCGATGGCAAGGACTTTGGAATTGACCCAGACGCTGTGGAGGCTCTCGTCATTGAGCATGACGGGATTGTCGGGTGCGACGGCATCGAGAAGGCGCTTGTTCTGTTCGCCCGGCTTGAATGCGGCGCCGACCCAGCTGCCGCCGGTAATCCATTCACCCGGCTTGGCCTTGGCCGCGCAGACCTTCACCGCGGCGACGATGGCCTTAGCATCGGCGCCCTGGGGAAAGCGGCAGGAGAGCTTGTCGCGGCCGGCGAAGTAGGTGTGGACGTGCATGTCGTAGAGGCCCGGCATGACAGTGCGGCCAGCTAGATCGACGGTGCGTGCGGAGGCGGGGGCCATGGCGGCGATTTCCGCGTCGGTGCCCGTGGCCACGATGATGCCGCCCGAGACGGCCAGTGCCTGTGCGGTGCCGGTGGGGGTCAGCACTGTGCCATGCAAGAAAACGAGATCGACCGGCGCGGGCTGCGCCAAGGCGGGGACACCGGCGAGGATCGCGCTGGCGAGCAGGGCCTGTCTAATGCGTATCATGCGTCACGAACTTTCGTTGGGCGGTAGCGGGAACAAATAGGCCTGCCTGGGGAGGCGCAAGGCTTGGCCGAAGCGGCCAAATTCGGACGGCACCCTTGCCGCACCAGTGCACCCTGCGAAAATGTCCGATCCGGAGGGTGGATGCGGGAGCTGGCGCGTGAGATGGAAGCGGACATGTTGAAGCCGACGATCTCGGTCCTCGTGCTGCGCCACGTGGTCAATTGCCTCGACCTTGTCGGCTGCGATCCGGAGCCGATGCTGGCCCGGCTTTCGCTCAGGCGGGACGATCTCGACAATGCGCGCGGGGTGATGCCGCTTGAGCAGTTCCTTGCCTTCCTCGAGCGCGCCGCAGCCGAGGCGGGCAACCCCTATCTCGGGCTGCAGGCGGGGCGGCTCGGCGCGCTCAACTCGCTGGGCGCATTGGGGTTCCTCTTTCTCAGCGCGCCGTCGCTGCGGGCCGCGTTCACCGGGTTTGCCGCCTATCTTGCAACGATCCAGGATGCGGCGCGCAACCGGTTCAGTGCGGACGAGGGGCTGGCCACGTTCGAGTACCAGATCACCGACCAGACCCTGCAATCGCGGCGGCAGGATGCGGAATTCTCGATCGCGATCATGCACAACATGTGCCGCCATTATGTCGGCGGCGAGTTCGAACTGACAGACGTGCGCTTCGAGCATTCGTGCGTGGGGGACGAACGGGTCTACCGCGAATTCTTCCGGTGTCCGGTGTTCTTCGATTCCGAAACCAATGCCTTCACGTTCGAGGCGCGCTTTCTGGAGTGGACCAGCCCGGTGATCGATCCGGAGCTGTTCCCGATCGTCGAGGAGCATCTGCGCCGGCGCGCCGGGGAGACTGTACGTCGGGGAACGTCGCTCGGCGCCGTGGTGCGGGCGCTGGAGGCCAGTCCGCTCGACAGCGCGCCGCAACTGGAGGACGTGGCGGCGGCAATGGGGGTCTCGGCGGCAACCCTCAGCCGCAGGCTGCGCGCGCAAGGGCTGCGCTGGCGGGATCTGGTCAACGAGCGGCGCATGCAGGCGGCGGCGCGGCTGCTCAGGCAAAGCAGGCGCGATGTGGCGGAAATCGCGCTGGCGGTGGGATTTGCCGAAAGCGCGAGCTTTATCCGCCGGTTCGGGCGCCACTTCGGGATGACGCCGCAGGCCTATCGGCGCGCGGGCTGCGAGGATCTCAGCGCAGCGCAAACGCCACCAGCGCATCGCTGAGCTTTGTGCCGAAGCCGCCGTGGCCGCCGGCATTGACAACGACGTATTGCTTTCCGTCGATGTGGCGGAAGGTCATCGGCGTGGCGGTGGCGGGCGCGGGGACGAAGGCCTGCCAGAGCTCGCGCCCGGTCTGGATATCGTAGGCACGCAGCCGGCTGTCGAGGCTGGCACCGATGAAGACGAGGCCGCCGCGCGTAACGATAGGTCCGCCCTGGTTGGGGGCACCCCATGCGGCAGGCGAGGTGATGCCGCTCGAGGTGGTCAGGCGGCCGAAGGGGACTTGCCAGCGGGTCTGGCCGGTCTTCATGTCGATGGCGGTGAGGCGGCCCCATGGCGGCGGATTGCAGGGTATGCCGAGCGGGGACATGAGGACTTCGCGCAGCATCACATAAGGCGAGCCTTGCATCTCGTAGTACGAAACGCCGGGGTGCAGGTCGCGCCCTGGATCGAACTTGGCGCGGGGGACAAGGCGGACCGAGGCGGCCAGGTTCGAGGAATTGACGACGGCAAGTCCGGTCGTCGGATCGTAGGCCAGTCCGCCCCAGTTGGTGCCGCCGAGGAAGCTGGGATGGAGCAGCGAACCGCCGATGCTGGGCGGGGTGAACAGGCCTTCATTACGCAGGGCCTTGAGGCGTGTATGGCAAGCGGCGGTGTCGAAACCAAGCAGACCCCATGCATCTTCGGGGCGCAGGCGCTGCGAGGTGACGGCATGGGGCAGGAGCGGCATGGGCTGGGTGGGCGAGGCGCGTTCGCCGGGCATGGTGCTGGCGGGTACGCGGCGTTCAGCGACGGGGAACAACGGCTTGCCGGTTTCGCGGTCGAGCACGAAGATGTTGCCGGTCTTTGTCGCCTGGATGACGGCCTCGGCGGGGCGGCCGTTGTGGTCGATGGTGGCGAGCGTGGGGGCAGCCGGCAGATCATAGTCCCACAGGTCATGGTGGACGGTCTGGTAGGACCACACCTTGCGGCCGGTGCGCATGTCGAGCGCGACGACGGCGTCGGCATCGGGGATGCGGTCCAGACGGTTGACGCCGAGCGTGTCCCAGCTGGCGCTGCCGGTGGGGAGGAACAGCCAGCCCCGTTTGGCATCGACCGACAGCGGCGCCCAGGCATTGGCCGCGCCGGTGACGGCGGATATGTCGTCGGGGATCGGATTCCATGACCACAGCGGCTTGCCGGTGACAACGTCGAAGGCACGGACGATACCGTCGAGCGAATTGCGGTACATGTTGTCCTGCACCGCGGTGCCGAGCGCGACGACATTGCCCCAGACGGCAGGCGGGGAGGTATTGGCGGGCTTGCCTTCGCCCTTGTAGTCCATCGCGCCGAGATCGACGTGGCCGTTCTGGCCGAAGCCGGTGCAGAGGTGGCCGGTATCGGCATCAAGCGCATGAAGGACGGCGTTCTGCGCGCCGTAGAGGATGCGCTTGCCGCAGGGCTGCGCGCGCGTGGCGGCGTCCGGGGCCTGCCAGTAGGCGACGCCGCGGCAGTAGTTCTCGTGGTACATGTTGCCGGTGCGCGGCTTCTTCGGGTCGAACGACCAGAGCTCGCGGCCAGTGGCAGGATCGAGCGCGACGGCGCGGCCATAGGGGGTGCAGCCGTAGAGGCGGGCGTTGACGTAGATCGGCGTCATTTCGCCGACGGTGGCGTCTACCTGTTCGGTGCCGGTAGAGACTTCGCCCGAGTGCCAGGTCCATGCCTTGCGGAGGCTGGCGACGTTGGCGGTGTTGATCTGATCGAGCGACGAGTATTTGGTCGAGGACGACTGGCCGCCGTAGCTCGGCCATTCGGAGGCCAGTGCCTCGACGGTTGCAATATCGCCGCGGGAGGCGACAGGCGGCAGATCAGGGGCGCGCTGGCAAGCGGCGAGGCCGGAGAGAAGGGCAAGGCAGACGAGGCGCCGCCACATCGGGTTCAGCCCTTGGTCCGCGTGAAGATCGGCTTGCCGCCCACCCATGTCTCCAGAACCGTGGTGCTGTGGATTTCGGTGACGGGGATGGCGAAGGGATCGCGGTCGAGCACGAGGAAATCGGCGTACTTGCCCACCTCAAGTGCGCCCGCCTTGTCGGCAAGCCACATGCGCTTGGCCGCGTTGATGGTGAACATGGTGATCGCTTGGCTGAGCGTAATCGCCTCGGCAAGGCCGTAGCTGCGTGTGCCGCCGCCGGGATTGCGGCGGGTGACGGCGGTCTCGATGCCGATCCACGGGTTGGGGGTGGGCACGACCGCCCAGTCCGAACCTGCGATCACCAGTGCATCGGCGGCAAAGCCTTCGCGGATCGGCCAGACGCGGTCGATGCGCGGGCTGCCGACGGCGCTGGTGATGTCGTCGTTGATCGGCTGCGGGTCCCACAGATAGGGAGAGAACTCGACTGCGGCGTTGAGCGCCCTGAAGCGCGGCAGGTCGGCGGGGTCGACGAAGGTGGAATGACCGACCTGATGCAGCGGACCCCCTAACCCATTGGCTTTGCGCGCGGCTTCGATGGCATCGAGCGAGGCGCGCACGGCGCGGTCTCCGGCGGCGTGGAAGAGGACGGTGACGCCAAGCTTGTCCCACCGGGTGACATCCCTGGCCATTGCGGCGGGATCGAACAGCAGGAGGCCGCGCGCCGGAGCGTTAGGCTGGCCGGCCTGATAATCGGCCAGCATGGCGCCAGTGTGGCTTTCGGTGGGGACGCCATCGGCGAAAACCTTCACGCAGTTGGCGTTGAAAGTGGCGCGGGCGAACTTCGCGCGGTCCGCCAGCGTCTGGTCGAAGGCCGGATTGGGGCGGCCGGATTCGGAATAGGCGATGCAGGCCTGCACGCGTTGCTTGAGCACGCCCTTGTCGGCGAGAGCCGCGTAGACTTCAAGGTCGTCGCGGTAGGCCATCGCCTCGACATAGCCGACGACGCCGAAGCCTGCGAGCATGGCGAGGTGCGCGGAAAGCTGGCGCTCGGTTTCGGCCCGCGGCTGCGGCGGAACCTTGACGGTGAGCAGGCGGCCGGCGGTCTCGCGCAGGATGCCGGTAGGATTGCCCTTCTCGTCGCGCTCGATGATGCCGCCTTCGGGGTTGGGCGTGCCGGGGCCGATGCCCGCGGCGGCCAGCGCGCGCGAATTGGCCCAGACGCTGTGGCCGCTCACGTCGAACAGCATGACCGGGTTTTCGGGCGAGACGGCATCGAGCGTCGCGGCGGTGATCGGCGTGCCGGTCATCAGCGAGGCCTGCCACTGGCCGCCGCTGACCCAGTCGCCGGGCTTGGTGGCCTTCACGCATGCGGCCACGAGCTCGAGCAGGCGCTGTGGTCCCGCATCCTGCGGCACCCGGCAGCGGCCTTCATCACCCTTGGCCTGCAGCACAGGGTGGACATGCATGTCGTAGAGGCCGGGCATGACGGTGCGGCCCTTGAGATCGACGACCTTGGCCCCGGCGCGCGGCCAGCCCTTTGCCTGCGCTGCCGTGCCGATGCGCACGATGCGCTGGTCGGCCACATCCATCGCGCTGCGCCAGCCTTGCGGGGTGTAGATATGGCCGTTGACGAAGCGCGTCACCGGCCTGGGAGCGGCTTTTGCGGCTGCGGGGAGGGCCGGAAGCAGCGCAGCGATAGCGGCAGCGGCAAGCAGGCGGCGCATGGTCTTCATTCCGGCGGTCTCCCGAGGGTCCGTCAGCGCCACCCGCCTTGATCGGCGGTGCAACGCAGCAGGGTGTCTTACATGCGGTAGCTGGCGGTCACGCCGAAGGTGCGCGGCCGCAGCGTTTCCCGGCGGAAGAACTCGAACGGGTTCTGTGCCCGCTCGCGCCGGGTCCAGGTGGCCTTGTCGAGGATGTTGTTGACGAACAGCGAGATGTCGAAGTTGCCCGGACGTACGCCGATCCGCGCCGACCAGAAGGCGACCGCAGGCGGCAGGCTGAGCGCGGTGTCGATCGCGCCGTTGGCCGGATTGAGGTAGGGCGGCAGCTTGGTCTGCTTCGAGCGGTAGTCGAAGTCCGACCGGACATAGCCGCCCTTCTCGCGGAACACGTCGAAATCGTACTGGGCGTGGAACGATGCCGTCCACGGTGCGCCAAGCACGGCATCGCCCTTGCTCACGAACGGCGCTGCGGCAGTCGGGCCGCCGCGCACGGTATCGCGGAACTGCGCATCGACGTAGCCGATCTCGGCCTGCAGGGTGAGGCGATTGGTGGGCCGCACTTCCAGCTGCAAGTCGAAGCCGCGGCTGCGTGCCTTGCCGAGGTTGTTGGTGAACTGGAAGCCGCAGGAATTGAGCGCGACCGCCTGCTGGATGTCGTTCCAGTCGATCTGGTAGACGCTCGCCTGCACGCTGCCGAGCCCGCCGAACTTGCTCTTCACGCCGAGTTCGTAGCTCCACACCGAGTCCGACTTGAAGTTGGTCGGGCGCCCGTTCGGATAGCCGATGCTGGCAAGCTCGGGACCGCAGAACGTGCCGACCTGCGGGTTATAGCCGCCGACACGGAAGCCGCGCGAGGCCGAAGCATAGACCAGCGTATCGGGCGTCGCCTGATAGTTGAGGCCGAACTTGGGCGTGATCGGGTTTTCGCTCTGGCGGCCGCGGTCATCCACCAGCGGGCCGACGACAAAGCCTTGCGCCACCGAGCGGATCGTGAAGACGGTGTGGCTGTAGCGCAGACCGGCGATGGCCGAGAGCTTGTCGGTGAACTTGTAGGTGACCTGCCCGAAGACCGCCGCCTGCTCGTCGGTCGAGACCGCATTCTGGTCGTAGACCGAGAAGCCGGCGACCGGGCTGGGGGCGCCGAACAGGTACACCGGCAGGTAGGGATCGGTCACGACCTGCAGCGAAGTCTGCTGCGCGTGCGAGTAGAACCCGCCGAGCACCCAGGTCAGCGCGCTCGAGGGATTGTTCGATTGCAGACGCAGCTCGCCCGTCCAGTTCTTCTGCGCGACGAGGAAGTCCGATGGCGCGTTCTGCTCGGGGAAGAAGGGCAGGGCGTTGACGCCTGTGAACAGGGTCTGGTCGAAGTTCGTGTAGTCCTGCACGAAGGACTGCTTGCGATCGAAGTAGGAGCCCACGGCGATCACATCGACGCCGCCGAGACCGACACTGACATTGAGCGAAGCCAAGGTGAAGCGGTCCCGGCTCGTTTCGGCAAGCTGGTTGGCGTTGCGGAACACATGGTTGTCGTAGTCCGAGTAGACTTCCCAGCTCTCGCCGCTGTCGGCCGCCTTGATGTTCTGGTAGTAGACCGCGGGTGTGATCTTGACGCTGTCGACCGGCTGCCAGGTCAGCGCGATGCGGCCGACGTAGCTGTCGGTGGAGTTGGCGTTCTTCTGGACGACCTGATTGGTGAACGAGCTGATCCGGTCGACCCAGCCCCCATCGCGGCGATAGTAGCCGCTGGCGGCGATGCCGAGCTTGCCGGCAATGATCGGCGCGCTGACCGAGATGCCGCCTTCGCCGCTCGCCGCGCCGTGCTGCGTAGCGGCACCTTCGGCGCGGCCATAGACCTTGACCGCATCAAGGCTGGGCTGCTGCGTGATGAAACGCACCGTGCCGCCTTCCGAACCCGCGCCGAACAGCGTGCCCTGCGGCCCGCGCAGCACTTCGACGCGGTCGAGATCGAACACGACCGGATAGGCATTGCCGCCGCCATAGCCGAGCTGGCGGATCTGGATCGGCACGTCGTCGATGTAGATGCCGGTGGTGGCCGCGCCGACGGACGAATTCACGCCGCGGATCGCGATGTTCGTGGTGGTGTTCGATCTCTCGAAAGCGACGCCCGGCGTCTGGCGGATCACGTCGTTGAAGGTGCGGATGCCCCGGCTGTCGAGCGCCTCGCGGGAAAGCGCGCTGACGCTCAGGGGGACCTTGTTGATGCTCTCGCTCTTGCGGGTGGCGGTGACGATGATCTCGCCGCTGTCGGCGCTGCCGGCCGCACTGTCATCGGCTGCGGCGGATTGCGCCATCGCCGCATCGGCCAGCATGAGCCCGGCGAGAGCTGTCGTCGCTGCGAGAAGGTTGGCGCTGCGCCTCATCATTATCTGAAAACTCCCCTGTTCTGGCCCGCGTCTGCCTTGGCGACGCGAAGTCCATTCCGGAGCTAGGCTATGGATGAGGCGGAAAATGCCATTGACCCGAACTGGCAATGCGCGGACCAGTTGCACGATCCGGCATATCCTGCAGGCCCGGACGCATGGTTGGCCACATTTGCCAAGGTGCGCGCGAGGTCTGGCGGACAGGGTGGGATTCGAACCCACGGTGAGCTTCCACCCACGGCGGTTTTC